>Ga0210395_10001497_pt1 | contig 18078 bp, 12 predicted proteins | sample IncBWH4OmetaG_FD_150861 | JGI IMG/M metagenome (GOLD analysis project Ga0210395, IMG submission 150861) | Forest soil microbial communities from Barre Woods Harvard Forest LTER site, Petersham, Massachusetts, United States - Inc-BW-H-4-O ...
AATCTTCCATGCTCCACAGCCGATTCCGTCACGCCAGCGGCCATAGCCGGGGACGTGCGAAGCCGTCAAAATCAAAGTAGTCCACCGCCGACAGTTTCGGGACCACAGGCAGTTAGTACTTCACAATTGCCGCAAACGACTTCGGATCAAGCGAAGCCCCGCCCACAAGAGCTCCGTCGATTTCCTCCTGTGCCATCAGAATCGCGGCGTTATCCGGCTTCACCGATCCCCCGTAGAGAATACGCATCTGCGAAGCGAACTCTTCGCCAAAGACCTCCGCAGCTTCCCGGCGGATCACAGCATGCGCTTCTGCGGCCAGTTCTGGCGTCGCCGTCTTGCCGGTGCCGATCGCCCACACCGGTTCATAGGCGACGACCAGCTTGGCGGCTTTCTTGGCCGAAATGGCATGGAAGGCGCGGACACACTGCCGTCGCAACACATCATCGGTGAGGCCAGCTTCGCGTTCCTCTAGTACTTCGCCTACGCAACAGATCGGCGTAAGGCCGGCTTCCAAGGCGGCCTTCAGGCGAAGATTTACCGTGTCGTCGGTCTCGCCAAAATACTGCCGTCGCTCCGAGTGCCCTACGATCACATGGGTCACGCCCAGGCTCACCAACATCGGCGCCGAAATTTCCCCGGTATAGGCGCCTTCGGCTTTCCAATGCACGTTTTGCACTCCGATCGCCACATTCGAACCGCGCGCCGACGCAAGCGCCGCGTCCACATCCGTGTAGGGCGGACACACCACAATCTGATCGCGAGTGTGACCCGCAACCAGAGGGAGAAATTCAAGGAAGTACGCGCGAGTTTCATCCGGAGTCTTGTTCATTTTCCAGTTGGCGGCCATTAGCTTGGTTCTCATGAGGAGACCTTCTTGATTCGGAATGGAGAAACGAATGCCGGATGGTTGAACTTTTTGGAAGCTTGGCGAAGATGGATCACTTCTTGTCTGTGAGCGCTTCGACACCTGGCAGTTTCTTGCCTTCCAGAAATTCCAGCGAAGCCCCTCCACCGGTGGAAATATGCGTCATCTTATCCGCCACTTCGGCGCCATGCACCGCCGAGACCGTGTCGCCTCCGCCCACAATGGAGATCGCACCTACATTCTCCGCTACGGCATGGGCGATTTTGAAAGTCCCCCGCGAAAATCCTGGAACCTCGAACACGCCCATGGGCCCGTTCCACACAATGGTGCGCGCCCGCGAAATTTCTTCCGAGAAAAGCTCGATTGTCTTCGGCCCAATGTCGAGCGCCATGCGATCGGCCGGGATGGGCTGGCCTTCCCCGATCTGCTGCACTACGGCGTTGGTTTCGGGCTTAATCGCAACCACGTGATCGATCGGCAGCAGGATCTTCACGTTCCGCTTCTTGGCTTCTTCCATCAACTGCCGCGCCAGGTCAACCTTGTCGGCTTCCAGAAGCGACTTGCCGATTTCCTGTCCTTTAGCCTTGAGAAAGGTATAGGCCATTCCACCGCCGATGATGAGCGAATCAGCCTTATCCATCAGGTTCCGAATCACGCCGATCTTGTCGCTCACTTTGGCGCCGCCCAGAATCGCCACAAACGGCGGCTCGGGATGCTCCAGCGCCTTGCCCATGTACTTCAGTTCCTTCTCCATGAGCAAGCCAGCCGCGGATTTTGACACGAACTTGGTAATGCCCACGGTAGAGGCATGCGCCCGATGTGCCGTGCCGAAGGCATCGTTGACATAGAAATCAGCCAGAATTCCCAATTGCCTGGCGAACTTCTCGTCGTTGGCTTCCTCTTCGGCATGAAAACGGAGGTTCTCCAGCAGCAGGGTCTGGCCTTTTTCCAGTTGCGTGGCCACTTCCTCGGCTTCTGGACCGACGCACTCAGGGCAGAAGCCCACGTTTTCACCACGCGCCAGTTCTTTGTCGAGCACCATGCGCAGCCGCTCGGCCACCGGCTTCAGGCTCATTTTCAGATTGACCTTGCCTTTGGGCCGCCCCAGATGCGAGGCCAGTATCAATCTCGCCCCATGGCGTAGGGCGTACTCGATGGAGGGCAGGGTTTCGCGGATGCGCGTATCGTCCATCACGCGCCCGTCTTCCAGAGGAACATTGAAGTCAACCCGCATGAAGATACGGTTGCCGTTCAGCGGGAGGTCACGGATAGAAAGTTTGGACATGGGCTGGTTCGTCCTTAACTCGTTCGTCCTTACATAGAGGCGCTGTAAGAGTAACTCCGCCGTCCCCGGCGGCTGGCGTGCGGGCAGCCTGCCCGCACTCCTGACAGCTGGCAAGGTGCCGGCGCTACTGAACTACAGACCCTTGCCGGCGATGTAGTGAATCAGATCCCGCACCCGGCTGGAATATCCCCATTCATTGTCATACCAAGAGATCACCTTGACGCAATTGCCGCCGACTACGAGGGTCATAGGTGCATCCACGATGGAAGAACGTGGATCGCCCTTGAAATCCGACGACACCAACTCATTCTCCTCATAGCCCAGGTAACCCTTCAGCGGCCCGCTCTCTGATGCTTTCTTCAGTGCCGCATTCACTTCTTCCTTGGTCGTCTTCTTTTCCACCCACGCCACCAGATCGACCACCGAAACATTAGGCGTAGGTACCCGCATGGAGAAACCGTCCAATTTTCCGGCCAGCTCGGGAAGGACGAGCTTCAAGGCCTTCGCCGCTCCCGTGGAGGTAGGGATCATGTTGATCGCCGCGGCTCGCGCCCGGCGCAGGTCTTTGTGCGGGAAGTCGAGGATAACCTGATCGTTTGTGTAAGAGTGAATCGTGGTCATCGTCCCGCTGACAATCTTGAACGTGTCGTTGATCACTTTGGCGATCGGGGCCAGGCAGTTCGTGGTGCAAGAGGCGTTTGAAATGATGTTGTGCTTGGCGGCATCGTACTTCTCCTGATTCACCCCGAGCACCACCGTGACGTCTTCATTCTTCGCGGGAGCCGAGATGATGACCTTCTTCACCGATCCCCGCAGGTGCTTCTTGGCGTCGTTTGCATCGGTGAAGTGCCCGGTCGACTCGATCACCACCTGAGCGCCCACCGAATCCCAAGGCAGTGCGCCGGGATCTCTCTCCTTGAACACTCTGATGGTTTTGTTATCGATCGTGATGCTGTCTGCAGTCGCCGAAATCTTGTTGGGCAGGTTTCCAAGAATCGAATCGTATTTCAGCAAGTGCGCCAGCGTCTTCGGATCGGTGAGATCGTTTACCGCCACGAATTCCAGGTTGGGGTCGTTGAGTGAGGTCCGCAAAACGTTGCGACCAATGCGTCCGAAGCCGTTAATACCAACTTTAATTGCCATAATCTCTCCGTTCTTATGTTCTAACGTTATGAGTGCGACATCGGAAACCTTCCTGAGCCGGCAGACAGACAGATGATGTTAGCAGGACAGCGAACCGGCGTAAATGATCTGACCGCCGATTGAGCAGCCCCCGATTCCCATCACATAAACCTGTGATTCCGGTCCTTGACAGGCGGGTTATGGGAAGCTTATTTCCAGAAAAGCATCCGCCCTACTAAAGGGCGACGTCAGCCGGGCCAATAAATACTTTCGGTTGATGGTTTGTCGCGCGTGCGCCTGTTCTTCCGGCGGCAGGATGCACGCCAATGCCGCGACTTCGGACCCGGTTACTTTCCCCCGGATCGTGCAGGGAGCAACCGTCACCTGCGGATTGTTGCGAATGCGCTTCGTCTTGCCCATCTTGCTGAGGGTCATCACGTAAAGCTTGTCGCCATCTTCGCCAAACCATACCGGGGTCGCGATCTTTGCCCCGTTCTTGCGGAATGTGCCAAGAGAGATGTATCTCTGGCTGCGGATTGCGGAGGGGATTGGCTGAGCCATGATCACATTCTAGCGGAGTTTACTCGGCTATCGCGCGTGGTTCGCCTGCGTCCGGCCGATTGATCCCGCCCTCTCTTCTGTGTTAAAAGCCTTGCATGCGTAAATGGATGCGCGAGCGCCTGCAGCGCCGCAAAAAGACGCCGGTAGAGCCCTCCGAGCAGCCTGCGCCCCCGCCCTTGCAGCCCGCATATTTTGACGCGGAGCAGTCGCCCAGCGAGGCTCCCGAGGCCGGGAAGGCAGAGCCGGAAGCCTCCGCTCCAGCGCCGCCTGCTGAGGAAGTTCGCCCTGCACGCAGGCCGCGTTCGAGCTCGGGGGAACAGACGTCCGAGGAGCGACCGTCGGCAGCGCAGCCCACAACCCTCCAGGCTGCCCCAACAAGTTCCGGATCAACCGGCCGCGGACGCCGCCGTCGCGGCGGGCGCGGTCGAGGTGGCCGCGGACGCGAGCAGGCCGTCGCTCAAGCCTTTACCCCCGCGGCAGTGAAGGGATCTGTTCCAGTGGTCCCCTCGGAGCCCGCGGAGGAAGAGTTTGCGGACGCCGGAGACGCAGAAGAGCCAGCAGCAACTCCTTCCGTCGCGGCAGCGCCCAGGGTTCCATCCGCTCCTGCTGCGCCGCAACGTCCGCCGAAAGGCGTGGTCGTTCTGGCGATCGGGCTGCCTGGCTCCGGCAAGAGTTCGTGGTTCAAGCGCCACAACGTGGTCCCACTCTCCAGCGACATGGTGCGCTCGCTGCTTTTCGACGATGTGCGCGAGCAGCGCTTTCAGGATCTCGTGTTTTCCAACCTCCGCTCCATGCTAAAGGCGAGGCTCATCGCCAAGCGTCCGATGAATTATGTGGACGCCACGAACCTGACGCCGCAGGAACGGCAACACTGGATCAAGCTGGCCAAAGATTACCAATACGAAGTACACGCGGTCTTTTTCGACGTGCCGCTCGAAGTCTGCCTCGACCGCCACCAGCGCCGCGATCTTGTCGTTCCCGAAGACGTGATGCGCCGCATGGCCGCCAAGCTGAAGCCCCCGGCGTTCGAAGAAGGCTTCGCGAAGATCACCGTCGTCCGGGTAAAAAAGAAGGAATCCGAGAGCTAACGCATTTTTCGGAAATGCCCTCGGCCTATTTGTCATCCCGAGCAAAGCGAGGGATCTTGGTTCTTGCCCGCGCCATCTGCGGTGCCGCTGCGAGCAAACACCAAGATCCCTCGCTTCGCTCGGGATGACAATCCCTATGGTGGCGAATCCAGCGGGAGGTTCACTCCTTCAGATACGGCAGCATCTCCTTGAATGCCGGCGACGACGAGGACCGCATCAGTTCATAGATCATCATCTCGGTCGACGAAATCACCGCGCCCGCGGCCCGCATTCTTTCCAGGCCGATCTTCCAATTCCACTGAGTTCGCGAGCTGACTGCATCCGAGGCAACATGCACGAGATAGCCTTCACGCAGGGCCGCCAACGCAGTCTGCATCACGCAGATGTGGCTTTCCATGCCGCATAGCAACAGCGTGTTGCGGTTTCCCGGCAACCGCTTGAGCAGCGCGCAGAAAACATCACTGCCAAAACAGGAGAATCTGTCTTTGTCGATGGCCTCGGTTTCCGGGAGCAGGGAAGCGATCTCCGGCACAGTCTTGCCCAGTCCCTTCGCATATTGTGTGCTCAAAATTGCCGGGACCTTGAGTACACCCGCGGCGCGGACCAGCAACTTAGCATTACGTAGCAGATGCTCCTTCTGAAAAATGGGCGGGAGAAGTTTTTCCTGAATATCCACCACGATGAGCGCGCACTGGTCCGACTCCAGGTTGCGGCGCGCAATTTCGGTATATTCAGTGGAGATTGCGGAAACATTCTCAGAGACAGTAACCATAAACACTCCTTGGGCAGTGCAGCGAACAAAGTGCAGCGGACAAACAGAGTTTAGCGCGAACCGGTGGCTGGGACACACGAACGGTTGACCGCGTTCCCAACACGTTGGATAATGAGGTGATTGCCCCCTCGTTCAACGGCTAGGACACCTGCCTCTGGAGCAGGCTATCGGGGTTCGAATCCCTGGGGGGCAGCCAAGTCCTTTTCTTCCTGTCGTTCGCCCTCCCAAGGAAAAACACCGCTAGAGATTCACCCCGGACTGGTATACTTTTCGAGCGCAATGCTCATTTCTTTCTGGCTTGATTTTTGCTTTAGCGGTGGGTCGGCCAGTCCGCAAATTCAACTTTGGTCCCCCAGGTATGCTGTTTCGATTGCCCTCCCAATACAAGACTCCGAACAGGTGTGAATTTTGGAATCGGTTGGCTCATCTGGCGTTTCTTCCGAGATCATTATCGTAGGGGCTGGCCTGGCAGGCTCCACCCTCGCCGCCGTATTGGGCCAACAGGGTCGACGGGTGATCCTTGTGGACCCGCATTCGACATGCCCCCCGGTTTTTAAGGCTGAGAAACTCGATGTAGACCAAGTGGAGTTGTTGCGCAAGTTTGGTCTGCTTGAAAGTTTCTTCCCGAATTCCGGGCGATGGAACGAGGTGCAGATGGGCTACGACGGTCGAATTTTCAGGACCGTCCAAGTCGAACAATACGGCATCAACTACGCCGACATGGTGAACGCACTCTACGCGCCGGAGCGTCCCGGCGTGGATTTCCGACGGGCGAGCGTGGAACACATCGCGAACACCGGCCACATACAGCACGTAAAGCTCAGCGGAGGCGAGGAACTAACTGCGCGTCTCGTTGTGTTGGCTTCAGGTATCAGCAGTGGGCTGGAAGCCAGCTTAGGTCTCCGCCGCCGAATGATCCAGCGGGATCAGTCCCTCGTCCTCGGCTTTGACATAGCTGCTTCTCCGGGGCAGTCTTTCAACTTCGGCTCGATTGCTTACTATTCTGTCACCCCTTCGACGCGCATCGGCTATCTGACATTATTCAAGATTCGGAACACGATGCGCGCGAACCTTTTTATATTCCGCACCGCGTACGACCCATGGGTTCGGGAATTCATTCTGGACCCCGAGCGGATGCTGCGCCGCTATCTTCCAAAGCTAAGTGGCGTAACCGGCGAGTATCGCGTGGTCAGCAAAGTCGAATCCGGCCGCGCCGATCTCTACCGCGCGGACGGCAATCCTCAACCAGGCGTCGTCTTGATTGGCGACGCCTTCCAGAGCGTCTGCCCCTCGACGGGTTTAGGGCTCGACAAAATCCTGACCGACGTGGACGTGCTCTCGGCGTGCGTCTCGAGGTGGCTGGAGACTCCCGGCATGGGCGCTGATAAACTAGCCGACTTCTACAACGATCCACGCAAGCTTGCCACGGATTCGCGAGCCTTGCAGCGTGCCCATCACCATCGAAGCGCTGCGATCGATCCCTCTCTTCGGTGGCGCATTCATCGCTTCCTTTTGCATTTCAAATGGCGTTTCGAGGCTGCCGTTGAGAGCCTGCGCCGCCGAAGCGACGGTTTTGCGCGGTCAGGGAAGCTGGATTCAATAAGCTCCGCGAAAGCCGCAGATCCTATTATTTGCGTTTCCACTGCAAAGAATCCGCGACATTCACGCCCTGAAAACCGCGCTACTTAGCGAGCTCATCCAAATCCGAGGCAGCGGAATCGATGAGCGTGGCTTCGTTTTCGAGCACCTTGGCGACTCGCACGATCTCAGTGTCGGCCTCCTGCCAGCGGCGTTGCTCAATGGCCTCGCGAATGCCCGGCATGGTCTTAGGTCCATATCCGGTATAAACGCCGGGCGCATAAATCATGTGCCGATACCAGGGGCGGCGGGGAAGACCTGCGGGATCGGTGAGTCGGCGCTCGCTTTCCAGCAGCTTCTGGTTCAGCGCGGCCAATCGCTTGTCGCTCCCAGGAAATCCCGCGGCTTCGGCTCTGTCAAAAGCGGCCTTGTAACGCTCGGCGCTCTTAGTGAGTGCTTCGAGAGCATTCTCCAGAGGAGAAAAGTTCAAGTGCGGCGGGATGTCTTCCGACGGTGGGGCGACGGTCGGCTTGCGAGGATCAAGCGAGGCGTGGAACGCGCCTTCCTTTAACTCCAGCCCGCGTTCGCGAGCTTCCTCTTGCTTATTCTGCAAGAGCTTTTGCAGGTCTTTGTTGTAACTCTGCATGGTGTCGGCGAAATCAGTGAACTCGTAAGGCAGAACGTCGGCATCTCCCATTCGCATGACCGCCGTGCCGATGGTTTGCGAAAGGGCGACTCCATAGGCGAAATCCGTATCCGAGAAATGCGTGAACCAATAGAAGTCGTCGTAGATGGAGTGGTAGATCCCGCCGTCGTCTTCGCCCCCGTAACCAAGGTTTAGAGACGCGACGCCGAGGTGGTCGACAAACGCCGTGAAATCGGTACCGGAGCCGAGAGCATTCATGCGCAAATCAGCCCGCTGGCGCAGTTCTTTCCGTTCCTCATCAGACTTGGCCTGGGTAATGCCAGCCAGGCGTTCACGCTCGAAAACTGAGAGCTTGCTCTCCGGATCCTCGACGTTGCGGGCCACATCATTCATTAAGTGCTCGAGTGAATGTGAGCCCTCCATTAACAGATAGCCGCGGCCGTTAGAGTCGGAGTTGATGTAGACAGCGGCATGTTCCTGCAATTCGCGCCCTTGGGTTTCGGCCCACGCGGTCGAACCCAGCAGCATCGGCTCTTCGCCGTCCCAGGCGCAGTAGATGATGGTGCGCTTCGGCTTCCAGCCCTGCTTTAGCAATTCGCCGAACGAGCGGGCTTCTTCCAGCAAAGCGGCTTGGCCTGAGATCGGGTCTTCGGCGCCATTCACCCAACCATCGTGATGGTTGCCGCGCACCACCCATTCATCGCCTTCAGACGAACCAGGAATGCGGGCGATGACATCGTTTACATCCTTCACGTCCCAATTGGATTCGACCAACAGATGCACCTTGGCGGCGCCAGGACCCACGTGATAAGGAATCGGCAGAGCCCCGCGCCATTCTTCGGGCGCGAGCGGGCCGGTGAGAGAGGCGAGCAGCGGCTGAGCGTCTCCATAAGAGATGGGCAGAGTTGGAATCTTAGTAATGCTGGGAGCGTCACTCGGGGTCATGCGGGGCGCATTGGGATCACCTCGATCAGGGGTGAGCGGATCACCGGGATAGGAAGACGCGAAGTCCATCACGCTGCCGCGCTGCACACCTTGATCGGGCCTCATGCCGCCTTTGGGAAAAACGTCGCCATCAAAATAACCGTCGTCTTTCGGATCAGAATAGATCAGGCAGCCGACGGCACCATGCTCTGCGGCAACCTTGGGCTTGATGCCGCGCCACGAGTTGCCGTAGCGCGCAATGACAATGGCACCCTCCACCGAAACGCCCAGGCGTTGCAGGCGGTCGTAGTCTTCGGGCAAGCCATAATTTACGTACACCAGAGGCGCGGTTACATCTCCATCGTGGGAGTAGGCGTTGTAAGTGGGAAGCTGTTCGTCCTGCTGACTCGAAGTTGGATCCTCAGCTAATGCAGGTTCCTGTAATTTAGCAACGTAGCGTGTGGGCGCAATCAACTCGACCAGGCGGCGCTTGGGCGTGGGGAAAAGTACCTTGAAGCTTTCGATGTGGGCATCCAACCCAAACTCTTTGAACTTCGAGAGGATCCACTCGGCGTTTTGCTTGTCGTAGGCAGATCCCACATGGTGCGGGCGGGCGCTCAGCAGTTGCATATATTCGCGCTGCTTCTGGGCGTTGGGAATGGCGCGGAATTTATTTTCCCACTCTTGCTCAGTACGCGCGCTTTGTTTTGAAAATCCGTCGAGCGTAGCGTCTTGATTCGGTTCCGGAGAATCTGCCAGAGCTGGGTGCAGAAACAAGCTCAGAAACAAGCCGATGATGAGGACTGCAAGAATTGAGCGCTGCATGGGCCTCCTCAGATTTGCGACCAACGAGTATGCCACGGAAGTTGCTTTGATGTGCTCGAAGAAATTTGTTAGGCTGTTCGCCGTTCACGGGAGGCACATGTCATGAGACGTTACGGCCTTGGATTTCTTGCTCTTCTCCTTCTTCTTTCAATTTCGACCACCTTCGTTTATGCCCAGGAATCCTCTGCGCCACCCCCGAAGCGCGTCGCCATTCGAGCCGGGCGCCTCATCGATTGCAAAAACGATGCCCCCATTTCGAACGCTCTTATCCTGATCGAAGGCGACAAGATTCTCAGCGTTACGCCTGGTGGCTCCCCGCCCCCAGATGTCGAACTGATCGATCTCTCCAAGGCCACAGTTCTCCCCGGCTTTGTCGATGCTCACACCCACGTTTTGCTGCAAGGGGATATAACTGCGGAAGACTACGACAAGCAACTCCTCAAGCAGTCCATTCCGTACCGCGCCATTCTGGCGGCGCGCAATGCACAGATCGCGCTCTCCCATGGCTTCACGGCGCTGCGCGACCTTGAAACCGAAGGCGCAATGTACGCCGACGTCGATCTCAAGCAGGCTATCGCCAATGGCGAAATCGTCGGCCCGCACATGCAAGTGGCTACCCGGGCGATGGCGCCGACCGGCATGTACGGCCCACTGGGATATTCCTGGGAAATCCGAGTGCCTACGGGCGTGCAGTATGTCGACGGTGCGGAAGAAGCCGTTAAAGCGGTGCGCGAACAGGCCATGTTCGGCGCGGATTGGATCAAGTATTACTCCGACCACGGCTACTTCTACGGTCCGGACGGTGTGCTGCATAGCCACGTCAACTTCACTGACGCGGAGGCCAAGGCCATCGTCGATGAAGCGCATCGCATCGGAAAGAAAGTCGCCGCGCACGCGATTGGTAATGATGGCATCGCTGCCGCATTAAGAGCTGGCGTCGATACCATCGAGCATGGCGACGGGCTCAGCGCTCCGCAGATGGAAGAAATGGCGCGGCGCGGCATCTACTGGGTTCCCACCATCGCGGTGGGCGCATACGTCGCTTCAGGGCGCCAGGGCAACTGGCCGAAGATGGTGGAAACCGAAAAGGCGGCGTTTCAATTGGCTCTGAAAAAAGGAGTGAAGATCGTCCTAGGTACTGACGCCGGCGGTTTCGACTGGAGAGACTTGAACGAAGCGAAGGAATTCGAATACTACGTCGACTACGGCATGACGCCGCAGCAGGCGATTCGAACTGCAACCACCGCGGCCGCCGAACTCCTCGGCTGGTCCGATAAGATGGGGACCATCGAAGCCGGAAAGTGGGCCGATTTGGTCGCGGTCTCCGGCGACCCTCTTAAGGACATCACTGAACTCGAGCGGGTCAAGTTCGTGATGAAGTCCGGGAGCGTCTTCAAGAACGAACTTAAGTGACAGCTAATCCCAGCCAGTTCAGTAACGGGATTCGCCGAGACTGGTTCCGGCGGAAGCGCACAAAACTTTACAGCGCCAGCCGGTGCAGAGCGGTATGATCCGGATAGGACGCCGCCGAACGTCTGCACTATGCTATGAGGAGCTCAGGTTTTCGCCTTTCGGGGTTTGTGGTATTCAAGGAGAAGCTGCGCCCTAAGTTGGTTTGTCAGATCCTCTTTTTGCTCAACGTTGTAGTCTTCCATTCGCATTTCTTGCCAGCACAGGCCGCTGCGCCAGCTGCCGCTCCAGCGGCCGCGGCGCGAGCCATCCACGGTGTAGTGAAGTCGGGGAATATGCCGATTCCCGGCGCTGGAGTTTCCGCAGAGAATGCCGCCACCAAGGAACAACTCAACACATGGACGGATGTCGACGGAAGTTATTCACTGCGAATTCCCGCCGATGGGCGCTATACCGTGCGGGTTCAGATGGCAGCATTCTCGGCGAGCACGCAGCAGGTTGTGCTGGACGAAGCTCATCCGGACGTGCAGGCGAATTTCGAATTGATTCTGCTGTCACGAGCGCACGAAGCTGCCAGTAAGAGTGACCAGCGGCAGGCGAACGCCGGCGGACGAGGCTTCCAGAGTCTTTCTGTGTTTCAGAGTGGAGCGGGGCAAGATGCCGCCAGCGGCTCCATGAGCGACGTCGTTCCTTCGGGCATGCCGGTTCCTGGCATCGCGCCCGACAGTGCCACAGAATCTGTGGCGGTTTCCGGCAATACTTCGAATTCCTTCAATGCCATGAGCGCGGATGAAATGCAGCAGCGCTTCAACGACGCGCGTCAACAGGGAGGAGGATTCGGCGGCGGCGGATTTGGTGGTCCGGGAGGTGGCGGGTTCGGCGGTGGTGGTTTCGGTGGCGGAGGTTTTGGCCGGCGGGGTTTCGACATCAATCGCCCGCATGGATCGTTGTATTACGGCATCGGCGATTCCGTTCTCAACGCATCCCCGTTTTCCCTCACCGGCCAGCCGACGGAAAAGCCGGCATATTTGCAGAACAGCTTCGGGGGCTCCGTGGGCGGGCCGCTGAATATCCCGCACATCTTGCACGCTGGGAACAAGACTTTTTATTTCATCAATTACAACGGCAAGCGCGCGGAAAATCCTTTCGACCAGTTTTCGACTGTACCCACTTTGCTGGAGCGACAGGGAAACTTTTCGCAGACCACAAGCCCCACTGGACAGCTGGCGGAGATATTCAATCCCGCAACTGGCATCGCTTACCCCGGCAATCAACTCCCGCAGCCGCCTGCAACTTGTACACCCACATCGGCGCCCGTACTAGGAGATATAAGCTGTGCAGCGTTGGGATTGCTGCCCTATATTCCGCTGCCGAACCTACCGGGAGATTTCCAGAACTTCCACTACGTAACTTCCGCTACCAGCGACAGCGACGACCTGAATATACGACTTAACCGCACGTTCGGCGCAGCGCCCGCCGGCACAGGCCGCCGCGGCGGAGGCCGCAACGCACCGCGTAACAACTTGACATTCGGCTTTCATTACCACGGTTCCAGCGCCAACCTGACGAATCCATTTCCAAGCGTCGGAGGCAATACGTCGGTCCGCAGCTTTGACATTCCTGTCTCTTACACGCGCAGCGTCGGCAAACTGACCAACATTGTTCGCGCCGACTTCAACCGCAGCCGCACGCGCACGCAGAACCTCTACGCCTTCAACAACGACATTACGAGCGCGCTGGGAATCACGGGAGTTTCGCGGAATCCATACGACTGGGGCCTGCCCAATCTGTCGTTCACCGACGTTGCCAGTCTTACAGACACGACTCCTGTGCTCACGCGAAATCAGACGTACACCTTCTCCGACAATGTGATCTGGAACCATGGCAAGCACACCTGGCGCTGGGGCGGAGATTTCCGTCGCGTGGAGGTGAACACTGAAACTGCAGGCAACCCGCGCGGCTCGTTCGTTTTCACCGGCCTCAACACTTCGCGGCTTGATAGCAGCGGAAACCAGGTGCCCGGCACTGGATATGACTTTGCTGATTTCCTGCTCGGATTGCCGCAACAAACTTCAGAGCAGTTTCTCGGGCAACCGCAGCAGACTGCCGGGTTTGGCAGCGGTAACCACTTCCGTGGCAACTTCTGGGACTTATACGTTCAGGACGAATGGAAGATTCGCGGAAATCTGACACTCAACCTCGGAGTCCGCTACGAGTACGTTTCGCCTCTCATCGAGACAAATAATCTGATTGCAAACCTCGATCTTTCTCCCGGCGTACTGGTAGAGAATCCGGCGCTCGCGCTGCAAGTCACTCCGATTGAGCCCGGACAAGTGGGGCCATACTACGGTCCCTTGCCGGCCAGCCTGGTGCGGCCGGATCGCAACAATTTTGCACCGCGTGTCGGCTTTGCCTGGAAGCCGTTTCCGAAGACGGTGGTACGCGGCGGATATGGCATCAATTACAATACCGGCGCGTATCAGGGCATCGCGCAGCAACTTGCCTTGCAGCCGCCATTCGCTACCACGGCGACGAATGTTCAGACAGTTCCTGGGGAACTGACGCTGCAAAACGGATTTCCCACGGCCACCGGCATCACCAACAATTATGCGGTGAATCCTAATTACCGGCTGGGCTATGTGCAGATTCGCAACCTCGACATTCAACAGCAGATTCGCCCCACCGTGCTATTGAACATTGATTACACCGGGACCAAGGGAACGAATCTCGATATTCTGGAAGCGCCCAACCGAACCGCAACCGGAATTCGGATTTCCGAAGTTGATGCGTTCACCTACGAAAACTCGGCAGCAGACTCCGAGGCCAATGCAGGGTCAGTTCGGCTGCGCAAGCGCTTGGCCAAAGGATTCTCGATCGGCGGCACCTACACATTCTCCAAGTCGTTGGATGACGCGTCTTCTATCGGCGCGGGCGCAACCTCGGTGGCCAGTACGCCTGGACTCGGCGCAGGTGGCACTGGCTCTGCCGGAAGCACGGCTTCCACGAACGCAGGCGCTGCGAACGTTGCGCAGAATCCTTTCAATCTCTCCGCGGAGCGTGGGCTCTCCAGCTTTAACCAGACGCATAAATTCACTGCGGATTATTTGGTGGAGCTGCCTTTTGGTCACGACAAACGCTGGCTAACGGGGAATACTCCGGCGCGCGCGATTTTCGGCGACTGGCAATGGAGCGGCGACTGGACGATCGCGTCCGGCCTGCCGTTCACGCCCCGAGTCGTCGGCAACATCGATGACGTGAATGGGGGAACAAACGGCACGCTGCGGCTCAACCTGGTTCCGGGCCAATCGATCTCCTTGCCTAATCCATCCATCGGCGAGTGGTTCAACAAGGCCGCATTCGTTGCGCCGCCGCAGGGCGCTTATGGAGACGCGCGCCGCAACAGCATCATCGGCCCTGGCAGCAAAGTGTTCGATATGGCTTTCACAAAGATCGTGCCTTTGAAGGAATCGCGAGTGCTTGAGTTCCGCGCGCAGGCCACCAACATTTTCAACCTGGTCAACTATTCCTCGATCGACGCGAACTTCTCCCCTACCTCACTCACCTTCGGTCGAGTAACGGCGGCCGGGGCTATGCGGCAATTCACGATTACGGCGCGCTTTCGTTTCTGAGCATGCTGTTGGCAGGCAGACTCAAAAGAGGATTGCTATGACGTTCACCTCAAACCGATTCGCTGACAAAGCAGTTGCGGTTCTGCTGACGCTCGTGCTCTTGTGCGCCACCTCACCTTCGCAGCAGGAGACAGGGTACGTCCTTCACGTGGAATCGGAACTCGTGCTGGTGAATGTCACGGTGCGGGACAAGAACGGTAACTTTGTGCCGGGACTAAAACCGGAGAACTTCACGGTTCTCGAAGATAACAAGCCGCAGAAGATTGTTTCCTTTGACGTGGAAAACGTGGATGCCGTCCCCGCAGCGGATGTGGCCCAGGTGAAACCGCTGTCGCCCGGGCAACCCAGCCCAGCAGCTTCCCAGGCGAACACCGCGGCCCAGTTTAAAGACCGGCGCCTGATCGTGTTGTTCTTTGATCTCTCTGCCATGGAACCAGACGAAATCGATCACGCGGTTACCTCAGCCGAACACTATGTCGACACGCAAATGGCCCCTGCGGATTTGGTTTCGATTGTTTCTCTAGGAAGCTCGCTGCTGGTAAATCAGGATTTCACGACCGACCGCGCGCTCCTGAAAAAACAGCTGGACGCATTCAGTTCAGGCAGTGGCCAGGGCTTCGAAGAAGGCACGACAGGCACGACAGAAGGGACGCCCGACTCGGGTCAGCCGTTTACCGCCGATGATACCGAATACAACATCTTCAATACCGACCGCCGGCTGGAAGCTCTGCGATCAGTAGCGGCAAAGCTTTCCCACATTCAGCAGAAGAAGTCGCTGATTTATTTTTCCAGCGGCATGGACCGCACCGGCATAGAGAATCAATCGGAACTGCGCGCGGCCGTGAACGAAGCCGTGCGTTCGAACCTGGCGATTTACACCATGGATATGCGCGGCCTGCAGGCACTCGTGGCCGGCGGAGAGGCGCAGAACGCAAGCCTGCGCGGAGTTTCAGCCTACTCCGGACAGGCGACGCTGAATGCCCTCAATTCCAACTTCACTACGCAGGAAACGCTAGTGACCCTGGCCAGCGATACCGGTGGTCGCGCTTTTCTCGACTCCAACGACTTCACCAAGATCTTCAAGGGAGTGCAGCAGGACACCTCCACTTATTACCTGCTCGGCTATCACAGCACGAACCCCGCGCGGGACGGGCATTACCGCCGCATCGTCGTGAAGAGCAATGTTCCCGGAGTGAAGATCGACTATCGCCGTGGGTACTACGCGCCCGCGGACTTCAAGCACGCCACTACGGACGACAAAGAGCGCCAGCTTGAAGAAGAGCTGGCCTCCGAAATGCCGGCCACAGATTTGCCGCTGTATCTAGGCGTCGCCTATTTCCGTCTGGACGGGAACAAGTTCTTCGTTCCTATGTCGCTGGTGGTGCCGGGATCGCAGATTCCGTTCGTGCGCTCCAGCGACCTCGACAAGGCGACATTGGATGTAATCGGCATGGTGCTCGACAACGAACACCATCCTTTGAACAGATTCCGCGATACCGTGAAGCTTGCCGTCAACACTACAAGCGATGTTCATAAGAAGAATGTGCAGTACGACACTGGGATGAGCCTGCTGAGCGGCAAGTATCATCTGAAATTCGTGGTGCGCGAGAATCAAACCGGCCTCATGGGATCATTCGAGACCGACATCGACGTGCCTGACTTGAAAGCGCAGCCGCTGAAGATGAGTTCGGTAGTGCTGGCCAGCCAGATTCAACCGGCCAAAAAGAGTGCCAACCCGAACCCGTTGATACACGACGGTTCCGAGATCATCCCGAGCATCACACATGTCTTCTCAGCCTCGCAGCACTTGTTTGTTTATTACGAGGTGTACGATCCGGCGCAGCACGCGGCGGCCGTTGCTTCTACTGGAGAAGGAGCCCAAAAGCCCGGCATACGACTTTTAACCAATGTCGCCTTTTTTCAGGGCAAAGCCAAGGCCTACGAGAGTTCGTTGGTCGAGTTGACGGACTTAAACGCGCGCGACCGCAAGGCCGCCGTTTTCCAACTGGATGTGCCGCTGACTTCGCTCAAACCCGGTTTTTACACCTGTCAGGTAAATGTGATCGACGACGCCGGCGGCCACTTCCTGTTTCCGAGGCTTGCCCTGTTGATCCGGACGGAACCCAAGATCTGACGAACCAAAGATCTGACGGACTAAAGATCTGACGAACTACAGGCCTGACGCACAAGCAAGAGGCGCAGAACCGCCGCGTCGCTCAATTCCCCACGTATCGCGCATACAAGCTGCGCGCCACCCCCGTTTCCGTTGTTCCCTTGATGATTGCGCGCCCATCCGGGAACAGTGTCATCTCATAGGGTTCACGCCAGAACTTCAGCACGAACTCGTTGTGCCGGACGACCCCGTGCGCCTCCAGCCGTCTCTGCATCTCTGTAAAGTCAATCGGCCGCGCGCGCTCGTGAATCTGCACCGAGTTGCGCCCGCACATCGTGATATGCGGACGCCCCTCGCCTGCCAGATGTACAAACTCTCGCTCTCCACACGCCCGGCATCCCGGCCGAGGATGCGCGGCAGCAATCTCAGCGTGCTCGTTCTTCCACACGTCAAACGACCACAGAGTTTTCCTTAGCTGTTCCGCCGCGACGCCACCGACCAGCAACTTCACCGCCTCCGTGGCCGCAATCGAAGCCACTAGATTCACGGCGGTATTCAATATTCCTGAGGTTTCGCAGGTCTCCACCATTCCGCTCGGAGTATCCGGAAAAATGCATGCCAGGCATGCAGTCTTGCCCGGCAATACATTCAGCGTCACTCCATAACTGCCCACCGCCGCCGCATATATCCACAATATGGAGTTCTTCACTGCATAATCATTCACCAGATAGCGCGTCTCGAAGTTGTCGGTGCCATCGAGGATTACATCCATACCATCAAGTGCTACATTAATGTTCTCAGGAACCAGATCCTCGACCCGCGCCTCGACCACGATTTGCGAATTGAAAGCGGAAATCTTCCGTGCCCCGGCAATCGCCTTGGGCAACGATTCAGCCGCGTCCTTTTCGTCGAACAGCGACTGCCGCTGCAGATTGCTCGCCTCCACGTAATCGCGGTCGATGATCCGCAACGTTCCCACGCCCGCGCGCGCCAGTAATGACGCCAGCACCGACCCGGTCGCGCCGCATCCCACAATCGCCACTCGTCCCGCCGCCAGCCGTCGTTGGCCCTCGGCTCCGATTCCGCGAAACAGAATCTGTCTCGAGTACCGTTCCTCGAACTTTTCCTTCTCCACGCCCTGCCTCAAAGAGGTCACCAGTTTTCAGCCGCAAAACCTTTATTATAAGTGTCTGGACTGCTTTAGCCGCCAGGATGCAGACAACACCGGCCTTCCGCGCTTCATCGAATGTAAGCAACAGG
>Ga0210395_10001499_pt1 | contig 18075 bp, 18 predicted proteins | sample IncBWH4OmetaG_FD_150861 | JGI IMG/M metagenome (GOLD analysis project Ga0210395, IMG submission 150861) | Forest soil microbial communities from Barre Woods Harvard Forest LTER site, Petersham, Massachusetts, United States - Inc-BW-H-4-O ...
CAGCACCCTGGAGATCAGCCTGGCTTGCTTATAGCCGCGCTGCCACGCCCCATGCGAAGGAACCGGCGTCGCCACGTCCGCAGCCAGGCCCAACCCCGCCGCTTAGCCAGCCCGGCCAGGCGCTCAGCAAAACCACTCGCCCGGCGGACGGTCATAAATCCATAATTTCGCGCCCGCCTGGCATACGTCTACTGCTGCCACGCATGGCCAACGAGCGGCACCACGGCGTCGCTTGTTTGCCCGAAGCATCTGCCGACAACCCCTCGGTCATCCCCGAGCCTTCGACAAAGGAGAGCCATCTCCTATCACGCAAAGAGAAATCGGCTCGTCCTGGTTTCATAATGAAAGAGGGAATGTACGCTAAGGTAGCGTCAGCGCGAACGAAGCCTTAAACGCGTAGGGCCAGCCGTCTGAGGCTGGCCGCTCTTCCTGCCTATACCCAGCGGGGCTACAGCAGCCCCTGTTCCATCTTCTCCTGGCAGGTGATGCAGTGCTTGGCCCAGGGTACCGCTTCGAGCCGTTTCTGCTGCAGTTCTTCCTGGCAGTTCGCGCAAACGCCGTATTCATCGGTGTTGATGCGCTTCAGCGCCGCATCGATCATGTTCAGGATCGTGCGGTCCGTATTGGTCATGCCGAAGAGGAACTCCTTCGTATAGGAATTCGCCGCTTTGTCCGCGAGGTCCACCGTCGGATCTTCGTCCGCGGTTCGCCCCTCTTCTTGGGTGCGCGCGATGGTCTTCATCAACTCCTCGCGCCGTGTCGCTAACTTCTTCTTGTAGTATTCGAGCCTTTTCTTGTCCATGGAAGTCCCGCCCCTCTGTCTGCTTTCGGGGCCATTTAAAAACTACGTAGTGTAGGCCTGCTCGCCCGGGGTGTCAAGTTAGAGGGAGGCTTCCTGAGGCTTTCTGTTTCCAGAACGCCTACAGCACCATGCAGGGCGCGCCGCCTACGGCACCATCGGCAAAACGAGCGCGGAGGGGTGCTCCTTATCGTGATAAATCACGTTCGTCGCCTTGATCATTCGCGTCGCGCGCGCTTGGATCTCGCCGGTATTTAGGTTGCGGTCGAACCGTGGGAAGTTGCTGCTCGAAACCTCCAAACGCAATTTGTGTCCTGCCAGAAAAACGTTGCTGGTCGCCCATAGATCCACGGTGACGTGATAGGTCTCGCCGGGATTTGCCAACTCCGGCTTCTCTTGCGAATTCCGGTAACGCATCCGCAAAATGCCGCTCGAGAGGTTCTGCGCAAATCCGTTCGGCCAAACATCCACCAGCATGCCCGTGAAGTCCGTGTCCACCGCCGAGCTGCTCACATACAAATCGAGGGCCACCGGCCCGGTCACTTCCGTGTCCTGGGCAAACACCGGCGTGGTAAACACCAGAACATCCGCTCGCGTTTCCGCTGGCCGCTGATCTTCTGGTCCGATCCCTGTCGGCAACGATCCGCAGCACAAAGGTCCGCCAATCGTGGGCGTCGCGTCGCTCGGATCGTAGACGTATTGATCCGGCTTTTCCTCTCCCGGCGCTGCCGTGCTCAGCGTTCCATGGCCCGCCAGCCCCGTCGCTCCGCCCGCCGGCGCGTGCAGGAAATAGCGTGTGCTCTTCGCCCGGGACAACGGCCAGTCATCTTCATCGCGCCACTCATTTTTCCCCATCACAAAAATTTTCACCGGCTTCTCGCGCTCCACCCCGTTCGCTTGCCCCTTAAGAATTGCGTCGTACCACTTCAACGTCATCTCGTCCTCGTCGATCGGCAGCTTCTCTCCAAAATCCACCGCGCCAACTTTTCGGCTCGCCGATCCTCCCGCATGTCCTCCAACATAAACTACCAGCCTCTGCCCGCGCTTCGCAGCATCGGTTCCCGCTTCCGTTTTCAATCGCGCGTAATTTCGCAACGTCCCGCCGAGAAAAATGTCGTACCAGGCTCCAAAACTCAAAACCGGCACCTGAATCTGCGCGTAGTGATCCTCGATCGACCACTGCTTCCAATACGCGTCAAAGCTCGGATGCCCCAGCCAATCCTTAAAGTACGGCGCTATCCCGGCCGCCGAGGGCGCTTCGAGCACGGCGTAATCTGTCAGCGGCAAAGTCTTCGTCCCCTCCAGCGCGTTACTTTGTTCCAAGCGCCGCCGCATCGTGTTCATCGCCAATCCCGTGCTCCAGGATTCGTTGAACCACTGCTCGAACGCCCCGCCCTGATACGTCCATCCGTCGTGATAATTCGATGCCGTCACCGTCGGGCAAATTCCCGCCAAATGGGGCGGCTTGGCAATCGCCGCCAAATACTGCGTGGCGCCCACGTACGACCCGCCAAACATCCCCACTTTTCCGTTCGAATAGGGTAGCGCCGCCGCCCACTCCACGGTGTCGTAACCGTCCTGCGATTCATTCTTGAACGTGTACCACTCGCCTTCGGATGCAAATCTTCCCCGCACGTCCTGCTCGACGACTACGTAACCTCGCGCTGCTCCCTTCATTCCGAAAGACGATTCCTCCGTCTTGTCGTACGGCGTGCGCACGAGCAGCACCGGAAATTTGCCCTCTGCTTTCGGCCGGTAAATGTCCGCGCGTAGCGTCACCCCATCGCGCATTTTCGCGGCGACGTTGCGCTCGACAAGCACTTCATAATTTTCCGCCGCGCACGCCACTCCCGCCGCCATCAACGCGAACATCACCGCGCATGCAACAAGCCACCTGGCCCTGTTCCACCCATGCCCCAAGCCGTTCCGCAAATTCATTTTCATGGCTCTGCCTCGTCTCCGCAGTTTTCCTGTCTGAACTGCCGCTCTCCTAAAGTCTCTTTTTCCCCTGGAAAGTCGTGGAGCGTAGGCCCACTCTCCGCCCTTGTCAAGCAGGCGCCACTCTTTGCTCTCGTTAGCACTCGAAATGTCCGCTCCGGAGGGCGGTCCGGGAATTCCTAACTCTTTCTGCGCTTCTTGCTTTTAATTCCGCGAAACATGAAGTAAACCAGTACAGCGGTAACCGCCAAGCCCACCACCGCCGCCACCTCCGGGTGTCCGTGCTGCAAAAGCAAAGGCAGCATCTTTCGTCCATACCGCGCCGCCAGGTAGGCCAGGATCAGGTACCGCACAATTCGTCCCAGCGTGATCGCCAACAAAAATTTGTTCACGGAATATTGCATGGCCCCGGCAGCCAGCACAAAGGGCACCATGGGCATCGGTGGTGGCAGCAGCGCCGGTATAGCTATGGCCGCAAATCCCCATCGTTCGAAGATTTCGTAAACCCTCTTCAACGTCTTCGCTGAAACCTTGCGCGCCAGCGATTCTTTCCCTCCCTTGCGCGCCAGCCGGTACGTCACGAAGGCTCCCAGCACCGAACCCACCGTGGCCATCAGCGCGTAGTAAGGCCATAACGTTGCATCGCGTGCTGCCAAGACGATGGTGAGCACATCCATGCTGCCCGGCAGTGGAATTATGGAGCTGTCGAGGAGTCCCAGGGGGATGAAGCCCAATGCGCCAAGGTGATAAATCCAGCGCCTCAAGCTGCGCGCTGCGGTGGGTGTGGCGGCGGCAATCAGCAGACGGGTAAGCATTCTCTTTAAACCGCGCCTATTCTCGCATGCTTCACGAGGTGATCAGCATTCCTGCCGCGGCTGCCGTCATCACCACAAATGTCGCCCAGCCCAGATATCCGAGGAGCGGCGAATTCACGTGCTTCCCCATCACTTTGTGGTTGCTGGTCAAAAGTATCACCAGCAAAATCAATGGCGGCGCCAACAATCCGTTGATGACCGCCGACCAGAACAACATTTTCACCGCATTTAATCCCAAATAGTTCAGCGCGAAACCTAGCGCCATCGCCAGCGCCATCACCCCGTAGAACGCGCGCGCCTTTTTGGGCTGGTCGGACATCGAGCCACGCCAATTCGCTCCTTCCGCTACTGCGTACGCGCTCGATCCCACCAGCACCGGCACTCCAAGCATTCCCGTGCCGATGAGCCCCAGAGTGAAGAGCAGATAGGCGCCATTTCCCGCCAGTGGACGCAGCGCTTCGGCGGCCTCCCGCGCCGTTGTAATGTTGGTTAGTCCGTGCGCGTGCAAAGTAGCGCCGGTCGTCAGGATGATGAAATACATGATGAAATTTGAGAAAAACATTCCCACGACCGTGTCGGTGCGCGCATCTTTTAATTCTTCCGTAGTCGCGCCCTTGCGCTGTGCGACCGTCTTTTTGCCCTGGGCCCGTTCTTCTTCGACTTCTTCCGCGGCCTGCCAGAAAAAAAGATAAGGCGAAATTGTCGTCCCCAGAATCCCCACAAGCACGGCCAGGAAGCCGCGTGACCATTCCAGGTGCGGTACCAGCGTCACGAGCAACGCCTGTTTCCAATCCACATGCGCGAAAAACGATGTCAGCACGTACGCGAAGAGCACCAGCGTCATCCATTTGAAAACCCGAGCGATCAGCTTGTAGGAAGTCCAAATCAGCAGCCCAAGAATCAGCAATGCATAGAACGGAATCCAGAAGAGCGGCCGAATCCCGGTGACCAGCTCTGTGGCTTCCGCCATGCCGCCGAGATCGGCTCCGATGTTGATGACGTTCGCCACAATAAGGATCAAGCACGCTCCCCAGAGCACCCATCGCGGATAGTTGCCGCGCACCGCCGCAGCCAGTCCTTGCCCGGAAACAATGCCCAGCCGCGCGCACATGAGCTGCACGGCGGCCATAAGCGGAAACGTGAGCAAGGCGATCCAAAGCGTGGCATAACCGTAGGCCGCGCCAGCCACAGAATAGGTTGAGATTCCGGAGGGATCGTCGTCCGCTGCCCCGGTGATGACTCCCGGCCCAAAAACCGCAAAGATCTTCCGCAGAAAGCCCGGCCTCTTGCCTCTTTCGGCCCCGCCGTGCGGCGGTGCTTCAGGAAGTGCGGCCGGTGGCTTGTCAGCCAGAGTATCTGTCGGTTTTGTTCCCGGCATCCCTTCTCACAATCCGTGCTCTTCGAGAGTGGTGTCAGCAAGGCACCGTGCTCTCGACGCCTCTCTAACAGGGCACTAACGGGGCCGAGGTAGCATGTCCGAGAAAAACTTGGCTTGCAAGTTCCTTGGGTGCGTTTCGGCAATTTAAGGAGCGACCCCCCTTGACGGTCGAGGGTTCAAAGTGGAAGGTGAAATCCGCAAAAAATGGCTCACTGACGCGGTTGTGCCGTCCCGGTGCAGACCGAGATGCGAAAGATCGGGATGCGGTGAATAGGAGCGGAAATGCTCTAAGGGGTTGGATGCGGAGGGCGGAAGCCAACGCGGCACCCGGCGAAGAAAGAAGCGCGACGGACTGGGTGTCCGTCACGTTTCTCAGGAGTGAGCGGGGGTGCATCTGATACTGGCGAATCTCCCTGGCGTCAGCTACGAGAGCGCGCCGAGAAGATTCCGGGAGACAAGAAGCACGATCCTCTACTGGCGGCATTCTGTCATAGAGTGATTGCGTCGCGCAGTACCATATCGCACAGGAGCGCCGAATCGAATATTCGACAGAATGGATCGGGTTTTTACCCCGTCCGATAACCAAAATGCTGTAAAACCTCCTGCCGCTGCACCTCGTCTGCGCCGTCCGCTCGCAATGGTTGACTTTCCCGCTGTTCTCGTTCGAAATGGACTGGCCGAAAATACGCGCAGAGCGTAGCCGAGCCACACATGAATATCCTCGACTTACTTGTTGGCAAGCCGATCAAGACCTCAGACGAACGCGCCGAACAGATCGGCCCCATCCAGGGCATTCCCATTTTTGGGTTAGACGGGCTCAGTTCGGCGGCGTACGGGCCGGAAGCAGCGCTTAGTCTGCTGATTCCGCTGGGGCTTTTGGGGGTGCAGTACATTGTGCCCATCAGCGCGGCCATCATCACCTTGCTGATCATCGTTTATTTTTCTTACCGGCAGACGATTGCGGCTTATCCCTCGGGCGGCGGGTCGTACACCGTCGCGCGGTACAACCTTGGAGCCCTTCCGAGTTTGCTGGCTGCGGCGGCCTTGTTGACGGATTACATCCTTACGGCTGCCGTGGGGATTTCGGCAGGCGTTGGGGCGCTCATTTCCGCGGTTCCTTCCCTGCTGCCACACACCGTAGCGATTTGCGTGGGGATTCTTTTCATCATCACGGTAATCAATTTGCGGGGAGTGCGCGAGGCTGGCGTCGTTTTCATGGTGCCGACTTATTTCTTTGTCGGGACCCTTTTGATCACCATTGGCGGCGGATTGCTGCGGGCGGTGACGAGCGGCGGGCATCCTTTGCCGATGGCGCCTTTGCCGCCGCCTCCGGCGATGACGCAGGCGGTGACCTTCTGGCTGCTTTTGAAGGTGTTTTCGAGCGGGTGCACGGCGCTTACTGGAGTGGAGGCTGTCAGCAACGGGGTGAAAGCGTTTCGCGAGCCTGGGGTAAAGAACGCGCAGCGGACTTTGACTATTATTATTTCTCTGTTGGCTTTGCTGCTGGCGGGAATTTCTTACCTGGTCAAAATTTATGGCATTGCGGCTACCGATCCGGGGAAACCTGGTTATCAGAGTTTGCTCTCCATGCTGATTGCGGCTGTGTTCGGGAAAGGAATTTTTTATTACCTGACGATGGCGTCGATTCTTTTGGTGCTTGCGCTGTCGGCGAATACGGCGTTTGCGGACTTTCCGCGGCTGTGCCGGGCCATCGCCTCGAACAACTACTTGCCGCATGCTTTCGGGTATCGCGGCCGACGGCTGGTTTACACCTACGGTATTGTGGTTTTAGCCGTTTTGACGGCCATCTTGCTTATTGCGTTTGGAGGGGTGACGGACAACCTCATTCCTTTGTATGCCGTGGGGGCATTTCTGGCGTTTACCTTATCGCAGTTTGGAATGGTAGTGCATTGGCGGAAAAATCGCGGGCCGCACTGGGTCAAGAGCGCGATGGTCAACGGGCTGGGCGGGTTTGTTACCGGGATTACCGTGATCGTCGTGCTCGTGGCGAAATTCGCCGAGGGAGCTTGGATCACGCTGATTTTCATTCCTTTACTGATGTTTTTCTTTCGCAGAGTGCGACGGCACTATCATGCCGTTTTAGTGGCTACCACGACCAGCGAGGCGGTGGCGCCAGCGAATCATGGGCAGGCTCCTATCGTGATTGTGCCTGTCGATCGATGGAGCCGGATTTGCAAACAGGCTTTGGAGTTTGCCTCGCGGATTTCGCCGGAGATTATCGCCATTCACGTCGAGCCAGGGGAACATTCGGAGTTGCTGCGAGAGGATTGGGAACGGTATGTGGAGCGACCTTTCCGGGAGGCTGGGGGCGAGCCGCCGAAGTTTGTGGTGCTGCCATCGCCATACCGGTTCATTATTGTGCCGTTGGTGCAGTACATTCTCGATCTGTCGGAGAAGCATCCGGACCGGCGAATCGTGGTGGTGATTCCCGAGCTGGTCGAGGATCATTGGTATGAGTATTTCTTGCATAACCAGCGTGGCCGGCTTCTGGAGTGGACGATGCTGGTGCGTGGAAACGAACGCATTTTCACCGTTTCGTCGCCCTATTACATTTCTGAAAAGGCATGGTCGGCCAGGGCGGCAAGAGTGGAAGAAAGCAAGAAAGTGTGAACAACCACGGGAACTCGGCGGGTGCTGTTCACACTGGAGGTCAACCCTCAACAAGCACAGCCGCACGGAAATAAATCATATAAATTCCGCAAAACCCCCCTCGATTATATTTGCCTCGTAAAGATTCCAGAAACAATTGAGGAGACATGCGAAGGGAATTTTCGTCTTCCCGTTAGCTCCGGTAGATTGAACCGTTTGCTCAGCTCGATGGGGTTGGTGGCCACCCGGGAGAGCTCCCCTGCAAGCGGGCTGTGGTGGTTGTGCAGCCGGGGCGGGGGAGGAAGCGATGTTGGCCACCGGCAAGAGTCTGCGGACTCCTTTTCTGGTTTTAGCGATTTGTTTGATGGGCACCACCAGCAGCTATTCGCAAAGCCCGACGTTTTTCAACGCTTCGGGGTCACCCATCGACCGAACGAGTTCCGGAGTCTGGCTGGAGAAGTGCGAGGCGGTTTCCGCCAACGGGTTCGCCGGCTGGCGTTTTAGCGACCGAAGCGCATGGCCGGCAGTTGGGAACGGCCCGCCAGAAGATTTCATCGCCCCAAGCGCGGAGGCATTCTGTGTGGAATCGGCCCTCCGCGACACGCCCCGGGCTTCGACCGCCAGTCTCTGTCCCGAGAGTGTCGTCGGTGCTCCGGGTGTCCCAGGTAGTCCCCGCCATGCTGCCTGTAACGATTCAGGGGATCCGGTCTTGGCGGAGCTCTCGGGGTTAGGCAAAGCGGGCGTGAAGCTCGCGCGGGCTCGCGAAGAAGTTCTGGAGATCCTGCGTTCCGACAATGCCTGTACCGAATGGATCCGAAGCAAAGACGCAAAGCCTGCCGATACTTTTCAGTCGCTCAATTTCTTGCTCGATCAGCATGGCCCGACGTATGTTTTGGAATCGAGAGTGTCTGCATCCATCGTCATGGTTCGACAACCTTACGTAGCGAGGGCCACGCAGGACGGAGGGGCGCATACGGCAATAACGATCAATGCGTACGGCGCGTTCTACCGGACGCAAGGGAACGCGCTAAGGGTACTCCAGGAAGGCGGTCCCCCGCTTACCGATGGCTCGCGGCTGCTGACGGTGGGCGATTATCTAGGGGACACCCTGCCCGCGCAGATGGTGACGCTCTTGCATGAATTCGGGCACATCATCGATCTGCTGCCGGAAGATGCGGATAATCTGGACGGCAAATCGGTGCGCAACACAGACGAAGTGCTGCGCCACTGCCGCGGTGAAGTGGAGTCCCGCTCGCAGCTAGCGAAGCTGACAACAGCGAAGCGGTAGCTCGCGGCATTGCTTTTCCTGAAGTGCGGCCTGCTCACCTTGCCATTCCACTGGAATGGGTATTGCGTTGCATGGCGCAACGAACTCGCCATAAGGCATCCCCGCGTCATAATGTACAAGCTTCGGATTAGCCTAAGGGATGTTGCTCGCCACGATCTCCCAGTTCTTGGTTTCCGAGAACATTTCACCGGTCCCTGAGACAAACGCGCCGTGCGCGTAGCCGTCTCCCTGAAGCTGGTACATCAACCAAGCCGTGGGATAGCCGAGATAGCCGTAGACACCGTTCACACAGGGGAAGGCTGCTTGCTTGCAGTCGGGTTGTCCAGTGACGTCATTGTGATTCGGGCCGATCAGCGTTCCTTTCACCTTGCCGACCCCGGCAGGCACAGCGTCGTAGTAGGCGGCGATCGATTGCTCACCTAGAGTGCCGGGCGGTTGTGTGGGCGGCGAGATGAGCGTGTCTGCCGAGCCGTCAATGAAGAAAACAGACCCGGAGGTAAGATTTTTTGAATCCGCGCAAGTGGGCAGATTCAAGATGCACCAGGCCTGTGCCGGCAGTTCGAGGGGAATCACTGTCTTGATCAGACCGCCGGATTTGTTCGCTGCGTTGATGACTCCGCCGGCACCCTGCGAGTGGCCGACGGCCCCGATCTGGCTCACGTTGAGCTTGTGATAGAAGATGCTCGCGGAGTTGTTATTCTGGCCGACCAGGTAGTTGGCTGCGTCAAGAATTGTCTGTCCAGCCCCGGTGTTCTTGTCCTCGGTTGCCACGATAACGAAGCCCCACGACGCGAAATGTCTGAGCAGGTAACCAACTGCTGCCGCGGATCCGTTTGTGCCGTTCCCCCAGGTGATGATCGGGTGCAAGAAGCCGCCGGCACCAAGATTCGTCGGATAGTAGAGATCGAATTTATTGCCGAGGGAATCGCAGCACCCGAAGGCGGGCTGCACCGTCACGCTCCAGGTACCCGTAGCGTAATACTTCAGCTCGATGGTGCCGGTCGGATAGTTGGGAGGATTGCAGGAGCCGAGCGCCAGGCTGATAGCGAGTATGGCGCCTGATGAGAGAAATCGTTGGAAGGTGTTTTTCATTTCCCCTCCTGAGGAAAAGAAATTTGGGATGTTAGCGAACGCACGGACTGCTCGCATTTTACTGGTATAGTGCGTTTTCCGGGAAATTCGTTACAGGGCTTGGACGCGCTGCTGAGATGGCCGATTTGCGCCGGTGCCTTAGTGTTTTAAACGGCACAGTCCCGACCGAATGTCACTGCTACCGTATGGGAGCGTGGTGCGAATTCCAGATGAATAAGTTTCTGTGAGGAACTTCATGACGACGGCGGCTGCGAGATTGCAAAGCGAGTATCGCAGGTTACGGAATCAACTGCTTGAGGCGGAGATTGCGCTGAAAGATCAACGAGAGAGTGTTGCGGCGCTTCGAAGACAACTCCCCATGGGGCCCGCGGTTCGAACCGACTACGTTTTTCGTGAGGGTCCCGCTGATATCCTTGACGAAGCTCCCGGCCAATTCAAGGATGTCCGCCTGTCTGATTTATTTGCCCCAGGCAAGAATCGACTGATCGTGGATCACATGATGTGGGGGGCGACCGATATGTCTGCTTGCCCGATGTGCACGATGTGGGCCGACGCATACAATGCGGTCGCTCCGCATGTCAGCCAGAAAGCAAATTTTGTATTGGTGGCCAAAGTGGAAATCGGAGAACTCCGGGAGTGGGCCCGGCGGCGGGGATGGGACAAAATCCGGTTGTTGTCGAGCGGCCAGTCTAGTTTCAATGCGGATTTCCAGGTCGAAGGTGACGGAAGACAACATCCTGGCATCAGCGTGTTCAGCCGCGAACCTGATGGCAAAATCCATCATTTTTACTCGACCGAAGCCTCGCTTCACCCCGGGCCAGACGGCAACCCAAACCACCGGGGTATTGACCTCTTTTCCCCGGTCTGGAATCTCTTCGACCTTTTGCCGGAAGGACGCGAGAATTGGTCGCCTAAATTGTTCTATTAATGGGTAGCTGTGCATGCAGCTCCGGTGCGTACGGCGCGTGCGATCGGAGCACTTGGATGAGCCCCGCCAGGCGTGCTATTAGCAGTGGCTTGCACATGCAGTGTCTCTAAGTGTACAGACATTTCTTTCTGAGACGCGCAAGTTAGGTCTGCAAGAAACCCTACTGAATTTGGGCTTGGGCGCTGTGCGCGAATATAGAGAGGGCTCAGTTTCGCGCGCGGAAATAAGGAGAAGAAATCATGTTGGGACTCATCGCAGCGGTTTTGATCATTTGCTGGTTGCTTGGGCTTTTCGCATTTCACGTATCCACCGGTTTATTCCACATATTGCTGGTTGTCGGCATCATCCTCCTGATTGCGCATCTCGTGTCCGGGAGAAGGGTCAGCGTCTAAGAAAGGGCGACCGCACTCCGAATCCGCGATGAGGTGTTGTGTGTTCGTTGCCGCAACATCTCTTCGCGGAGTCAAGGTGACGGCTTCGACTCAGCTACCGGATCTGGTAAAGAAATGAGAGGAGCTTGCTATGAGCACATTCACATTGGTCATTGTCGTGGCCGTGGTTGTCATCGGGATTGTGGGAATCGTTGCGGCGATGTTCCTCAAAAAGAACAAGACAGAAAGACTGCGCACGCGGTTCGGACCTGAATATGCGCGCGCGGTGGAGGAAAGTGGAGGCCGGCGGAAGGCGGAAGCCGGGCTCGAACAGCGAGAAAAACGCGTCGAGGGATTTGCCCTCCGGCCGCTCGCAGCGAACGAACGGGAGCGCTACATTGCTTGCTGGCACAAGGTTCAGTCAGAGTTTGTTGACGACCCGAAGAATTCGGTTACCCAGGCAGACAAACTGCTCGGCGACGTGATGTCCACACGCGGTTATTCGGTGAGTGAGTTTGAGCAGCGCTCGGCGGATATCTCCGTAGACCATCCGTTGGTTGTGGAAAATTACCGCGCCGCGCATGAAATCGCGATGCGCCATGCGGGTGGCCAAGCCACTACAGAAGATCTGCGCCAGGCAATGATTCATTACCGGAAACTTTTTGACGAGCTCGTCGGTGAGCCAGAGATGGCTCGCGCGGCTTCACCAAGATCGTAGACTTCGTTCCGAGAAGAGGAATAACGGCGGTATGTCGTGAGGACTGCTAAACACAAAGAGGAGGCAATCCAGTGGACGAAGCAAATAAGCTAAAGGAAAAGGAAGAAGATACAGACGTGGGGCTAACAACACCGACACTGGCGGACACCGGCGCACGACCTGAGGTGCGAGCCGTGGCCACTCCAAGCTTACGCGTAGGCGGCGGCTCATCGGCCGGAGCCGCGACCGCTTTAGCTTTAGACAAGCAGGTGGTGCCGCTCTTTTCAGCAGACGAAGCAAAGGACTTTCGCAGCCAGTGGGGCGCCATCCAGGTTAATTTTGTTGACGAGCCTCGGCAGGTGGTGGAGCAGGCAGATCATCTTGTTGCCGTGGCGATGAAGCGACTTGCGGAAATGTTCGCGGCGGAAAGAGCGAGACTCGAGAGCCAGTGGGATCGCGGTGATAATGTCTCGACCGAGGATCTCCGTCTAGCACTGCAGCGCTATCGGTCTTTCTTCGGCCGCATTCTCTCCGTCTAACGAAGCCGACAGGGCAGGGCTCGCCGACAGAGTTAGCCTGTTAGCTGGTTCGAGAGCGGCGGCGGTCCACCAGGTGGGCGAGCAGAGCGAAAATCCCGAAATAGAAGATGGCATTGACGCCGATGGCGATGCGTAGAAACCAGCCGAAGGTCCAGGCGAGGGATGCATGTGTCGAGGGCATGATCAGTTCCGCAATTTTTAGGCCAGGCGAAAAGAGGGAGACGAGCCAGACCGGAACCGCGGATTCGCTCGGCACCGCCCAGGCCAGCGCGAGAAACCCAACCAGAATGCCGAGTATGGCGGGCAAAACCAAGCGGAAGAACGAGCGCTGTTGCATCCGGAGCGATTCTACCAAATCGCATGGTGGCGGTCGCGACAAGCGTCACTAGCGCTCAGACAGACGCGCCGAGTTCTGATGCTCTGGGTGAAACGATTTCGCTCCATGGAGCACTACGCAGGTAGCAGGGCCCATCCCAATTCAAATGCCTCCGTTCTAACCAATGGGGGCACCGTAGTCCCAGGTGCCAGTCGTGGGGGTAATTGGTCGGGAGACGCGCGGGGGAGCGCTTCAGGGAGAGTCGTGCTCCCCTCGTGTTCCGCGATCGTGCATCAGGAACGCAAGTCGCGCCGTGGGAAACCAATCTGACTGCATCCTTCCTCACCGCATCGAGAAATCAAAGCTAGGAGAGCAGCGTCGCGGCTTCCTGTGGGAAGATAGGCCGGGCAGTTTATCTACGGGGTCGGATGATGAATTCCTGGCGCACTCTTGTATTGATAGCCGTCATTCTTGCGGCTGTGGTTTTCCTGTTTGCTTGGCCACAGACGGCCGCGACGCGGCTTGCGGCATCTCTGAAACTTGCTCTCGAGAAGCAGCAAACCTCCCAAGAGCAACGAACACCCACGATTGAGGAATACCAGCCGAAATCCACGCTCGTTACCAAGGAACACAGGATCGGGCGAGCAAAGTTTCCGTTCATTGACATTCACAGCCATCACTGGAACCCGACGCCGGAGCACGTGCAGGATTTGATCAAAGGGATGGATTCGATCAATCTGCGCGTCTTGGTGAACTTGAGTGGAGGAACCGGCGAGGAATTGCGGAAGACTGTAACGACGATGAAGGGGCGCTACCCGGATAGGTTTGTAGTGTTTGCGAACATGAGCTACGACGACTTGAACACGCCAGGATTCGGCAAGCGGGCGGCAGCCCGGCTCGAGCAGGATGTGAGGAACGGTGCGCAGGGTCTGAAGATCTTCAAGAATTTTGGGATGGAGCTGAAGTATGCGAACGGGCAACGCGTGCACGTGGACGATTCGGAGTTCGATCCGGTATTCGAGAAATGCGCGGAACTGAAGATTCCCGTGCTCATCCACGTGGCCGAGCCTTCGGCGTTTTTCGATCCTTGGGACTATTCGAACGAGCGGTGGCTGGAATTGAAACAGTTTCCGGGACGCGCGCGTCCGCCTTCGGCCTATCCACCCTTCGAAACGCTTATGGCGGAGCGCAATCATCTGTTTCTGAAGCATCCGAAGACGAGTTTCATTGCGGCGCACCTGGCGTTTCATGGAAACGATTTGGAGCGTTTGGGGAAACTGTTTGATGCCTATCCGAACGTGAACGTGGACATTGCTGCGGTGCTGGCGGAACTCGGGCGGCAGCCGTATTCGGCTCACGATTTCTTGGTGAAGTATCAGGACCGAATTTTGATGGGTAAAGACATTTATGAGGTGGACGAATACAAATGGTATTTCCGATGTCTTGAAACGCGCGACGAATATTTTGAGTATTACCGGAAGCGCCACGCGTTCTGGAGGATTTATGGCTTCGAAGTGCCGGACGAAGTGTTGAAAAAAGTGTATTACAAGAATGCCTTGAGGCTCTTGCCGGGAATAGATGCGAAGGCGTTTCCGGAATAAGAGTCGGCAGCGTGAGCGGGTGTTGACGGCTGGCCGACGGAGGAAAAATGGCCGCGAAGACTGGCAAGAGCCAACCTGCCTTTCTTTGTGAGGGACGATTGTAGCTGTAGACAGAATCACTATAAGAGACTAAAGCGGCAGGTGAAGCACCCTTACCGCTGTCAACCCACCCCCGTTTCGGCGATTCAAATCTACAATATTTAAGGCCGCCATTCGTCTACAGATATGGATGGACAAGCCGTTGAGCGTCATCTCGATGACCGAGCAAGACCGTCAAATTTCCGAAGTCGTTGCGGAACAACGCTCCCGGCTGCGCAACTTCATCCGCCGACGTGTGCCCGACCCCTCCGACGCCGAGGACATCGTGCAGGAGGTCTTCTACGAACTGGTGGAAGCCAATCGCCTGCTGATGCCGATTGATCACGTGACCGGCTGGCTTTTTCGCGTCGCGCGCAATCGCATCACGGACCTTTTCCGCAAGAAGAAGCCGGAGACCTTCAGCGGCGCAGCGGCCGAGGACGAAGACGGCGAGTTGCTGCGGATCGAAGACCTGTTGCCATCGCCCGATGCCGGGCCGGAAGCGCTCTACTTCCGGGGCGTGCTTCTGGATGAGCTGGAATTTGCGCTCGGCGAACTGCCCGATGAGCAGCGTGAAGTATTCGTCGCTCACGAACTCGAAGGGCGCAGCTTCAAAGAGTTATCGGCAGAAACTGGCGTCGGCATCAACACCCTGCTCTCGCGAAAGCGCTACGCGGTGCTTCATCTGCGCGAACGACTGCAGAGCATTTACGACGATTTTGAAAAAAATGACGCGAAGAAATGACACGAGATAAGGAGCACAACATGAGCAAAAAGAAATGGATTTTTCTGGCCCCACTAGCGCTACTCGCGATCCCGCTTTTCATCTGGATTGGCGGCGAACTGGTGATGCATCTGTGGAACTGGCTGCTGCCCACGCTGTTCGGATGGCGGCAAATTACCTTCTGGCAAGCGATCGGACTGCTGGCCCTCTGCCGGATTCTGTTCGGAGGCTGGAGCGGCGGCGGTCATGGCCGGCGCTCCAAAATGCGGCGGCGAATGGCCGAGCGCATGGACGAGCGTTGGGAGAAGATGACGCCCGAGGAGCGCGAGAAGTTCCGCCAGAGTTGGCGCTCTCGTTGCGGCGGCCTTGGAGCGCCATCCAGCGAAACCAAGGAGCTATGAGGCCATCTCGATAGCGGGCCAAGCAACCGCCTAGGCTGGCCTATCTTGGCTTGATTGGCAATCGCTCGCGTGGGGGGCAAAGAATAGGAGCACAGCTCGATCGGATAATCGCTTGAACAAACCGGAAATGAGACGACCGCTACCGAGTCGCCGCCGTTGGGAGGAACCTCGATGAAAGCCGCAATCTATACCAGATATGGCCCCCCGGAAGTGGTCCAAATAGCGGACGTCGAAAAGCCTGTTCCCAAGGACGATGAAGTTCTGATAAGAGTCCGTGCGGCCGCCGTCAATCCCTATGACTGGCACTTCATGAGAGGCGAGCCGTACCCCGTTCGCATAGCGGCCGGAGGGCTGCGTAAACCAAAGGACTCACGACTCGGCGCTGATGTGGCCGGCGAGATTGAAGCGGCTGGTAAGAACATAACGCAATTCAAACTAGGTGACGCGGTGTTCGGCTCGTGCAAAGGAGCATTTGCGGAGTATGCGTGTGCGTCCGAGTCGAATTTGGCCTTAAAGCCGGACAACGTGACGTTTGAGCAAGCGGCTTCCGTACCGATTGCGGCATACACCGCATTGCAGGGCCTTCGCCGAGGTGGCTTGACCAAGGACGGAAAGATTCAGCCTGGTCAGAAAATCTTGATTAACGGAGCGGCAGGAGGCGTGGGTACGTTTGCCGTCCAGATCGCCAAGTCGTTCGGCGCAGATGTAACCGGCGTCTGCAGCACGAAAAATGTGGAGATGGTCCGATCCATTGGCGCGAATCAGGTGGTTGACTACACTCAAGAGGATTTCACCAAGAGTGCGCGGCGTTACGACGTAATTCTCGATTGCGTAGGGAACCATTCGTTCTCGGAATCGAGGCGCGTCATGAATCCCAGGGGCATATACGTCGGGGCCGGAGGAACGAGCGATAACTGGATGATCGGTCCTCTGACTGGTGCGCTTAAGGCGCTTGTGTTGTCCTGGTTCGTCAGCCAGAAGCAGGTCATGGTTCTGGCGAAACCTAGCAAAGAAGACCTGACAATCATGGGCGAGCTGATGGCTATCGGAAAAGTAACACCAGTCATCGACAGGTGCTACAGCTTGTGTGAGGTCCCTGAGGCGGTCCGGTATCTGGAAGCAGGACACGCTCGAGGAAAAGTCGTAATAACCGTGGACCGACAGATTTGACAGCCATCTCACCGTTAGTGGTCCGTTAATGGCGAGGATTCCGACGGCGAAACCATGAGACTCGCATGGTCGCTTCGGCGGGCTCCTGCTTCACCGATCAGCCTAACAGCGCCGCAATCTCCAGTTAGGTTTCACATTGGGCCTTGCCCGGTCCCAGTCTAGGTCCATGTTCCAGAACGCGGAGGTTCTACGACCAAAAGAAAGCAAGCCTTATATCCCCGGCCTGGAGTGCCGGGGCCTTACGGCCCAGTTGGAAGGGTAAACCGCTAATCGGGGACGCCATGACCCACCGCGCGAGCTGGTTGGCCCTTGGTTGTTGCGTTTTCCCTGGGCTGCGTGGGCGTTTTGGTCGTCGTCCTGCGAGCAGACCCGTCAAACAGCCTTTTGCACAGAAAACCACAGGGCTACCAAAAATAATTATTCGAGGGACTTGACGAATACAGAAAAGTGGGTATACTTACAAATGGCTCGGGGGTAGTTGAGCCAGCAGGGGCATCACAGTCGGGTCGAAGAAGCGTCTTCCCAGCGCAGGAACAAGCGAAGGCCAGAAGTAGATCCTATAGTGAGGTTCTTTACGAGCACAGGATAGAAAGAAGTCGAGCATCGCGTGGAGCCACCTAAGTGTGGGTGGCTGTACCCGGCGCTCGACGCCGGGTTTTTTATTTTGCGGCAGTGATTAGTGGCGAGTGACGAGTGGTGGGTTTCCGCAAGGGAATTCCGAAGCAAGTCGCAAGACTCTAAAACACGAAAGCAAAATCCCAACGGAATGTTGGGGGCTCTGACAGGCTCAGGGTCAATGTTCTTTGACAACAGAAAGGCTGGCAAGTCCACGCCGATAACTTGGCAGGGATTACGGTTCCTGTTGGGGCAATGGTGTGGATTATTTACAAGTTTGCTCGAGAATCGAGCAATACTGTGGAAGAAAAGGCGGCTTAGCCAATTGTTTGAAGACTGCGATGTCGAAAGCCTGCAGCCGATACCTGGATGATTCTAAACAGATCAAACAGACTTTCTGGCCTCCCATGCCCGGGAAGCGAGAAGTTCGGTTGTGAGGAAATATGGAAGCGCAGAAATCAGGACGTAAGAATTTTCAGCCAAGAAGATTTGGTTGGACAGGAAGACGGATTGGGTAAGTTTTATGATTAAGCTACTAAGGGCGTACGGTGAATGCCTTGGCGCCAGAAGGCGATGAAGGACGTGGCAAGCTGCGATAAGCCTCGGGGAGCCGCAAGCAGGCTTTGATCCGAGGATCTCCGAATGGGGAAACCCGACGGGATGAACTCCCGTTACAGCCCGCTGAATACATAGGCGGGTATGAGCTAACCCAGGG
>Ga0210395_10001500_pt1 | contig 18074 bp, 23 predicted proteins | sample IncBWH4OmetaG_FD_150861 | JGI IMG/M metagenome (GOLD analysis project Ga0210395, IMG submission 150861) | Forest soil microbial communities from Barre Woods Harvard Forest LTER site, Petersham, Massachusetts, United States - Inc-BW-H-4-O ...
CCCTACGAGGCATATGAGGGCCTGAGCAAGTCGAGCATCCCTACGGGCTTCGACAAGCTCGCCAACGCGCCTGTGGTCAAGCAGGTAGACGCGGCGTTCAAGGCCACCACGGAGTTCACCTTCGACGTGGTGCAGCGCAAGTTCAAGGTGATGGACGCCTCACTGAAAGAAGCAGCGTGGCGCTCGAAGCACCCAGAGGCCACGAACGAGGAAATCTTCGCCACGCGGCGTTCCATCGCCAAGGAAGTCAACTCGGCCTACGGTGGCCTGAACTGGGACGTGCTTGGAACCGGAAAAACGGTGCGCGACGTGAGCCGCCTCTTCTTGCTAGCCCCGGATTGGACATTCTCCAATGTGCTCACCGGGAAGTACGCATTCGAGGGCGGCCCTGCTGGAGCTGCTGCGCGGATGTTCTGGGCAAAGTCGTTTGCCACGGGCATCGCCATGACCGCCGCCATGAGCATCGCCATCGGCGGCAAGTATGATCCCTCGGACACGAAGAACATGGATCGCGTCTACCTCGGCACTGACGAGCACGGCAAAGAGATGTACGCGGACTGGTTCTTTGCAGGCGCTCCGAAGGACGCGATGACGCTGGCAAAGCGAGTCGCGAGCGACTCGCCGATTGCAGGCACGGCGGAGTTCGTCGTCAGCAAGGCGGCTCCGCTACTGGGTGCTGGGATGGGGCTGGCGTTCAATAAGGACGAGACCGGAAGGCCAATCTACAAGCGCAGCGACAGCGGCCCGAAGAAGGCCGAGAAGCAGGGCGAGTACGCCGCTGGGCGCGTAGTACCGATCACCGGAGTCAGCGCCGTCGAGACGGTAACGCAGGCGCTCACCGATCCCGACCACGAATACTCGTACCGCGATCTACTGGAACTCGCGGCGGATTCTATGGGGTCGCCTACAATCCACGAAGGCGCATCAGGCGGAGCATCGACTAAGCCGCAGACTCTCCCCGGCATGACCAAGCGCAGCGCGACAAAGAAGTTTTCGATCAGGAGATGACATGCGGACGGTGAACGTATACGACAGGATCGACGTTGGCGGATGCGACTCTTGGACGCACATCTGGGCGTGCATCTGCGCCGAGTTGGGAATCGAGGAATAGTGGACGACCCCAAGAGCAAGAGCGTGTGCATCGTGGACAACGGCCTGTTCGCAGAACTGGCACGCACGCTTTCGCGCAGCTTCGGCAAGGTCTATTACACCTCCCCGTGGGTGGCGGACTTCCCCTCCAGCGCCAAGACGGAGATCGGCGAGGGCTTCCCTGAGTACGAGCGGGTGAAAGACATCTGGAGCATTATCGACGAGGTTGACCTGTTCGTGTTCCCCGACCTGCACAACGGCCCCTTGCAGGAATATCTCGCCGACAAAGGCAAGCGCGTGTGGGGCGCGCGCAACGGAGACGAACTGGAGACGGCCCGCACGGAGGCCAAGGCATACTTCAAGACGCTGGGCATCCCGCAGGCTCCCTACGAAGTGGTGCAGGGCATGACAGCCTTGCGGAAGTACCTCAAGGGCCGCGAGGACAAGGTGTGGGTGAAGATCAGCCTGACCCGTAACGACACCGAGACATTTCCCGTCGAGGGCTACGAAGGCTCGAAGAACCGTCTGGACAAGTTTGCCGCGGAGCTGGGGCCGGCGGCGGAGCAGATGGAGTTCATCGTCGAGGACGACCTGCCCGAAACGCTCGACATTGCCATTGATACGTACTCGGTGGACGGAAAGTTTCCGGCAATGGCCCTGTTAGGCACGGAGAAGAAGGACGAGGGCTACATCTGCGTGGCGAAGCCCTGGGCAAAGATGCCGGAGGACCTGGTGAGCATCTACGAGGCTCTGGCTCCGACGCTCGAAAAGTATGAGTACCGCCAGATGCTCTCGCTGGAGTCCCGCATGGGTGGCGATACGACGTACCTGTGCGACCCATGCTGCCGGGGAGGGTCGCCTCCATTCGAGCTGCAACTGAACATGATCTCGAACCTCGCCGAGATCATGCGGCAGGGAGCGGACGGAAAACTGGTCGAGCCAAAGTTCTCTGGCAAGTACGGCGCGCAGTTCATCGTCGAGTCGAAGTGGTCGATCAATAACCCGCTGCTGGTCGAGTTCCCGGATAAATACCGCGAGCAGATCAAGTTCCGCTACGCTACCATGTTCGGAGACGAACTCTGGATCATGCCGCAGAAGTCAGACACGCCCGGCTTCGCTTCCGTGGTCACCACCGGAGAGTCGCTGGACGCCTGCTTTGCCGAGGCGCAGGAGATCGCCGAGCAGATCAAGGGCATTGGGGTGGAGTGCTGTATAGGCTCCGTGGACGGGCTGAAAAAGAATCTCGAACAGTTCTCGGAGTGGGGGGTAAAATTCTGACCGTGAGGAAACTTATGAAACGAAAGATTCTCGCACTCCTAGCTGGGATGCTGATGCTGCCTGCGTCCGTGTGGGCTGCTGGCACCTGCAAGGTCAGCAACGTGACCAGCACGCAGAACGCCAACAGCCGCGTGCCTGACGCTGAGACGGTCATCATCACCCTGACCTGCACGGCGGACGCCTCGGCGCACACCTACCCCTCGACGAGCATCCCGTTGACCGGCTCCTACCCCGTGGGCGGCATCCTGAACGCCTACAACTTGACCGGATACGTGCTCTATCAGGTTGGGCAAACGCCGGGCACTACGGAGCCAACGGCGAACTACACGGTCACGATCACCGACGCGGACGGCTTCGCTCTGGACTTGGGGCTGCTGACATCAAACGGCAGCGCGAGCGCAGCGCAGCTTACCTCGATCACGAGCGCCACGACCGGACGCCCTGTGGTGCGCAGCGCATTGACTGTGGCGATCACCGGCAACAGCGTCAACTCGGCGCAGATCACCCTCGACCTGATATTCAAGTCGAGTCCGAGCGTGGCATCGGGAAGTGGCAGCGGCGGTTCTACCGGGCAGGCGGTGACGTTCAACAATAGTGGCTCTGGGGCGGCGAGCGGAGCCACATTCAACGGTTCCTCGCCGGTTACGGTTAGCACGAACACAATTGGAGCGGCAGCATCGAATGCCTCCACTACGGTCAACGGGCAGACCTGCACGCTGGGTTCGATCTGTGGCAATCAGATCGCGCAGATAACCGTGTCAGGCAGTACGACGACCAACATCACCTTCACCAGCATCCCAGCGACGCCATTCCCACACCTCAAGCTCTCGTGCCATCTGAGAACTAACGTTGCCCAGGCTTACGACGACATCTTCTTCCAGATCAACGGCGATACAGGGAACAACTACGACTATGGGTATGTGTTCGGCGGGTACGGGGCAGGCTCAAGCTACTCATCGTCCAACGGCTCCATTACCGCTGGAGCCAATGGAGACATCGGCAACGCGACCGCCGCAAGCGATCAGGCGAATTCTTTCGCTCAACTTGATGCAGTATTCGACGACTATGCCAACACCTCATTTTTCAAAACGTGGGTCTCGCAGGGAGAACGCAGCAACATCAACACCGGCGGGGAGATTTTGACGCAGAGTTTTCATGGCCAATGGAGAAACACAGCCGCAATTACAAGCATCAAGTTGTACCCCGCGACCGGCCCTGACTTTCTTGCTGGAAGCGTATGCACGCTCTCTGGGGCAAACTAGCGGTCATCCTCTACGAGTACAGGTAAATGCCAATGCGTCTCTTCTCGAAGATCGCTGCACTCGCCACCCTCGTACTCGCGGCCTCTGCCCATGCCACGGTCGTCAGCCAAGCCACGAGCGTGACCTTCACTTGCACGGGCAGCGTAGGCCCGTATCCTTTCACGTTCTCTGTCAGCGCGGCCAATGCGATCACGGTGACCCAGAACAGCGTCGTCCTGCCATCGAGCGCCTACGCCGTCAAGCCGGTCAATAACAACTACGACAACGGGGGCAGCGTCACGCTAAACTCCGCGTGCCCCAACACGCAGACGCTAGTCGTCTCGCGTACCACTCCGCTCACGCAGACCACGGTGTTCACCGACAACATGCCTACGCCGCAGAAGTCGATTGAGAACGGGCTGGATAAGCTGACCGAGATCGCACAGGAGTTGGGCAAGAACGGCACCTCCCCCGGCGGGGTGAGTGCGGTGTCAGTGGCAACCGACGGAGGCTTTCAGGGCAACGTGGTCAATCCGACGACCACGCCCATCATTCACGTGAGCACGGATTCCTCGCACGTTCTTCCCATCAACACCGGAAACGGCTCTGAGTTCCTCAGCAACGCCGGGACGTACTTGACGCCACCCGGCAGCGGCACGGTCAACCCTGCCACGCAATACAGCATGGGGTACTACCCGAACGCCGGCAGCACTACGACGGTTGGCGGAGATTCGAGCGTCACCACGGACGGGAGCGGAAATTTCACCGCCAAGAGCGGTACATTCACCGGCACGGGAACACAGGTCACCCTTCCTGCGACCAGCGGAGGGCTACCGTCCCCTACGTCAGGAAAGGCATCCATCAATACCGATGCTTCGGCGATTGCGAACCTATCGCAGGATGGTGGCGCTTATTCTCCTATCGCAAGCTACCTGACCTTCGCATCTCCACCTCCCATCGGCAATACGACGGCAATTCCCTATAGTGCTACCAGTGGAAACCGCGCCAGTAATCTAAACTATACCCCCGGATCGACGGGCTACTTCGGCGGAGGAGGATTCGGAAACATTGCGGCCTTCAATGACGCGACGTGGGCCAACGGGAATCCATCGCTCTCTGGGTATTTCTCTCTAGGTCAGAGTTCGGGCAAGGCAGGCGGGCAGACCTCCAACAACTACTTTGTCGAAGGCAAATACGACACGCTGCAATTCTGGGCGACGAATTATGCGACGGCCGGCGGAAAGGCCGCACTGTCTGGGTACTTCACTTGCTCGGGTGTGGGCGACTGTCTGAACCATGACGAATATTTCGCCATGTCCGGCGACTGCATGTGGGCCAGCGATCAGTGCGGACAGCATGAATATCAGTATGGCGGGGAAGGGCCGATCCCGACACTGACACTCTCGACGCATACCAGCAGCCCCGACACGCTGACCTTCAGCGGCATCAGTTGCGGCGGCTTCAACATTGCGGGCCAGAAGTGCTTTCCTGGACCGGGCGAGTGGATCACCGGAAATACGGCGACCACAGGCGAATTCAACGGCGCGAGCACGGCATTCTCCGTGGGCGCGGTGACGTGGATCAACCAGCTTTCGACCACAGGGGCCACGCTTCCGACCACCTCGGTCTACGGCTATTCCACCAGCACGACGGTCAACACGAACACCAGCTTCGGTACGCCCGTCGCAGAGACGATTACGTTCTCCGGCGGGTCGGGGTCATTCACTTCCGGCGGCGGAGATTCGGTCTGTGTCGTCGGCAACGGCACTCAAGGCTTCGTAGAGGAATCTGTAACCACATCGGCTACAGGAAGCTCACCAACACAGACGATCCATCTGCCCTTGGTCTTCCCTATCGTTGGCAACGTCTACGTCTCGAAGGGACACTGCTACATCATCGGGTTCGACACTAACCTGAGTCTGAACGGGCAGCACACCGCCTACATCGGCCTGCCTTCCGTGGACGGAACTAACCTGCCTTACACGACCGAAGCGTTCGGCAACACCGATGCGTTTCCGATCCCGCAGACAGGCTTGGAGCCGGAGACCACAGACGGAACCTCGAACGCGGCGTTTCACCTCTTTCAGGCTGCGCGCATCTGGTACAACAACACCTCGACCTGCAATACCTATGAGCAGTGCCTGGTGAGCACAGTCGTTGCGCCGAGCGGCATCACCTATACGGGCAGCATGACGCTGCTGAATCCGCATCTCGACAAGACGATTCACAACATAAAGTTCAACTACCAGAACTGCGACACGCCCAGCGTGCAGGGATGCAGCGCGTGGGTCTTGGGAGCTGGCGGACAGGGATTCGCGTCTACGAGTTCCCTTCTCAATATGTTCAACAACAACGGGCTGGGACTTTACTACAACCCCAGCACCGGAGCACGCACTGGAGTCGATCCGCCCAACCTGATCGACGCGAACTCCGGCAGTACTTCTGCGCCAGGAGTTTTCAACGACGACATCTATCAAGAATCGGCACCGCACGGATCTTTGTTCGAGATACAAAACCATCTCGGATCGTGGCAGCATACCTACGGAATTATTACGGAGGACGCGGGCGGATCGGATCTGATTCAGGACTATCAGAACGATGAGTTCCATATCACCAACGGGGGTTTGCGTGTCCAGCAGGTGATCCATGCTGACGGTGGGTGTGTGGGCTGCGGCAGTTCCGGCATCTCCGGCCTTACGGCGGGGTATATCCCCAAGGCGGGAAGCGCGACAACCATCACTGCGAACTCGCATCTCGACGATGGCGTGACAACCAGCAGTACGATTACGGATAGCGAATCATTCACAGTCGGCACTGGAGGCACGCCTGTACTTTCGGCTGTTCCGGGAACCGGAGTCGTCCTGAATCAGCAGCTTTCCGGCACAGACTCCTTCCAGTTGCAGGGCAACTACCCCACCGTAGGAATGCTCATCAACAATCAGGCGGCGGGCGGTGCGGCGTATGACATCACCGCCGCCAATGATGGCGTAATTTACTTCGGCAAGCATGGCGTAGCATGGACGACCGCGATCACAAATGCTTACATCTCCCAGCCCAGCACCTATGTGTATGGCTGGTCTTCGGGTGCGGGCGGACCCGGTTCGAGTACACCGGACACAGGGCTATCGCGTGATTCAGCGGGCAAGGTTGATGTTGGCAATGGCTCTGCTGGCGACACCAGCGGGACGCTCAAGGCCGCAACCGGCACCTTCGGCACAGCGCTGACGGTGGGTGGCAACAATGTGTGTCAGTCCACGGGCACTAACTGCCCAGCTTCAGGCATGGTCTATCCCGGCGCTGGCGTACCAAAGTCAACAGGTTCAGCGTGGGGGACGAGCTATAGCGTGACTGGCGGAGGGGCGTTCGTCGCCACCGCTTCGGGCGCTCTGAACAACGGCCACTTGGCATCATGGGTGACTTCCGGTGGCGGGGATGATGTTACCGACTCCGGCGTCACCGCTTCTAATGTCTTCTCCCTGCGCGGAACGGTCACCTTCACGACGGCGACCACGGATTCGGCAACCATCACGGGCGTCACGTCATCATCGAACTGCGTCTTCTCGCCGACCAATTCCACGGCGGCGGCGGCGACCACCATTGCCTACATCTCTGCCGTGAGTGCCAACACGGTGACCTTTACCCACGTAGGAACCACAGCCAGCGGGGGAACGGAGAACATCGCATGTACCGTAAACTGATTCCCGCCCTTCTTCTCTTCGCACCGCTGCTCCATGCGCAGACGTGGGTCACCATCGTCCCCTCCACGCAACAGACGCTACAGACGGTCGTTACCGTTCCGGCTGGAGATACTTACCAGCAGGTCGTTCTGCCCTCCTGCCCGCTGGCGAGTCCTCCAGCCTACGCTCCAATCACTGTGACCGTGCAGACCAACGTGGTGGACTACCCCGATGGAGCGAATGGACGCCCACCCGATTCCTGCCCGCGATATGCCAAGGTGTTCCAGATTGCCGAGACTGCCGTGCAGCAGACGATCAACTGGACGATCAACGGCGTAGCGCAGCCTCCAGTGACGGTTCCGGCTTTGCCTGCGCCGCCGGTGACTGTAAGCAAGCAGTGGTGCGTAACGGCATTGCCTACTGTGTGCTTCTCCCTAATGAGCGACGGGACGTTTCAGTTGAACGGAACGGCGGTAGCGATCAAGGAGACGAAGTGAACGAATTTGAGAAGCTCGAACAGCGAAGAGACGGGACTAGAAAGTGGCTGGAAGACAACCATCCCTCCTGCTTCTCGGAACAGCTTCATCTGAATGATGGCAGCACTGAGCGGGCCTACTGGCACTACGGCTACATGGTAGCCCTCACAGACGCCCTTCGCCTGCTAAGTTCCCCGGCTGAGGTGAAGCAATGAAGCGCCTTATCCCACTCGTCCTGCTACTCTGCGCCCTGCCTGCGTGCGCAGAATACTTCCCTCTGTTCCCGAAGGCCGTCCATCCTCAAGTGATGCCGCCTGCCAGTGCCCTGCAACTGTGGCTGGCGAATTGGGCCGTCGATCCGGTAAACGGTGGGCCACGTCACTCTGCTTCTTCTGTGGGCGTGACGGCAGACTGTACAGGACTAGGGACTACACCATTCAATCCGTCGGGCGGGCAGAGCCAAGCATGTCCCTTCTCCGATCCGCGTTACCTCTATTCCGATCCGTGGCAGTACGCCAACATTGGCTGGGTGATCTCCGGTGGGGATACGGTCATCTTCTCGAACTTCTCCACGGAATCAACAGCAGGGCGCATCTCTGGGGCCGATTCTCCCAACTGTCCCGGCGGAGTCCCTGATGGGCAATTCGGCTGCGGCATCGGTGCGTCAATGGAGCCGCCGGACGTGCCTTCCGGGACGCTGGGGAATCCTACGATCCTCGAAGGCTCGAACTTCGCCTCCTGCGGAACGACGATTACCTACATGAATCATGTCCGGCAAGTGCCTGATTCAAGCAAGACGGCTTACCTGCTGGCAATCAACTACTCCGGGCAATATCACGCCTTGGGCCTGACGGGATCGCAATATGTCACCATCCGATGCTTAGACCTCTTCGGTAACGGAGGGACGGACAGAAACAACACAGCCTACGGAATTCAGGCAGGCTACGGCTCACCGACGAACGGCAATATCGTTCTGCAAGACGTAGCGATCCACGGCTTTCAATCGAAGGGACTCATCGGCTCCATCGGTGGGCCGTGGACGATGACGCGTGTGTGGGTTTACATGAACGGCCAGACCGGGCTGGACTTCGACCCCGGTTCAGGGCAAGTCTCCAGCGGGTCACTCACGGCGTCCTATCTAGGAATCGACTGGAGCGGGTGCGCTCAGTCTCATCTGCCGTTCACAACCGCAATTCCGATTGCCTCGCAGGGCTGCTACGACGACGTTTCCGGAGGGCAGGGAGACGCAATCGGCACGCCGACAAGCCCCTTCCCGTTTAGCTGCAACTACTGTTACTTCACGCTCAACACGCAGGACGGACCGGATTTTGGGCATGGCATTGGCACGCCGCTGTCTATCACGAACTCGTACTTCTTCGGCAACATGGGCGGCAACATGAAGTCCGGCCCGCAAAGTTCTGAAACGTACATCAACAATCTGGTAGTGGCGAACTGCTATCGCATGTCGCAACCGATCACCGGCACTCCGTCCGACTACAACACGCACCTCTCTGACTTCTGCCGCGCTGCCGGAGTGCAGAACTCCGCCGGGATGCTGGCTGGTGGGAATACGCAGATGATCTTCGAGCACAACACGCTTGTGGGCTATACCGGAACCGTGATGGACATGGTGTGCCAAGACTCATCGGACAACACCGTTCCGCCAATCAACTGCTCCAGCTACTCCATCACCGCGAAAGACAACATCGTTCTCCAATTCACCAACGGCGGCACGGCGACGATGTGGGACGTTTTCACCCCCACAGTTGAGGACTACAACATCGCCTACAACCTGACCTCGAATCCGTGGACAGGAAGCCACTCGCTCTACACCAACCCCACGCTAGTCAATCAGCCGCCTACTGTGTTGACCTCCGAAAGCCAGTTGGACAACTTCGACTTCAACATCCTGTCCAGCTCGCCCGCGAAGTATGCAGGCGTGACGATTGCAGGGCAGACGACGGATCAAGCTGGGAATGCATGGCACTCGCCTCCGAGCATGGGAGGATTAGAGTTTGCGGGAACACCGACTGCGGCCCAACCGACGTTCTCTCCTGCTGCTGGGGCCGTGACCAATCCCACCGTTGTGACTGCATCCACCGCGACCTCCGGCTGCGGGAGCTATATCTACTTCGACACCAACCCTACCCCGGTCACGAATCAGACGACGTACACGGTGACCACGGCGGTGACGCTCTACGCCTATGTGCATGGGTGTCCGGGATATGCAGATTCACCTGTATCAAATGGGAGTTGGACGATCTACACTCCCACGCCACCCAATGTGGGGATCAGTGGAAGCATCTCGATTTCAGGCAGCGTGACGTTGCAGTGAGGCCCAATGGAACTCAATCGCACAGCTAAAGAGCAAGCGTCTGAGATTCGCCAGCATGAGGAGCTCATGGTCTACATTGCCTCGGCGGATTACCTCTCTGAGGAAGACAAGGAGCTGCTGACCAAGGCCATGATCGAAGAGCGCAAACTGTACATCGGCTATTTGAGGGCTACCATCCAAGCTCTACGGGAGAGGCGCAATGGCCGATAGCGTCATCGGACGGATCGCCGCGGTAGAGCGCGAGATCATAAACCTCAACAACAATATGACCCGCGTTGAGACCAACTCTGACGAGCGTCATAAAGACAATCAGGCTGCGAATGCGGAACTCGGCAAGAGGGTTGGCGCAATCGAGAAGGTCGTCACATGGCTGAAAGGAGCGGCATGGGCCTTCGGCAGTATCGGGACGATTCTGGGTCTCATACTGGTAGTGCTCCAAATCTACAAGACTGTGGGCGGAAGATGACCCTCTACGACCAGACGACGCTCATCCTCACCATCTGGCGAGAGAACCGTGCCGGCGGGCAACAGGGCATGGCCAGCGTCGCCAACGTGATCCTCAACCGGGCGGCGCGGGACAACTCAGCCGTGGCCGACGAGTGCCTGAAGCGTCTCCAGTTCTCCTCGATGACCTATCCAGCCGACCCGGAGATCAGGCTTGGCCCCGACCCGGAGGACGCTGCTGATTGGGCCGCATGGCAGACAGCGGTCAATATCGCCGTACAAGCGGCCTCCGGCAACCTGCCCGACCTGACAGGCGGCGCTACGCTCTACTACGCGCCCAGGGGCATCCAGACGACGGCCACCATCGACGTGGGCGGGCAGGCCATCCCGTTCCCGCAGAAATGGGATGAGGCGGCGGTTGAATATACGGCAACCATCGCAAATCAGGTGTTCTTCCGCGAGGTGTGAGTGGTATCATTCCTGCCAGCAGAAGAGTCTGTTTTCCGGTGGCCCTCTCGCTGCGCGGCGTAGACCATGCCCTGAGAGGGCCGATTCTTCAGGAGGCCCAATGCGCGCTATCAAGTTCGGGAACTTTCGGATTGCCGTGTTGCTCGGCAGATGGGCGGCACGATGAAAGACTGGAAGAGCACAGCCGCCGGTATCCTTTCCTTCCTCGTCACCACCCTCACCGTTATCAGCGCGCTGCTTGCGGGCAACGACCTCTCCGCTGGCAACGGCGTAGGCAGCGTGCACGTCGGTACATGGGTCGTCATCGGCGTCAACGGTGGGCTGGCCCTCTGTCGCGCATGGGTGGGCCTTATCACTCAGAACGCCAGCGCGCCTGCTGTTGCTGCCGCCATCAACAATGCGGCTCAGGCTGGCCCTGCCGCCGCACCTGTAACACCCGTAGAACTCAGCACCACTCCGAAGGTGACCCCATGAAGCTCGCCCTGCTCTCCGTATGGCTCGCCCTTCCACTGACGTTCGGGTGCGGCGCCACCGCCACGACTCCGCCCGCCGCTCTCGCTCCCGGCTACACCTCGCAATTCGATCAGACGGCAGGACAGGCGCTTGCGGCGGCCCATGCCTTGGTAGCGAAGGCCACGGCGGACTACCCCACCCTGACCGCCGCGCAGCAGGCGACCGAGAAGCCCATCCTCAACGCCTTTGTCTCGGCGGTGAACGCGGCGGATACGGTCTACCTGGCCTTCCATAACGGGACGGCGACACAGGCGGCGGTACAGGCGCAACTCAATGCCGTAGCCACAGCCCAGACCAACTACACGAATCAGGCGGTGAAATAAATGCTGGCCTTCCTTCCTATCCTCACCCTCATCATCAACGCCCTTGGCACTGCCCTGCCCCTGATCCCCGGAGTGAACGCAGCAATCTCCAAGACGGCTACCGGCCTCGCTACGGGCGTGATTTCGCTGCTGTCGGGCATCGTACCCGGTGTCAGTACCTCGCAGAACGTGGTTGCAGCCCTGAGCGGCGCAGAGTCACTGCTGGCAACCCTCAAGACGGACACCACCATTGCCCCGGACAAGCTGACGCTGATTGACAACCTGATTGGCGAGATACAGGCGGCGATTGTCGCTTACGTCTCGGCGGGGACGGGATTCAGCGCGGCGAATTACTCTCAACTGCCGCCGGCGGCTTGACGCCCAGAATGAGCCTGCGGGCCTCTTCGGAGGCGCAGCAATCCAACTGAGCGATGAACTCTGGAGTGAGGCGGAGGTACGCTTTCCTCCCAGACATCCCGTAGCGCCGCATCAGCCCATGGCGTAGGATGTCGGGCTTACGGCCAACTTTGCGGTGCGGCCCGATTATGGGGTGACTCATGCCTTGCACCTCACTGCGCGCGGCTGGTGCTCGTCGCGGTGGCATTGCTGGCAACAGGTCTCCACGTTATCGTCGGTGTCACTGCCGCCACACCCGCGCGGGACGATGTGCGCCAACTCCCCCGTGTTCCATGTCACCGGACGGCCGCACCGAACGCAGCGGTAGCCGTCCCTGAAGAACACACGGCGGCGCAGGTTGGTCATGTCGTCGCCTGAGCAGCGCACGATGCCGAGCTTGCCGGTGGTGGTGGTCATGCCAGCACCTCGCGGATGGTGTCGATCGCTTCTCCGCTGACCACCATAGCCGTCGTGAACCTGAAGACACGCCATCCCAGAGAAGCGGCCAGATTCAGCTTGCGGCAGTCCTCCTCGTAGCCCTTCCCTTTGGAGTGGCGCGATTTCCCGGAAGCCGTGCCGCCATCAATCTCCACCGCGATGTTGCGACTTCCCCACGCAAAGTCCAGACGATACTTCCGGCCAGCGTGGAACTGTAGTTCCCGCACCGGATTCAAGTTGTAGCAGGCGCAATGCTGGGCGAACAGCTCCTCGCCTGTGCTGAGTGCTTTCGGGACGCTCATGCGTGACCACACTTTCCGTCCTCCACCTCGGAAAGGATCGTAGAGTCGCTGGCGATGTAGTCCACGGCTATCATCCAGAGTGCCTCGGACCGGCTGGCGCATCCCCGCGCCATCGCCTTCGCCAGAGCACCCTCTACGTCCGCGAGCTGGGTCTCATTCAGCGGCACTCGGAACACGGCGTCCTGCTCTAAGTGCTGACCGGGGAAGGTGCGCTTGATGGTCTCGACGAACGCCTCCTTGCGCTGCGTCTTGGCGGCGGCGAGCACCTCCGGGCGTTTGCGTACCCCGCCGCTCATCTTCTTCATGGTTTGGATGTTGGCGTGGGGGATCTGCGCCAAGTCCTCCGCTGGCACGTCCGACAGCTCCTCCACGTCGCGCATGGCCTGGTAGCAGGTGCTGTAGGCCCGTGGCGCGCAGAAGTGTATCCAGCGGGCCAGCGAGCGGCAGGGCAGGCCGTCTGCGTCCGCTACATGCCTCCAGAGCATCCGTTTGGCTACGGCCTGCACCATGAGGCCCAGCGCCGCGTAGCGGACGTGCTCCTCCTCGTCCCACTGCCGGACGCGGGTGCTGATGAGGTCGGCGGCTTCAGGGTCGGGCAGGCTTGCGTAGTCGATCATGCGGTCTCCAGATATTGCGAAGCGATGATGCGTTCCATGTGGCGGCTGAGGAGCGCTTGCAGATGGCTCACGTCCTCATGCGGTTGGCGAGATGCCATGAGCTGCGCGACGGCTACGGCGGTGTCGATATCCCGGCCGCGAGTATGGTAACCCTCCTCCTGAAACTGCGCTATCAGGTTGCGGATGCGCTTGCGGTAGGCCTCGGACTGAGCGGGCGGCGTCAGGTCACGCCACATGTAGAGCGAGGTCGCCTTGCCGCAGGTAGGGCAGCAGAGCGGGTCACGCCTCGAGCGATTCGCCAAGGTGCTCCTCCCATTCACGCCGCTCTTCCTCCGCTTTCTGCTTGAGGAACATGCGCTGCCTGTTCGACACGGCCCCATGCTCGGCTTTGCCTAGAGCCTCCAGGTTCTCTCCGTAATCTCCGCAGTCTCAAGTACTTCTTCGAGTCCACGCGCACCCCGCCGGCGAACTTAGCCACGGAAAAGTTCCTCCTGCTCAGAGGGTTTCTCAGCTTGCGGCAAGGGCTTCTCGTAACACGGGATGCAGTAGCCCAGCCTCCGGTCAGAGACGGTGTGCGGCGTCATCTTGCCACACTTGTTGCACCATGCCGACGCCTCTATCGTGTCGCGCGTGTAGTGGTGTCCCATCAGGCCCTCCCCGCAAAGTGCCTGTCCAGCGCCGCGCTCACCATGCCTCTGGTCGCCCCGTTGGGTATCGGTATCCTCAGCTTACGGCACAGACTGACCTGCTTCTCGCTGGGGCCAGCTTCGCGCCAGCGGGCCTCCCGCATCAGAACGGCCCTGTCTACCACCCCAGCCCCCAGCACGGCTCCATCGGCAGCGTTGAACGCGCCAGCGAGGTTCTGTGCGGCGATCTCGACCGGCTTGCCGCCCACCTGCCCCCGCACCCACCACTCGCCCAGCAAGTCAGCCGACAGCGTGACCCGCCCCCGGCCCACGGGGAGCACGTAGGCGTCTCCCTGCTTCGTCCATGCAAGCTCCGTGAGGCGCGAGACCTCCGGCGGGTAGGAGACCTTGAACAACTGGATGTGCTCGGCCATCGTCTTCAGCTCGTCCAGATTGCGCAGGTCGGCGATGTTGGCCGTGGGGAACTCGGCGGCGACCCGTTCCAGCTGCTCACGGGCCTTGGTGAACCTCTCGCCCTTGAGGTCCAGGTCCTTCGGCAGCCCCAGCAGGCTCGACACGGTGCAGAGGTCGTGCTTCGAGGCAGTGTCGCACACATCCAGAACCAGGAGATCGTCCTTCCCTTCGGCGATGCGAGTTCCTCGGCCTACCTCCTGCGCATAACGCACGAAGCTTTTGCGTGGCGCTGCAAGCACAATGCACGAGACAAATGGATCGTCGTAGCCGATGCCCAGCAGTTGCGCGCAGCAGGTTACCGGGTAGCTCCCTGCCTTGTGCGCGTCGATCTTGGCCTGCCGGTGAGGATCTTCGCCCCACACCGCCTTGGCGTCGATACCGTGGGCCTGGAAGGTAGCTGCGAGGTCGAGCGCGTGCTGCACGTTCGCGGTGAAGCAGATGGTACGGCGCTCCCATGCGTGCTTCGCCCACTCCTTGACCACGATGGCGTTGCGCTCGGGCGTGTTGACCTCCTTCGCCAGTTCTCCCTCCACGAACTCACCGCCGCGGGTCGGTACCCCGTCTAAGTTGGCTTTGCCCGAGACGCGCATGGCCCGGATGTCGCAGAGCCATCCGGTCTCAATGCCCTTGCGAATGCCCATGTCGAACACGATCTCGTCGAACAGAGCCTTGAGCCCCTGACCGTCGTTCCGGTTCGGCGTGGCCGTGATTCCGAGGAAGAGTGGGCCCGATGGGTTGGGCTGCAACAGGCCGAAGTAGTCGTAGACCCGCTTGAACGAGTCGGCCATGCCGATGTGGGCCTCGTCCTGAATGATGGCGTCGAACTCGTCCGGCGCGAACCGCTTGATGCGATCTGACCCCTTGCGTCCGAGCGTGGGGATGGAGGCGATGACGTACTGATCCATCGCGCCGGCGTACTGCCCAGCCATCTCCACGCCCACCCATGCGCCAGGATTCCACGCAGCGAATGCCTTGGCCGCCTGCTGCGCGAGCTGATCCATGTGGACAGCGAACATCACCCGTCCAGTAAAGCCGTGGTGCCGCCGCACGTTTGCAGCGATGGCAGTCTTGCCCAGCCCGGTCGCCAGGACCGCGAGCTGGCGATTCACGCCACGCGAGTATGCCGCCTTGGAGCGGGTGAGGGCGTCGACCTGGAAGTCCCTAAGCTGCACGTTCCACCTTGTGGCACTGCCAGTTGTGCTTGTTGCGGAGCCGGTTGAAGAGAGCGTCGGGGTACGGGTTCTTCAGGATCTTCTCTACTTCCGCCTCGGCGATCTCAGGGCCGTAAACGTAGAGCGTGCCTCGTCCCTTGAACCGCACCAGCAGATACCCGTCGCACCAGCCCACCATGTCTAGGTTGCGAGCCTTGGGAACTGGGTGTGGCACCGCGCGCGAGATGAGGTCAGAGACTTTCACCTAGTCCTTCTTCCCCAGCGCGGCACGCAAGTCAGACAATGATTTCGTCACGCCGCGGCCCCGTGTGGAATACGCGGGAGACCGAGCAGATCCATTGAGTCACACCACGCGACTCCGCATTCATCGTCGAGGGACGGCCATCCGAAGCACTCCTCTTCCCCTTGGTCGTTTTCCGAATACTTCGGCCCCACCACATCCTCGATTGCTTCGCAAATCTCTTCGATATGGTCCCCAACGCATACTTTGTCGTAGTTGCTGTCGCTCCACGAGGAATCGACTCGGATGAGGTAGTAGTTCGGTCTCGTGTTTAGCGGCGTAACGGCCAGAAGCTTCTCTCCGTTGCCGAATGCCTCCTCAATGAAGACTGGCTTTATCATGTGTTTCTGGCCCCACAGCCGTGCCCACTGGCGACGGGTGAGATGAGCTTTCTGTTTGTCGGTGATCTTCAGCATTGTTCCCATCCTTGCCAGCACAATCTTCACTTGCCAGCATCCTTCCTCGCCTCATCCAGCGCGGCACGGGTGGCCGCGAGTTGGGCGCATACGGCGTGAAGCTGGCGCTCACGGATCAGCAACGCCCTCCGTAGTGAAAGCAGTTCTATCGGCTTCACTACGACCTTACGGGCCTCAAAGACTTCCTCGCCATACGTCTCCACCATCCATCTACGAGCCTGCGAACTATCCGCATGTGTGATTGCAAGCTCTGGAATATCTGGCCCAGCAAGAGCGGGGCGCGTGTTCCATGCGGCGATGGCAGCTTTTAGGACGGCAGGGCAAACCTTATCGTGAGCATCTCGGCACTCTTGTTTATTGCAAACGCGCACCGTTGCTGCGAGGTCTATACGACAATCCGAGCACGCCAAGAGGGTTTGCTGACCGCACACGTGGCAGAGCTTCCTGCCATCACAGATGTAGCAACACCGTTTCTCTGTCTCATACTTCGGTTCACTTTCCATTTGCATCCTCCGCGATCAATCGGACTAAGGCGTAACCCAAAGCTAGTATCCCGGCAAAGAAACCAAGACTAACAACACCTGCCATGAATCCCATAAAATGGGATCCTACCCAATCGACAGACCACGAAACATCCTCTGAAAATACTGGGTCTGAGCAGTACCAGTGAGCAACAAATACGACCCAACATAAACAGGCGACCCCTATTGCAATCCTCGATATTTTAGCCATCTGCATCCTCTTTCCCGGCAGCGAGAGCCGTGTTTGCAATTTCTGCCGCTTGATTGAATGCTTTGTTGGCTCCTTCGGCATAAGCGATTCCCAATGCGTCGTTACTTGTGTGCCCTACGAGCGTCTTGTTCTTGAATGCGGCAATCAATGTCATGGCGGCAGTAAGGGCGGCCAGTTTGGATTCAAGTTCTGCAATCTTTCTGTCTCGCTCCGCAAGTTGATCTTCGGTGGAATTGAAATCGGCCACGGATTCGCGGATGAGTTTCTGCTTCTCGCCCTCACTCGCGGCCAGTCTTTGCTCCAGCGCACGATTAGCGCGCACCAAATCAACACATACGTCTAATGCATACTGAATTCCTGAATACGGTTGCCCTTCATGCTCTCCAGTAGCCTTGTGTTCAAGCAATTTGGAGATTATGAAGTCTTTTATTTTGCGGAGTGTTTCATCATCCAGTGGCGGCAAAGGCTCTCCAGCATCCACAGCGGGCTTCGGCATAGACCACGGCATCTTAGGGCATGGAAAGTAACCACAATCCGAATTGCACTCGTGCGGCGAAGTACGGTCAAGCATATAGCGCACCATCGCCTCGGCCTGCGTGTAGTCCAGCAAATTGGTTCCAGTCGGGACATTTTCGTATTGATGCTCGGTGCCGACATTTCCGTATTGCTGAAAGCTAATCCCGCCGTCTGGATTGAAGTTCTCTGGTAGCTGCCAGCCAAGGAAACGCTCTGTCATGTGCTTGATGAGATCGGGCGCAGCATCCACAGCGGGCTTCGCCTGACACGTTTCTTCGCCGC
>Ga0210395_10001504_pt1 | contig 18041 bp, 15 predicted proteins | sample IncBWH4OmetaG_FD_150861 | JGI IMG/M metagenome (GOLD analysis project Ga0210395, IMG submission 150861) | Forest soil microbial communities from Barre Woods Harvard Forest LTER site, Petersham, Massachusetts, United States - Inc-BW-H-4-O ...
CATGGTCGAGGTCGGCGCCGAACTCGCGAAGAAAAACGGCCTCGACAACCTCACCTACAAGCTCGGCGACATCGAGGACATCCCCCTGCCCGACAAATCCGTGGACCTCGCCATCCTCAGCCAGGCGCTGCACCACGCACAACACCCGCAGCGCGCGGTGGACGAGGCCTTCCGCATTCTCAAACCCGGCGGCCAACTCCTCGTGCTCGACCTCGCCGAACATGATTTCGAAAAAGCGCGCGAACTGTACGCGGACCTCTGGCTCGGCTTCACGGAAAGCACCCTGCACGGCTTCCTGAAAAAATCCGGCTTCAACAAAGTCGAAGTCACGCCCGTCGCCAAAGAGACCACCGAGCCGTTTTTCGAGACGCTGCTGGCGAGTGGATTGAAGAGCGGAAAATGAAAATCATTTCATGGAATTTAAGCTAGAGCCCTTTCACCGAAATGTGTCGAAAGACGACCTGCTTGAAGACATTCGAAAGGTTCAGTCTTTGCTAAAGTCGACGAACAAGAAGTTAACTTTCCGCAACTACAACGAGCATGGAAAGTACACTGCGGGCACCATCGCTGTCAGATTTGGCGGTTGGAATACCGCTCTTAAGGCCGCACAGATCGAACCAACGCAAGAGAAGAACATCCCTATCGATGATCTTTTTGACAACATGCGCTCTGTATGGATCGCGAAAGGCAGGCCGCCTGTTTCTCGAGACATGGCACGATCGCCATCTCGATATGGGGCGGCCATCTAGGCCGACCGATTTGGCGGATGGCGAAACGCGCTCTTGGAATTCCTAAATTCGGTAGCCTCTGAGCGGCCTGGGTCGCCTTTGATTTCGTCGCCAATCACACCAGAAGATTCCTTCCAGCCAAAAAAAACTGCACGTCAGCCAAACCTTCGATTGAAATTTAGAGTAATGAGGCGAGATAGATTTATGTGCGTCAAGTGTGGCCGTGCTCCGGCAATTTTCCCTGGCCTAGTCTTAGAAATCGATCATATCGTGGCTTGGTCGAAAGGCGGAGAAACGTGCGAAGAAAATCTCCAAACGCTCTGCTACGACTGCAACCGCGGTAAAACCGACTCCCCAGATAAATGAACGCTAAGAATGCTGAGTCAGGCAGGACAGCCATCTTCCGACACCAAAAACTGGTGACGCCTGTCATTTCCTCCGACCGGCTGGAGACGCTTTTCGAGACAATGGAACTGATGTCCGACCGTAACTTCATGCAGGCGTGGAAGCGCGAGCAGGCGAGCAAGACGCGTTATCGTCCGTTGACGGCGCTGGATATGGCGTGAGCTTATCCATCTCGGGCAGACCTTTACTCAAGCCGCTCGCGCCAATAACCCGGCTTGCGCTTGGCGTGCGCCACAGCGACCACGAAACATCGGTCGGCAGCAGGGAGATAAATCACAAAATAGGGAAATCTGGATAGGACGAGTCGCCGCGTCCCGCTTTCGAATTTTGATCCGGCGCGCGGAAAGATCCTGATCTGTCGCTCAGCCCTCGCTACCATGGCTAGTAAGCGGCTGCCGCGTCCCCTGCGCTCCGTTTCGCAAAAACTCGCTGCTTCAATCAGCTCCCGGCTAGCCTCGGCGTGATAAACGATGGGCTTCATTCAGGGCCGCGCGCGCGCGGCGGTGAACCTCTTCGGCAGGAATTAACTTGGCGCGGCCCGATTTGATTTCATCGACCCGCCCCGTCACTTCCTTTCGCCAGGCAGCTTCAATCTCGGGCGAAATAAAATTATCCACGCTGGCCAGCAGGGTTTCTGCCAGCTCGATACGGTCCGCCGGCGCCAGCGCGAGCGCCTGTTTTTTCAATTCTTTGGCCGATGCCGTCATGGCCAAAGGATGGTTTGCTGACGGTATTCTCGCAAACGCAAAAAAGAAACCGGTTTTAAGCGGGAGTTTGTGCGCCATGCCATCATTCTAGCAGGCTTTTAAGCCCGAACTGATGAAAAGCGCTCTCGCCCGTCACTCCATCTTGACCCGCGCACGGTAGAAGGCGTCGAACTTGGCGTAGATTTTTTTCGGGTCGTCCAGCGTAAGCACTTCCTCGACGAGCGCTTTCGCGTCGCTGAGCTTCATCGCGCGCACAAGGTATTTCACTGCGGGCAAAAGCGTGGACGACATGCTGAGTTCGTCCACCCCGAGGCCGAGGAGCAGGGCCGCGAAAACCGGGTCGCCCGCCATTTCGCCGCAGACGGCGACCTTGATCTTGGCCAGGTGCGCCTGATCCACGATGTGTTTGAGCATGCGCAGGATCGCCGGGTGCGTGGGCTCATAAAGATGCGCAATGCGGTCGTTCACGCGGTCGATCGCGAGCATGTACTGGATGAGATCGTTGGTGCCGATGCTGAAGAAGTCGCACTTTTTCGCAATGATGTCGGACGTGACCGCGGCGCTGGGGATCTCGATCATGCTGCCGACCGTGATCTTTTCGTCGAAGGGCTGGCCGCGCTGCTTCAGTTCGGCTTTGCATTCGGCGAGGACGGCATTGGCCCGATCCAGTTCCTCCACTCCGCTGATCATCGGATACATGATCCGCACCTTGCCATACGCACTGGCGAGAAGGATGGCGCGGAGCTGGTCCTTGAAGAGGTGGACGTGCTCCAGGCAGAAGCGGATGGCGCGAAACCCCATGAAAGGATTGTCCTCCTTGGGAAAAAGTTCAGGCGCGCTCGCCATGGGTTTGTCGCCGCCGAGGTCGAGCGTACGGATGATGACCGGGTGCGGCGCGAGCGCCTCGGCCACACATTTGTAGGCGAGGAACTGCTCCTGCTCGGACGGGATGCGCGCGGAATTGAGGTAGATGTATTCGGTGCGAAAGAGCCCCACGCCTTCCGCGGCATATTCCTTCGCCTGCGCAGTCTCATCGACCTTCTCAATATTGGCCATGAGGGTGACATGCACGCCGTCGAGCGTGACCGCGGGCTGGCGGCTGGCCTCGAGCAGGCGCTGCTCAAAGGATTTTTTCTGGATCTGGATCTTGCCGTAGCGGAAAAGCGTCTGCTCCGACGGGTTGAGCACGACAATGCCTTCGTAGCCATCCACGATGGCCCAGTCGCCGTTGCGGGCTTTTTTCGTGAGGTCGCGCACTCCCACGACGGCGGGGATGCGCATCGAGCGGGCGACGATAACGGCGTGGCTGGTCTTGCTGCCCGTGTCGGTCACGATGCCCAGCGCCTGGCTGCGATCGATGCTGGCCGAATCGGAGGGCGAGATGTCGTTGGCTACGACGACGCGCTTGTCGGCCAGGCGGCTGAGATTGTTGATGGCCTGGCCGAGAAGATTCTGCAGCACGCGCTGCGCCACGTCGCGGAGGTCGCCCGCGCGCTCGCGCAGGTATTCGTCGTCGATCTCGTCAAAGGCCTTGATGTAACGCGAGGCGACCTGGTTGAAACACGTTTCGATATTGCGCCCGGTCTTTTCGAACTCGCGGATCGTCTCGCCGATGAGCGCCTGATCCTCGAGCACCATCAAATGCGCATCGAAAATACGCGCCTCGTCCACGCCGAGGTTTTTTTCCACCTCATCCTGGATTTTTGCAATCTGTTGGCGCGTTGTCAGCAGAGCCTGCTCGAAACGCGCGATCTCCGCCACGCGCTTGTTGGGATCGACCTGATAAAATGGCACCTCGACATCGCTCTTCTCGTAGAGAAAAATCTGCCCATAGGCGATGCCATGCGAGGCGGAGATACCTTGCACGACAAGTTCTTCTTTAGCGCTAGTTTCCATGATCGGCAAACCTCGCCTTCCGGGGTAAGCAGGCGGCGCCACAGGATAACCCCAACGCCATGAGGGTGGTCAATAGCGATTTGTAAAAATTCAAGAGATTCGCGCCTCTGCCACCCATGCCGTCGCGCCCCACGCCTCGCGGATGCGCTCCTGCACCGCCTCCACCGCAGCGCCTTCCGGCAACAGGGCAAAGCACGCGCTCCCGCTCCCGCTCAAGCGCGCTCCAAGCCCGAATTCCTTGCCCAACGCGTTGAGCAACACCGGCAAAGCGGGAAACTTCCAAAACGCGGGCCGCTCAAACGAGTTGAACAGCAACGACTCCGCCGACGCCTTCGCCTCTCCGAGCCACACCGCCAACCGCGCTTCGGCCTGCGCCGCCGGCAGGTAGTTTTTTCCGCCGTCGGCCGCAAGTTGCGCGTACGCCCACGGCGTGCTGATGCTGAAGCTAGGCTTAAAAATCAGCACCCGTCGCCCGCGCAGCCGCGCCGCCGCTTCCGCCGCCAGCGGCTCTACGCGCTCGCCCCGCCCGCGCATCACGACCGGGCCGCCCGGCAAAAACAGCGCGCAATCCGACCCCAGGCGGGCCGCCACGGCCGCTAACTCCGCACCGCCGAGCGGTTCGCCCGCGAGCGAATTCAGCCCGCGCAAGGCCGCGACCGCGTTGCTGCTGCCGCCGCCCAAGCCCGCACCCATCGGAATGCGCTTCTCCAAGAAAAACTTTGCCCCGCCGCCCCAACCCGTCTTCTCCGCAAAAAGCCGCGCCGCCCGCAGCACGAGGTTTTCCTCGCCGGTCGGCACCGCCACGTCGTCGCACTCCAGCATAAATTCGCCGGCGGCGGCCGCCTCGATCCTCAGCGTGTCGCCGAACACCACTGGAGTCGCCACCGACACCAAATCGTGAAAGCCATCCGCCCGCCGACCCGTGACGGCGAGGAACAGATTTAATTTTGCCGGGGAAAAAACAACAGCCGAACTCATTTTGATGAAACCGCTAATTCACGCTAATTCACGCTAATCGAAAGCAGAAAATGCCGACGGAAGAATCTTTAACCACGGATTACACGGATACAATCATCCGATCCCAAACTTAAATTGCTCCCTATCCGTGTTGATCCGTGTAATCCGTGGTTAAAAAAGTCCGGGATTCATGGCTTCCTGATTTCAAAGCCACAAATGCTGCTTCAATTTGATTACGATCCAAACTTTCCCCTTCCCATTAGCGTCAATTAGCGTGAATTAGCGGTAACCACATGCCCTGCGACCTCATTCTCGCCCTCGATGTGCCCACGCGCGCCGACGCCGCGCCCCTCCTCCGTTCACTGCGCGGCTCGCTCCGCTGGGTGAAAATCGGCCTGCAGATGTTCACCGCCTGCGGCCCCGACTGCGTGCGCGAGGTCGCCGACCATGGCTTCCAGGTTTTCCTCGACCTCAAACTCCACGACATCCCCCACACCGTGGCCAAGGCCGTCGAGTCGCTCGCGCCGCTGTCCATCGGCATGCTTACGCTCCACACTTCCGGCGGCCGCGAAATGATGGCCGCCGCCCACGCGGCACGGCAACAAACAAAGCCCGATCTTCTGCTCCTCGGCGTGACCGTGCTCACCTCGATGGATGCCGCCGCGCTCGCCGAAATCGGCGTGCCCACCGCGCCCGATGCGCAAGTCGCTCGCCTCGCTCGCCTCGCCACCGACGCCGGCCTGCGCGGCCTGGTCTGCTCGCCACTCGAAGTGCAATTGCTACGCTCGCAGCTTCCGGCAGACGTGCAACTCATCACACCCGGCATCCGCCCCGCGGGTGAGAGCGGCGGCGATGATCAAAAACGGACCCTCACGCCCGCCGAGGCCGCCCGGGTTGGCGCGAATTACATCGTGGTCGGCCGGCCGATCTTGAAAGCCAAGGATCCTGCCGCCGCCGCACGCATGATCCTCGCGGAGCTCGATCAGAAATCAGAGGGCAGAGGCTAGAGATCAGAACAATTTCTCTTTCGCCATCGACTTCCACCTCCGACTTCTGACCTCTAACCCCTGATCCCTAAAAAATGAGCCGCGTTGCCGCCATCCTTCTCGCCGCCGGCCGGGGCGCACGCATGCAAGACACCGTATCCGACAAAATCCTCGCACCACTCGCGGGCCGGCCCGTCTTCGCCCACTCCGCCGCCGCCTTCCAAGCCAGCGGCGTGGCCGATTTTTATGCGATCGTGCATCGCGACACGCCGCAGCTCCGCGCACTCATGGCCTATGCGCCGACACCCGCGATATTCGTGCACGGCGGCCAGGAGCGCCAGGACTCAGTGGCCCATGCGCTCGAGGCGCTGCCCGACGATATCGATTACGTTTTTATCCACGACTGCGCCCGGCCGCTCGTGCGGGCCGAACAACTCATCGCCCTGCACAAAATCGTTCGCCGCGAAAACGCCGCCGTCCTCGCCCATCACGTCACCGACACCATCAAGGAACTTCTGGCCCAAAGCACATCAAAGGGCAGTACCGCCTCTCGGCTGCGCACGCTCGATCGCTCGCGCCTCTGGGCGATGGAAACCCCGCAGGTTTTTTCGCGCGAACTCATCACCCGCGCCTATGCCCGCATCGCCGCGAAAAAACTCCGCATCACCGACGATGTGCAGGCCGTCGAGCTCCTTGGCCAGCCCATCGCCCTCCTCGAAAATCCGCACCCAAATCCGAAGCTCACCACGCCAGCGGACTTCGCCTATCTCGAATTCTTGCTCTCGGAATAACCCCATGCTTCGCATTCTTTATTCTGGGCTCTTGTGGGCGGGGTGCCCTCACCCCGCAAATAGGACATTCTTTCGCAGGGTGAGGGCACCCCGCCTACAAAACCGAATGACACATGGTTTGTGTTTTTCCTGCCAGTTGTGGTAACTGACCTCCCATGAACCTCCGCATCGGCCACGGCTACGACATCCACCGCATCGTTCGCGGACGCCCGCTCGTGCTCGGCGGAGTGCCTGTCGCCGCCGACTTCGGCCTCGACGGCCACAGCGACGCTGACTGCGTCACGCACGCCATCTGCGACGCCTTGCTCGGGGCCGCCGGCCTGCTGGATATCGGCCATCTTTTTCCCAACACCGATCCCGCCTATAAAAACATCAACTCGCAGCTTCTGCTCCAGCACGTCGTGGCTGAATTGAAAAGATCCGGCTACGCGCCCGTGAACATCGACGCCACGATCATCGCCGCGCGCCCAAAGATCGCCCCGCACATCGCCACGATGAAAGCCGCCCTCGCTGCTTCCACCGGACTGCCCGCCGACGCCATCGGCGTCAAAGCCACGACGAACGAAGACGTGGATGAGCTCGGCCGCGGCCTCGCCATCGCCGCGCACGCCGTCGCGCTGATCCAAAAAGTTTAGCCCTCATAACAAAATTGTCTCAAGGTAGGGCGTGACCGCTGGGCGCGCCGTGATTCTCGAAATGATTTTTACACCAAGATCGCGAAGAGCCGTTGGTGTTTCTGTCATCAAAGGCAAAAACAGAGCCTGCTTGGAAATTTGGTGCGAGCCGACACCCGTCTCTTCGTGTCCTTTGCGACCTTCTGTGAAGATTGATCCGGAAGACCTCGGCGCGCCCGGCGGTCGCGCCCTACCTCCGGATCGGCCAGTAAGAAGTCAAATTCTCTTGGTACACTTTCTGTGCCTTCTCGCATTTTCAGTCGCCGTTATTTCCGGCTGCGCGAAACGCGAGACCGCCGTGCAGCGCGGCAACCGCGAACAGATCCTCCATCGCGGCATCGGCTATGAGGTCAGCGACCTCGACCCGCACCTGGTCACCGGGCTCAGCGAATACAGTGTCGTTTCCGCCCTGTTCGAGGGACTCGTCGCCGAGGATCCGGTCGATCTGCATCCCGTGCCCGGCGTCGCCGAGTCATGGGATGTTTCGCCTGATGGAATCGTTTACGTCTTTCATCTGCGCGCCGAGGCGAAGTGGTCCAATGGCGAACCGGTGACGGCGCAGGATTTTGTCGCCTCGTGGCGCCGCGTGCTGATGCCGTCGCTCGCCGCCGATTACGCCAACATGCTCTACGTAATCCAGGGCGCCGAGGCCTTTCACAAAGGCGTGACGAAAGATTTTGCCGAGGTCGGCGTCACTGCATCCGACGCGCACACCCTGAGCGTGACGCTCGCGCGGCCGACGCCGCAGTTCCTCGCCCTGCTCACCCATCAAGTATGGTTTCCCGTGTACCTGCCCTGCCTCGCGGCGAACGGCTCGCCATACGAACGAGGCAATCCGTGGACGCAGCCCGGCCGCCTCGTCGGCAACGGGCCATTCACCTTGAAATCGTGGCTGCCCGGCCAGGAAATCGTCGTCGAAAAATCGCCGACTTACTGGGATGCCGCGCGCGTGCGGCTGAACGCGATCCATTTCTATCCGTTCGACAGCATGGACGCCGCCGAACGCGCGTTTCGCACGGGACAATTGCACCTGACCGAGACGCTGCCCGTCGGCAAGGTCGAGGCCTACCGGCACGACTCGCCGCAATTCCTTCGCACCGACCCCTACCTCGACACCTATTTTTTCCGCCTCAACGTCCGTCGTCCGCCCTTCGGCGACGAACGCGTGCGCCGCGCGCTCGCCCTCGCGATCGACCGCCAGGCCATCGTGGAAAAAATCCTGCGCGGCGGCCAGCAGCCGGCCACGGCCTTCACGCCGCCGGGCCTGGCGGACTACACGCCGCCGACTGGCCTGACGACCGACATTGCCGAGGCGCAGCGCCTGCTCGCCGCAGCCGGGTTTCCCGGCGGCAAGGGATTGCCTCCGCTCGAGTTGCTTTATAACAGCTCGGAAAACCACCGGCTCGTTTGCGAAGCCGTGCAGGAAATGTGGCGCCGCGAACTCGGCGTTAATGTCCAGCTCGTTAACGAGGAGTTGAAGGTCGTGCTGACCGACCGCCGCGCCGGCGAATACCAAATCCTGCTCTTCGACTGGGCGGCCGACTACCTCGATGCCAGCACGTTTCTCGATGTGTGGCGCAGCGACAGCGACAACAACCATACCGGCTGGTCGAGCGCCGACTACGACCAGCTCCTCGACCAGGCCGAGCGCGCGACCGATCCCGCCGAGCGCGCCGGATTTTTCCAGAAGGCAGAAAAACTTCTGCTCAGCGCGGCGCCGATCATCCCGCTTTATTACAATACGCACGTTTTCCTGCTGCAAACGTCGGTGAAAGGCTGGTCTCCGACCCTGCTCGACCACCATCCCTACAAGTATGTTTATCTCGAGGGAAACTAAAGGCCTGGCATTTTTGCTGGCAGGCGCGCTGCTGCTCGCCGGCTGCGGCAAGCACCCTTCCGCGTCCACCGCTGACAATGCTGCGTCAAAAAAAATCCTGAACTTCGGCAATCTCACCGAGCCGCAGGACATCGATCCACAAGTCATCACTGGTATACCGGAGTTTAACATCATCCTCGCACTCTTCGAAGGCCTCGTCTCTTACGATCCAAAAGATCTGCATCCGGTGCCCGGCGTCGCCAAGTCGTGGGAGATTTCGTCCGATGGCCTTATTTATACATTCCACCTGCGCGAGGACGCGAAGTGGTCCAACAGCGAGCCGGTCACGGCACAGGACTTCGTGCAATCGTATCAACGCATGCTCACGCCCACCCTGGCCGCCCAATACGCCTACATGATTTTCAATTATGTCGCCGGTGCGAAAGATTATTATGACGGGAAACTGAAGGATTTTTCCAAAGTCGGGATCAAGGCACTCGATGATCGCACCCTGCAGATCACGCTACAGAACCCGACGCCTTATTTGCTCAAGGCCATGTGCCACTGCGCCTGGTTTCCCGTGCCGGTCGCCACCGTCGCCAAATTCGGCGGCCTCGGCCGGAAAGGCACCGAATGGACGCGACCGGAAAATTTTGTCGGCAACGGCCCCTTCCGCCTCAAAGCGTGGCTTCCGAACCAGAAAATTATCGTCGAACGCTCGCCCACTTACTGGGATCACGCCAACGTCAAACTCGACGAACTTGATTTTTATGCAGTGGAGAGTTCCGACACCGAGGAGCATATGTTCCGCACTGGCCAGCTCGACATCATCAACGAATTGCCCAGGCAGAAAATTCCTTTCTACCGACACGATCATCCCGAGCAACTCAGTGTCTCACCCCTCCTCGGCCTTTATTTTTACCGATGCAACGTCAAGCGCCCGCCACTTGACAACGTTAACGTCCGCCGCGCTCTCGCGCTCGCCATTGATCGCGAGAGTTTGGTTAAGGACGTCACCAAAGCGGGTGAGCACCCCGCCTACGCCATCAGTTGTCCCGGCACCGCCGGCTATTTTCCCCAAGCCCGCCTCACTGGCACGCTTGACGATGCGCGCCGCCTCCTCGCCGAAGCCGGCTATCCCGATGGCCGCGGCTTCCCCTCGCTTGAGCTTATTTACAACACTCTTGAATCGAATCGCGCCGTGGCCGAAGCCATCCAGCAAATGTGGAAAAAAAATCTCAATATCGACGTCACGCTCAAGAATGAGGAGTGGAAGGTCTATCTCGATGCGCAAGAAACAGGGAGCTTCCAAATGGCGCGCGCCGGCTGGCTCTCCGACTACGTTGACCCCAACTCTTTGCTTGACCTGTGGGCGACCGGCAACGGAAACAACGAAACCAATTGGGGCAGCCTCGAGTACGACCGCCTGCTCGCCGCTTCATACACCGCCAAGACCGACACGGAACGCTACGCGATCTACCAAAAAATGGACGCCATCCTGGTGGATGAACTGCCGATCATCCCAATTTATTACTACGCCGTACCCCGCATCGTTAACCCCAAGGTTAAAGGCTTCTATCCCACGTTACTCGATCTACATCCCTGGAAGTCGGTGGACATCGAGCGGTAACAGGCTGTGCACAGATGATAGACCCGCGCGACGCGAACCATGGAGGTCGGGCGTAAAGCCCGACCTACGAGATCATCACCAATCCACACCGCGGCTTGCCATTGTACTCCAGCTCCTGTCTCCTGATTCCCGATGCTCCGCTTCATCGCCCGCCGCATCTTCGAGACGGTTCCCGTCCTCTTCATCATCGTCACCGGCGCCTTCTTCATGATTCGCTTAGTGCCGGGCGGGCCGTTCACGGCGGAAAAGGCCATCCCGCCAGAGGTGCAACGAAACCTCGATGCCTATTACCATCTCGATGACCCGCTCTGGAAACAATATGTCGATTATCTCTGGGACCTTTGCCCGAAAAAATTTCATCCGCTGGCGCTGGCCCAAGAGCCCGATCTCAAGGCCGCCTTCGGCATCGATTTACGACCTTCGTTCCGCTACGCCAACCGCACGGTCAACGAGATCATCGCGGAAAAACTTCCGGTCTCGCTTGAACTCGGCCTGCTTTCGCTCGGCGTCGCGCTCGGCCTCGGCCTGACCGCCGGCGTAATCGCCGCGGTCAAGCGCAACACCTGGATCGATTACGTCGCTTCCGCGCTGGCCATGACCGGCATCTGTGTGCCCACGTTTGTCATGGGGCCGCTGCTCGTGCTCTTTTTTGCCATCAAGCTCGGCTGGTTCAACGCCTCCGGCTGGTACAGCCCGATCGACGGCGTGCTACCCTCGCTCACGCTCGGCTTCGTTTACGCCGCCTACATCGCCCGGCTCACCCGAGGGGGAATGCTCGAGGTCCTGAACCAGGATTACATCCGCACGGCCCGCGCCAAAGGCGCCTCCGAGCTGCGTGTCATCTTCCGGCATGCACTGCGCGGCGGCCTGCTGCCTGTCGTCTCCTTTCTCGGCCCGGCCATGGCCGGCATTCTCACTGGTTCATTCGTCATCGAGATGATTTTTCAGATTCCCGGCCTCGGCCGCGAATTCGTCACCAGCGCCCTCAACCGCGACTACAATCTCATGCTCGGCACCGTGCTGCTTTACGCGGTATTCGTCATCATCATGAACCTCGCTGTGGACGTGCTGCAGGTGTGGCTCAACCCAAAACTGAGATTCGAGTAAAACTTTACCACGGATTACACGATGTACACGGATAAGCATCGTTCTCGTTCTCTTAATCGTTCTCATTATCAAGGCACACGAGAGCACGAGAATGAGTATGAGAACGAGAACGATTCGGTGTACCCGCGCTGATCCGTGTAATCCGTGGTTAAGTTTTATGCTTTCCCTTTCTCCCAAAGATCTTCCTGCCGCCGACCTCACCGCCGGCCAGCTCGAGCGAGGCCAGTCGCCGTGGAGCGACGCCTGGCAGCGCCTGCGCAAAAACAAGCTCGCCGTCTTCGGCGGGTGCCTGCTCATCGCCCTTGCGCTGTTGTGTTTCCTCGGCCCGTTTTTCTCGCAATCCTACGAGGACCAAAACCTCGACCTCGGCGCGACGCCGCCCAGCGCCCAGCACTGGCTCGGCACCGACACGCTCGGCCGCGACCTCTTCGCACGCATCCTTTTCGGCGGGCGGATCTCGCTGATGGTCGGCCTCGTGGCCTCGGCGGTCGCGCTCATCATCGGCGTGACTTACGGCGCGGTGGCGGGCTACCTCGGCGGCAAGATCGACACCGTGATGATGCGCATCGTCGATATCATCTATGCCCTACCTTTCACCATCTTCGTCATCATGCTGATGGTTTTCCTCAAGGACCCGATGGAAAAATTCGATGCGTGGCTCGCCCGCCATCCGATCATCGACAACGCCCAGGGCGTGGGCAAAATCCTACTGCTCTTTGCCGCCATTGGCGCGGTCGAGTGGCTCACGATGGCGCGCATTGTCCGCGGCCAGATCCTTTCGGTCAAAAAAACGGAGTTCATCGAGGCCGCGCGCGCGCTGGGCTACGGCCCGCGCCGCATCATCTTCCGCCACATGGTGCCGAACATCCTCGGCCCGATCATCGTTTATACCACCCTCACCATCCCGGCGGTCATGCTGCTCGAATCGTTCCTCAGCTTTCTCGGCCTCGGCGTGGATGCGCCTATGAGCTCGTGGGGCACGCTGATCAAGGACGGCGCGGAAAAGATGGAGGAATTCCCATGGCTGCTCATTTTTCCCGGCGGGATTTTCTCGCTGACGCTTTTCTCGCTCAATTTCCTCGGGGACGGCCTGCGCGATGCGCTCGACGTGCGCTCATCGAAGGATTGACTACCGGGCACGCCGCAACGCCATATTAAATCCTTTCATGCGCCGTTTCGTCCCCTACTTCAAGTATATCAAGGCCGTCCGTTGGACGCTGATCATCGGGATTTTGTGCGGCGTGCTCGAGGGTGCAGCCAGTGGCGCAGGCCTGCCGCTCATGGTAAAATATATTTTTCCGCGGGTTTTTGGTGATCACTCGGTTCCACTGACAACGCTCCAACTTTGGGAAATCGCCTTGTGGCTACCGTTCGTTTTCACCCTGCGCGGGACGGCCGGCTATTTTAACAACTACCTCCTGCAGCTGGCCGGTGGGCGCATGCTTCAGTCCATCCAGTATGATTATTTTCAAAAACTTCAGGAGCTGCCCCTCGCATTTTTCCACCGCATGTCGAGCGGTGAACTCATCACCCGCGGCCTGGCCGACACCAACCAGTTGCAAAATACGCTCAGGGTCATTTCCAACGACCTGATCCAGCAACCCGCGACATTGCTCTTCGCCCTTGGTTATATCGCGATTCAGGCTTTCAAGGACCAGGGCGTGGGGCTGGTGCTGGCCTCCCTGGCCATCGTGCCTCTTTGTGTCTTTCCCATCCGTTATGTCGGGAAGAAGCTCGTCGAGCGCACCCATGCGTTGCAAAGCCAGAGCGGCACAATCACGGATCGTTTCACGGAGAATCTTGCCGGCGTGAAAGAAGTGCGCGCCTTCGGCCTGGAACAGCATCAAAACAACCGGTTTTTCGACCTGGGCAAGGTCATCGTGCGGGCCCAGATGAAAGTCGCCAAATACGAGAAAGCCCTCACCCCCAGTATCGAGATCATCTCGGCCGTGGGCCTTTCCGTCACGTTTGTTTATGCCTACAAGGTCCACCTGCCCCTGCAGGAGTTTCTCTCCATCGTGGTGGCGCTCTATGCCAGCTACGGTCCCATCAAGTCACTGGGAGCGGTGAGCAATGAGTTGAAACGCGGCAGCGTCTCGCTGGATCGCCTCAATGCAATTTTGAATGAGCCTGTCACCATCGCCGATCCGCCCAATCCCGTGCCGGTGACACGACTGGAGGGCGACATTGCTTTCGACCAAGTCTTCTTCACCTATAAGGAAGGGACACCGGTTCTGAACGATGTTACCGTGCATATCCCCGCCCGCACCGTCTGCGCGCTCGTCGGCCCGACTGGCGCAGGCAAGACCACCTTCGCCAACCTGGTTCCGCGCTTTTACGACGTAATGGCGGGCAAAATCACCGTCGACCAGATCGACGTACGCGCCATGCGCATGGCCGACCTGCGCCGCAACATCGCGATCGTCTCGCAGGATCCCGTTTTATTTAACGACACGATCTACAATAATCTTCTGGTCGGCAAGGCCGAGGCCACGCGTGACGAAGTCCTGGCCGCCACGCGCGACGCGTCGGCCCACGACTTTATCACCAACATGCTGTCAAACGGCTACGACACCATCGTGGGCGAACGCGGTTCGCAACTTTCCGGCGGCCAGAAGCAGCGCATCGCCATCGCGCGCGCCTTCCTGCGCAACGCCCCCATCCTCATCCTCGACGAAGCCACCAGCGCCCTCGATAGCGAGACCGAGGCCGCCATCCAAAAGGCGTTGAAAAAACTCATGGCAAACAAGACCGTGCTGATCATCGCCCACCGCTTCAGCACCATCCGCGATGCCTCGATGATTTTGGTCTTCAACAACGGCCGGATCATCGGCCAAGGAACCCACCCCGAGCTCTATCACAGCAGCACCCTTTATAAATTATTGTATGACGGCCAGGCCACCCAATCCAACCTTTCCACCGCACAAATAACATGAAAGTCGTCATTCTCTGTGGTGGCAAAGGCACTCGTCTGCGCGAAGAAACGGATTTTCGCCCCAAGCCGATGGTGCCCATCGGCAATCGCCCGATCGTCTGGCACATCATGAAGACCTACGCCCACTACGGGCATAAGGATTTTATCCTGTGCCTCGGCTACAAAGGCGACATGATCAAAGAATATTTCCGCAATTATTTGTGGAATACCTGCGATGCCACCCTCGCCTTGGGCCATAATCCTTCCGTGCAGTTTCATTCCGGGCACGACGAGGAGGACTGGCGCGTCACCCTGGCCGACACCGGGGAGGACTCCATGACCGCCTACCGCGTGAAACAGATTCAAAAATATATTCCGGCCGGCGAAAGTTTCCTCCTCACCTACGGCGATGGACTGGCCACGATCGACATCAATGCCTCGATCGCCGCCCACCGGGCTTCGGGCAAAATCTGCTCCCTCTCCGCCGTCCATCCGGCTGGCCGGTTCGGCGCGCTGCGCATCGAAAACGACGGCGGCATCCATACTTTCAGCGAAAAGCCCCAGTTTGAAGATGCTTACGTCAACGGCGGCTACATGGTCTGCGACTATCGGATATTCGATTATCTGCCCACCGACCCCGAAGTCATGCTGGAGCGCAAACCGATGGACGACCTTGTTCGCAGCAAACAACTCCATGCTTACCGTCATGAAGGTTTTTGGCAACCGATGGACACCTACCAAGAGATGCAATACCTGAACCGTCTCTGGACGGAAAACAAAGCTCCCTGGAAGGTTTGGTGAGAAGCCAACATGAACTCGGATTCCGCGCCTGGATTTTCCACCACGACATTTACCGGAGCCTACGCCGGCAAGCGCGTGCTCGTGACCGGTCATACCGGTTTCAAGGGCGCATGGTTGTGCGAATGGCTACTGTCGCTTGGCGCGGAGGTTTCGGGGCTGGCGTTGCCGCCGCCCACGCAGCAGCCGTCCCTGTTTGCACAACTCGGCCTCGCCACGCGCCTCCGCCATATCGTCGGCGATATCCGCGATCTTTCAATCGTGCGCCAAACGGTGGATGAAGTCCGCCCGGATTTTATTTTCCACCTCGCGGCCCAGCCGCTCGTCCGCCTTTCCTACGAACAGCCGATCGAAACTTTTGGCACCAATGTCATGGGCACGGTCCATGTGCTTGAGTCCGTGCGGTTGGCCCGCCGCCCGTGCACGGTCGTGGCCATCACCACCGACAAATGCTACGAAAACAAGGAATGGGTGCACAGCTACCGGGAAGAAGACCCGATGGGTGGCCATGATCCTTATAGCTCCTCGAAAGGCGCCGCCGAATTGGTGATCGGCGCCTACCGGCGCTCCTATTTCTCCGCCACCGATTCGCCGGTGCGGCTGGCCTCCGCCCGGGCCGGCAACGTTATCGGCGGCGGCGACTGGGCGCTGGATCGCATCGTGCCCGATTGCATCCGCGCCCTGCAACGCAACGAGGCCATCCCGGTGCGCAACAAAGTGGCCACTCGCCCGTGGCAGCACGTCTTGGAGCCGCTCAGCGGCTATCTTTGGCTCGGCGCGGCTCTCTCGGGGAAAATGCCCACGGCTTTTCATTTTCCCGTGGCGACGTATGCCAGCAGCTTCAACTTCGGGCCGGCCTCGACCTCCAATCGCACGGTGGCCGAGCTGGTGCAGGAAATTCTCAAACACTGGCCCGGTCGTTGGGAAGATCGCAGCGACCCCCACGCCGTGCATGAAGCCAAGCTGCTCAATCTTGCCACGGACAAAGCCTTTCATTTGTTGCAGTGGCAGCCGGTTTGGCCCTTCGAGGCAACCATCGAGCAAACGGTCTCCTGGTATCGCAAAGTGTCGGCCAGCCCGGCCGACGCCCTTGCGCTGACCCGCCAACAAATCGCCGATTATACCGCGGCCGGCGCCGCGCTGGGCCTCGCCTGGGCTGGAACCACCAAAGCCTGAAAAAATTCCGAAGCCATCCCTTCATTTGCCTGTCCCAATTTTCCGTGAGCCATTCCCTGCCCGAACTTAAGGCCCAAATCCTCCGGCTGACCCGCGAATATTCGCGACTGGCCCATGCCGTCCAGCGCCCCGGCGACGATCCCGCGCGCGCGCCATTCATCCCCGGCCAATCCACCGTGCCCTACGCCGGCCGCGTTTTCACCGAGGACGAAGTCGAGGCTGCCGTCGGCACCACGCTCGACTTTTGGCTCACGCTCGGCCCTGAAGGCGAAGCTTTCGAAAAGGAACTCGCGGCGCTCCTCGGCGTAAAACACTCCCTCTTGGTCAACTCGGGTTCCTCGGCCAATCTCGTCGCCGTTGCCACGCTCACCAGCCACAAGCTTCCGCCGGCCCGGCGCATCCGCCCCGGCGACGAAGTCATCACCGTCGCCGCCGGTTTCCCCACCACCGTCGTTCCCATCATCCAGTGCGGCGCGGTTCCTGTCTTCCTCGACAATAATCCCGCCACCGGCAACGTTCGTGCGGATCAACTCGAGTCGGCATTCGTGGCGGGCAAGACCAAGGCCGTGATGATGGCGCATGCACTCGGCAACCCCTTTGACCTTGGCGCGGTCCTGGAATTTTGCCGCCGGCACGATCTCTGGCTCATCGAGGATAATTGCGATGCCCTCGGCTGCACCTACTCGATGCCCATCGACCGGGCCAACGCGCTCGGCTTCACCGAAAACTCCCCCGGCATCCCCAGCGACGGCACGCACCTCACGCGCTACACCGGCACCTGGGGCGATATTTCCACCCAGTCTTTTTATCCCCCGCATCATCTCACGATGGGCGAAGGCGGGGCGGTCAACATCGTTTCGCGCCCGCCGCTCAAGACCTACGCCGAAAGCTTTCGCGACTGGGGCCGCGACTGCTGGTGCGCCAGCGGCAAGGACAACACCTGCAACAAACGCTTCGGCTGGCAGCTCGGCGAACTGCCCAAGGGCTACGACCACAAATATATTTACAGCCACCTCGGCTACAACCTGAAGCCGCTCGACCCGCAGGCCGCCATCGGCCGGCAGCAACTCAAAAAACTTCCGGCTTTCGTGGCCGCCCGCAAAAACAATTGGGACTACCTGCGTGCCGGCCTGGCCAACCTGGAAAAGTTTTTTGATTTCTCGCTCCCCACCCACGCCACCGGCTGGACGCGCGAGGGCTTTGCCTGGGACGCCACCGGCTGCCGCACCGATTGTTCCTGGTTTGGTTTCATGTTGCGCGTAAAGCCGGCCGCGCCTTTCTCTCACAGCGACTTTGGCCGCCATCTCGATGAAAAGAAAATCGGCAGCCGCATGTTTTTTGGCGGCAACCTCCTGCGCCAGCCGGCGTTCGTCCAATTGAAGCAGGACCGCCCGCAGGCTTTCCGCGTCATCGGCGACATGCCCGGCGCAGATGAAATCATGAACCGCGCCATCTT
>Ga0210395_10001505_pt1 | contig 18036 bp, 13 predicted proteins | sample IncBWH4OmetaG_FD_150861 | JGI IMG/M metagenome (GOLD analysis project Ga0210395, IMG submission 150861) | Forest soil microbial communities from Barre Woods Harvard Forest LTER site, Petersham, Massachusetts, United States - Inc-BW-H-4-O ...
ACCTGGGACCCGTCGTCGACATACGTCAGGCGGCCGCCGTACTTCGACGGCATGCCCGCCGAGCCCGCCCCGGTCAGCGACATCCACGGCGCGAAGGTGCTCGCCAAGCTCGGCGACTCGGTCACCACCGACCACATCTCGCCGGCCGGCGCGATCAAGGCCACCGCCCCCGCCGGGCTGTACCTGACCGAGCACGGCATCGAGCGCGCCGACTTCAACTCCTACGGATCGCGGCGCGGCAATCATGAGGTGATGATCCGCGGCACGTTCGCCAACATCCGGCTGCGCAACCAACTCGCGCCCGGCACCGAGGGCGGCGTCACCGTCAAGGACGGCAAGGAAATGTCGATCTACGACGCGTCCAGGGAGTACATCGCCGAGGGCACGCCGCTGATCGTGCTCGGCGGCAAGGAATACGGCTCCGGCTCATCCCGCGACTGGGCGGCGAAGGGCACGCTGCTGCTCGGCGTCCGCGCCGTGCTCGTCGAGTCCTTCGAGCGCATTCACCGTTCCAACCTGATCGGAATGGGAGTGCTCCCCTTGCAGTACAAGCCCGGGGAGTCGGCGCAGACGCTCGGCCTTTCCGGCCAGGAAACCTTCTCGATCGAGGGCATCGAAAAGCTAAACAAAGGCACTATTCCGAACGAAGTCGAAGTTACCGCCGACGGCAAGAAATTCTCCGCGATCGTCCGCATCGACACACCGGGCGAAGCCGAGTACTACCGCCACGGCGGCATCATGCAGTACGTGCTCAGGACGCTGTAATTCCCCCCTGGCCCCCCATATCCCCCCTGGCCCCCGACCTAATAGGCTCTGCCCATGGTGGGGGTGGAATTCGACGCGAAACTGGCCGGCCTGGCCGCCGAAATCGTGCGCGGCGCGCTCGCGGATTATGACCGGCGTGACATAGCACGCTGGCTCGCGGGCCGCGCCACGGTGACCGCGGCGGCGCACGTGGACGTGCTTCCCGGCGGCTGGGAGATGGCCAGTTCGTTCGTGTCGATGGGGCACGCCCACGACGCCATCGCGCCGGTCAGCCTCAAGACGGTGTTCGGGCTGGCCGGCACGCTGCCGCCCGTCCGGCTGCCACCGGCCGCCGACCTGGCCGGACAGGCGCGTTCCGCGCCGCTGCTGGCCAGGCTCGAGGCGCTGGCGGGCTGGCTCGGCCCGGCAGGCCGGCCGGTCAACCGCGCGGACGAACTGTCTGACCCCGACGCCGCCGACGCGGCCGGCTGGCTCCGCGTCGGCCGCGGCGACCTGCCGTCCCTGTGGGAGTACGCGCTGACCTCGGGCTGGTTCGAGCTGGATGAGGACGCGAACGGGCAGGCCCGCGCGGTCCCGGGCGAGACCGCGCGGCGCTGGGCGGACGACGACGATTCCGGCGCGCTGCAGGTGTGGGCGGTGATCTTCGCCTCGGTGCTCGCCGCCGGGCTCGACGTCGCCGCCGCGGCGGACCCGGACGCGGCACGCAAGCTCAACTTCCGCGGCCAGGGCGCGGCCGCCGCCCTGCTGCTGTTCGTGGCCAGGCGCCCCGGGCTGTCCCGCGCCGAGGTCAGCGAGCTGATCATGGACGGCGCGGTAGGCGACCCGGCATCGCCGCGGGCGCTGCGGGCCTGGGACGCGTGGGTGCGTCAGCACGGCGACCCGGCCGAGGTGCTGCTGGCCGACCTGGCCGCGCTGGGCGCCGTCACGGTGCCGGACGCCGCGTCCGGCCTGGTCGGCCTGACGCCGCTGGCGCTGTGGGCGTTGCGCGAGCAGCTCGCGCGCGACGGCATCGACGTCCCGCTGCTGCCGGCCAGCCTGGAGCAGCTGCCGGCCTCCGGCCTGGTCGCCATGGCCGAGGGCATGACCGAGGCCGAGTTCGAGACCGACTCGGCCGCCTGGGTGGCTGGCCGCGGCCCGGAACAGGCGGCGCGTGAGCTGCTCGCCTTCGCCGCCTCGGCCGGCGCGCGGGAAAGGCTCGCGGCGGTGAACCTCACCCGCCGGACCGGGGTGGCCGCGCACGCGGCCTGGCGGCAGGCGATGCGCCGCCCGGAGCTGCGCGGCTACGCGCGGATCGCGCTGACCGCGGCGGCCAGCGAGCGGCCGGACAGCACCCTGCCGCTGGTCCTCGAGCCGGCGCCTGACGACCTGACCTGGGTGGCCACCGACCTGCTCGCGCTCGCCTGCGGAGACGAGGACCCGGACCCGCGGCAGGTGGCCGCGCAGTTCCGCGAGGCGGTGCCGTTGGGCGAAGAGTCGTGGATCTTCGACCTGATGTCGCGCAGTTCGCACCCAGATGTGGTGCAAGTGCTGACCGTGCTCGGTCGGCGCCACCCGGACCGGCGGGTCGCCAGGTACGCCCGGCGGGCCGCGCAGGCCGCCGCGCGGAGCAGGACCGCCGCGACCGCGACCGGGGCCCGCCCCGAACCGAGCCCGGCCCGTCCGACTGGCCACTAGGCTCGGTGTCATGCCCCCGTACCCCGACCCCGACGAACTCGCCGGCGGCCATGATGGAGCCGACGTCAACGTCAAGGAGGCGTTCGGGCTACCCGACTCGCTGCCGCCGATCCGGCTGCCTGCTCTGCCCGAACTGGCCGCGCTCGCCCGCCAGGCGCCGCTGCCGCGTCAGCTCAGCGCGCTTGTCGGCTGGGTCGGGGACGGCGGCAGGCAGGTCGACGAGGCCGGCGACCTGACCTCGGAGAACTTCCGCGCGGCCAACACCGCCCTGGCCCTGGATAGCGATGAGGACCTGGTGTTCCTGTGGGACTACGCGCTCGCGGTCGACTGGCTGGCCTTCGACGAAGACAGCGGCGACCGGGTCGTCCCTGGCGAGACGGCGGCGGACTGGGCGTCGGGGCAGGACCACCAGGTGTTCGATTCGTGGTCCTCGACCCTCGCGGCCGTCTTGTCGGAGACGATCGACGTGTCCGGCCCGGGCAACCCTGGCGATCTAGCCGAGATGGGCCTGGCCGAGCTCGACTTCTACGGTCAGCCGATGGCCCTGGCCATGCTGCTGTTCATGACCCGCAGGGATGGCCTGCCCCTGACCGACTTCACCGAGGTGCTGTGGGAGAACGCGTCCGGTGACATGCCCGCCGAGCAGGCCGCGGAGGCGCGCGAGAAATGGATCGTGAACTACGACGACCCGGTCCGGCTGCTGCTGGACAGGCTGACCGAGCTGCACGCGGTGACCAAGGCCGACGATGTCATCCGGCTGACCCCGCTGGCCCTGGCGGCGCTGCATGAGCAGCTCGTCGACGTTGGCGTGGACATCCCGCTGCTGCCGGCCACCGCCGCGGAGCTGACCGGCGCCGAACTGCTCGCGATGGCAGCCGGTGTGAGCGAGGAGGAGTTCGAGGCCGAGACGGACGCCTGGGTCGCGGCCCGCGGCGCCGCGGCCGCGGCCAGCGAGCTGCTCACGCTCGCGGCGGCCGCGGACCCGGGGGAGCGGCTCCTCGCGGTGGCCGCCGTTCAGCGGCTCGGCGCGGCGGCCGAACCGGCCTGGCGCCGCCGCCTGGACGTCCCCGAACTGCGCGGCTACGCGAAGATCGCGCTGCTGACCGACTCTCTCGACCTGGGAACTGACGAGCTGGCGTGGATGGCCACCGACCTGCTGACACTCGCCTGTGACGACGAGTTCCCCGACCCGGCCGAACTGGCGGAAAGCTTCCGCGAGGCCGTTCCGCCCGGCCGGGAGACGGTGCTGTTCGAGGCGATGTGGCGTGGCTCCCATCCGCACGCCCCCGACGTGCTCACCTACGTCGGCAGGCACCACCCGGACAAGCAGATCGCCAAGGCGGCGCGAACCGCCGCCTACAAGGCAACCTCCCGCCGCCCCCCGCGCCGCTAGCCCGGCACGGACCGTGGTGTCTGCCGGCCGTTTCGCCGCCCGGGAACCGGAGCCGCGCCGGCCGTGATAGGTACTTGGTTGAGCCGAGCGCGAAGGGGCGTGATGACATGCGGGCGATAGTCGTCGACAAGGTAGGCGGACCCGAGGTCCTGACGATCGCGGACCACGAGGACCCGACGGCGGGCCCCGGTCAGGTCGTCGTCAAGGTCGTGGCGGCCGGCGTCAACTTCATGGACATCTACCAGCGCTCCGGGGTCGGCGTGTACGTCCAGCCGACTCCCTTCACCCCCGGCGGCGAGGGCGCCGGGATCGTCACCGTGGTCGGTGACGGCGTGACCGAGTTCGCGCCCGGTGACCACGTGGCCTGGGCCGGCGGGCGTGCCAGCTACGCCGGGCAGGTCGCGGTGCCCGAGGACCGCGTCGTCCCGGTCCCGAATCACATCGACCTGAAGGTCGCCGCCGCCGTCATGCTGCAGGGCATGACCGCGCACTACCTGTGCCACAGCACGTTCCCCGTGCGGGAGGGGAACGTCGCGGTCGTGCACGCCGCGGCCGGCGGGGTCGGGCTGCTGCTCACCCAGATGATCAAGCGGCTCGGTGGGGTGATAGTCGCCACCACGTCGACCACGGCCAAGGCTTTGCTCGCGCAGCGGGCCGGCGCCGACCATGTCACCAGCTACGACGAGTTCACCGAGGCGGTCAAGCGGATCACCGGCGAGCGCGGCGCCGACGTCGTCTATGACAGCGTGGGCAAGACCACCTTCGACGCCAGCCTGGCGGCGCTGCGGCCGCGCGGCATGATGGTGCTTTACGGCGGCTCGAGCGGCCAGGTCCCGCCGTTCGACCCCCAGCGGCTGAACACCGGCGGCTCGCTGTTCCTCACCCGCCCCACCCTCGTGCATTACATAGCCGACAGGGGCGAACTGCTGTGGCGCGCGGGCGACCTGTTCGAGTGGATCGCCAAGGGCGAGCTTGACGTCCGGATCGGCGGCGAGTACCCGCTCGCCGACGCCCCCCGCGCGCACGAGGACCTGGCCGCCCGTCGCACCACCGGCAAGCTCCTGCTCATCCCCTAGTCAGGTAGCATTCACGAGCCGGCCGCCGCCGGTGACGACCCGCCTGACCGACACGCGTGTCGGTTAACTCGGCCGGCCTCTGCGACCGGCACGGATGATCGGCCGTACTATCGGGTAGTCCATCTCGAAAGCCGGACGAGGAGCAGCCCGCCGTGACCTTGCTTGAGCGCATCAACGGCCCGGAGGACCTCAAGGAACTCAGCCAGGACCAGCTCAGCGTCCTGGCAAGCGAGATCCGCGACGTCCTGGTGGAGACGGTAACGAGGACGAGCGGCCACCTGGGGCCGAACCTGGGCGTGGTGGAGCTGACCATCGCGCTGCACCGGGTCTTCGACTCGCCGAAGGACAAGCTGATCTTCGACACCGGTCACCAGTCGTACGTGCACAAGCTGCTGACCGGCCGGTACCCGCAGTTCCACACGTTGCGCCAGCCTGGCGGCCTGTCCGGCTACCCGAGCCAGGCCGAGTCCGAGCACGATCTCGTCGAGAACAGCCACGCCTCCACCAGCCTGTCCTACGCCGACGGGCTGGCCAAGGCCTACAAGCTGCGCGGCGAGTACGACCGCACAGTGGTCGCGGTGATCGGTGATGGCGCGCTGACCGGCGGCATGGCCTGGGAGGCGCTGAACAACATCGCCGTCGCGCGTGATTCCAGGCTGGTGATCGTGGTCAACGACAACGGCCGCTCCTACCAGCCCACGATCGGCGGGCTCGCGAGCCACCTCGCCACGGTCCGGGTCAGCCAGCGCTACGAGAACGTGCTTGAGCGGATCAAGACCACCCTGCCGCGCACTCCGCTGGTCGGCCAGCCGCTCTACGGCGCGCTGCACGGCGCTAAGAAGGGCCTGAAGGACTTCCTGCAGCCGCAGGTGCTGTTCGAGGATCTCGGCATCAAGTACGTCGGCCCGATCGACGGCCACGACGAGCTGATGGTCGAGCATGCCCTGGCCAAGGCGGCCGAGTACGGCGGCCCGGTCCTGGTACACGTGATCACCCGCAAGGGCTTCGGCTACGCGCTCGCCGAGCAGAACGAGGAAGACTGCCTCCACCAGGTCCCCGCCGCCCCCAAACCCGCGTCGGCCGCTCGCAAGCCCGCGTCGGCCGCCCCGAAGCCGGGCTGGACCGACGTGTTCGCGCACGAGATGGTCGCGATCGGCGCCCGCCGTCCCGACGTGGTGGCGATCACCGCGGCCATGCTGCACCCGACGGGCCTGGCGCCGTTCCAGGCGGCCTACCCGGACCGGGTCTACGACGTCGGCATCGCCGAGCAGCACGCGATGACCAGCGCGGCCGGGCTCGCGCTGGGCGGCCTGCACCCGGTGGTCGCGGTCTACGCGACGTTCCTTAACCGGGCGTTCGACCAGCTGCTGATGGACGTGGCGCTGCACCGGCTGCCGGTCACCGTGGTGCTCGACCGGGCCGGCGTGACCGGGCCCGACGGCGCCAGCCACAACGGCATGTGGGACGGCTCGATCCTGCAGGTCGTCCCGGGCCTGAAGGTCGCCGCGCCGCGTGACGGCAGCCGCGTCGCCGAACTGCTGAACGAGGCGGTCCGCGTCAGCGACGGCCCGACGGTCATCCGCTACCCCAAGGGCACGCCGGTCGCCGAGGCCGAGGCGGTCGGCAAGCTCGGCACGATGGACGTGCTGGCCGTCCCCGCCGACGCCGGCCAGCGCGACGTGCTGCTGCTCGGCGCCGGCCCGATGGCTATCACCTGCGTGGCGGTCGCCGGCCGCCTCAAGGACCATGGCATCGGCGTCACGGTCGTCGACCCGCGGTGGGTCAAGCCGGTGGACGAGGCCGTCGTCGAGGCGGCCCGCCAGCACCGGCTGGTCGCGGTCGTGGAGGACAACGGCCGTTCCGGCGGGTTCGGCGACGCGGTGGCCCGGCTGCTGCGCGACCACGACGTCGACACCCCGGTCAAGACCTATGGCCTGCCCCAGGAGTTCCTCGACCACGGCGTGCGCGAGGAGATCCTCGAGGCGCACGGGCTGAGCCCGCAGCACCTGGCGCGCCGGCTCACCGAGGCCGTGGCCCGCCGCGCGCCCGCTCCTGTCGGCGAGACTTCGACGGAAGACCGCATTCCCGAGTAGCGTTCACACCGAGGGGCGCGAAGGACGCGCCGGTAGCTGAGGTGAGAATGCTTCGAGTCGCCGTGGTCGGTTCTGGTCCGGCCGGGCTATACACCGCCGAGGCGCTGGTCAAGCAGGCGGCCGCGCTTCCGTCCCCGGTACGCGTGAGCGTGGATGTGCTGGACCGGCTGCCGACGCCGTACGGGCTGGTCCGCTACGGTGTGGCCCCGGACCACAAGTCGATCAAGTCGGTAGCCAATTACCTGCGTCGTGTCCTGGAGAGCCCGGACGTCGCTTTCCTCGGCGGCGTTCATCTCGGCGAGGATGTCACTCGCGAGGACCTGCTGGGCGCCTACGACGCCGTGGTGTACGCGACCGGCGCGATGCGCGACCGGCGGCTGGGCATCGACGGCGAGGACCTGCCGGGCAGCTACGCGGCCACGGACTTCGTCAACTGGTACTGCGGGCACCCGGACGTTGGCATGGACGCGTTCACGGTGGACGCCGAGTCGGTGGCCGTGATCGGGGTCGGCAACGTGGCCGTGGACGTGGCCCGCATCCTCGCCCGCGACGCCGGGGAACTGGCCGAGACCGACGTGCCGGAGCCGGTCCTGGCCGCGCTGCGGTCAAGCAAGGTGCGCGAGGTGCACATGATCGGCCGCCGCGGCCCGGCGCAGGCCAAGTTCACCACGAAGGAGCTGCGCGAACTCGGCGACCTGCGCGGCGTCGCCGTGTCCGTCGACCCGGCGGAGATGGACCTGACCGCGTTCGACCCCTCCGGCGAGTCGGCCGGGCTCGCCGAGTCCGACCGCCGCGTCCGCGGCAACCTGGTCGCGATGCGGCAGTGGATGTCCGCCGCGGGTGGGGAGCAGGAGCCTGGACGCAAGCTGCGGCTCCGCTTCTGGTTGCGCCCTGTGGAAATACTTGAATCATCGTCCCGAACGGTGGCCGGTCTTCGCCTGGAACGCACCCATCTGACCCCCGACGGGGTGTTCGAGGGCACCGGCGAGATCGAGACGCTGGACGCGCAGCTTGTGCTGCGTTCGGTGGGATACCAGAGCGTGCCGCTGGATGGCGTGCCGTTCGACTCCCGTTCGTACACAGTCCCGAACGCCGTCGGCCGCGTCCTCGACGCCACCGGCGCTCCGCTGCCCGGCGAGTACGTCGCCGGCTGGCTCAAGCGCGGCCCGACCGGCGTGATCGGCACCAACAAGGCGGACGCCGCGCAGACCGTGCGCTCGCTGCTCGCCGACCTGGCGGGCGGCCCTGGCGAGGACGACGCGGCGCTGCCGCGTCCGGGACTGCTCCGCTACCCCGATCCGGACCTGGCCCCGCCCCCGCCCCCGGCGGGCGCGGCCCCGCCCGGCGCCGAAGACCGCCCGGGGCTCGCCGCGGTCCTGGCCAGCCGGGGCGTCCAGCCGGTCTCCTACGATGAGTGGCTGCGCATCGAGTCCGCGGAAGCCGACCTGGCCAAGTCCCTCGGCCGCGGCGACCGCGTGAAACTGCCCGGCCGCGACGCGATCTGGTCAGCCTGCCGCCCGCCCGCCTAACCCGCCCGCCTAACCCGCCCGGGCAGACCGCCCGGACTGAGCCTGCCGCCGGCCGCCGTCTCGGCGCCGCTCCTCACTCTTCGTAATAATGTCGCTGCCCCCCGGCATGATAGTGCCAGCCGCGGCGCGGGCCGCCCCAGTACCGCGGCCGACGGTCCGCGCGGACCGGCGCACTGCGCGTGGTGAAGAGGACAGACATGCGGGACTGGGGCAGCGCAACCGGTATGCGGTACCCGCTGTTGCTGGCCGAGACGCTGGGACTGGCGATGGCCCAGCGAGCGGCGGACATTCTTGAGCGCCATCGTCACAAGCCGACCCCGGCCACGCCCGCCGAAGACCTCCAGTTCGCCGCGGACGACGCCATATTCAGCGCCGTGCTCGACGCGGCGACCGACTGCCTCGCCCGCCTGGACACTGGGTCGGCCGAGGACGGCTGGTGCGACGCCCTGGTGCACCTTCTCCTGCTGGCCCGCCTCACCCCGGACGCGATGTCCCGGGGCGCCCCTTGGGACTCCTGCCAGGGAACGGATGAACGTGGATCACTTTCCAGGCTGGAGCATGGAAAGTGATCCACGTTCCTCGAAATCCTGCTAGCCCGCCTCGCCCCGGACGCGGCGAGCCTCGGCGGGGGGCTCCTAAGTGGCGGGTGGGTTAGGAGTCGCTGTCTGGGTACAAAGCACCAACGGACAGGTGCGTTGACCGTGCGCGAGGTTTCCGATTAACATCATCTGAAAAGTTGTAAATGGACACAGACCAGCGACAACGAGGGGAAGCATGGCACTGCCCGACTTCCTGGTGGCCGGAGCGCCGAAGGCCGGGACCACGGCCCTGCACGTAGCGCTCTCTCGCCATCCGGGGTTGTACATGTCGGCGATCAAGGAACCGAAGTTCTTCCTGACGGACGGTCCGCCGCCGGCGAAGGGCGGCCCGGGCGACGCGCTGACCTACCGGGAGCATGTCTGGGAACGCCGCGAGTATGAGGCCCTGTTCGACGCCGCGCCCGCGGGCGCGCTGTGCGGCGAGTCGACGCCGCTCTACCTGTACGACCGGGCGGCGCTGCGCCGCATCACGCGGACGATCCCCGCGGCCAGGCTCATCGTGGTGCTCAGGGATCCGGTCGAGCGGGCGCATTCCAACTGGACGCACCTGTGGTCGGCTGGCCTGGAGCCCATCGGCGACTTCGTCCGGGCCTGCGCGGAGGAAGAGCGCAGGGTCGCCGCCGGGTGGGCATCGTTCTGGCACTACACCGAGCTCGGCAAGTACGGTCAGCAGCTGGACTACGCGTTCTCGCTGTTGCCGCGCGAGCAAGTGCTCGTGCTCAGGTACCGGCGGCTCGTCGACCAGCCCGCCGCCACGCTCGACGAGATATGCGCGTTCCTCGGGGTCGAGCCCGGGATCGTCGCCGAGGTCCCGCGGGAGAACGTCACGGCGCACCCGGAGCGGACATTGGGCCATCGGGCCGCCTCGCTGGGCATGCGCGCGGGCGACATGCTCGGCCGGCTGCTACCGGGTAACGCGGCGACGACCGCGACGCACCGGCTCGAGCGGTTCCTGCAGCGCGGCCGCCGCGAGCGGCAGCCGCTCAGCTGGGATCAGCGGCAGACGCTGCTGCCGGTGTTCGAAGACGACATCAAGCTGCTAGAGAGGGTGCTTGGCGAGGACTTCGGCGATTGGCTGGCACCCCGGGCCCGGTCCGGGGGCATGGTGGGCGCCCGACCGGCGGGCCAGGGCCAGGCGAAAAACGGCCGCCCCCGCTAGCCCGGTCCCCCCGCCAGCCCGGTCGTCAGCGCAGCTCGGTGAGCAGGGCGTGCGAGCCGTCCGGCTGGGTCATCTCGTAGTAGATCCGGGTCCGGCCGCCGGGCAGGTTCAGCAGCTCCATGTAGCGCAGCCCGCCGCCACGGTAGGGCGAGAAAGCGGCGGGACCAGCGCCAGGGACCGACGTCGAGATCAGCGCCGCGGGGTCGGCGCCGACGGCCACGCCGGTCCGCTCTTCGTAGTTTTCCGCCGCGCTAGCCCGTCCGTCGTAATACGCCGTGACCGACTGCCCGTCGAACCTGACCGCGGTCACCCGGGCGCCGCGCGAGTCCCACTCGCCTGGCCGGCCCGACAACGCCGTGCCGTGCCAGGTCCAGTCCAGCCCGTCCGCGCTCGTCGCGTACTCGGTCGTCATCTGATCGGTTTCATTCGGGTCCGTGAGCGGGTGAATGGTCGCCCACAGGTGCCACTTCCCGTCGCGATGCTGGATGACCGGATCCTTCACGGCACGCTTGGTGACATCACCCGGGAGCATGACCTCGCGCCGCCGCACGTCGAACTCTCGGGGGTGCGAAGCGTCTGTCACCTCCACCCGCCAGTGCTTGGTGCCGGTGGTCGCACAGCTCAGGTACAGCCGCCATCGGCCGTCCTGCAGCCGGACGAGTTCGGGACGCTCCAGCGATTCGGTGTCCATCTCTTCCTTGCTGATCACCGCGAGCGTTTCGAAGTTCACCCCGTCATCGGCGAAAGCGATGGCCACCGCGTACCCGCGGCCAACGCCGACCGGCCTGCGGAGCCGGTAGGCGAGGTACACGCCATCCTCGGCCGCGACCGCGGAAGGCCCGCCTGCCCAGTAACCAGAACCCGCTCCGGGTGCGCCGACCGCGATAGCCGCGTCGTCAGGCCGGGGGAGGAACACATCATTATTACAATTAATCATGTAGGAATTATAGATAAAGACGCTGCCAGTTGAGACCCAACACTCTGGCCAACATCCTGACTCGCGCCAAATCGGATGGGAACGGAACCGATCATACGGAACATCGGGTGCGCTTCGGACCGGGATCGGTGCGTTTCGGACCAGGATTGATTTGTTCCGTGCACGTGCACGCCGCCTCTAGGCAGATCCATGGTTGGAGGATAAAGATGGTGTAACGGGCTGTTCGTCGCAAGGGGGCCACGATGAGGACATCCGTCCGCGTCGCCTGGCGAGTGGTCGCGGCAGTCGCGTTCGCCGGCACCGCGGCTCTGGCGGTCACCCTCACCAGGGGGGCGCCGGTGCCTGTTTCGCTCACGTCCGCTCGCGACACCGGACCGGCAGGCCGTCACGCGCCAGCGGGGGTTCCGCGGTGCGCCCCGGCCGGGCTGGACATCTCGATAGCCAGCCGGGATGCCGCCGCCCGCGTCATCACGGCGCACACCGCCAGCCTCCCCGTCGATTTCACGAACATCTCGGGTGCGGCGTGCACCCTGAGCGGTTACCCCCAGGTGTCCGCGTACCTCGACGGGGCCGGGCAGGTCGGGAACGCCGCCATCCTCGACAGGTCGGTGCGGGTGCGGCGCATCATGCTGGCGCCGGGCGCCACCGCCCACGCCGCCGTGGTCGAGAGCGTCCCTTCGCACCGGTGCAGTCCGGTCGCCGCGACCGGGCTGCGGGTCGTTCTCCCTGGCCAGCACGTTGCCCGATATGTCAGGCACCCGATGACGGCGTGTTCGGCCGCCGGTCACAAGGCGCCGGTCTTCCTGCGCGTGTGGGCCGTCCAGCCCGGCGCGGGGGAGAATCCGCGCGCGACCAGCTCCGCGCACCCGCGGTAGCCGCGCGACCCAGTAGTTTCAGGTCCATGCCGACCATTTTGATCACCGGCGCCGCTGGCGGGATCGGGACGATGCTCAGGTCCCGCCTCGCGCGGCCGGGCCGGGTGCTTCGCCTGCTCGACGTGGCCCCGGTGGATTCCCCCGGCCAGTCCGAGGAGGTGGTGACCGCCTCGGTCACCGACCTCGCCGCGATGACGGCCGCCTGCGATGGCGCGGACGCCGTGATCCACTTGGGCGGCGTCCCCTCCGAGGGACCCTGGGCGCGGATCATCGACGTCAACATCAACGGCACCTACGTGGTGTTCGAGGCCGCCCGCCGGACCGGCGTTCCCCGGGTGATCTACGCGTCGTCCAACCACGCCGTCGGATTCTCGCCCCGTGAAAGTTTCCCCGTTCCTGACTACGCCTACCCCGCTCCTGACACCTACTACGGGGTCTCCAAGGCCGCGGGCGAGGCGACGGCCGCGCTGTACGCCCGCCGCTACGGCATGGACGCCATCTGCATTCGGATCCTGTCCTGCTTCGAACGGCCGCGCAACACGCGAATGCTCTCCACGTGGCTGTCCCCTGACGACGCCGGCCGCCTCTTCGAAGCCTGCCTCACCACGCCGAAACCGGGGTTCCGCGTCGCGTACGGGGTCTCGGCCAACACCCGTGGCGGCTTCGTCTCCCTCGCCGAGGCCGAGGCGCTCGGCTACCAGCCACGCGACGACGCCGAGGTCTACGCCGCCGAAGTGATCGCCGTGCACGGCGAGCCCGCACCGGACGACCCGGCACTGCGGTACCTGGGCGGCGAGTTCACCTTCCCCGCCCTGGACGCCGACAACCTGTCCTAGCGGACCCGGGAACCCCAGCGGCTTGGGGCTCGCCGCGCGCTCGGCGGAGCCCTGCCCGTTTCGCGACCGCCGGCTCCCGGGGACAATGGGGATCATGAGCGAGACCGGGATCGCACCAGGCGCCTCACCAGCGAAGTCGAGACAGGGGCAGACCACGGCGACCAGGAAGCCGAAGAGATCAGGACAAGGTGCCGCGCGCCCCGCCAAAGGCGCTGACCAGCCCGCCAGCGCGACCGAGGCGCTGCCCGCGGCCGAGCCGCTCCTGGCCGCCGTGGCCGCGGCCACGCCCGCGGCCGCGGTTACGCTCGGCACCACGGCGCCCGCGACGGTTCACGAGGACCTGCCCGCCGACCGGTACCTGGACCGCGAGCAAAGCTGGGTCCTGTTCAACCAGCGCGTTCTCGAACTCGCCGAAGACGCGCAGGCGCCGCTGCTTGAACGGGTCCGGTTCCTCGCGATCTTCGCGTCCAACCTGGACGAGTTCTTCATGGTCCGGGTGTCGGGCCTGACACGCCGCATGGTGGCGGGCTTCCCCGTGGAGGGCGGGGGCACGCAGCTGCCGATCCACGTGCTCAGGAACACCCTCAGAAGCGCCGGTGAGCTCACCAGACGGCACGCGGCCGTCTTCACCGACGTCATCCAGCCCGAACTCGCCGAGCACGGCATCGAGATCCTGCGCTGGAAGGAGCTGTCCCCAGCCGAGCGGGATGACCTGACGAACCTGTTCAGGGAGCGAATCTACCCGGTCCTCACGCCGCTGGTGGTGGACCCGGCGCACCCATTTCCCTTCATATCCGGCCTGAGCCTCAACCTCGCTGTCACGCTCGCCGAGCCGGGAACGGGCGCCACCTTGTTCGCCCGGGTGAAGGTGCCGCCGCTGCTGGCCCGCTTCCTGCGGGTGCGGGACTGCCGGTACGTGCCGATCGAGGACGTGATCGCGGCGCACCTGAACTACCTCTTCGGCGGCATGGACATCGTCGAGCACTACGTGTTCCGGGTGACCCGGGTCCGCGACTTCGAAGTGGACGAGGACGTCACGGAGAACCTGCTGCAGGCGATGGAGCGCGAGCTCGTCAGGCGGAGGTTTGAGCCGGCGGTCCGCCTCGAGGTCGAAGAGGACATCTCAGGAGACGTGGAGTCGCGCCTGGTCAAGGAGCTCGGCGTCGACGAGGCGGCGGTGTACAAGATCCGCGGCCCGCTGGACCTGGCGGGCCTGGGCGCGATCGCCGACCTGCCCATGGGCGAGTTGCGGTACCCCGCGTTCGTCCCGTCCACCCGGGCGGTGCCCACCGACACCAGCATCTTCGCCACGCTCAATGAGCGCGACCTGCTCGTGCACCACCCCTACGACTCGTTCACCACCAGCGTCGAGCGGCTGCTCGAAGAGGCCGCCGCCGACCCGCGGGTGCTGGCCATCAAGCAGACGCTGTACCGGACCAGCGGCGAGTCGCCGATCGTCGACGCCCTGGTCGACGCGGCCGAGGCGGGCAAGCAGGTCGTCGTGGTGGTGGAGCTCAAGGCCAGGTTCGACGAGCGGGCGAACATCACCTGGGCGCGCAAGCTCGAGGAGGCGGGCTGCCACGTCGTCTTCGGCTTCATCGGCAAGAAGACGCACTGCAAGCTGTTGCTCATCGTCCGGGAGGAGCCAGGCGGGAGCCTGCGCCGCTACTGCCACATCGGCACGGGCAACTACCACCCGACGACGGCGCGGTTGTATGAGGACCTGGGTCTGCTCACCGCGGACCGCACGGTCGGCGAGGATGTCACCGACCTGTTCAACCACCTCACCGGGTACAGCAGGAAGACCGGTTACCGACGGCTGCTCGTCGCTCCCGAGTCGTTGCGCGCCGGCATCGTCGGGCGCATTGACAGGCAGGCGGCGCGGGCCCGGGCCGGCAAGCCGGCCAGGATCTCGTTCAAGTCCAACGCCCTCGTTGACGAGGTGGTGATCGACGCGCTGTACCGGGCCTCGCAGGCGGGCGTGCCGATCGACCTGTGGATCCGGGGCATGTGCGCGCTCAGACCCGGGCTGACTGGTTTGTCGGAAACCATCACGGTGCGCAGCGTCCTGGGACGGTTCCTCGAGCACTCGCGGATCTACGCGTTCGGCACCGGCGACCCGGACCCGGCCCCCGAACCGGGCGAGGACCCAGAGGCCGGGAACGAGGTCTGGATCGGCAGCCCGGACATGATGCACCGTAACCTAGACCGCCGGGTAGAGGCGCTAGTCCGGGTCACCGACCCAGGTCATTGCACTAGACTGCGTGAGCTGATCGTCCTCGGCATGGATGACGGGACGTACTCGTGGTGGCTGGACGGCGACGGTACCTGGACCAGACACGCCCGGGACGCCGAGGGCAGGCCGCTACGGGATGTGCAGGAGAGCCTGATCAACTTGCGCGCATGAACACCGGGGCACGACAAAGAGCCGAGGGACACAGCGCACATGGCTAGCACACCGCCTGCCAGCAAGCTGATCAAGGCCGCCGGCGCCGTTGTCACTCGGCCGGCCCCGGACGGGACCGACCCCCAGGTCCTGCTCGTCCACCGCGTGAAATACGACGACTGGTCGCTGCCCAAGGGCAAGCAGGAACCCGATGAGCAGCTGCCGCTCACCGCGACCCGCGAGGTGTTCGAGGAGGCCGGCGTCCGGCCGATCCTGGGCCGTCGGCTCGTGTCGGTGCGCTACCAGGTGAGCGGCCGGCCCAAGCGGGTGCACTACTGGTCCGCGCGGGTGGCCAGTACCGACGAGGCAGCGGTGCCTAACAGCGAAGTGGACCAGGTGGCCTGGCTGACGCTGGCGCAGGCCCGCGAGCGCGCCAGCTACGAGCGCGACCTCAGCGTGCTCGACGATTTCGCCCGGCTCCCCGCCCGCACAGTGCCGCTGATCCTGCTGCGGCACGCCAAGGCGGTGCACAAACCAGGCTGGGAGGGCGAGGACACGACCCGCCCGCTCGACGACGGTGGCCGTGCGGACGCCAAGGCACTGGCCCCGTTGCTCGCATGCTTCGCCCCAGCCGCCCTCGCCCCGCTGGTCATAAGCTCCGCCGCGGAACGCTGCACGGAGACTGTCCGACCGTACGTGGAACTCATCGGTGCCAAGGTGCGGCCAGAATCATCTCTCGAGACATCCAGAACGGATGCGGCTGACCCTGCCACCCTCGTCGCCGACGCGGTGGCGGCCGGGCAGCCGACGGTGTTCTGCGCGCACCGCGAGAACCTGCCCCTGCTGCTGGCCGCGGCGCTCGACGCGCTCGGTGTCCGGGACGTGCCCGCCGGCGTCAGGGACCCGCTGCACACGGCGGGCTTCTGGGCGCTGCACGTGGCGGGCGGCCAGCTTGTCGCCGCTGACGCCTACGACCTGTCGGCCCCTTTAGGCTCCGCCACCTGCTGCGTGGCGGTGCGGCGCAGCTGGCGGCGCCGCAGCCGGACGGCGACCAACCCCAGGACCAGCACGACGGCCACGATGATCACGTACAGCGCGTACTTGGTCACGCCGTTGTAGATCCCCTCGATGTGGCCCCCGGCGAAGTAGCCGACGCTGACCCAGGTGCCGACCCAGGCGGCACCGCCGAGCAGGTTGTACGTCGTGAACGTGACCGGGTTCATCCCGGAGACGCCGCAGATGATCCCGTTGAGCTCACGCAGCCCGACGATGAACCGGGCGACCACGACGACGATGCCGCCGTACTTGTCGACGGTCTGCTCGGCCTTCTCCAGGTGGTGCTCCCTGATGAGCGCGTACCGCCCGTAGCGCAGCACGAGCGCGCGCCCGGCGGATCGCCCGATGGCGTACCCGATGGTGGCGCCGATGACGGCGGCGGCGAACGAGACGACGCCGACCGCGACGACGTTGAGCTGGCCCGCGCCCGCGTAGATGGCGCCGGCGATCATAGCGAGCTCGCCAGGGATCACCGGCACGCCGATGTTCTCGAGCAGCAATAGCAGCCCGATCGCCCACAGCCCGTAGTGGTCGAGCGGCCCTTGCACCGCGGCCAGGAATGACGGCAGCTGCGGCCGGCCGGCCAGCTGCGCCGCCCCCGCCGCGAGCGTCGCGGTCGCCGCGGGTGCGGTCAGCCGCAAGATCACCGCGTCTGCTCCGCCGTGATGTCCGCCCGGGGATCCGTGTCGTCATCGCCAGGCGCGCCGGACTCGCGGTCTGCGTCGCCGACCGGGGGAGCGGCAGGGTCGGCCGGTGCGGCGGCGCTGTCTGGAGCGGCGGGGTCGGCCGGTGCGGCAAGGTCGGCCGGTGCGGCAAGGCCGGCCGGTGCGGCGGCGCTGTCTGGAGCGGCGGGGTCGGCCGGGGCCGCGGCGCTGGCCAGCGCCGCGGCGAGCGGCCCGGCGGCCAGCTCCGCCTGCCAGGGCCGGGCGCCGTAGCCGGCGAGCGCCGCGGCCACCGTTTCCGGGGTCGCCGGGTTGGGAGGTTCCCAGCTCAGCCTGCGCACCGCGTCCGGCGCGAGCAGGTTCTCGATGGGCAGCTTGTGTGCGGACGCCAGCGCCGCGATCGTCTCGCGGTCCGCCGTCAGCCGCGCGGCGGCGGCCGGGTCGCGCTCGGACCAGCGGTGCGCGGGTGGCGGACCGATGACCGCCCCGGCCCCTGTCACCTCGGGCAGCTCGCTGTCGGGCAGCTCGCGGGCCCGCCGCACCGCGGTCAGCCACTGGGCGCTGTGCCGCCGCGCGTTCCTGGCGAGGAACCCGCTGATCTTGTCAAGCTGCGGCCGGCTGTCCGGCAGCTGTCTGGCCGCCTCGATGATCGCCTGGTCGGCCAGCACCCGCCGCGGCGACAGGTCCGCCTCCCTGGCGATCGCGTCCCTGACCTCCCACAGCTCGCGGACCACGGCGAGCCCGCGCCTGTTGCGTACCTTGTGAATGCCTGACGTGCGGCGCCACGGGTCGGGCCGCGGCGGTGGCGGCACGGCGGAAACGATGGCCGCGAACTCCTGGCGCGCCCATTCTGTCTTCCCCTGCTCGGCTAGCTGGACCGCGAGCGCGTCCCTGAGCTCGACGAGTACCTCCACGTCCAGCGCCGCGTACCTCAGCATCTCCTCGGGCAGCGGCCGGATCGACCAGTCGGCGGCCGAATGTTCCTTGGCGAGCCGG
>Ga0210395_10001506_pt1 | contig 18035 bp, 18 predicted proteins | sample IncBWH4OmetaG_FD_150861 | JGI IMG/M metagenome (GOLD analysis project Ga0210395, IMG submission 150861) | Forest soil microbial communities from Barre Woods Harvard Forest LTER site, Petersham, Massachusetts, United States - Inc-BW-H-4-O ...
GGCTTCAGCGAGTGGCTCGCGCTGTCGGACGAGGCCCATGTCTATTGGGCCGAGCGCACCGGCCGCCGGCAAACCATCGTCACGCTGCGCAGCGCGCCCATCGACGTCGCGCCGGCCCTGCGCGAGCATCTCTTCGGCTGCCGCACGAGCGTCGTGTGCACGAGCGCCACGCTCGCGCTCAGCGGCCGCATCGAAACCTTCGCCCAACGCATCGGCGCGGATGACGCGCACGCCGTGGTGGAAGCGTCGCCGTTCGATTTCGAGCGCAACATGCGCGTCTATGTGGCGGCCGACATACCCCTGCCCTCGCCCAAGGATGCGCGGCTGTCGCTCGACTCGCTCGTGGACTGGCTGAGGTTTTGCACGCTGCGCGTATCCGGCGGCACGCTCGTGCTTTTCACCAGTTACAACGACCTGCGCCATTGCGCGGCGGCACTGGGGGAGGATTTTTCCGCGGCCGGGCGACCGTTGCTGGTGCAAGGCGAGGATCTCTCGCGCACGGAGATGACCACGCGCATGCGCGACCTGGGCAACGCGATCCTTTTCGGCACCGACAGTTTCTGGACGGGAGTCGATGTGCCCGGCGATTCGCTCTCCCAGGTCATCATCACCCGCCTGCCGTTCGACCCGCCGACGCACCCGATCCTCGAGGCGCGCGCCGAGCACATCCGCGACCGCGGCGGCAATCCGTTCAACGAGCTCACCCTACCCGACGCGCTCATCAAGTTCCGCCAGGGCGTGGGCCGGCTCATCCGCACGGCCAACGACCGGGGCCTCATCACCATCCTCGATTCGCGCGTGCTGGCAAAAACTTACGGCCGGCTTTTTCTCGACAGCCTGCCCACGCCGCATTGGGAAAGTCTCACTTGTGACACACGTTCGGCACGATTTCTGCCTTTCGCTTGAATCATATCTAGTCCAGACTGTCTTGTTTCCCATGCATCTACGCACCGCCGCCTTGAGCGACATCGGCAAAATCCGCAGCCAAAATGAGGACAGCTATCTTTGTGATGAAGAGGCCGGCCTTTTTGCCGTGGCCGATGGCGTGGGCGGGCTGCCCGGCGGGGCGGAAGCCTCGCAAATGGCGGTCAACACCGTGCGCGAGCTTTATCACGCCGTGCCGGAAGGCGAAGCCATCGACCTGGTGCAAATCGTGCGCGAGGCCAATGCCCGCGTTTTGGCGCTCGGGCAAAAGGTGAGCCCCGAACTCGGCATCGCCACGACCCTTACGCTCGGAATGATCGCCGGCGGACAACTTTATCTCGCGCACGTCGGCGATTCGCGCTGCTACGTGTGGCATGACGGCCAGCTCGATTTGCTGACCTTGGATCACTCGCTTGAAAACGAAGCCAACCTGCGCGGCGCCCAACGATTGCTGGCCTATTTCACCGAATCCAGCCGGGCTTCGCTCACCCGCTGCCTCGGCCAATCCGAGCCGCCCGAGGTCGATATAATCGTGCGTCCGCTCGCCAAGGGCGAACGCGTGCTGTTTTGCAGCGACGGACTCAGCCGGGTAATCAAGGAACGCGAGCTGACGGAAATCCTCGGGCGGGCCGACAATCCGGCGGACGCATTGCAAGAAATCATCGAAAATGTTAACCGCCATGGCGGACCGGACAACATCACCGGGGTACTAATCGCCATCGGTGAGCCTTAGCAGGCTATTGAAAAAACTATGCTGGCCGACGCAACACACGATTTTAGCCGCGAGCGAGGCGGAGCTGCCGGTGCAATGCCCAAAAGGCCTTGCCCGGCAGCTCTAACGCTGCTCCCGGCTCAAAGCGGTGTTGCCCTTCGGGTTGCGCCAGAAAGCGCTTCCGCGGCGTTAGCTCGAGAGGGGATAGCCTCGTCGAGGATACCCCCTCTCGAGCCGCCTTGCGGACAGCGCTTTCTGATCACAACGGCGGCTCAGCAGAGTTTTTCAATAGCCTGTTAGCTCAATCCTGGTGTTAAACCGCGAATGGACGCAAATAGACGCGAATAAGAGTTTCCACGACAAGGTGTGAGAGAGTGGCATAAGCCGTAAACCAAAAGACGGCCAAAACTATGTACAAAGTTTCAACCAGTCTTCCCTTCATTCGCGTTTATTCGCGTCCATTCGCGGTTTCCCACTGCACGAGTCCGACCTAGGGTATGTCTATGACTATCCGTTCAGCACAATTCGCCGCGTTGGTGGCGCGTCAGCCGGACAACGAACTGTTTCGCTTCAGCCTCGCGCAGGCGCTCACCGAAGAAGGACGCAGCGCCGAAGCCGTGCCGCACTTTGAATTTTGCGTGCAAAAAAAAGCCGACTGGATGATGCCGAGGATCCTGCTCGGGAAACTCCTGGTGCAGCTCGGCCGCCGCGCCGAGGGCAAGCCGGTGCTGGAGAACGCCCTGAGCCTCGCCGTCGAACAGCAGCACGAAGATCCCGAACGCGAGCTGCGGGCACTGCTGGCGGATTTGTAGCGCAAATCACAAATGGTGGAGCGCGGCGTCCCAGTCCCGACGCGCTCAGAACGCCACATTTATCGTTCTTGTCCTCGTAATCGTTCTCATAATCGTTCTCATAATCGTTCTCATAATCGATTCGACACACCTGAGAGAACGAGAACGATTAAGAGAATGAGAACGATAGATGGCATTAGAATGCGTCACCTAATCGTGACACACCTGTGACAAGTTTCGTCGTGCAGGTTGGATAATTTTTAACAAACTGGTCCATGCGCGTCATTCTCACCTCCCACGGTTCGACGGGTGATATTTATCCGGTCATCGCGCTTGCGGTCGCGCTGCAACGCGCCGGGCACAAGGTCCGCTTCGCCACGATTCCCATCTACCAGCGCGACATCGAGGCCGCCGGCATTGAGTTCCTACCGCTTTGCCCGAATTGGGAACAGGCCGACCTCAGCTATTGGATGGGGCGCCTGCAAAAAATCCGCCTGCCACTTTACCAGCTCCGCGAAATCTACGTCGGTGCGCTGCCCTACATCACCGAAATGATCGCGCGCATGGACAAGGCGCTCGATGAAGCCGACCTGCTGGTGTCGTCCTATTTGTTTCCGATGAACCGCAGCATGGCTGAACGCAAGGGCGTGGCGTTCGCGAGCTTCGCCTTCGCGCACCAAGCGGTTCCCTCGCCCGACTATCCGCCGGAAAACCTGGCCCTGCCCGCGTGGTTTCCCCGGCCGGTGCGCCGGCTGTGGAACAGCACGCTTTGGCGGATAGGCAATGTCGGCGTGGACTTTATCATCAACGGCACCGTGGCGGCGCCGTTGCGGGCGGCCGGCCTGCCCAAGGTGCGCAAGTTTTTTTCCGAACCGGCCAATCTCGTGCTCGTGGGCGTGTCGAAAACCCTCATGCAGCCGCCCAACGCAGAAATTCACCCGCGGTTTCGCTTCACCGGCTACTGCCGCTGGCAGGCGCCGGAAGACGCTGCGCTCGACGCGGAAGTGACGGCCTTCACCGGCGGCGAGCGCGTGCCCGTGCTGACCTTCGGCAGCATGGTTTACGACAACCGGCGCGCCGTCATGCGGCGTTTCGCCAAAAACTGGCCGCGCGGGAAAAAAATCATCATGCAAAGCGGCTGGGCGGAGTTTGCTGCGCCGCCCGACTGCGAATATATCAAGATCGTCGGCAAAGTGTCGCACGACCAGCTTTTCCGCCACGCCTCGATGGTCATCCACCACGGCGGCGCGGGCACGACCGCCAGCGTGTTGCACGCCGGCGTGCCGCAAATCGTGGTGCCGCACATCGGCGACCAGCAGTTTTTCGGACAGGAAGTCGAGCGGCTCGGCTGCGGATTCCGGCTCGCGAGAAAAACCTGGCCGCAGCAGCTTTACCTCGCAACGGAACGCATCACCGCCGATCCCCGCTACAAGACACGCGCGCTCGAAGCCCGCGAAATCTTGCTGAAGGAAGACGGCCCCGCGCGCGCCATCGAGGAACTGGAACGCTTCGTCGCCGAAAGCAAGGCGACCGCGCAACAGCCGATGATCCTGAAACCCGGCGCCGTGGCTCGGGCGTAGGCGACCTCACCCATCGTTCTCGTACTCGTTATCGTTCTTATAATCGAAGGCACCCGGGAGAACGAGAATGATTAAGAGAATGAGAACGATTTGGCCTTCATTCCTTGACTAAATATTGGTCACAGATCTGACTTGTTTTGTGGATATGCTTACCGTCTCGATTGCCAAGGCCAAGTTCAGCGGGATCGCGCGCAAGGTCGTCCGTTCGAAAAAACCCGTCATTGTCCGGGTTCCCAACGGCTTCATCCAAATCGCCCCCTACGCGCTGCCCAAGGAAATCTCACCCGCGCCGAAGGGCAGTATCCGCCGCCTGCCTTCCGAGATCGAGCTCGGCAATACGCTCGGGGACTCCGTTTGATCATGCATCGATGGGATGTCGTCTTTGTTAAGGCCGATTGTTCGCTTGTTTATATGGTGCGCAAGTCGTCCATCCTTCGCCACCTCGGCTCCGTGATCGTCCATCGTCGTCAGGAAATCCAACGCAAAATTCGCGCTTGTCTGGGCTTGGGCTGATCCACTCGGTCGCCTCGAACGAACTGGCCTGCCAAGCCGTAGCCCTTGGGGCGAAAGGCTGGCGGAGGGAGGGGGATTCGAACCCCCGGTACGGTTTTACCCGTACAACGGTTTAGCAAACCGTCCCTTTCGGCCACTCAGGCACCCCTCCGAAAGCAGAACACAAAGCAGAAGACCACCCCATGCCGAGTGCAAGGCGGTTTTTAGCTTTCACCATATGTATATGAAGACATCGGCCGGCCTCAACGAGGCCGGCTACATCTGTCTTTTATTTTGGGCGAGGTGCCCTCACCCCGCTCAGAACGCGGCGCGCCCTACCTTATCGATCACCTATCCGCGTACGTCCGCGGAATCCGCGGAAAAATATCACGTCTTCAATTCATCGTCAGCTCAAACGGGCTGGAGGTTTTCACCAGCACGCCGAAGCGGCGGCGGGGATCGGTATCGAGCGGCGAGAGCGCGGAATCACCGCGGCCGGTCCAGCTTTTCAGGAACGCATCCAGCTCGGGTTTGGCGGCCGCAAAGGCCTCCGGCGTATTCTGCGCCAGCACCCGGTCGTTGACCACGACGGAGAATTCGCGGCGGCTGAATTTAAGTTCGGAAAATTCCGCTTCCAAGAGTTGGGCCACGTGGGCAGCCGAGCGCAACGCCTGGCCGAGCCGGTCCGTATTGGTGCCCGTCAGCGGCGACTTGCGGCGGTAGAGCAGGCCCCAGCGATGTCCCGTGTTATCGAGCGCGTAATCTGCCTCGACGCCGACCAGGATCACCCCGGGCCCGGCCGGGACGTGCAGGAGCTCGGCCACGTCCACCAGCATCCCGGGCAGGGATTGCGACGCGACCCAGCGGTGAAAAACATTCACGACGCTGGCCGGGTCGATCTTCAGATCGCCCTCGACATAAATTTTTGCGACAAGATATTGGAGTTCCATGGCGGGAGTTTTTTATTAAGAATTTTGAACAGAAGATAACCAAGGAAACGAAGCGCCGTTGGTCTTTCTGTCATCAACGGCAAAAACAGCACCGCTTGGAAATCTGGTGCGGGCCGATGCCAGTCGCTTCGTGCCCTTTGCGACCTTCTGTAAGATTGTTTTTGTAGACAACTCCATTGGATACTGCTCCAAAAAATTCGGCGGTATCAGGCCTTGGTCGGCAGGGCCGGCGCGGTGGAGCGCAGCTTGTTATAACAGTTGTGCACGGCCTCGATGAAAAGCTGGGCCTCGGTGATGCGCTGGTGCGCGGTATCGGCGGTGAACTTCTCCCCGCGCGCCGTGTGCGCGGCAAAAAAATCGTTGGCAAACTTCGGCCCGACGAACGGATCGAAGAAAATCTGCGTGTCGAAGAAGCGCTCCTTGAATTCGGCGACGATTTCGTCGGGATCGTTGGAGACGTCGTCGTACTGCATTTGCACGAGGGCCTTGGCCGCGCGGAGAAAGGCCGTGTAGGCGGTCTCGCCGCCGGCTTGCAGCTCGCCGCGGTCGAGGTGCAGTCCGGCTTCGAACACGAGGCGTTCGGCGGAGGTCATCTCGAACTGATAACGCGTGACGACTTCGCCCGCGCATTCGCCGATGCCGATGTCGCCAATGCTGTACTGGCGCGGATCGCCCCAGTCGGAATAGAAACTCGGGTCGGCGTCGTGTGAGGGGAAATCCTGGTTGAGCGGCTCGAGCAATTCGCGAACCGGGCTTTTGCCGACGCGCTTCACGAAGGAGTGAAACCGCTCGTCTTTCTCGCGATTCTTGACGTAGAATTCGGTGACGCGATCGACCGCATCGGGCGCGCGCTTGGAAGGAATGGCGATGATCGGCAAGCCGTACGAGCCGGCGTTGTTTTCCCACTGGCCGCCGAGCAGGACCTGAAAATGAGGGACTTTGTAGCCGTTGATCGTGCGGCTGACGCCGTAGAAGCCGAGGTCGGCCACATGATGACCGCCGCAGGAATTGAAACAGCCGCTGACTTTGATGTGCAGGCCCTTAATCGCCTCATCGAGTTGGTAGCTTTTTTGGAGCAGACGATTGCGAAGCTCGCCGCCGAGGCCGCGCGAGGAGGAAATACCCAGCTTGCACGTGTCGGTGCCGGGGCACGCAGTGACATCGACGATGCTGCTCGAGCCCGGCTGGGCGAGTTCAACAGCGTCGAGGTCGGCGAACAGCGCCGGCACGTCGGCCTTGCTGACCCAGCGGATGAGGAAATTTTGTTCAACCGTCGTGCGGATCGTGCCGCGCGTGTATTTGGCGATGATGTCGGCGAGCGCGCGGAGCTGGTCGCCGGTGATGTCGCCGAGCGGCAGCGTCACGGCCGCGGTGACATAGCCCGCTTGCCGCTGGTCGCGCACGTTGCCCTTGATCCACTGGCGAAGCTTTTCGTTGCCGTTGATGGAGGGGAACTCGCCCGGCGGATGAAGCGGGCCTTCGGCGGCGTCTTCAGCGCCCTTGAGCATGCTGAGCCAGCGCGGGTCTTCACGCAGCTCCTTGCGGGTGGCGAAAACCTCCTCGCGAAATTTATCGATGCCCCACTTGTCCACGAGGAATTTGATGCGCGCGGAATTGCGGTTCTTCTTTTCGCCATTCTTGCCGAAAACGCGGCAGACCGCCTGTGTAAGCGGCAGCATTTCCTCGACGGGGGCAAATTCCGTCAGCGTGCGCGCCTGGCGCGGCACCGGGCCGAGCCCGCCGCCGACGACAATCTTGAAACCGCGCTGGAGCTTGCCATCGACTTCGCGGACCGCGGCGACGTAGCCGATGTCGTGCATCTGGACGATGCCACACGCGTGCTGCGCGCAACCGCTGAAGGCCGGCTTGAACTTCCGCCCGAATTCCATCGTGTCGGGGTGGCCCATGAGGAACCACGCGAGCGCGTGCGAATACGGCGTCACGTCAAAGGCTTCGTCGTGGCACACGCCGGCAATCGGACAGGCGGTGACATTGCGGACGGCGTTGCCACAGGCCTCGCGCGTCGTGATCCCAACCGCCGCGAGCCGGCGCATGATCGTCGGCGTATTCTCGATATGGATGAAGTGGAGCTGAAAATCCTGGCGTGTGGTGACGTGCGCGATGCCGTCGGAATATTCCTCGGCCAGCTCGGCCATGACTTCGAGCTGCTGCGGGTTCAGCCCGCCGAACGGGACCTTGATGCGCAACATGCCGGGGGCGTCCCAGATCGTGCCAGGACCCTTGGTGGGCTTGTCGGCGAAGGGCAGCTTGCGGCTTTCGGTGCCGTCGTAGCGCTGGCCGTTATCGTAGCGCTGGCCGTACGCACCGCGGCGAAGGCGGGTCTCGGCAAAAACCTTTTCCTCGATCTTTCCCTGCTTGCGCAGCTCGATCTCCGTTTCAAACTGGTCGATCTCCTGCGCGAGCTGCTCGGGCAGTTTGCCTTTGAGAACATCTTTCCAAAGTTTATCGCTGGTTTTCATACGGGGATAGCTTCTCGAAATAAAATCCTTCCAAAACTAATCGCCAATCAAATCTTTAGTAATCTTAGTGAATTGCTCGCACTTGACCGATAAGTTACTTTCACGTTGCGACATACGCATTCAAAAACATGCCTAACGATCACGCGAACAGAGTTTATGAATCTATCCTCGGCCTGTTGTCCAGCGAAGAGAATCCGACTCCGCTGGTGCGGATTAACAAGGTCACCCCGTTCAGGCACGCCCAGGTTTATGCCAAGCTGGAATGGTACAATCCCTTCGGCGCGGTGAAGGACCGCGTCGCCGCGAACCTGGTGCGCGATGCGGAAGAACACGGCGTGCTCGTGCCCGGCAAAAAACTGGTCGAGGCGACCTCCGGCAACACCGGGCTCGGCCTCGCCATGATCGGAAACGCCAGGGGCTACACGCTCGAAACCCCGCTCTCCGCCGCGATTCCCCTGGAGAAACGGACGATCCTGCGCTTTTTCGGGACGAAGGTCGTCGAGCTCGATGACTCGCTCTGCCCTGCCCCCGGCGCGCCGGAAGGGGCCATCGCGACCGCGCGCGAGACCGCCGCCAAGCCGGGCTATATCTTGCTCGATCAGTATTCAAACGAAGCGAATCCCGACGCCCATTACCGCACGACCGGTCCGGAAATCTGGCGGCAGACGCAGGGCAAGGTCACCCACTTCATCGCCGGCCTGGGCACCTGCGGCACGATCACCGGAACCGGCCGGTTCCTGAAGGAGAAGCATAACACCGTCAAAGTTCTCGGCATTTATCCCGAGGACGGCCACGACATCCCGGGCGTGCGCAGCAAGCGCCAGCTCGCGCAGACCAAACTGTATCGACCCAACGAATACGACGGCGAGGTCGAGGTGGCCGACCGCGAGGCCTTCGAGCTCTGCCTGCGCCTGAACCGCGAGGAGAGCATCATCGCCGGGCCCAGCTCGGGCATGGCCCTCGCCGGGGCGTTCAAGCTCGTGCCGGACGAGCCCGGGGTCATCGCCGTCGTGATTTTCCCCGACAATATTTTCAAGTATGCCTCGTCGGTCTGCCGGCATTTCCCCGAACTGTGCCCGCCGGCCGACGCCAAAGGGACCGAAGCCGCCCCCGGCAAACACGACCAGTTCGTGGAGTCGATGGTCGAGAACCTGAAGAATCCCTACGACTCCGTCGCGCCGACGGCGCTCAGCGAGGAACTCGCCCAGGCCGTCAAGCCGCTGGTCGTCGATGTGCGCCCGGCCGGGCAATTTGCCGACGTGCACGTTCCCGGTTCGATCAACATCCCGCAATCGGACCTCGCCGCGCGCGCCGCCGAACTGCCGCAGGACCGCTCCTCCCCGATCGTCATGGTTTGCGGCATCGGCAAATTTTCCAAGTACACGACGCTTTACCTCAAGTCGATGGGCTACCGAAATGTCCGCAGCATGAAAGGCGGCATCAACGAGTGGGTGCGCAAGAACCAGCCGGTCGAACCGCAGGCGGCGAAGCCGGTGTGAGGTTGGGACATCGTTCTCATTCTCGTACTCGTTATCTTGCTCCCGAATGCCTCGAGAACGAGTACGATAAAGAGCACGAGTATGATGAATGAAAACAACGCGGCGCGCCCGGCGGCGGCGAGTGCGAAGCCTCGACGGTCGCGCCCTGTTTTCCGTGCTTCCGTGCTTCCGCGATCAATTATCCGCGTCCATCTGCGCCTGCCCGCCGTAGCTTTAGCGAAGGCGGGTTCATCCGCGGTTAAAAGCTCCTCCCCCATCAAATCGTGCACGCGCCCGCGGTGCCCGCGGCTTCCACCGCGAGCGCCCTGTCCTTTTCCGCCATCACAGTGCGCAGGCAGAAATCGCCGAAGCGTTCACCTTCGCTGCGCTCGACGGCATAGCGCTTGATGATCGGCGTAAGCTGCGCGACCACCTCGTCGAGTGTCAGGCTCGGCGCGAAAAGTTTATTGAGCCGGCGGCCGTTGTAGTCCGCACCCAGGTACAGCGCGTATTTGTTCGGCGCCCTGCCCACGAGACCGATCTCGGCGATGTACGGACGCGCGCAACCATTGGGGCAGCCGGTCATGCGGATGCTGATGGCGTCGTCGCGCAGGCCAGCTTCGTCGATGACGGCCTCAAGTTTGTCCAAAAACTGCGGCATTACACGTTCGCTTTCGGCCAGCGCGAGTCCGCAGGTCGGCAGCGCGACGCAGGAGAGCGCGTTGAGCCGCAGCGCGGATTGTTTGTTCTGTTGATCGAGGCCGTGGCGCGCGAGATCTGCTCGATCTCGATTTTCTTCGCGTCGCTCACGCCGCTGAGGGAAACGTTCTGGCTCGGCGTGAGACGGAAATCCCCTTCGTGAATTTTTGCGATTTCGCGCAACGCCGTTTTCATCGGCCAGCCGGGCGTGTCCTTGATCCGTCCGCTGAGCACAAAGAGCATAAAAAACCACGTGCCGTCCGCCGCGCGGTGCCAGCCGTAGTCGTCGGCGATGGTGGCAAATTCGTACGGGCGTGCAGTCGCGAGCGACCAACCGAGGCGGCGCTCGACCTCAGCCTTGAACCACTCAATGCCGCGGTCCTCGATCGTGTATTTGAGGCGCGCGTGCTTGCGGTTCGTGCGGTCGCCATAATCGCGCTGCGCGGTGATGACCGCATGGCCGAAGTCGTTGACCTGGTCGGGGGTGATGAAACCGATCACGTCGGCGAGGCGCGGGAACGTCTCGGCGTTGCCGTGGCTCATGCCGAGTCCGCCGCCGACGCAGACGTTGAAGCCCGCGAGCTTGCCGTCCTCGATGATGGCGATGAAACCGAGGTCCTGCGAAAAAACGTCGACGTCGTTCGACGGCGGAACGGCAAAGCCGACCTTAAATTTCCGCGGCAGATAGGTTTTGCCGTACATAGGCTCGTCCTCGGCCTGCTTCGGTTCGCCGCCGGCGACGAGTTCGTCCTCGAGCCAGATTTCGTGGTAAGCGCGCGTTTTCGGCAGGGCAAATTCGCTGAAACCGCGCGCAAGATCGTAAACCTGCTGATGCACGGGCGAGCGCTCGGGATTCGGCGCAACCATGACGTTGCGGTTTACGTCGCCGCACGCTGCGATGCTATCCACCAACTCGGTGTGCATGCCCTTGATCATCGGGCGCAGATTGCCCTTGAGAATGCCGTGAAACTGAAACGTCTGCCGCGTGGTCAGGCGCAGCGAACCGTTGGCGCGCTCGTCGGCTAGGCGGTCGAGCAAAAGCCACTGCTTCGCCGTGCAACGTCCGCCGGGCAGCCGCAGGCGCAACATGAACGAAAAGGCTTTTTCTTTGCCGGCTTTTTTCAGCGCGAGGCGCTGGTCGCGGTCGTCCTGTTGGTAGAAGCCGTGAAATTTGGTCAGCTCCGTATTGTCCGGGCTGATCGCGCCGGTGGAAGTGTCTGCCAAGTCGTGCGCGATGGTGCCGCGAAGGAAATTCGACGCAGTCTTGATCGCTTCATTGGGACTCAGTGGCTTGGGCGTGCTGGGCGCGGAAGGCTCGGAACTCATTTAATCATTACAAAGGACACTAACTTGGTCATAATTGCGAGCGAAAGAGACGAAATTTCTCAAGCCGCAGAAGGCAAACCGCTAATGAACGCTAATTTTATTTTTCCGAAGATCGTAAGGCCGCGAAGAAGTGGCTTTAAAAGGCTGTTCGGGCTTTACGCTCGACACCTGTCTGCCTGCAGGGAGCGGCGGGGATAAACCCCGACCTACCTCGTTTTATTAGCGCCCATTAGCGTTCATTAGCGGTTTTCAAAAAACTACTCCGCGGTTTTATCTCCAGTCCGGCGCTTCTTGGGTTCAGTCGCGCCGGGGATTGGAATCGGCGGGGCCTCTACGCCGGGGACGGCGCGGCTGCGGTAAACGTCGTAGTCGGGAATCAGCCGGTCGTAGGTCTTGTCCATCAGCGGCGACGAAATGATGAAGTCGGCCGAGGCGCGGTCGCAGGCGATCGGGATGTTCCAGACGACGGCCATGCGCAGGAGCGCCTTGACGTCGGGGTCGTGGGCCTGTTGCTCGAGGGGATCCCAGAAGAAAATCAGGAAATCGATTTCGTTGTCCACGATCTTGGCGCCGATCTGCTGGTCGCCGCCCAGCGGGCCGCTCTGGAGTTTGTTGATGGGGAACCCGAGTTCGCGCTCGAGCACGCCGCCGGTGGTGCCGGTGGCGAAAATCTTGTGATGCGCGAGCAGGTCGCGGTTGAATTTGGCCCATTCGATGAGATCGCGCTTCTTGTTGTCGTGTGCGACCAGCGCGATCTTCTTGTTCAACTCCATGGAGATTTTTTTGTAAGCCATAAGTTTTTGGTTTCGGCTCGACCATAAAAGCCAAGCCGGAACCAGGCAGCTTAACCGCTAATGGACGCTAATCGACGCTAATTAAATTTCACCACGAAGACACGAAGGACACAAAGCCGCCTTTTTGTCATTCCGAGCGCAGCGAGGAATCTCTTTTGTGGGCGGGGTGCCCCCTGGCCTTCGTAGCTTCAGCAAAGTAGGCTCACCCGGCGATAAAAGGTGGAGCGGTCGTCCCGACGCGCTTATTCGCATCAATTCGCGCCTGCCCTTCGAAGCTCACAGAGCGAAGGAGGGTCCATCCGCGGTTAAGAAAATCCTAATATCTACCATCCTACCAACCCGGCCCGGCCAAAGGGCCCGGCCCAAAATGGCTGCACGTCCAGCACCACGCATGCGATGATGGCGACCGAAGAGAAGGCAACCAGGGACAGCCCGACACGCTCAGCGGTAGGACTTCGCCAAAATGTTCGCGCCACCACCGCGAACATAATCAGCGAACCAAGGGCAGGAAAAATATCCGTGCTAATGGAAATGAACGGGCCGGGTTCCGTTCGCGAGTTGGTCGCGAGAAGAAAGGCCGAGAGAGCGATCTGCGTCCCACAGACCCAAAGAAACGGCGACATCCGGACCGGCGAGAAGCAAAATCGCACCAAAAAATTGAGCAAGGCCAGGGCCAGAATCTCTGGCAGAAGCACAAGCATGATAAATAACGCTGATCCTGTAATGGTCATGGCAACGGGGTAAAGCTGACGGGGTAAAAAGCAGGCTGAAAAAGTAAGCGATCCTGACAAATCAGACTGCATCACGAATCGGATCTAATGGCAAATACTCGGCGACAAACCGGGCGATATTCACACCATGTTGACCATGAAAGTTGTAAGAAGCGTTTGAAAAACCATCCGATCAAACCGAAAACACTGTGATTTAACCGCGAATGAACGCAAATCGACGCGAATTAGTTTTTCAGAGAAAACCACGAATCCCTATCGAGGCATTGACCACGGATTACACTGATGGACACGGATAAACGGCGACTAATCTGTGTTAATCCGTGCAATCCGTGGTCAAAGTTTTTCTCCCTTGGTTTCCTTCGCGAGAAGTTTAGTGAGGGAGATTCGGCTGCGCAGAAGCCGGCGGCGTTGTTTTTGCCGGCTGGTCCGCTTTTCCTTTTTCGGTCCAGTCGGTCACCGAATCATCCTCTTCGTTCAAACCCTTGCAGAGGAGCGGACTAATCGACGGCTCCGGGTGGACAAACCATTTTCCGTTTATCTTGACCACCAGCGTTCGATTCAGGCTGCCATCTCCGCTCACCAGATAGACGCCGACATCGACAAACTGCACGTCTTCAAAGCCGAGGACGGTATGACCATAGGACACAGGCCCGTCCGCCGTAAGCCGGCGCGCCGCATAAACTTTGCCGATTGTCTTCGGCGCATCAGACGACGGCGACGGGCGCTTCGCTTCGTCTTCCAGCGACTTTTTTACGGCGGCACAATACATCCCGTAGCTATCGCGCAGGTCTTGGCTTCCGTAGAGCGGCACGCAAATCTTCTCAAACAACGCGTAGTCGTGCGTGATAAAAACCCGGGCGAGATCGGCCGCCACGCCCTCGGGCGTATCCTGGCCCGTGGGAAAACCATCCGGGGCCACGTTTGCTCCGAAGGCGCAAGCCGCCGCGAAGAACGAAATCAGGACGACAATGAAACGGAAGGACATGACTTATCAGATTGAACCGCTAATGAACCCTCCTTCGCCAAGGCTACGGAGGGCAAGCGCGAATCGACGCCAATTAATTTCACAGAAGGCCTGAAAGGCAGAGCGAGGCGTCTCTCGACGCGCTTGGGATAACCCTGAAGTATTATTTTCACAGAAGATCGCAAAGACCGCGAAGTAGACAGGTTACCGAGAAACAGGCACGGCGCACTCCACCATCGAAAATCTCTGCCTTCGCGCTCTTTGCGATCTTGGTGTAAAAAATCTGGGCGGCGTTGCCCTACCCCACCGGCGTGCAGAGCTCGACGAGGTGGCCGGAATTATCCCGGAGATAAGCCACGGTCTGTCCCCACGGTTTGACCTCGGGCTCGCTCACCACCGTCGCCCCGGCTTTTACCGCCTTGGCGTAGATCGCCGGCAGATTTTTCGTGACCAGCGCGATCTCCACCGCCAGCGGCGCCTTGTCGAGGGAGGCCGCGGTGACTTCCTGTTTCAAATGCTCCGTGGCCTGGTTGAGGCTGGCGAAGGCCAGGCGCGTCGCTCCGGTCTCCACCTCGCCATAGGCCTTTTTGCCGTCCACATGGAAAAAGCGACGGGGCAGGCCGAAGGCTTCGGTGTAGAAGCAAAGGCTCGCCGAGACATCGGCCACATACAAAATCACGTAACCGAGCGAAACGGATGCAGGCTCGATGGTCTTTTCAATGAGCGCCATGATTACTAAGGGGGACCTGCAGCCTATTTCGGGCCATAATCATGGCGATACAATTTTATTTCCGCCAGCGGGTTGCAGAAGGACACGCGCTGTTCCGCAACCCGATCCGTTTTCAGCTCTTACTTGGAGAAAAAATGCCGGCCCAACAATAGAACAGCCCCGACAATCACAATCACCGATATTTTAATGAGCAGCCGCTTGCGCCACTTGCCGTGTTCCCGCTTTTCTAATTCACGGTTGGCCGCCATATGTTTGGGCGATTTGGGTTTTTCCTCGGCCAGGACACCCATCAGCCAGTCGTTGGACTTCTCGCTGTAATCGTATTCTTTCACGGGGCATGGCTAGTAGCCGCGGATTCACAGGGGAAGGAAAATCGGAACCGAATATTTTCACAGAAGATCGCAAAGGACGCGAAGGAGGTATTATTCCGAAAGGTAAGGCGCGACCACTGAGGCTACGCTCTCGGCGCCGCCTCTTCCTCAAAGGACATAGGGAATGAGCGCCTTCGTGCTCTTTCGGTAGGTTGGATAGGCTTCGGGAAATTGCTTGGACATGAGCGATTCCTCGACCTTCAGCTTGATCCAAAAGGTGACGAAACAGAAAACGAACAATCCCACATCCAACATCCGGCCACGGCCGAAACCGGTGCCGAATATGGCGAGGAGAATCCCGGTGTAAATCGGGTGGCGGACCACCCGGTAGGGCCCGGCCTCGATCAGCTCATGACCTTCTTTGATCTGGGGAATCCCGCTCCAATTTCTTCCCAGGATGGTCCGCGCCCAAATCGCCAAAGCGACGCCCAGCATGCACAGGACAATGCCGATCATTTCGACCGACTCGGTCCGGGCGTAAAGCTGGCGGAGGAAAAAATGGGGATAGATATGCACCAGCCTGAAGAGCCCGACAACGCCGAGGATGGGTATAATCCTGAAACCGACGCTGAGCTTTTGGACGGCACGTTTGTTACCCCAGGCGCAGGCAATCCAATAGAGCAAGAAGATCGCCCAAATTACCGCGATGACAGGGCCAAAATACATGGTGGGGAAAGGCATGAAGACCGGGCGCCGGGAAGAGAAGAATTAATTTAGCGAAGGAGACCGGGCGCGCCGAGTAATCCCGAAAGGTGATAGGTACAGCATAACCCATTTTGTACCAGCCCGAGGCTGCACTTCGGCTTGCAGTGACGCACAAACGACGCACGATTGTGCGTCAAGATGGCCATGTCGCGCGACCCAATCAAGGAGGCAGAAAAAGCAGGTTTCGACCTGAGCCTGGTGGAGTCGAGCCTTGCCCTCACTCCCGAAGAACGCGCACGTCAGCACGATCAGGCGCTGGCCTTGGTCTTGGAGTTCGATCAAATCCGCCGCGAACGCGATGCAAAGCTTGAGTCACCTGCTGCAACGGCTCGCTGATTCCGGCATCGATTTTGTCGTGATCGGCGGCTTTGCCGGCGTGCTGCACGGTTCGTCGTTGGTCACACGTGACCTCGATCTTTGCGCCGTGCTCACACCGGAAAATGTCGAACGATTGCGGGAGACATTGAAAGACTTGCACCCACGGCACCGAATGACACCGCAGCAGCTCTCGTTTTTGCAGGTGCCAAAGCCAGGGGAAACCGTGAACAACCTTTACCTGAACACGGACTGGGGCGTGGTGGACATTCTGACATCGGTGCTGGGTTTGGGCGACTTCAAACGACTCAGGAAAAAAGCCGAGGAGTTTGAGATTGGCGGAAAACGCTGCCGGGTGCTCGCGCTCGATGACCTTATCACAGCAAAACTAGCCATGGGCCGAGATAAGGATATGCTGGCAGCCAAAGAGCTGCGCGCGATCGCGACAAAACGGGCAAAAAAATAGTCTATCGCTAACCCTGAGCTCATCGAACGGGTAAAGAATCTCTGATTGTTGCAGGTGCGTTTCCAGAAGCGAAAAACGTGCGCAGGCCGGCGGAAAACAGGTCAGGCATGACGTTGTAGTGGTCGCGTCCAGGGAACTTCATCGAAGTGATCTGCAGTCCCTCAAAGGGCCGCTCGGCCAGTTGTTTTTCCATCAACAGAAGGTCACCGATCATCGACACCGTTTCGTCCGTGCCGACGCCGAGGAACAAATGCGCGGGCAGCGTCGCCTGCTGGTCGCGAAAGCGTTTCATGAGCGTGAGAAAGCTGCGGTTGTCCCACCAGATCGAAGGTGCGCCGGCCAGCACCCGGCGGAAAAATGGCCGGGATTGAAAGAGCGCATGCAACGCGAGCAAACTGCTGAGCGAATGGCCCGCGAGCACCGACAATTCCTGGTGCAAGGGATAGCGGCGGGCCAGTTCCGTCCAAAGCGGGCCGGTCAGGTGTGCGAGGAATCGATCCGCCCCGCCGCTGGCGGGCTCCTCGGGCGCAGCCGTCGGGGTGTAGTCGCGCCCGCGACGGTTGCCGGGGTCATTAAACGGCTTGGCATAGCCCACGGCCACTACCACCGCCGGAGGGATGGCCCCCGATTCGCGCAAGGCGCGATGCACGTCCACGGCGATATCGAACGAGTAATCGCCGTCGAGAAAGATCAACGCCGGCCAGGGCCCCGGTCCGTCCGAAGCCTCGGGCGCGCGAACATAGACAGCATAGTCGGTGTCGAGCTCGTCCGAGCGCGAAATAAACATTGGTGCCTCTCGCGTGATCGACAAGCTCATGACGGGGTTCCGGTTTCAGTCGGTGACAGGTGCATCGCGTCGGGAAAGAATGCAGGAATGCCGGCAAGGCAAGAAGACGGGAAAACTTTCTGCATCTTTGCCACAAAAGAGCGCAGAGATCACAAAGAAAAAAGCCTTCTGGTTGGTAAGGCGCAAGCGTCCTGGTCCTCGAAGCTTTAGCGAAGGAGACCATGACGGTCGCGCCCTACCTGCCACAGAGTATTCTCTGCGGCCTTTGCGATCTTTGCGTTAAAATCCGAACCTGAGCGCGTCGGGGAGGCGCGCTCAACCTCAGTACCGATAATGCTCCGGTTTATACGGGCCTTCGACGGGGACGCCGAGGTAGGCCGCCTGCTCTTTCGTGAGCTTGGTCAGCTTTACGCCGATTTTTTCCAGGTGCAGGCGCGCCACTTCCTCATCGAGATACTTCGGCAGGCGATAAACCCCGACCTTGTAGGTGTCCTTGTTTTTCCAGAGGTCGAGTTGCGCGAGGGTCTGATTGGTGAAGCTGTTCGACATCACGAACGAGGGATGCCCGGTGGCGCACCCAAGGTTCACGAGGCGGCCTTCGGCGAGCATGTAGATGCTGCGGCCGTTGGGAAAGGTATACATGTCATACTGCGGCTTCACGTTGGTGCGTTTCGCGCCGGAGGTGTTGAGGCGGTCCACCTGGATCTCGTTGTCGAAGTGGCCGATGTTGCAGACGATGG
>Ga0210395_10001507_pt1 | contig 18032 bp, 16 predicted proteins | sample IncBWH4OmetaG_FD_150861 | JGI IMG/M metagenome (GOLD analysis project Ga0210395, IMG submission 150861) | Forest soil microbial communities from Barre Woods Harvard Forest LTER site, Petersham, Massachusetts, United States - Inc-BW-H-4-O ...
ATGGCCAAGAGCGAACGCACGCCCATAGTGTGGTAAAGCGGCGTGACCCCCAACGTGCATTCGCCGCGCCGATAAAGATTTTGCGCGACTTGAGCGATCGCTGCCGCGCGTTCGGCGCGATGCCGTCGCGGCACGCCCTTGGGGCGCGACGTCGTGCCTGACGTATAGAGCATGAGCGAGTAGGCCTCGGCATCGACCCGTGGTGTCGCATCCGCCGCTCTCCCGCCGACGAGCTGCGCGAAATCGATCGCTGAAGCGGCCGGACAGTCTATGGCTACGTGCGGCAGTCTAGCGGCGGCTTTGGCATTTGCCGCTGCTTGTGCAGACACCTCCTGAAAGATCAGCGCCCGGCCTTCCGCATTGTCGATGCCAAAGTCGATCTCATCAGGCTTGGCCCGCCAGTTCAGCGGCGTGACGATGATGCCGGCGAATTGGCACGCCCAATGAATGGTGGCGGCTTCCCAGCGATTTTGCAGAATGGTGACGAGATGATCGCCTGGCTTGAGACCGAGATCGTCGAAAGCGGCGACCAGCGACGAAATCTTCGCGTACCAGGCGCGATAACTTAACCGGACGTCGGAATCGACAATGGCAAGGGCGTCGGGATCGCGTTCGACGCTCGCCAAGAAACTCGAACCAAGGTCAAGCATCGGCGCCGTCCTTGCGCAACTCTTGCGCAGCGGCAAGCGCGGCTTTCACGATCGAGCCATAGCCGGTGCAGCGGCATAGATGGCCGGAGAGAAATTCGCGAATCTCCTGCTCGGTTGCCTGCGGCCGCTGGCGCAACAAGGCGTCGAGCGACATCAGAATACCCGGCGTGCAAAAACCGCACTGCAAGGCATAGTTGGCGCGAAACGCATTCTGCAGCGGCGACAGTTTTCCACTGTCCGGCGCCAAACCCTCGACGGTGCGAATGTCGGCTCCATCCACCTGCAGCGCGAGCGTCAGGCAGGAGCGCGCCGGCACCCCGTCGATTTGCACCGTGCAGGCGCCGCAAACGCCATGCTCGCAGCCGACGTGGGTGCCGGTTGCGCCGATCACGTGGCGAAGATAGTCGCTCAGCAGCATGCGCGGCTCAGCCTGGCCCGAAACTTCACGCCCGTTGAGCGTGAAACGCAGACGATGCGACGAGCCGGCGTTCAACCGCGGCATCGGGCCGCCTCCTCGATCGTCCGCCGTCCCAGGCGGCGCACGAGGTGTCGCCGGTATTCGGCCGTTGCGTGCACGTCATCGTGCGCCTCGAGGTCCGAGGCGAAAGCGTCGAGCGCGTCGGCGAGCGTCGGATCCTCTGGCGGCGGCAGATCGCGTGCTGTCGGCCGGTCGGCAACGCCGCCGATCGCCAGCCGCGCCGTGCGCTGATCGACGACAGCGGCGCAGGCGGTGATCGCAAAATCGCCGTGGCGCCGGCCGACTTCCCGGAACGCATAGCCGGTACCGGCGCGCGCGGCGGGAAAGCATACGGCTTCGATCATTTCGTCGGGTTCGCACGCAGTCGACATGATGCCGGTAAAAAAGCTCTCCGCGGACAGGCGTCGCGACCGCCGCCGGGAGCGCAGCTCGATGGCGCCGTTGAGGGCGGTCAGAATCAGCGGTAGTTCGGCGCTCGGATCGGCGTGCGCCACCGAGCCGCAGACCGTGCCGCGGCTGCGGGTCTGCGCGTGGCCGATCCAGGGCAGAGCTGCGCCGAGCAAGGGTTGGCGCGAAGCCAGCGTGTGGTCCTGTTCGAGCGCACATTGACGGACCGTGGCTCCGACACGAATGTCCGTGTCGACAATGTCGATCCGGTCCAGGCCGGATATGCGCATAATGTCGATGATCAGGCTCGGCCGGGCCATGCGCATATTGAGCATCGGGATCAGGGTTTGCCCGCCGGCCAAGATGCGGGCATCCGCACCCCCCTCGCGCAAAGCTTCGAGCACCTCCTCGATGCTTTCGGCGCGCACATAATCGAAGGCGGCCGGTTTCATGCCGTCGCTGGCGGCTTTGTGAGCGCCGGTCTGAAGCCAGGCAAATGCGCAGCGAGCTTGGCCGGCGTTGCCGGCAGCTCGATTGAAGCGAGCGACAGTGCATCAGCAATCGCGTTGGCGAGACAGACCGGCGTCGACATGCAATTGCCTTCGCCGACGCCCTTGGCGCCGAGCGGCGTGAAAGGTGACGGTGATTCTCGGTGCAGGATCGTGGGCTCCGGCACTTCCATCGCTGTCGGGACCAAATAATCGGCAAACGAGCCGGAGAGAAAACTGCCGTCCTCGCCATAGACATATTCTTCGTAGAGCGCCGCGCCGAGCGCTTGGGCAAAGCCGCCGGTGATCTGTCCCGCAACCATGGCCGGATGCAGAATCTTACCGCAATCATGCATCGTCACATAGCGGTCGAGCCGAACGGCGCCGGAGGTCGCATCGATCTCGACCCCGCAGAAATCGAAAATGAAGCCGTGGCACAGCGAACTGTTCACCTCGTCGGCTTCGGTCGGCGCGGTGAGTTCGGGCGGAGTCCAGAACACGGTCTCGCGGATGGTCTGATCGAGTTCGGCGGGAACGGTGCCTGGGGCCCAATGGCCGGCGGCGGCCAGGCGCGCAAACGGGACCGCGTTGTCGGTATTGCCGCGCGCGGCGACGCTGCCATGAGCAAATACGATCTCCCCTGGCGGCACATTGAGCTGCGTTGCCGCCAAGCGGGCGAGCCGATCGCGCAAATTGATCGCGGCAAGCCGCGCCGCGCCCGCTACGGCCGGCGCGAACCGGCTTGAATAATTCCCCGAGGCGATCGACCAGCCGTCCTTGGCCGTATCGAGCTCGGTGATGACGCGAATATCCGAAGGCTTGAGCCCGAGCACGTCGGCAACGACTTGTGCGAGCACGGTGCGATGGCCCTGACCTTGCGGCGTCGATGCCACCACCACCGAGACGGAGCCGAGTGGATCAAGATTGATGGTGGCGGTCGACTGCGCGCCGTTCTTCGGCCCGGCGCGGCGCCGCTCTTCGGCAGTCAATGCGGTTGTGATGTAGCCCATATTCGACACGCTCGGCTCGACCACGGCGGCAAAGCCGATGCCGTAGTGGCGGCCTTGCGCCCGCGCCACCTCGCGGCGCGCCAGCAATTCGCGTAGATCGCCATCATGGACGGCCGCTTCGAGCGTTGTGGGAAAGTCGCCGGAATCGAGGAGCGCGCCGGTCGCCGTCCGATACGGCATTGCACCCGGCGGGATGAGATTGCGGCGAATGACATCGAGGGGATCGAGCTTGAGCTCCATTGCGATCCGATGCATCAGCCGTTCAAGTGAATAATAGGCTTGCGGCCCGCCGAAACCGCGGTTGAGCCCGGTCGGCGTTTTGTTGGTCAGGACAATGCGGTTGCGAATTTTGACGTGGCGGATGTCGTAAGCGCCGGTCAGATTGCCGTGCATGCGGTAGAGCGTGGCCGGCTCCGGCGCGCGCAGATGCGCCCCGCAATCCTCAAGCTGGTCGAAGGCGAGCGCGGTGATGCGGCCGTCGGGATCGACCGCGGCCTCGAGCGTCGTCACGCGATTGGTGGCCGACACCGAGGCGCACAGATGCTCCAGCCGATCCTCGATCCATTTCACCGGCCGGTCGGCGACACGCGCGGCGACCGCGATCAAGACGATGTACGGAAAGATCGCCTGCTTGACGCCAAAGCTGCCGCCGGAATCCGGCGGCGTCCGCAGCCGCAGCCGGTTGCCCGTGACCTTGAGCGCCCGCGCCATGACCGGATGCAGGCTGAACGGCCCCTGGAAATTGGCGAGCACGTCGTAGGCGCCCTCGCCCGGGTCGTATTCGGCAATGACGCCGTAGGTCTCGATCGGGGTGCAGGAATTCCGCGGATAGCGCACGTCCACGCGAATGCGGTGCGCGGCTTTTGCAAACTCTTGTTCCGGCTCGCCGTAGCGAAACGTCCGCTCGCCGATGACATTGCTGCCGACGGCCGAATGCAGGACTGGCGCATCCGGCAAAGTGGCAGCGAGAGGATCCACAACAGCCGGCAGCGGGCGATAGCGCACCTCGATCAGTTCGAGGGCATCTTCGGCGCGATAGCGGTCGGAAGCCACGACCACCGCGACCGGCTCGCCGACATAGCGCACGCGGTCGACCGCGATCGGCCAGCATTCGAGCGGCGCCTTCACACCGACGACGAGACTTGATGTCAGCGCTTTCACGTCGCTGCCGGTCAGCACCGCGGCGACGCCATCGGCTGCGCGCGCAGCGTCGCAATCGATGGCTTCAATGTCCGCGTGGGCGTGCGGCGAGCGCAGGATGGCGGCAGCGAGCGTGCCGGGGCGCGTGCCTAGATCATCGATAAAGCGTCCCCGGCCGGTGAGCAGCGCCGCGTCTTCAAACCGCGGAACCGAGCGGCCGGTCCACTTTTCAGGGTCTTCGGCAATCGCCACGTCAAATTGGCTCGCAGTTGTTATCTGTTATCGGCAAGTTCGGCTTTTCTTCCGGCTTTGCCGCTAGGCTGGATCGCCTGCGGCAGCGACACGAGAATAGGCCGCACCGCCATCGGGTATCAAATAAGTCGCCAGGTGGGCATCAAGGGCGTCCATGGTCGCCTCGTCGGCGGGGTCGGCGCGAAAACCGACGAAGCCGTCCGGCCGCACCAGGATTGCGCCGCCGTTCGGAACCCCGGCTGCGGTCGCATCGAATGGCGCGGTCGACGCATCGACAATCGAGACAAGTCCGTCCCAGCGCGCACGGAGATGATCCAAGCGCGGTGTATTGCTTGGTGCGATCAGGTGGTGGCGCGTGCCGCTGAGATAGCAGCCCGCAGGGAAGCGGGTTCCGGGCGATAGTCCATCGACGCCTGCGCCGGCCTGACCGACCAGCGCGCTTCCCGCATACGAAATGTCGAGCATACAGCGCCGGCGCGCTTCCGCCAGGTCCTCAACCGGATCAGGCGGCGGCGGGGCGGGCGTGCCGCCGGCTTCGCACATCCCGATCATATTCGTCACAAAGCCATGAACCTCGTCCGACGCCTCGAGCACATGCTGGTCGGCCATCCCGCGTTCGGCGGCATAGCTACCGAGCAGCGATGGCCTCGCTGCGCCGCGCACGACCAAAGCAAGTTTCCAGGCGATGTCGGCCGCGTCCATGAACGCCGCATTGAGCCCCTCGCCGCCAAGCGGACTAGACAAGTGCGCCGCGTCGCCCAGGAGGAATCGGCGTCCGTCGCTCAAGCGCTCCGCGGCCCGCTTGTGCATCTTGAAATAAGAAACCCATCGCAGATCGTGCAGGCCGACATCGACCCCGGCGCGGTTGTCGAGCAACGCTGCCAAATCGTGGGCGGTCGGAAGTTCGGGCCTTGTATCGGTCGCATCGCGATTGACGAAAATAAGCCAACGGTCGTCGGGCAGCGGCGAGAACAGCCCGAACCCGGTCGGCCCGACAATGACGCGGCCGGATTCCGGCTGACATGGAAAACGGATTTTGGCGTCGGCGACAATGAATCGGCCGTCGTAGGTTTCGCCGCCGAGATGCTCCTGCATCGAATGGCGGGTGACGCTGTGGGCGCCGCCTGCGCCCAGCACATAAGCCGTCGCCAGGCTCTCCGTTCGGCCATCGGCTTCAAGCATCATGCTAAGGCCAGCCGGACCATCCTCGATCGACTTTACCTCTGTGCCGTATTCAATCGGCACGCCAAGCCTCGCCAAATGTTCGCGCAGAATGGTCTCGGTGCGCCATTGCGGCAGGCTGCACTGAAATTCATACCTGGAGCCGATGCCGGCGAATTTCGTGCACGAGATTTCCCGCAAACCCGGGCCGAGCAGGTGAACTTGCCTGATGCGGACACCGGCGCGAAGAAACGGCTCGATCAGCCCACCCCGGTCGATGACTTCCAGTGTTGCCGGCTGGAGCGCCGTGCCGCGAGCCTCGTGGTGCGGCGTGGGCCTGCGCTCCACGACTCGCGGCGTGACGCCATGACGAAGGAGTTCGCAGGCCGCGAATAATCCGGCCGGGCCGGCCCCGACGATCAAGACCGCGGCATCGCCGTGTTGGCCGGACTGCAGCGACACAAGTGTTCCCTCGAACCGCTATCCGTAAGCGCGGCCTCGAACATTCTGCAACGGCGGCACCGAAGTCAACCGGCCGGTACGCAAGCCGACCGGCACAATAGCAGCGCGTAGCGGTTGGTTTTTATTCTGCCCGGATGATGCTTATGATGACACTCTTATTGATGTTCTTGGCCACGCTCGGCCGGCGACGTCGATCCAGCCTCAGTCGCCACCGGAGTTTTAGCTCGGAGAATTAGCGTGCTTGAGCAAGCTCATGCCTTCGTCGATCAGCTTGCCAAGCTGCTCGAACTCGTCGGCGTGGCCATCATCATTGGGGGAATTGTCCTGGCCACAGCGGCGTTTCTCCGCGAGGTTTCGCGCACGGGCAATTGGCGCTCGGCCTACCCACGTTACCGGTCCGACATCGGCCGCGGCATCCTGCTTGGACTTGAATTGCTGGTCGGCGCCGACATTATTTCAACCATCACCGCTCCGCTTACCTTTGAGAGCGTCGGGCTCCTGGCCGCGATCGTCGGCATCCGCACTTTCCTCAGTTTCTCGCTGGAAACAGAAATCGAGGGCTGCTGGCCTTGGCAGCGAGCCGCCAAAGACGCGGGTACGCGCAGTGTTGCCGAGACTGATCGCTGAGGAAGCCCTAAAGCGCAATCGTTTTAGTGAAACGACTGGCGCTCTAACTTTTTTGTGGAGCTGATCTTTTCGGAAAACCGGCTTCCACTTTTCCGGATCATGCCCTAAATCGTTTGCCCGCGATGCTCCATCGAGAACACGTTGGCGTAGAGGTTCGCCACCCATTGCTGGCCCTCCTGGGTGACGCGAAGGTAACGTAAGGCATCGACAGTATAAGGCTGCACCTTCTCCCAGAAGAATTGCGGGTAACTTGCCCGCAGATCCGCGGCGCTGTTGTAATTCAGTTTCTTGCTCATCCCGGTCTCGCGGAACTCGTTGAACAGAGCGGGCTGCTTGCGCAAATAGTTGATGTCGGCGAGCTGGCCGATCAAATCCGCCGCGCGCACCAGCCCGGGATAGTCGCCGGTCGGCTCGTGTTGTTCTTCATCGGGAACCGGAAAGCGGGTGTGCTCGATGTTGGCTTGGATCTCGTCGGTGTCGAGATGGATGAGCGCCTTGCTGAAGCGCTCGCGCACAAACAGCTTGGACCGGGCGACGTGATAGGGCGTCATTGACGCGTCGGTGGAGCCCTCAGGGACGCTGACCGTATCGCCGGCCATGTTCGTGACATAGCGGCCGTCGCCGTCGCCGCGGCAGATGCCGCGAACGTAACCGATGTCATGGCAGAGCAACGACACGATGAAATGCAGCCAATCGCGCGGCGTCACGCCGCCGACGCTGATGTGCCGGCCGCGCAGAATCTCCTGGCCGACGAGCGTGACCATGATGGTGTGATTGACGTCGTGATAGGCCGCGTCGCTGGTCGCTATGCTTTCGAGCGCAAGCTGTGCGGCAAAGCTGATGACACCCGGATAGCCCGGCTCTAAATGCTCATAGGTGCGGTGGTACATCATCCGCAGCTGGCGGATGAATGCTTCAATGACGATCAAGGTCGGATTGAACATCGCTGCACCGCCTCATCGCGCTGATTGTCGATAGCTTGCTCGGCGTCGCCCTCAATGGATGCCAACAGCCGGACCTGGATCCGGTCCGAAGTTCAACGGCGGCATTATATCATCACCGCCGGCTTTGGGCTTTTTACATCAGCTGCCGCGCGGGCGGTTCCCTCGCGGACGTTCACTCTCGGAAAAGATGGACCACGAAACAAAGCATTGCTGGTGACTCGGCAGCTCAACGCGTTATTTGACTCAAAACAAGCTCAAGTGGTGCGCGTCAGGCCGCCGTTGACGTAGAGCGTCTGCCCGGTGACGAAGCCCGCGTCGTCGCTGGCGAGAAACGACACGGCGCCGACCAGATCCGACACCCGCTCGCCGCGCTTGATCGATTGCATATTGGCCATCAGGTCGAACAACGCTTCCTTGGACATGCCACCGGGAATTTCCTGCTCGGCCAATGTGCCGGGCGTGCGTGTGAGACCCGGCGCGATAGCGTTGGCGGTGACGCCGTGTACGCCGAACTCGGTGGCGATCGAGCGCGTAAAGCCGATGACGCCGGCTTTGCTGGTGATGTAGTGGATCAGGTTTGGCACCAGCAGACTGACGGTATCGGATGCAATATTGACGATACGGCCCCAGCCGCGCTGGCGCATGCCACGGGAAAAGGCCTTGGTCATCAGGAACATGGAATCGAGATTGACGGCAAGGACGCGGCGCCAGTCGTCGAAGGTGATGTCGTCGAAAGGCTGCATCGGGTAGATGCCGGCGTTATTGATCAGGATGTCGCACTGGCCGCCATTTTGCTCGACCGTCTCCTTCAGCTCGGCAACGCTGGCCGGATCGCTGACATCGCATTGGACCGCTGCGCCCTTGCCGCCGACATTCGCAATCAGTTGCAGCGTTTGCTCGGCCTTGGCGCGGTCGGCGATGACGATCAGCGCCCCCTCCTCCGCGAGCCGGACCGCCGACGCCTGACCGATGCCGGATGCCGCGCCGGAAATAACGACCGTCTTGCCCTGGTGCCTTCGCGTCATTGAACGACCTCCCCGTTTTCCGCAAGTGTTGTTCGCATCGCCCCGATTGTTCGCATATAACAGGGCTCGAGGTGAAGGCTCCACGCGTGGGGAGCCGTTACCATCGACGCGGCAAGAAGCAACAGGGAGTGCGGCTCGTGACCAGCGGCAAGGACGACGAGGAATTCTTCCGGCAGCGGGGCTTTGGCATCAAGATCGGCTTTGGCGAGCGGCCGGCGCTGATCCTGATCGACATGATCAAGGGCTTCACCGACTCCTCGATGCCGCTCGGCGCCAATCTCGACAGCCAGATCGAAGCGCAGAAACCGATCCTGGACACCGCCCACGAGCGCGGCATCCCGGTGATCTTCTCCACCGTGATCTACGAGGAAGAGGACATCAAGGACGCCGGCATCTGGGCGCTCAAGCAGAGCGGCGCGCGGACGCTCACGGCCGGCTCGGAGGCGGTCAAGGTCGACCCGCGCTTGCACATGCAGCCGAAAGACATCCTGCTGGCGAAGAAATATGCCTCGTGCTTCTTCGGCACCGACCTGGTGCCGCGGCTCAATGCGCGGCGCGTCGACACGTTGATCATCACCGGCTGCACCACCTCCGGCTGCGTGCGCGCCACCGCGGTCGACGCGGTGCAGAACGGCTTTCGTCCGATGGTGGTGCGCGAGGCGGTCGGCGACCGCTCGGCGGCGGCCCACGACCAGAGCCTGTTCGACCTCAACGCCAAATATGCCGACGTCGTGTCGCTCGACGAGACGCTGCAGTATTTGAAGACCGTCGGGCATAACCGGCCGGCGTGACCGGCACAACAGGCGTATCGGTTCGGGAGCGGAAGCGCTTGTCATTTCCCGGCGCCGCGCAGCATGGAGCGCAGCGAAATGATGCGCCGCAGACCCGGGATCGTCACAACCGCCCAACGCGCGAAGGTCCCGGATCAGCGGCGCAGCGTTTTACGCTGCACCGCGTCCGGGAAACAAGGCGTTAGCGAGGTCTTTGTAAATCTCGACCGCTAGCTCTTCTTCGCGACCAGGCTGCAGCCACCCTGATCGAGCGGGCGCCAGGCTTCGTCGGCCGGGATGGTCTTGACCAGCTTGTAATAGTCCCACTTCGCCTTGCTCTCGTCCGGCTTCTTCACCTGCCACAGATACATCGGGTGCATCTGCCGCCCGTCTTCGCGGACACGTCCGGGCCCGAAGGTCACGTCGTTGGTCGGCAGCTCCTTCATCTTGGCGACCACCTGGACGCCGTCGGTGGTCTGCGCCGCCTCGACCGCTTTGAGATAATGCAACATGCCGCCGTAATTGCCGGCGTGGTTCATGGTCGGATAGAGGCGGCCGTTCATTTTCTCGACAAACCTTTTGGTCCAGGCCCGGGTGTCGTCATTCATGTCCCAGTAGAACGCCTCGGTGAATTGCAGCCCCTGCGCGACCTCAAGCCCAAGCGAGTTGACGTCGGTGATGAACACCAGCAGTCCGGCCAAGCGCTGGCCACCCTTGACGATGCCGAACTCCGACGCCTGCTTGATCGAGTTGATGGTGTCGCCGCCGGCATTGGCGAGCCCGATCACCTTGGCCTTGGAGGTCTGCGCCTGCAGGAGGTACGAGGAAAAGTCCGGAGTGTTGAGCGGCACGCGCACGCCGCCGAGCACCTTGCCGCCCATCGCATTGACGACGGCCGTGGTCTGCGCCTCAAGATCGTGACCGAACGCGTAATCGGCGGTGACGAAGAACCAGGTGTCGCCGCCGGTCGAAACCACGGCGCGGCCGGTGCCGTTGGCGAGCGCGAAATTGTCGAAGGTCCAATGCACCGTGTTGGGGCTGCATTGGTCGCCGGTGAGCCGCGCGCTGCCGGCCGAGCCGTTGACCATCACCTTGTTGAGCTGCCGCGTGACGCCATTGACCGCGAGCGCCACCGCCGAGTTCGGCACGTCCAGGATCATGTCGACGCCATCACGCTCGATCCATTGGCGCGCGATGTTGGCGCCGATGTCCGGCTTGTTCTGATGGTCGGCGAAGATGATCTCGACCTTGAGCTTCGAGTTCGGATTGGCCTTCATGTAGTCTTCGAGCGCCAGCTGGGCGCCGACGACCGAGCCCTGGCCGGTGGCGTCGGCATAGAGGCTCGATTGATCGTTAAGCACGCCGACCTTGACGTGGCCGTCAAAGGCGCCTTGGGCAAAGGCGGTTTGGCCGAAGACCAACAGCGAGACGGCGAGGAATCCGATAGCGAGCGACGCAGTAAATCTGAGCCATGCAGTCAACCACTGGCGCATGCAGTCCTCCCTATGAACGATCTTTATGTTGGCCCATTCTAGCGCAGTTTCGGGCGCTTGGTAATCAAGCAATGTGTGCGACCAGAGTTCCGGTCGGCGGGTGGGGAGAGTGATGAAATCGCTATTCATCGATTGTAACGATCAGCTGGCGCCGGTCTGGCAGCGGGTCGTGCGTCCCGACGATCCGCCGATCGACATCAATAGCGCGGCCTTCGCGCCGGCCGAGCTGCCGAAATTGTTGCACGGCTATGTCATCTGCATCGACGATCACTCGTACCTGCCGACGGCTTTGGTCGAGCAATGCGACCGGCTCAAGCACATCGTCTTTCTCGGCACCGGCGCCGCCAGCTACATGAATGTCGCCGAACTGGCGCAGCGCGGCATTCGCGTCCACACCATCAAGGGCTATGGCGACACCGCCGTCGCCGAGCACGCGATCGCGCTGATGCTGGCAGCGTGCCGCGACGTCGCGCGGATGGATCGCGAGATCCGTGCTGGCGTCTGGTCGACACGCGAGGGCGTTCAGCTTGCCGGCAAGATTCTTGGCGTCATCGGGCTCGGCGGCATCGGTCGCGAAGTCGCGCGCATCGGCCGCGGGTTGGGCATGCAGGTGTTGGCGTGGAACCGCACGCCGATTTCCGGCGAGACCCTGGTCGCGCTCGACGAACTCCTGAGGCGCGCCGACGTGATCTCGCTGCATCTGGCGCTCAATGACGAAACCCGCGGATTTCTCGGCCCGGCGCAGGTGGCGCGCATGAAGCCGGGCGTGGTGCTGATCAACACCGCGCGTGGCGACTTGGTCGACGAGACGGCGCTGGTCGAAGGCCTGCGCAGCGGGCATATCCGTCATGCCGGCCTCGACGTGTTCCACGCCGAGCCGCTGCGGCGCGATCATCCGCTTGCCGGCATGGACAATGTCACCCTCACCGCTCATGCCGGCTTTCGCACGCTGGAAGCTTCAATGACGCTGTTGCGCCGCGCCATCGATATCGTCCGCGGCATCGTTGCCGAAATCTCCGTCGCCCCGCGCGCCGGAAGTGGATCGCCGTGAACGCGCTCACGCGTGTGCGAAGCGCAAAGCACTGGGGAGCTGACGCATCAATGTGCTAGCTTCTCCGCGCAAGGAGGCCGAGCGCGCCTCCACGACAACAAGCGGAGGACCGTCCCAATGAGCCAACGGCTGCGCTTCGGCATTTTTCTCGCGCCATTCCACAAGCCCGGCATCAATCCGACATTGGCCCTGCAGAGCGATCTCGATCTGATCCAGTGGCTCGATCGCTGCGGCTACGACGAGGCGTGGCTCGGCGAACACCATTCCGCCGGCACGGAACTCTCGGCCTCGCCGGAAATCATGATCGCCACCGCCGCGGAGCGGACCCGGCATATCAAGCTCGGCACCGGCGTCATCAGCGTCTCGTACCACAACCCCCTGTGGGTGGCGGAACGCATCGTGCTGCTCGATCACCTGACCCGCGGCCGCGCGATGCTCGGCCTCGGTCCGGGCTCGCTGCCGACCGACGGCATCATGATCGGGCTGCAGCAGAGCCAGACGCGGGGGCTATTGGAAGACGGGACCGCTATCATCACCAAGCTCCTCGCCGGCAACGAGCCCGTCACGTTCAAGAACGAGCGCTGGGACTTGCGCGACGCGCGGCTGCATTTGCGGCCATATTCCAATCCGCTGTTCGACATCGCCGTCGCCGCCGTCGCCTCGCCGACCGGCGCCAAGCTCGCCGGCCGCCATGGCGTTGGCATGCTGTCGGTCGGCGCTACCACCGCCGCCGGCTTCGACGCGCTGGCGCTGCACTGGGATGTGCTGACGGCCGAAGCAAAGGCCCACGGCAAGGTCGCCGATCGCAGCAAGTGGCGTCTGGTCGGCCTGTGCCATATCGCCGAGACCAAAGAGCAAGCGTTTCGTGACGTCGAGTACGGTATCGAGCATTGGTTCCGCTACTTCCAGCAGGTCGCCGCCTTTCCGCAGATGGCGGTGGCGGGAAATTCGGTCGGCGAGATGATCGATTTCATCAATGGCTCAGGCCTCGGCGCCATCGGCACGCCGGACGCGTGCGCGGCGCAGATCGAGCGGCTGTGGCAACAATCCAACGGCGGGTTCGGGGCTTATCTCCTCTTGGCGCACAACTGGGCCAACCCGCAAGCGACGATGCGCAGCTACGAACTGATTGCGCGCGAAGTTATGCCGCAATTCCAGGGCCACGCGCAGGCGACGCTCGACGCCGCGCGCCGCGCCAAGGCCGTCCGCGAGGAGCTCGCGGCAGCGCAGGCGCAAGCCGTCGAAGACGCGCGGGCCCGCTATGGGGCGGAGGTGGCCAAGCGCGCCTGAGTGTTGCCCATTGCAGAGGACAACGATGCGGGCGTGGTAACGCGCCGCGCCCGCCATCTGTTTTCATGCGCGTCTAGCGCAGAAGTCGCCGTTGGGAGATTTATAGATGGCCGAACCGGTTTCTCGCGCCCGATTTTGGTATCAGAGTTTTGTCCACCCGATCGAGCAGGCGCCTTATATCGAGCGGCTGCAAAGCATGCTCGATGCCGTGGCCGGGCCGAATTGCAGCTTCGAGGCTCATGGTCTCGACCCTCCGGATCATCTCTTTCATCCGCTGACCGAGTTCCGCTGCGCCGCGCAGGCGATCCGCAATGCGTTCGAGGCGGAGCGCGCCGGCTACGACGCGCTGGTCATCGGTCACTTCCAGGAGCCCGGCCTTTTGGAAATCCGCGGCGCAGTCGATTTCCCGGTCATCGGCCTTGGCGAAGCGACCATGCTTGCGGGCCTCAGCATGGGGCGGAAGCTTGGCCTTGTGACCATCGATCCGATTTTCATTGACTGGCACGAGCGTCAGATCAGAGGCTTCGGCCTCGAGCAGCGCGTGACGGGAGTGCGGGCGATCAAGGTCGACCTGCCCGGCTTCATGAGCGCATTCACCAACGAGGCGGACTACGCCAAGGTGCGCGCCAATTTTGTCGACCAGGTGCGTCCGCTTGTGGCTGCCGGGGCCGAGGTCATCATTCCGGCCGGCGGCTTGCCGATGTTGCTGTTTGCCCGCGAGCGTCCGTTCTTGATCGACGGCGCACTGGTGCTCAACGGCATTGCGGTCGTGGCCAAGGCGGCGGAGATGGCGCTGTCGCTGCACCGCCTCACCGGGTCGGTGGTCAGCCGGCGCGGCAGCTACGCCAAAGCGTCCCCCGAAGCGATCGAGGAATATTTGCGCAGTCGGTGGTGAAAGCTTGCCTCTTCACCCGCTATGATCTGTCGAGTTGTCAGATGGTTTTGATCGCACCCAACCCGAGGAGACGGTCGTGCTTCATGCCACGAGGAGCGCTCTGAGATACTGTCTTGCGTTAGGCAGTTGCGTCGTCATCGTGCTTTGTACCGTGTACGTCACGAGGCCCACGGCGCAGAGCAATGCTTCGCCGATCTACGGCGTCACAATTCCGGCCGGGTACCGCGATTGGAAATTGATCGCCGTGGATCAGCTCCTGACAGACAGGGTCGACCAGTTGCGCGCCCAACTCGGCAACGAGATTGCGATCAAGGCCTTTAAGGAAGGCAAAATCCCGTTCCCTGACGGAACGATCATCGTCGCGCTGCATTGGAATCGCATCGCGTCGGACGACAACAACAAAGTCTTGGTCGGCCCATTCCCCGGCGCTCAGTCTTTTGTCGTCGGGCCTGCCGTCAATATTCAGCTGATGGTCAAGGATTCAAAAAAATACGCCGCGACCGGCGGCTGGGGGTTCGGTGACTTCAAGGACGGAAAACCCGGCGACGAGACATTGCACAAAACCTGCTTCGCCTGCCACGAGCCTGCCAAAGCTCACGACTTTGTTTTCGCTCATTACGCACCTGTGCCCTGAGCCAAGGCACGCCGCGTGAGTCATGGCGGAGATCAACTGGAACTGTTGCTGCGGCGCATGCCTCCGCTCCTGGCGCCCGTGTTGTCGCACAGCCGCCACCGGCGTACGCTGTATTCTTTACCGCCGGTGACACGCGCGGAGATTCGATCGGCGGAGCGCGTCCGTACCCCCGCAAAAAGCGGCCTTGGCGCGGCGTCCAAGAGGCCACAACAACGCGATGACCGACACCAACGCACGGGAGTTGGGATTGTTGGCAAAGCTCGTGATCGCAATTGCAGCGCTGCTGATCATGGCCGGCATCGTGTGGCACGGCGTTACCGTTGAGAACTTCCAACGCGCGTGGAACGGTCTGACCGACCGGCCGAGCGGACCGATGGCGTTCCGTTTCATTCTGCAGCCTTCGATGGCGGCGCTCGCCGCCATCCGCGATGGTCTCCGCGATGCGCGGACCGAGCGCTCGCCGTATCTTTGGACGATATTGCGCGATCCGAACGAGCGCGTCGCAAGACTGCGTGAAGGCTTACAGGCAACCGCTCGGATTGTCCTTCTCGGGCTCGCGATGGACGTGATCTACCAGGTCATGGTGTTCAATATGTTCTATCCGATCGAAGCGCTCATCATCGCGTTGCTGCTGGCGTTCGTACCCTACCTGCTCATTCGTGGGCTTGTTGTGCGCGTGTGGCACACTCGCGCCTCGGCGGGACGAGTCCTATAAAGCATCGACATGTGGCAACAGAAAGGGAGCTGGTATGGCGGATCCGCACTCTCAGCCCGGCGCGGGCAGGTTCGAAGTCAGAGTAACGGCAGATACCCATTTCGGCTGGCTCCGCACGCGCCTGAGCGTCGAGCGCACGATGATGTCGTGGGTGCGGACCGCGGTCTCGCTGATCGGCTTTGGCTTCGCGATCGTCCAGTTCTTTGAGCGCCTGCAACAAATGCCCGGAATCAGTCCTGCCGCTTTCCCGAAAGCGCCGCAGTATCTCGGGCTTGCACTAATTTCCTGCGGTGTGCTGGCGCTCCTCGTTTCGATTTGGGAGTACCGGTGGACGGTGCGCTACCTGTGGCATGGACCATTCGCCCCAATCGCGGGAATGAGATCGGGCGCGACCAGCGAGCAAATGCAATCGCCAGTCCTGGCCATCGCCGTCCTTCTCATGCTCATCGGCCTGTTCGCGTTCTTCGCCGTGCTGCTGCGTCAAGTGTAGTCGCCGAAGCTTCGAAAACGGCCTGTCAAAGGGCCCCAGCAAGTCAAACCAGACAAGGGAGATCGAGATGGCTAGTAAGGCGGGCAAGCCGAACATCCTTATCCTGTGGGGTGACGACATTGGCTGGTGGAATATCAGCTACAACAACCGCGGGCAGATGGGTTACCGCACGCCGAATATTGATCGCATCGGCAATGAAGGCATGACATTCACCGACTATTACGGCCAACAAAGCTGCACCGCCGGCCGCGCCGCATTCATTACCGGCCAGAACCCAATCCGCACCGGCCTCACCAAGGTCGGAATGCCCGGCGCCGACGTCGGTATCCGCGCCGAAGACCCGACCATCGCGCAATTGCTCAAGCCGCTCGGTTACACCACCGGCCAATTCGGCAAGAACCATCTGGGAGACAAGGACGAGTTTCTGCCGACGGCGCACGGTTTCGACGAGTTCTTCGGCAACCTCTATCACCTCAACGCCGAGGAAGAGCCCGAGGACCCCGACTATCCGAAGAACCCGGCGTTCAAGAAACAATTCGGACCAAGAGGCGTGCTCCATTGCCGGGCTGACGGCAAGGGCGGGCAAAAGATCGAAGATACCGGTCCGCTGACCAAGAAGCGCATGGAGACAATTGACGACGAAATCACCGAGCGTGCGCTCGCCTTCATCGACAAATGCCACAAGGAGGGCAAGCCGTTCTTTATGTGGTACAACACCACGGGCATGCACTTTCGAACCCATTGCGCGGAAAAACACAAAGGCAAGAGCGGCCAGGGCGACTACAACGATGTCATGGTGGCGCACGACGAAAACATCGGGCGCATGCTGAGCAAGCTTGACGAACTGGGCATCGTCGATAACACGATTGTCATGTACTCGACCGACAACGGTCCGCACTACAACAGCTGGCCGGACGCCGGCATCACGCCGTATCGCAGCGAGAAGAACACCAACTGGGAGGGCGGTTGGCGCGTACCGATCTTTGTGCGCTGGCCGGCGCGGATCAAGGCCGGCCTGGTTCTCAACGATCTCGCTTCACACCAGGACTGGTTGCCGACACTCCTGGCCGCCGCCGGCGAGCCGGATATCAATGCCAAGCTGCTGAAGGGGCATAAGATCGGCGACAAGACCTTTAAGGTCCATATCGACGGCTACAATCTTCTGCCCTATCTGAGCGGCGAGGCTAAGGAAAGTCCGAGAAAGTTCTTCTTTTACATCAGCGACGATGGCGACATCCTCGCTATTCGCATGGGCGACTGGAAAATGGTGCTGATGGAGCAGCGTGCGAAACAGCTGATGTGTTGGTTCGAGCCGTTCGTAAAGCTTCGAGCGCCGAAGATATTCAACCTGCGCCGCGATCCTTTCGAACGGGCGGACGAGAGCTCCAATACCTATTGGGATTGGGTCATATCCCACGTCTTTCTGATCTATGGAATGCAGGCGATCGTCGCTCAGCAAATCCAGGCTTTCAAGCAATTTCCGCCGCGTCAAAAACCGGCGGCGTTCAATCTAGACGCGGTGCTTGCGCAGATGCAGGACGCAAGCGGCAGCGGCTATCACTAGCTCGTCGTCCGTTGCCGCGGGACCGGTGTCGCCGCGAGAAAAAACGCGGCATCGGGCCTGGGAGGAACCATGAACCTGATCACCTTCGAGTCGCTGGCACTGCAGGAGCGCGGCCATGCGCGCGGCGGCATCTTCCGCTATTACGACCTGCTCCATGGCCGTGAAGGCGCGCCGGACAACTTCTACCTCTCGATCGGCGTGCTCGCCGGCGACTTCGTCTCGCCACGCCACCGGCACAACTTCGACCAGGTGCGCTTCCAGCTCGAAGGCGCCTACGACTTCGGCGCCGACGGGATGATGCACCCGGGCTCGATCGCCTACTTCCCGGAGGGGACGCGCTACGGACCACAGAAGACCGTCGATCCCAAGACACTGACGCTCGTGCTGCAGATGGGCGGGGCGAGCGGCAACGGTTACATGTCCGAGCGCGAGTTCCAGCGCGGCCTCGCCGAGCTCAAGACCTTGGGCTCGTTCAAGGACGGCGTCTTCACCCGCGAGAAGCCGGG
>Ga0210395_10001510_pt1 | contig 18010 bp, 10 predicted proteins | sample IncBWH4OmetaG_FD_150861 | JGI IMG/M metagenome (GOLD analysis project Ga0210395, IMG submission 150861) | Forest soil microbial communities from Barre Woods Harvard Forest LTER site, Petersham, Massachusetts, United States - Inc-BW-H-4-O ...
CGGCAAAGCCCGGCATAAAGTTCGCGGCGATCTTATGGCCGCGCAAGTCGCTGGCTCGCTCACCTTGCTCATCGTCGCCGGGCTCTTCGTCCGCAGCCTGAGCGCCGTTGAGCGTATGGATATTGGCTTCGATCCAAACCAGCTTTTGAACGTCCGTCTCGATCCTTCCGGCAGCAATTTCAGCGAGACGCAGACCAAGGAATTTTATCGCGCTCTCGAAACAGCAATCCGTGCGCTTCCCGGCGTGCAATCTGCGAGTCTGGCCTCGGCTGTGCCGGTCGCTTATACGCTCCAATCCGTGCGCTTCCCGGCGTGCAATCTGCGAGTCTGGCCTCGGCTGTACCGGTCGCTTATACGCTCGGCAGAGAATCGGTTTATATCGAAGGGCGGCCCGTCCCGCCCGGACAAAAAGCGCCCGATGTGATGTTCAACAGCGTCGATGCTCCCTATTTCGAAACGCTCCGCATTCGCGTTCTCCTCGGCCGCGCTTTCACGGATGCTGACAGCGAGACCTCTCCGCGGGTCGCGATTATCAACGAAACGATGGCCAGACATTTTTGGCCGGGAGAAGACCCCATCGGCAAGCGCTTTAGTCTGACCAGCGGCGTCGGCCCGTTCGTTGAAATCGTCGGCGTCGCGCGCGATGGGAAGTACCGCGTTCTCGCCGAAGATCCGCAACCTTATTTCTATGTCCCGCTTACGCAGCATTTCACGGCGCAGCGTACCTTGCAGATTCGTTCCACAATGCCTCCCGAATCGCTCGCTGCCATTGTCCAGCACGAAATCCAAGCGCTCGATGCCAACGACCCCATCGAAGAAATCCAAACGATGAAGGAATCGCTTGGCGGCGCACTGGGATATTTCATCTATCGCCTTGGAGCATCGCTCGCGGCGGCCATGGGATTGTTGGGCTTGCTCCTGGCAGTCGTAGGCGTCTACGGCGTGGTTTCCTACGCCGCCGCACAGCGCACCCAAGAACTCGGCATACGTATGGCGCTCGGCGCGTCACCGAGCCAGATTCTCACGCTGCTCCTCAGGCAAGGCGCGCAACTTGTCGCTGCCGGCCTTCTGTTCGGTTTGGCTAGCGCATGGCTGCTTACCCGCGCCATGTCCCACATGCTGGTCGGCGTGAGCCCGAGCGATCCCGTCACCTATATCTCCGTCGCCGCTCTGCTCTCGTTCATCACGCTGCTCGCTTGCTGGATTCCCGCGCGCCGCGCTATGCGCGTCGATCCCATGGTGGCGCTACGTTATGAGTGACATGCGCAAATTTTTCAGGTTAGAGGGCGGACCGTCTCCGTTGCTGGATCAGGAGCGCATATGAGACAGATACGCGCATTACTGAAACGACTTGCCCATTTATTCAGCAAAGAGACGCACGACCGTGAGTTCTCCGCAGAAATGGAAACCCATCTCCAACTCCATATTGATGACAATCTTCGTTCAGGCATGACTCCCCAGGAAGCCCGTCGCCAAGCTCTGCTCAAACTCGGCGGCCTCGAGCAGAGCAAGGAAGCCTATCGTGATCGGAAGGGCTTGCCCGCGATCGAAGCGGTCATGCGCGACTTTCGTTACGGTAGCCGCGTGCTTCGCAAAAATCTCGGCTTCACGCTCGTCGTCATTTTCACGCTGGCTCTGGGCATCGGTGCCAACACCGCTATTTTTGGCGTTCTCGAATCGCAGCTTTGGCGCCCCCTCCCGTTTCCCGATTCCGAGCGTCTCGTCGACGTTCACGTCGTCCTGCGCAAAAATCCCCGCCAGTGGGACGCGATTACCAGCTCCGTGTGCCTCGCATGGGTTGCGCAGAACCATGCTTTCTCGAGTCTTGGCGCTTACAACTTTCCATCGTCGCGTAATCTAACGGCGGGAGGGAGTTCGGAACGAGTGCCGGTCATGAAACTCACATCCTCGTTTTTCAAAGCGCTCGACGTTCCTCTCGAACGTGGACGGATTTTCTTGCCGGAAGAGGAAACCGCCGGCCGCGATCACGTCGCCATTCTTAGTCACTCGCTGTGGCAGACGCGCTTCGCCTCCGACGCGAACGTCATCGGCGAACCCGTCACAATCGATGGCGAGCAATATTTTGTCGTGGGCATCGCCTCTCCTCGTTTCCGATTTGAATATCTGCCGGAGCCGGCGATCTATGTCCCGCTCGCCCTGAATCCCGCGGCGAAAGCCACGCCTGGCATCTACATGGTCGGCCGGCTGGGTCCTGGCGTCACAGTGGAAGGGGCCCGAGCCGAACTCGACGGCATCCTCCAGCAGCAGCTTCAGGCTGAGGGAGCAAAGGAAGAGCATTTCGCAGCTGTGAGCAACCTCCGCGTCACGTGGACCCAATATAGTGCGCGCGGTCTCTATTTCTTTGCGGGCGCAATTCTTCTGGTGCTGCTCATCGCTTGCGTCAACAATGCTGGACTTCTTCTCGCGCGCGGCCTGTCGCGTCAACGAGAATTCGCACTTCGCGCCACGCTCGGCGCTAGTCGCGCAACGCTTATCCGCCAATCGCTCGCCGAAAGCTTGCTCCTCTCGCTCATCGGCGGCGCCGCAGGCACTTTGCTCGGCATCGGGGGAGCGGGTGTTTTTCCTGCGTTTCTCTCGGAAGACGCGCTTCCGCGCCATACGGAGAATTTTCTTGATTGGCGAGTCCTGCTCTTTGTGCTCGGCGTCTCGATTTTCTCCGCCATGCTCATGGGCATCATGCCGGCTCTATTTTCGTCGCGCGTGGATGTCAACGACGCCATGCGGAGGGGAACCAGCGGCCTCTCCCTAAGCCGCAGCCAGCACAGAGCTCGCAGCGTTCTTGTGGCCGTCGAGGTAGCGCTCGCTCTTGTGCTTCTCTTCGGGGCCGGGCTTTTTCTCTCCAGCTTCCTTCGCGAAGAGCAAGCGCCTCGCGGCTTCGACGCTCCCGGCGCGCTCACCTTCCGAGTCACGCTGCGCGGCGAAAACTACACCAAGCCGGAGCAACAGCTGCGATACTTCCGCACCCTGATGGATCAGGTTCGATCTCTTCCGGGAGTCCAAGACGTTACTATGGGAAGCAGCGTTCCGCTCCAGGGTTCAGAACTTACTGACTCCGTCAACGTGGCGGGCCAGCCGCTTCGCGACGAGCACGGCATCGGCGTCATGATCTACGCTGTCGAACCAAATTTCTTCGGCGTGCTTCACATGCGTCTTCTTGCAGGTCGCGCGCTGGATTCCGGCGACACGGAGACTTCGCCTCGCGTTGCTATTATCAATCGCAACGCGGCACACTCTTTGTTTGGTTCGGAAGACCCCCTCGGAAAAGTCCTCGAATATGTCTCCGCCGATGAACGGCGTGACATTCCTGCCAAGGCGCCTGTTCAAATCGTGGGCGTAACGGAGAACACGCAGGAGTTCGGCCCAAATGAGGTTCCCTTCGACGTCCTCTATGTTCCCTTTTCGCAGGAGCCAGACCGCGGTGCGACTATCGTTGTGTCTTCGAGGCTTCCGCGCGGAGCGATCCTCGGCGCAATCCGCGACGCGGCCTACTCCCTCGATAAGGATCAGCCGTTCTACGATATAAAAACCGTCGACCAGCTCATCGGCGACTCCCTGCGCGGCTCCCAATTCGATCTGATTCTTGTAAGCTGCCTCGCTGTTGTGGCGCTCGCCCTCGTCTCTGCCGGAATTTTCGGCACGGTCGCTTATTTCGTTCAACAGCGCACGCAGGAATTCGGAATCCGCTTCGCCCTTGGAGCCACGCCCGGCCACGTGCTGCGGCAGGCAATCTCACGAACGTACGTCATGGGTCTTTCCGGTTTGCTAGGTGGCGTTGCCATCGCGCTCGCTGTTGGGCGCATTCTTGGTAGCTCTCTCTACCTCGTGCCGCACGAGCACGACGGAATGCTCTACGGTGTAAAAATCTACGATCCTCTGTCCATGTCGATCGCATCCGTTTTGCTGCTCGTCGTGCTCTTTCTCGCGAGTTTCATTCCCGCGCGGCGCGCCATGCGTGTCGATCCCATGGTCGCGCTGCGCTACGAATAAATCATGGTTCTTCGAACCACAAGCGAACCATGAAAGAAGCCGTCGAATCTTTGCTGAAAATAAAGGACTCGCGGCTTCTTTCTAAGGAATAGCTCACGACCGGCACCTAATAAGCGCTGGAGAAGAGATCTTGACAGCCGCGCTCATCCACACTATTTTACTCTAGGCCTTGCATCAAACAGTCTCTGCCGCTTTTCGGGAGCCGCCATGAAACAATCCGCGCAGCGCGACCTCTTCCCCGGCGCGCTCGAAATGATGATTCTCCGCACTCTCAAGCGCCAGCCTCTCCACGGCTACGCCCTCGTCCAGCACATCAAGCGGACCTCGGACGATCTCCTCCAGATCGAAGAAGGCTCGCTCTATCCCGCTCTTCAACGCCTCCTCAAAGAAGAACTGGTCAAAGCCGAATGGGGCATCTCCGCCACAAACCGCCGCGTCCGCATTTACAAACTCACCGCCGCGGGCGACAAACCGCCGCGTCCGCATTTACAAACTCACCGCCGCGGGCGCCAAACACCTTGAGCACCAGGTTTCGAGCTTTGAAAAAATGCTTGAAGGAATCACGCGTGTCCTGGCGCGAGGCGAATCATGAATTGGTTAAAGCAACTCTTCTCGCGCCGTCGCGTCTACAACGAACTCTCCGATGAAATTCGCCGGCACCTCGACGAAAAAATAGAAGAACTCGTCGCCACCGGGATGTCCAAAAAAGAGGCCACTGCCGCCGCTCGCCGCCAATTCGGAAACGTCACGCAAGTCGAGCGCGACGGCCGAGAAGTCTGGCGCTGGCCTTCCCTGGAAGATTTTCTAATGGACCTCCGGTTCGCCGCGCGCATGCTGCGCAAGAATCCCGGTTTCACCGCCATCGCTGTGCTGACACTTGGCCTCGGTATCGGCGCCAACGCGGCGCTGTTCAGCGTCATTGACGCCGTTCTTCTGCGCCCCTTGCCGTTTCATGATCCTGGGCGCCTGGTCGCCGTTCTTTCAGTGGATCTCAAAGACGCCAACCAGGGCGGAGAGATTTCCTACCCGGCTTTTCTCGACTGGCGATCGCGTACGCGCTCCTTCGAAGCCATGTCGGTTTGGTCCACCATGGGATTCACCTACACCGGCGGCGATCAGCCGGAAAGTGTCCCCGGCGCTATGGTTTCCGCCAATCTCTTTTCCGTGCTGGGGGTCTCGCCCGCGATTGGACGGAGTTTTGCCCTTGACGAGGACAATCCAGGCAGCGATCAACTCCCCGTCATCCTTAGCTACGAATTTTGGCAGAGCCATTTCGGCGGCGATCCCGGTGTATTGGGTCGCGCGCTTACCTTGGACAATCAGAAATTCAACGTCGTGGGAGTTATGCCGCCGCGCTTCCAGTTTCCCGTGCAAAGAGAGCGCGTCGAGATGTGGATCACTATCGCCCGCGATCTTCAGGGCAAGTCGGCGCTGGCTGGTCAACGAGGTGTGTCTTATCTCCAGGTGATTGCGCGCCTCAAGCCCGGCGTCGAAATTCCTCAGGCGCAGTCCGACGTCTTGCTGGTGCAAGACCAGCTCAATCGCCAATATCCTGAAAATCGTCCCCGCGGCGCAAGCATTCATTCAGAGTCCGATCAGATCACCGGCGCCATGCGTCCGGTGCTATTGATACTGCTCGGCGCCGTCGGCTTCGTGCTGCTGATTGCCTGTGCCAATGTAGCCAGCCTGCTTTTGGCCCGGTCCACCGTGCGGCAGAGAGAGTTCACACTGCGCGCAGCGCTGGGCGCAAGCCGATGGATGATCATGCGGCAACTACTCACGGAAAGCATGCTTTTGGCCCTGTCTGGAGGAGCCTTGGGGCTTTTGCTTGCTCATTGGGCTACTGGCGCTCTCATCGCCATGGCTCCGCAAACCTTAGCCCGAACCTCGGAGATCGCCATTGATTTCCGCGTGCTCGGCTTCGCGTTCCTCGTTGCGCTTGCGACCGGCGTGCTCTTCGGACTAGCGCCAGCCATCCAAGCTTCCCGCTTCGATTTGAACCGCATCTTGGGCGCGAACGGACGCGGGTCCAGCGCGGAGCGTGGCGGCATCCGCCTCCGCAGCGTGCTCGTGGCGTCGCAATTGGCAATCGCATTCGTGCTGCTGACCGGCGCCGGCCTGCTCCTGCACAGCTTCAACCGCCTGCAACACGTTAATCCGGGATTCCGCACGGACCATGTGCTGACTTTCCTGCTTGATGTGCCTTCCCATCGCCACCCTGGCGCTCAGCGCGCTATTTTCGTTCAACAGATCTTGCAGGCAACAAGAGCCCTGCCAGGCGTGAAATCCGCCACTGCCGTATTTGGGCTGCCGTTGAGCGAAACCCAAAGTGTATTTACGGCTGCGGAGATCGAAGGACATCCGGTCCCGCCCTCGCAGCGCCCGCGGGTCGCGTTTCGGATTATCGAGTCTGATTACTTCCACACCATGGGGATTCCGCTTTTGCAGGGCCGCACCTTTGCCGCTCGCGACGAACAAGGCGGCCCGCCCTTGGCCATCGTTAACGAGACACTCGCGCGCCAGATGCTCAAGGGAGAAAACCCGATCGGACACCGCATCAAACCCAGCATCTCCTTCGGCAACAGCGATGAAGCTCCCCTGCGCGAGATCGTCGGCGTCACTGCCGACGTAAAGTCTGGCAGCATCGGCGGCAAAACTGTCCCCGAGATCTACGCACCCCAGACCCCGACCGATTTCATCGGCGAGATGACCGTCGTCGTGCGCACCATGAATGATCCGGAGGCGCTGGTCCCTGCGATGCGTTCTCTGGTCAGCTCCTTGGACAAGGACCTCCCCCTGCGCCAAGTCAAAACCCTCGATCAGTACGTAAGCGGCTCCATCTCCGCGCCCCGCTTCGATGCTCTGCTCCTCGGCATCTTTGCCGCTCTGGCTTTTGTGCTAACCACCATCGGGCTCTACGGTGTGATCTCTTACTCCGTAGTTCAGCGCACCCGCGAAATGGGAATCCGTATTGCGCTCGGCGCGCAACGCGGAAGCATTTCCCGCATGGTGCTGCGCGAAGGGTCTTTGCTCACATTGTCCGGCGTCGGAACGGGACTCCTATTCTCGCTGTTCGCTACCCGCCTCTTGCGCGGCCTCTTGTTCGGAACGGGCGAGACAGACCCAGCCACTTTTATTGCCGTGCCCCTGCTGTTATTGGCTGTGGCTCTGGTAGCCAGCTATGTTCCAGCGCGTCGGGCGACGCGGGTCGATCCAATTGTCGCGCTGCGTTGCGAATGAGGGATCTAAGAATGTTCGAAGCCGTTGAAGATAAATTTCGCGCCGGGTGAGTTATGAATTTGTTCAAACAGCTTTACTTGCGCAGCCGCATGCAAAACGATCTTTCCGCCGAGATTCAGCAACACCTCGACGAAAGGATCGAGGAACTCGTCGCCAACGGCATGTCCAAAAGAGAAGCCACCGCTGCCGCTCGCCGCGAATTTGGAAATGTATCTCTGACGAAAGAGGCCAGCCGCGACGTCTGGCGCTGGCCCTCCCTCGAGGACTTGCTCTCCGATGCCCGCTATGGATTGCGCATGCTTCGCCGCAATCCCGTGTTCACTGCGGTTGGATTATTGACTATCGCCATTGGAATTGGGGCCAACGCTGCCGTCTTCAGCGTCGTAAACAGCGTGCTCCTGAAGCCGCTGCATTATCCAAAGTCGGAAGAACTTGTGTCGCTGCATCAGACCGCCCCCGGCGCGGCAGGGCTTGCCGATTTCGAGAACGGTCTGTTGCTTTCGCCTTCGATGTATTTCACGTACTCCGAGCAAAACCGGACGTTTCAGTCGCTGGGCGTGTGGGTGACGGATACCGCGAATGTCACTGGGCTGGCGGAGCCGGAACAAGTGCGCGTCGTTGCTGTCAGCGATGGAGTCCTGGAGGCGTTAAACGTCGCTCCGGAAGTTGGGCGGTGGTTGTCACAGGTGGATCAGGCTCCAGGCGGGCCGGACAGAGTGATGCTGAGCTACGGATATTGGCGGAGGCGCTTCGGGATAGATCGTACGGTCGTTGGCCGGAACGTTACGATTGATTCGAGGCCTCGGGAAATCGTCGGAGTGATGCCGCAAAGCTTTCGATTTGTTGATTCAGATTTCGACGTGGTCGTGCCGTTCAAATTTGATCGCGGAAAGCAGATTCTGGCGGGGTTCGGGTTCCACGGGATTGCGCGCCTCAGGCCTGGCGCCACGATTGCCGAGGCAAATGCCGACATCACACGAATGTTGCCGATCTGGATGGACTCCTGGACGAACGGCCCAGGGACGAATCCACATATTTACGAGACATGGAAAATCACCCCGATGATTCGCCCGCTGAAACAAGAAGTGATCGGCAACGTGAGCGAGGTGCTGTGGGTGGTGATGGGGACCATCGGCCTTGTGATGCTGATTGCCTGCGCGAACGTGACGAATTTGTTGTTGGTAAGGGTCGAGTCGCGGCAGCAGGAGCTGGCGGTTCGAGCGGCGCTCGGCGCTGGACAGGGACGCATCGTGCGCGGGCTTCTCGTCGAGAGCGTGATGTTAGGGCTGCTCGGCGGCGCGCTTGGCATTGGGATTGCCTATGCAGGCGTCCGTTTTCTCTCAGCGGTAGGTCCAGCGAGCCTGCCTCGTTTAAGCGAGATTTCGATTGACGCGCGTACGATGGGCTTTACATTGCTGCTTTCCGTACTCTCCGGTTTGTTCTTCGGTTTGATCCCCGCGCTGAAATACGCCGGACCGCGGACTTCACTGGCTCTTCGCAGCGCGGGGCGCACAATCAGCGTGAGCCGCGAGCGGCACCGCGCGCGTAACTTGCTGGTGGTAGGGCAAGTGGCGATGGCTCTGGTGCTGCTAGTAAGCGCGGGCTTGATGATTCGCACATTTCAGGCATTACGAACGGTCGATCCCGGGTTTACAGACGCTAAACATCTGCAGCTGATGCGCATCTCGATCCCAAGTGCGCTGGTATCAGACGCGATTCAATTCACGCGATTACAGAACGGAATCCTAGATAGGCTGCAATCGATTCCAGGTGTGAAGTCCGCGGCTTTCGTGAGCGAAATGCCCATGGAAGGGTTCGACTCGAACGTGAGCGAAATGCCCATGGAAGGGTTCGACTCGAACTGGGACGAGATTTTTGCCCAGGACAAAACCTATTCAACCGATCTAATTGCGCCTTTGCGGCTCTTCAAAAGCGTTTCGCCAGGCTTCTATCAGACGGCCGGCACGCGAATCATTGCCGGCCGTGATCTGACATGGGCTGAGGTCTATGGCCTCAGACCAGTCGTAATGGTTTCCGAGAATTTCGCTCGTGAGATGTGGGGCACGCCCTCCGCGGCTATCGGCAAGCGATTGCGCGAATTCCAATCCATGCCGTGGCACGAGGTAATCGGCGTAATCCAGGACGTTCGCGAGCACGGTGTGCAGGAGAAGGCGCCAGAAATCGTTTATTGGGCTACCTTAACGGGCAATCCTGACGGTTCCCGCCCTCCAATCGTCTTGGAGACAGTGACGTTTGTGATTCGAAGCGACCGAGCGGGCACCGAAAGTTTTCTGAACGAAATTCGGCAAGCAGTGTGGTCGGTGAATTCGAATTTGCCGCTCGCGTCTGTACGCACGATGCAGGAAGTCTACGACAAATCGGTCGCGCGAACTTCCTTCACGCTCGTCATGCTGGGAATCGCAGGCGCGATGGCGATGGCGCTGGGGATCATCGGTATCTACGGCGTGATCTCCTATACCGTGTCGCAGCGCAAGCGCGAAATCGGCATTCGTTTGGCGCTTGGCGCGCAGAGCGGAGACGTGGTGAGCATGGTCCTAAGGCTGGGCGCGAAACTGGCGCTCGTGGGCGTTTGTATCGGAGTGGCCGCCGCCCTCGGATTAGCGCGCCTGATGACGAGCCTGCTGTTTGGCGTGACCGCCCACGACCCGCTGACGTTTGCCGCGGTTGTGACGCTGCTGATCGCAGTCGCGCTCTTGGCCTGCTACATTCCGGCACGCCGCGCCATGAAGGTTGATCCAATGGTTGCCCTGCGTTACGAATGAGCGGGTAGGAGTGAATGTTTGACGCGGGCGTTCGGACTTTGCGTGTTTCTTGGCACGAGTAATTTATGAATTGGCTGAAGCAACTCTTCTCTCGCCGCCGCCTCCACAACGATCTCTCCCGCGAGATACAGCTTCATCTCGACGAAAAAATCGAGGCACTCGTAGCCGAGGGAATGTCCCAAAAAGAGGCCAAGTTCGCCGCGCATCGCCAATTCGGCAACCTCACTCTCATCGAAAACGACAGCCGCGAAGTCTGGCAATGGCCCTCTATCGAGAGTTTTTTTGCCGACGTTCGCTTCGCCGCCCGCATGCTTGGCAAAAATCCCGGCTTCACCTGCGTCGCTTTACTCACTCTCGCCCTCGGCGTCGGCGCCAACACCGCCATGTTCAGCCTAGTCGAGGGAGTCTTGCTGGCTCCGCTGCAGTACTTTCAGCCCGATCGCTTGGTGATGGTATGGGAAAACAATCCACGCTTTTCACGGGTGTGGGTTTCCTATCCTAACTTCCGAGATTGGCAGCGCAGCGCTCGCTCATTCCAGCAAATGGCTGCGGGCATGGAGCAGGGAGTTGATCTCACAGGTCCTGGCGCGCCCGCACACCTCAATGGCGAGGAGATCTCCTCAGGGTTCTTCGGCACTCTTGGCGTGCAGTTAGCTCTCGGCCGCGAGTTCTCCCCGCAGGAAGACCGGAGCGGAGGAGCACCCGTCGCCCTAATTAGCAATCGTCTGTGGAGAGAGCGCTTCGGTGCCAGCTCTCAAGTGCTCGGCAAATACGTGACCTTGGACGGAACGGATTACACCGTCGTTGGAGTGCTTCAGTCTGGATTTAGTCTCGGACACCAGTACGCGGATGTTTATATGCCGCTAGCGCAGAGCGATCCATTGATCCTTAACGACCGCGCAGCTCACGGCGGAATCTTCTCCTTAGCCCGTCTGGGGTCCGGGGTGACCTTAGCGCAGAGTCAGGCGGAGATGAACACGATTCAGAATGGCCTGGATCAAGTCTACCCCGCGGCCAATCGAGATCTGGGAATTTACGTCGAGCCCCTCAAGCAGGTTGTCGTTGGGGACGTCGGCAGAACGCTTCTGCTGTTGTTGGGCGCTGTGGGATTCGTCTTGTTGATTGCCTGCGCAAATGTCGCCAACCTCCTGCTTGCACGAGCGGCTGCGCGCGCGAGGGAGTTTGCCGTCCGCGCAGCGCTCGGAGCAAATCGCGTCCGCCTGCTCCGGCAGATGCTTACGGAAAGCGTACTTCTTTCGCTCGCTGGCGCTGGCCTGGGGCTCCTGATTGCGATGTTAGGAGTGAAAACGGTGCTGTCGGTGATCCCGGAAAGCCTGCCGCGCAGCGAAAACATCGGTGTGAATGTTGCCGTCCTATTCTTTACGCTTGGTATATCGATTGCTGTCGGGATTCTGTTTGGGCTAGCACCCGCGCTGAAAGGTTGGAAGGCTGATCCGCAGGCTTCCCTGAAGGAAGGCGGCCGGGGCTCTACGAGCGCACACCATCGCCTTCAAAGCAGTCTCGTGATCGTTCAAATGGCTTTGACTCTGGTTTTGTTGGTAGGCGCGGGCCTATTGTTCCAAACAATTCGCCATTTGTGGGTAGTCAATCCCGGCTTCGACACACAGCATCTCATCACCTTCAAAGTCGGAGTTTCACATTCACTGACGAAGACAGCTTCAATCAAAGTCGGAGTTTCACATTCACTGACGAAGACAGCTTCAAGCACTCGAGTTGCCTATCAGCAGTTGATCGAGCGAATCCGCCAGGTTCCCGGCGTCCAGGCGGCGGATTTCACCAATACCGTTCCGCTGAGTGGTCAGGGCGGGGTCATGCCCTTCTGGATTGGCTCCCAGAAGCCCGCTTCCCTTCAGGGTGCCCCGCGACTAGCAATGTTCCTTACGGGTCCGGATTACCTTCGGACAATGGGAATACCGCTGCTGCGCGGACGTTTTTTCACACCCCAGGACACCACCGCGTCTCCTTGCGTCATGGCCATCGACAGCGTTTTCGCCCGCGTGTATTTTCCGGACAGCGACCCTCTAGATCAGACACTTTCGGCTGGATTTTCACCCGTAGGCCCTTGCCGGATTGTCGGAGTGGTGGGCCACGTAAAACAATGGGCGCTAGATGACTCCAGCATGTATATCCAGAATCTGGCGTACTTTCCGCTCTACCAAGATCCGGATCAGTGGGTGCCTATAAACTACCCCGACACGACGATAGTCGTCCGCACGCCGCTCGAACCGGTGACCATTGTGACCGCGATCAAATCGGCCGTCTACGGAGCAGGCAGCGACCAGCCGGTCTTTAATGTCCAAACCATGCAGCAGATTGTCTCGGAATCCATGTCCTCACAGCGCTTTCCGCTGATTTTGCTTGGGACGTTTGCCGCGCTGGCATTGCTGCTGGCGTCCATAGGAATCTACGGCGTAGTTTCCTATGCAGCGACCCAGCGCGTGCACGAGATTGGGATTCGGATGGCGCTCGGCGCTGAAAAACAAAACATTTTTCACATGATAGTTGGTCACGGCCTGCGACTCGCTCTTGCCGGCCTCGCAATCGGCGCTGCGGCAGCGCTAATTCTTACCCGGATGCTCTCCAGCTTCTCGCAACTGCTCTACGGTGTCCGCTCGAACGATCCTGCTACATTCATCACCGTAGTGCTCGCCTTGACAGGCGTGGCCATATTGGCGTGCTACATTCCAGCCCGCCGCGCGACGCGCGTCGATCCGATTGTGGCGCTTCGCCACGAGTGATTGTCTAGACCATCATCAAGACAGTGCAAGAAGAAACCCGGCTGCTCCGCTGCCTACTGCGGCTGTTTCTTTTTGAAAAGGCCGCCGAGATCTTTTACGGCGTCAGCCGGGGCTTTGCCGGCATCCTTTGCGCCGCTCGCCCCGAGACCGGCGGCACAGCCGAGTTGCGATTTGAACATGCCGGCGGCTAGACCGCCGACGTCCGGAATAAATTTCGGAGCGGCAGTGGTACCTTGAATTTGGAAGGGCACGGTCGTGCCGCTCTTGCAGCCGCCTCCGCCGCCAGTGGCTTTGCCAACAAGTCCGCTGACGCTGGAAACAGGACTGGCAACGTCACCGAGCGCGCTAGTGAGCGTGGCCGCCATTTTGAAATCAAGATTGTTCTTGGAATCGACCGTGCCTGCACCGGATAGATTGCCAACCGCAGGGACAACAACAACGAAATTCTCTGCCTTGAGACCATCCGGGGCCATGCGGAGATTGGTGGTGAGTTTTTGAATGTCCAGATCCTTGCCGCTCTTGATGCCCGCGAGCGATGCGATCGAACTCATCTTCGAGCCCAGATCAAAACCCGCCAACTTTCCGTTGAAGAGGCCGACGTCGCCCGTTGTAATTAATTTGCTCAAAGGACCCGCAAGATTCAGATCAGCGTTGAGCGTGCCGGCTTGCAGTGAAGTTCCCTTTGGAAGAATGATGCCGAGCGCGGGGAGAAAAGCTTCGAGATCTTTCGCAGGCATATCCTTGGCGTCGAGCTTTATGTTTACAACCGTAGCTTCCCCTGCGGTCTCATACGTGCCATTGAGATGCGCGGCGGCGCTTCCAATTTTGAGCGTCGAGGGCTCGAGCACGCCCGCGTTTTTGGGGAGATTGTATTTGGTATCGAAATCGACGGTGACTGGAACGCCCGCGGAGGAGCCACCAGCCATAAAAAGAGCCTTGGAGATTTTTGCGTTGCCTTTGGTTTCCGCTTCCCCATTTTGCGAGGACAGGTTGGCGCTGAGATCGAGAAGACCGCCGAGACCCGCGCTCGAATCCAGGAAGCCGGTGGAGGCGAGATCCAGTGACGTGATATCGAGTTTGGCGTCGACGGGCGTGAGGGAAGCGTCGGTCTGGTCGATCGGTCCGGCAGTTCCATCAAGCTTCAATTTTCCACCGGCAGGAAGATCTGCGGTGACCGTGACAGGGAATTTGGAGCTCATGGAAAAGTTCTCGGCGACGATGTTCAAGTTGTCGTAAGTGTTGCGTTTTTGGCTAGCCGTCGAACCGACGGTGATTCGGCCGTCCTTGAGCGTGAATTTTTGGACGGAAAGATCGGCGGGCGCGGCGGAAGACAGAGAAGTCGTAGGGGCCTGCGCTTGTTGCGACTTGGCGGCGCCGCCGAGCGTGGCGTAATTCCACTGCCCCGCCGAATTGTGAAGAAGAACGACCTCGGGATTTTCAATGGTGATGCCGGTGACCTCGAGAGTCTTGCTGAAAATGAGCGGAAGGATTTTGACGCCGACTTTAAGCGATTTAGCCGTGAGAAACGGCGACGTGCTGAACTTGGGATCGTCGCCAATGGAAAGATTCTCCGCCGAGAGCGAGCCGGTGATCAGGGAAAGACTTAAACCGCCAAGCTGAACCTGACGACCGAGGCCCTGCGAAGCCTTTTCTTCAATGGTTGGGCGGAATTTATCCACGGGAATCAAAAATGGAACCATTACGAGAAGAACGAGGAAAACTACGGCGACGATAGCAACGATGCGAAGGGTGCGGTTCATGGCAATCTCCAAGTGCAAGAGGAATGGGCGACGGATTGGCCGAGATGATAGCACGGCGGGGTGCGCTCGGAGGTTTGACGAAAGCACCCTGCAGAGATTCAGTGCGGAACTTGCAAGACGGATCCGAGCCAAGGCAAGCAGCCTTCCGCCGTACTGTCGGCGCTGCAGGTCTAGAACCCTGGAAACCTCTAAGTCTAATGTCTGCATAGATATACGATGGAAAACGCTCTAAATTGATTTTTTCGAAACCTTAACCTTCGTATTTCTCATCCTAGAGGTTGGTAGGCGTGAGTTGTAGAGGAGGTTTGAGATTATGTTCACCTTTGGAAGGGCAGCAGGGTTCCTGAAACCACGACTAGGCGCTCGGATTTTGGTAGCCCTGGTGTCGTTTGCACTTGTATTCGCGACGCTGCCCGAGAATCTGGCAGCCTCGCAGGCCCCAACCACATCTCAGGACCAGGTGCCGCCACAGAATGGGCAGCAGGCGCCACAAGGCGCGCAAGCGCCCCCCTACGCACAACAGACTCCCGAGCAATTGCAGCGGTTGGTGGCACCGATCGCGTTATACCCAGACTCGCTTGTGGCGCAGGTCCTGGCCGCAGCCACGTTTCCTGAGCAAGTGGTCGAGGCCGACAGATGGGTGCAAGCGCATCCGGACTTGAAGGGACAAGAGTTGGGGCAGGCCGTGGATCAACAACCGTGGGACCCGAGCGTAAAGGCTTTGGCGGCATTCCCATCCGTGCTTGGAAATATGGACAAGAATCTTTCCTGGACGTCCTCGCTCGGCGACGCCTATTACAACCAACAACAGGACGTGATGGACGCCGTGCAGGTTATGCGCCGGAAAGCACAAGCAACGGGTAATTTGAAGACTACTCCGCAGCAAACGGTAACGACAGAGGGTTCGGACGTGGAGATTGCGCCAACGCAACCGGACGTCGTTTATGTTCCCGCCTACGATCCCTGGCTGGTTTATGGGTATCCGATCGTGGCCTGGCCGGGGTGGTACCCGTATCCGGGAATCTGGTTTGGCGGTCCTTACCTTTCCTTCGGGCTCGGATTTGGCATTGGGTGGTTCGGCGGCTTTGGGTGGGGCTGGGGCCATTGGGGATTTGATTGGCATAACCGCTACGCGCTTTACAACCATGGCAGGTACTTCTCAAGGAGCCGAACGTTCTATAACCGGAGCAGTTTCTATCGAGGAGGAGCACGCGGCGGATTTCGTGCCGGCGCCGCGAACAGGGCTTTCAATGGAAACAGCCGTGCTGCTCGAGGATATGCGGCCCCCCGCGGCCAGAGTGGCGTCCGCTCGGGAGCTTTTAGCGGATACAACCGCGGCGGACAGGCAAGGACCTTTTCGTCGCGCGGCAGATCCAGCATGGGTGGCGGTGGCGGAGCGCGCGGGGGCGGCGGCGGTGGCCGGCATCGGTAACTGAGGTATCGTCAGGATCCCTGTAGTAGCTGAGACTTAAAATTGGAGAAAAGGCAAATGCACCGATCGAAGCTGAATTTTGACAAATTTCGTTGGTTCGACGTCGTTAAATTGGCCGCGGTCGCCCTACTTTTGAGCGGGGGGTTCGCTACTCGTTCCATGGCGCAGCAGCAGGGCCAGAAAACATTCTCCACGGCGGAGGATGCAAGCAACGCGCTTTTCACCGCAGTGAGGAGCGGCGACGAAAAGGCAATGCTCGAAATCCTCGGATCAGACGGCAAGCAAATCGTCTCGTCTGGCGACGAAGCCGAGGACACACAGAACCGCGCTAATTTCGCGCAGAAATACGAGGAAATGCACCGTCTCGTGAAGGAACCGGATGGAACGACGACCCTCTATATTGGCGCCGAGAATTGGCCCACGCCCATACCCTTGGTGAATAGAGGCAATGCATGGTACTTCGATACCGACGCAGGAAAACAGGAAATTTTGTACCGTCGCATAGGTGAGAACGAAATATCGACGATTCGCGTTTGCCAAGAGCTTGTGGCGGCGGAAAAGGAATATAAGTCCGCGCAGCACGACGAGTATGCCCATAAAATCTTCAGTGATGAGGGGCACCACGATGGACTTTATTGGAAGGCTCCGGATGGCGAGCCTCAGAGCCCCATTGGGCCGCTCGTAGCGGCGGCCTTTGTTGGAGAAAATGGCAACAGCCAAGAAGGCGCTCCTGCCCCCTTTCATGGCTACTATTTCCGAATCTTGATGCATCAGGAGAAAAACGGTCAGGGCGGCGGAAAGGTCGCTTTCCTGGCCTATCCTGCGGAATATGGGTCGTCCGGCGTGATGACGTTCCTCGTTAACGAAGATGGAGTGGTATATCAGAAGGACTTGCGGAAGAAAACCGACGTGCTCGCCAAAACCATGAAGCTATCCAGCTCGCATCCCGGCTGGCAAAAGGCGGAAGAGCAGCAGGAAACGTCTTCTACGGAAAAGTAAACCAATCCTTAGCAGGAGACAGGAGCGGGTCGCTCAGCTCGACGCAAAGCAATTGAGGTCTGCGAGAGCGGGGCAAGGGCGGAGCCTTGCTCGGCGCGACTTTGAACATGCAGAGCAGCGTACAGGACAAAAAAAGAGGCAGCGATTGAGAGTGAGAAAAGCATCAGAAGAGACATGATAAGATCGCCAAGATGAACCGGCGGGTCCAAGTAATGCTGGCGGCAGCGTTCATTCTATCGAGCCGCGCCACGATAGCGCAGGAGAAGCCGGCACCCGCGAACTTGCCCGACGCGCCGACCCCGAAACAGGATCAGGACACGACGCAAAAGCAGGATAAGAACATATTTGCGACGCCGCTTGGTCTGATCACGAAGAGATCGTACGTCTATCCTGAGTTGGCCACGACACCGGGACCGCTTACCTCCAAAGAGAAATTTGAACTGTTTCTGGATAAAAGCGTGTCTCCGCCGCAAATTTTAAGTTCGGCAGCCGGCGCGGGAATCAGCGAAGCGCGAGGCACGCTGGCGGGTTATGGGCAAGGCGGCGATGGATACGGAAAGCGATTTGCATCGTCAATGGCGAGCGGAGCCTCGAGCCATTTCTTTGGGACTTTTTTGCTGCCGGCGATGATGCATGAGGACCCTCGGTTTTTTGTGAAACTGCACGGCGGGTTTGGGGCCCGTGCCGGACACGCGCTGCGCCGTGCCGTGGTCATTCGAGCGGACACAGGGAAAGGAAGGTTTAACTTGCCCGGAATACTGGGGCCGTTAATGGCCGAGGCTCTGGCCAACGCCTATCTTCCAGCTTCCGAACAGACCTTCGGGAAAACCTTCGAGCGCGGCGGTATCCGTATCGGATTCAGCGCGGGCAACAATTTGCTCAAGGAGTATTGGCCGAGCATTTTCAAGAAACTGCGCGTCGACAAGTTTGCCCCCGGTTTGCAGCCAGATACAACGCAGCCTGCGCCGCCGGGCAAACCGGTGAATTGATTCTCGAAGCCTGCGCGGCGAAGAGCAGCGGCGCGGCGTG
>Ga0210395_10001511_pt1 | contig 17978 bp, 15 predicted proteins | sample IncBWH4OmetaG_FD_150861 | JGI IMG/M metagenome (GOLD analysis project Ga0210395, IMG submission 150861) | Forest soil microbial communities from Barre Woods Harvard Forest LTER site, Petersham, Massachusetts, United States - Inc-BW-H-4-O ...
CCACCTGGACTCCGAGTCGGAACTTGCCGTGCAGCGGGCGCTGAAGCGGGCCCTGTCCGGCCGGACGTCGCTGGTCATCGCCCACCGGCTGTCCACCGTCAGGGAAGCCGACCAGATCCTGGTCGTCGAGGACGGCCGGGTCATCGAGCGCGGCACCCACACCGAGCTGCTGGCCTCGGGCGGCCTGTACGCCGACCTGTACCACACCCAGTTCGCCGGGCAGGCGGTCTAGGCCTGGTCGAGCCAGGTCCGGGTCCGGCAGCGGACTAAGAAGTGTTTCATGAGTCGGTCCGCACGTCCTATCCCCCCCACAACCCCCACCGGCCTCAGCTCTTGTGTCGATCTGGTTTCGCGGTTGATTTAGGGTGCTGGGATACCGGCAATCAACCGCAAAACCTGAATCAACCGCAGTAACCGGACACGTCTCTCCGGCTGGTGTGAGGCTGGTGGCTGGTGTGACGGCTGGGACTCTGGTCCAACGGCGCGGTCATACGGCAACGGCGGCTTCGATGGCCAAGCGGCAGCGCACCGGCTTTGGGAACAAGGCCCTAGGCCTGGTAGCCGGCCGCCTGCAGCTCGAACAGCTCCGCGTACAGGCCGCCCTGCGCGATCAGCGCCTGGTGGTCGCCGGCCTCGCCGACCCGGCCGCCGTCCATCACGATGATCTGGTCGGCCATGTGGACGGTGCCGAACCGGTGCGAGACCAGCACCGTGATCGTCCCCCCGGCGCGGCTGCGGGCCGCGTCGCGGTAGCTGGCGAACAGGGCGGCCTCGCTGGGGGCGTCCAGGCTCGCGGTGGGCTCGTCGAGCACGATCAGCAGCGGCCGGTCCCGCATCAGCCCGCGGGCCAGGGCCAGGCGCTGCCACTGGCCGCCGGACAGCGCCCGCCCGCCGATGTACGGGCCGAGCAGCGTATCCAGGCTCAGCGCGTCACCGGCCTGGCCGTTCGCGCCGGCCTCGATGAGGTCTCCCGCGCCGGCCCGGCCGATGGCGCTGAGCACGGCCTCGCGGTCGTCGACGCGGGGCAGGTCGCCGACGCCCACGCCGTCACCGAGGGACATCGCGAAGCGCACGTAGTCCTGGAACGCGCCGGTGGTGACCTCGCGCCAGCGATCGGGGCTGATATCCGCCAGATCCTGCCCGTCGACGGTGATCCGGCCCGTGGTGGGCCGGTACATGCCGGTCAGCAGCTTGATCAAGGTTGACTTGCCGGCCCCGTTCTCACCCACCACCGCGACGGTGCTGCCGGCTCGCAGCTTCAGGCAGATATCGGTGAGCACGGGAGTCTCCTGGCCCGGGTAGGTGAAGCCGACATGATCGAACTCGATGCCGTCGGCCAGCTCGTCGGGCACTGTCTGGCCCGTCCCGGGCCGCAGGCCCGCTACGTAGTCCTCCAGCCACAGCAGCCGGTCCGCGGTGGTGGCCGCGGTGGCGAACGAGCCGGCGCTGGTGCTGGCCCCGGTCACCTGCCGCTGGGCCCGGCGCAGCAGGCTGACCACCTCGACCACGGCCCCCGGCGAAGCCTGGCCGTGCGCGGCCCGGACCACCAGCGATACGATGGCGGCGCCGAAGCCAACTGCGTACAGAATCCATCCGGACGCCTCCCACAAGGCGGCTACGTGCGCCGCCCGCAGGGCCTTGGAGTTCACCTCGTCGCCCAGCCTGACGTGCCGGGCCAGCACTCCGTCGGTCGCCCCGAAGGTGCGCAGTTCCCGGGCCGGGGCGGCCGTCGAGGCCAGCGAGAACAGGTCGTCGAGCAGCCGCCTGCGGTCGGTCAGGTCGTCGTCGGAGCGTTTCTCTACGCGGGCCGCCTTCCGGTCGGCCACGGCCGGCGCGACGGCCAGCAGCGGCACCACGACCAGCGGCGGCCAGACCAGGGCGAGCAGCACGGCCGCCCCGACAAACGTGATGCCTGAGCGCAGCATGCCCAGGGTCTGGGCCGGCGCGCCGGCCAGGTTCCGGCGGCGTTCCCGCAGCGTGTCGATCTCGGTCAGGTAGTCGGGCCGCTCGAAGTGCTCCAGGAACGGCGCGTCGCAGGTCAGCTGGCCGATCCGCAATCCGAGGCTCAGGTTGCCCAGGTCGGTCATCCGGGAGTTGAGGGCCGCGCCGACGAGCTGGAGCACCCAGCCGCCGGGGAAGGCGATGGCCGTCACCACCAGGCCCGTCACGATCAGGCCGGGACGGTGCTCGAACGCCCCGTCCACGATGGCGCGGAAGCCGAGCGGGTAGGCCAGCATGAACAGCGACGATCCGAGCGCGGCCAGCACGCACTCGGTGGCCAGCAGCGGGGCGGCGCGCCAGGCCGTGCCGAACAGCACGCCCAGCCGCCGGAGCTGGAAGATCAGCCCGCCGGCCAGCGACCGGTGCGGCCGGCGGTCAGTCATCAGCGGCCTCCTCACGCCTGCGGTCGGCCCCTTCACGGCCTGCCCGCCCGGGACGCCTGCGTGCCCGCCCGGGACGCCTGCGTGCCCGCCCGGGACGCCTGCGCCGGGGCGGCCTCGGCGAAACGGGCGGCCTGCATGGCGAACATCTCCGCGTAGCTGCCGCCCGCCGCGACCAGCTCGTCGTGGCTGCCCAGCTCGGTGATCCGGCCCTGGTCGAGCACGGCGATCCGCTCGGCCCGGCGGACCGTGGCGAACCGGTGCGAGATGAGCATCGTGGTCAGGCCCGAGGTCAGCTCGAGGAACCGATTGTAGAAGGCCGCCTCGGCCCGGATGTCCAGCTGGGCCGTGGGCTCGTCGAGCACGAGTACCCGGGCGCCCCTGGCCGCCGCGTAGAGCGCGCGGGCCAGAGCGATGCGCTGCCACTGCCCGCCCGACAGGTCGGTGCCGTCGTGATAGCCCGGGGCGCAGATCGTGTCCCAGCCGTGCGGCAGGGCCAGGATGAACTCGAGTGCGCCCGCCTGGGCCGCGGCCCGTTCCAGCGCGTCCTGGTCGAGGTCGGCCAGCCCGTCGGCGGTCAGGTCGCGGAAGGCGATGTTCTCCCGCGCGCTCAGCGGATAGCGGCCGAAGTCCTGGTTGACCACGGCCACCTGGCGCTGCCACCCGCGGGCGTCGAGATCCCTCAGATCGATGCCGTCCACGGTGATCCGCCCCGCGGTCGGTTCGCGGAGCCGGGCCAGCAGGGTGACCAGCGTGGTCTTGCCGGCGCCGTTCGCTCCCACCAGGGCCAGTGACTGTCCGGCGGTCAGCTCGAGATCCAGGTCCCGGTAGACGGGCGCACCGCCGCTCGGGTAGCGGTAGCCGACCGCTTCGAAGCGGATGCCGCTGGCTGGGCGGCCCGCGGCGCTGGTCCCGCCGCTCCCTGCCAGGCTGGTGCGCAGCCTGCCGACCAGGTCATCCAGGTCGGGCACGGCAGCCAGCATCTGCTCGAGCGAGACGTCGGCGGCGCTGACGCCGCCCACCTGCATGGTGGAGGGAAGCATGGGCAGCATGGTCGCCACCGTCGCCAGCTGGATGTCGTGATTCCAGGCGGCCAGTGCGAGGATGCTGGCCCCGGTGACGTACATGGCGGCGACGGCCAGCCCGAACAGCAGGGCCCGGTTGCTGAAGTGCCGCATCTGCCGCCACGAGGGCGCCATACCCGCCAGCCACTTGTCGCGGTGCCGGCCCAGCACCCAGGAGCCGAGCCCGAAGATCCGCATCTCCTTGGCGAACATGGGGCGGTAGGAGCAGCCCAGGTAGTACCAGCTGTGCCGGAGCTCCGGCGTGGCGCGCCTGCCCAGCATGGCCCGCTCGGCCAGCAGCCGCCGCAGCGGTGGCCGCAGCAGCGACCAGCCGACGAAGAACAGCAGCCCGATGTACCAGCGGAACGTGGCCAGCACTACGCAGGCGAAGAACCCGCTGAGCCGGTCCCCGAGAACGCTGGCCAGGGCCATGGGTGCGTCGGCGGGCCCGGACGTGGACAGCTCGCCGCTGGCCGAGGAGAGCTGGTCGAGGACCGTCGAATCCTCCAGGTGCTCCACGCCGACCGGCGCGCACACCGCCTGGGCCAGGCGCCGCTGCATACCAGTCGACATCACCGCCGAGGTGTGCGCCGAGATCAGGTCCTCGGTCGGGCTGCGCAGCAGCGACAGCGCGTACGCGACCGTGCCGATGGCCAGGGTGATCAGCAGGGAATGCCCGGCCGCCGAGCCGAGCCCGTGCGTCACCGCGGCCGGTATGTGGCCCACCGCCCGGCCCAGGGCCACCAGGGCCAGGATCGGCAAGACCCCGTCGGCCACGATGAACAGGCCCATCGTGACCAGCAGCGCCGGGCTGGTCTCCCACGTCAGCCGCAGCACCCGCAGCCGCGGCGAGGCCGCCACCCGTTCCGTGTTCCGCCGGGCCACGCTTCGCAGCGCCGAGCCCCGTCGTGCCAGCCCCCGAACCATGATCCGCTCCAAAACTGATTTGAATCGGTATTGGTACTAAGATCGTGATATTCACCCTAACCAGTCCGGCCGCAGGAGGTGAAATCATTTCCGCGCCCAGGGTTTCTGGGTCCGCCCCGCGCCAGCGCCGGGCCGTCGCGACCCGGCAGCGGCTGTACCAGGCGGCCATGGCCGAATACGCCAAGGTCGGTATGGACGCCGCCCGGGTCGAGGACATCGTCGCCGCGGCCGGAGTGAGCTGGGGGACGTTCTTCCATTACTTCCCGGCCAAGGAGGACGTGCTGCTCGACGCCGCGGCCGAGGTCTGCCGGGCGTACGCCGCCGCCACTGCGGAGGGACTGGCGGCGGGCCAGGACGTCGAGTCGGTCCTGGCCGGCGCGTTCCAAGTGCTGTTCCGCACCGCCGTCGAAGTCGTGCCGTCCAGCGCCCTGCGCGGCAGGCTGCTGACCTACGTGGTCGGCCACCCCGGCCGGCTGACCGATTTCCTCGGCGACGACGTGCCGCCGCCGATCACGGCGACCACCATCGTGCTGGCCGAGGGCCAGTTGCGCGGGGAGATCCGGCCCGACGAGCCCGCCGAATCGCTGGCCGTCATCTTGCTGTACGCCGTGCTGTTCGGCGCGCGCCGGGGCGCGACCATCGGCAGGCCGCCCGGCTCCACGCCGCTCGGCCGCCTGGCCCTGGCCGTGGTGCTCCGCGGCCTGCGTCCGTAGGGCTAGGGCAGGTAGCCGAGCCGGCGCAGTTCCTCGCCGGCGAGCCTGTCGACCTGGCCGGCGTCTTCGCCGCTGAGCTCCGGTCCCGGCGAGCGTCGTGCGCGTCCGCGCTGACGGGAGGAGCGAGCCTCGTCGCGGACCTGAGCCGCCGACACCGTGGTACCGGCGAAGCGGGACAGCTCGGCCAGGGTGTCGTCGGGCCGGTTCAGCAGGGACTCATACCTGATCGTCTTCAGCTGATCGGCGGGCAGGCTGTGGTGCAGCCTGGCGGCCAGGCGGACCGTCCAGCGCCAGCGCAGCGCGCACCGGGCCGCGGGCGACAGCCGCGGCCACATCTCGCGGTCGTCATCCGACTCGATGCCGAAAAACGGGTTGGGAAACTCGGTGTCCACGTTCACGAAACTCGGCCGGAACCAGGACATGACGACCGGGTCGGCCAGCATACTGGCCACCGCGTCGCGCCCGTCCCTGAGGACCTGGACGATCCGCGCATCGGGAAATGCGTCGGTGAGCGCTTCCGCGCAGTAGATGAGGTCCGGGCTCGCGTCGCCGAATGTCTCAAGACCCCGGACCTCGACGCACGGTCCTACGGCGTCGGCGGCGAGCCCGGCCGCCGACCGGCACTCGCGCGTGCACTCCAGGCAGCTGTGCGGGGTCACCTGCCAGCCCTGGGCGAAGGCGTCCCTGATGACGGCGGCAGCGGCCTGGGTCCGGCCCTGGTACATCGACGGCCGCCGGGCGAAGGCGTAGACCACGCGCAGCACGCTGGGCTGGCCCATCGTGACGTGCAGACCCGGGGATGCCTTCAGCGCGCGGCCGATGAGGCCGGCTCCCGAGTGCGGCGCGCCGACCACGAACACCGGATGGTGAACGCTACGGGAGTTGACGATAAGGATGTGACGAGCGGAGGCCATGATCGCCTGACAGTCGGGGTCTTGTTCACGCGGGGGTCGGTCGGGATCTGCTTAGCCTGGCACGCTTCGGCGCTCATCCCAGCGGCCACGCCGGTGCTCCTCGGCGTGGTGGCCGAGGTTGAGGGCCGTCTGCACGAGCGGGACATGGCTGAACGCCTGCGGCATATTACCGACAAGTCTGCCGTAGCGAGGATCATACTCCTCACTCAGCAGGCCGACATCGTTACGCAGGGCGAGCAGCCGTTCGAACAGTTCGATGGCCTGCTGCCTCCGGCCGCTTAGTTCCAGCGCGTTGGCCAGCCAGAAGCTGCAGGCCAGGAAGGCTCCTTCCGAGCCCGCCAGCCCGTCCACGGCCGAGGTGCCGCCGGCCGGGAGCTCGTAACGGCGCAGGAACCCGTCCTGCATGAGATCCCGCTCCAGGACCTTCATGGTCGAGACGACACGGGGATCATCGGCGGGCAGGAAACCCACGTCGGGAATCAGCAGGACGGAGGCGTCAAGCTCGGCCGCGCCGTAGTACTGCATGAACGCTCCGCGCGCGTTGTCGTAGCCGTTCTCGCACACCTCCCGCTTGATCTCGTCGCGGGTACGCCGCCAGCGGGCCGCCAGGCCAGGTTCCCCTGCGTCGTCGGCGTAGCTGGCCGCCCGGTCGAAGGCGACCCACGTCATCACCTTGGAATGCACGAAATGCCGCCGCGGGCCCCGGACCTCCCAGAGCCCTTCGTCCGGTTCCGGCCAGTGCCGTTCGAGGAACCGCAGCAGCGAGCGCTGCAGCGACCAGGTGTGCTGGTCATCGTGCAGCCCGGACTTGCAGCTGAGCTGCAGTGCGTCGATGACTTCCCCGTACACGTCAAGCTGTAGCTGGCCGGCCGCCGCGTTGCCGATGCGGACCGGTGCTGAGCCTTCGTATCCCGGCAGCCAGTCCGCTTCCCACTCGGTCAGCCGCCGTTCCCCGGCCACGCCGTACATGATCTGGATATCCTCCGGATCTCCGGCGATCGCGCGGCCCAGCCACAGCCGCCAGGCCTTGGCCTCGTCGGTGTAGCCGGTGCGCAGCAGCGCCTCCAGCGTGATGGTGGCGTCGCGCAGCCAGCAGTACCGGTAGTCCCAGTTACGCACGCCGCCGATGTCCTCGGGCAGTGAGGTGGTCGCGGCCGCGACGATACCGCCGGTCGGCCGGTAGGTGAGGGCCTTCAAGGTGATGAGCGACCTGACGACGGCGTCGCGGTAAGTGCCCTGGTAGGTGCAGCGCGACGCCCATTCGGCCCAGAACTTGCTGGTGTTCTCGAGGGAACGCTGAGCGTCGAGATGCACCGGCTGGCCCTCATGCGAGGGCATGTAGGTGAGCACGAAGGGAACGACCTCACCCGCGGTGACCTGGAACGTCGCCGTGTGGGCTAGATCCCGCGCAGCCAGGTCAACCGGCGTGCGCAGCCAGATGGAGTCCGGGCCCGCGACGGCCCTGATGCCGCCTTCGGTCCTGGTCACCCAGGGCACGATCGATCCGTAGCCGAAGCGGACCGTCAGCCGGACGCCCATGCGGACGGTGCCGCTCACGCCGGTCACGATGCGCACCAGGACCGGCGCCTGACCGTCTTCGCGCGGCGGCATGAAATCGGTCACGCGGGCGGTCCCGTCCGTGGTTTCCCAGTCGGTTTCCAGGATCAGCGTGTCACCGGCATACCGCCGGGTCGCGGCGGGCCGGCCTGACCCGTCCAGAGCGTCTGCCGGGGCGATCTGCCACCGACCGTGGCCGGCGGTCCCGAGTATGGCCGTGAAGCACGCCTCGGAGTCGAAGCGCGGCAGGCACAGCCAGTCCACCGAGCCATCAGTGCCGATCAGCGCGACCGATTGCATATCGCCGACGATGGCGTAATCCTCGATCCGGCTGGCCACAGCTCCTCCTGGATGGGTGTCCCCCCTGCCGATACCGTACTAGGCGCCCGGTGCCCGTAGGCTGGCATCATGCGGCTACTACCCGACGTAGTGGGCGGCGAACCTCCGCGGCGCGGCCGCCTGCTGCTCGCTGCCGGAGCGGTGGCGGCGGCCGTGACCGCGCTGGCCGGCTGCTCGCAGTTCGATGCCGCGCTCGGGCAGCGGCAGGCGGTCGTCACCTTCCAGGACAGCGCGTCCCTGGCGCAGCGGCTGGCGGTGCGCTCAGCCTGCAAGACACCTACCGTGGTCCCGCAGCCGCTGCCGTCTAACGTCAACTCCCCGTACGCGCTGCAGCAAGTGATCTACCAGATCAACAAGGCCAGCAACGCGGACGTGGCCGTGCTGGAAAAGTGCCTGTCCAAGTTCCCCTCGGTGGTCGGCGTCACGCTGCAGGATTCAAGCGACGAAGGCAACTGACGCAGCCGGGCCGACGGGGGTAAATGTCCACGATAAGCCGGACGTCCTTTTTATCCTGTGGCGGCGTGCTCGGGCTGAGTGCGTACACCGGACCCGGGTTTCACCGCCTCCTGGCCACTGCCGGAGCCGCGCCGGGGAGGGTCAGTTCGCCCACTGAGCAGTCCAGTCGCCCGCCACCTGGCCGGAAATGACATTCAGCCGATTCCAGGTGTTGATCAAGGCGATGGAGACCACCACCGCGGCGAGCGCCTGCTCGTCGAAGTGCTTGGCTGCCTCCTGGTACACATCGTCAGGAATGGCCTCGGCCCGATCCGCCAGGCGCGTGCCGGCCTCGGTGAGCGCCAGCGCGGCCCGCTCGGCGTCCGTGAAGTAGGGGGTGTCGCGCCAGGCGGCCAGGGTGAACAGCCGTTCGTCGGTCAGGCCGGCCTTCCTGGCACCGCGGGTGTGCATGTCCAGGCACACCGAGCAGCCGTTGATCTGGCTGGCCCGCAGCCCGATGAGCTCGATCGTGGCCCGTGGCACCCCGGCCGTGTGCGCCGCATCGTTCGCTGCCTTGGACAAGGCCTGCAGGGCGTCCATGGCACCGGGCACGCTGACCCCGGGGTTGGTCATCCTGGGTTCCATCTCGGTTCCCTTCATCTGGTGATCGTCGTTCCGTCCTGAGTGGTATGACTCCCCGACGGGGCCAGATGTGACAGGCGACCCTGACCGGGTGGCCAGAGTCGCCGCAGCCGTCCTCGGATGGCCGGAACTCCGGGGCCGATTTCCTATTTTGCCGACTCTATGTATAGTGAATCGAGCGCGTTTCCCTATATAAACGGTAGACATTAATGGCTTCGGGAGTTTATGACATGCGACGTGTTACGGCCGCCGCGATGATCGGCGCCGCACTGCTTCTGGCGGGCTGCTCATCCTCGTCTTCGTCCTCGTCTTCCACGGCGTCGGGTTCGTCGGCTTCGGCCGGCAGCACCGCGAGCTCGGACGCGGCGCCGGTGACGGTCCGGCTGGGCTTTCTCGAGAACATCACGCACGCATCCGCGCTTGTCGCGCTGAAGGAGGGTTTCTTCACCAAGGACCTCGGCTCGGCGGGGACGGTGAAGCCGACCGCCTTCAGCAGCGGGACCCAGGAGACGACGGCGCTGCTGGCTGGCCAGCTCGACGCCGCCTACGTCGGCCCGAACCCGGCCATCAACGCCTGGCAGAAGTCCGGCGGCACCGCGATCAAGATCGTGTCCGGTGCGGCGACCGGGGGCGCGTCGGTGGTGGTCGCCAAGGGGATCAGCTCGGCCGGCCAGCTCCGCGGCAAGACACTGGCCACGCCGTCGCTCGGTAACACCCAGGACGTCGCGCTGCGCTACTGGCTCAAGCAGAACGGGCTGGCGACCACCTCGACCGGCGGCGGCGACGCGTTCGTCAAGCCGACCACGCCGAACTCGGCCGCGGTCCTGGAGTTCAAGTCGGGGCAGATCGCGGGCGGCTCCGAGCCTGCGCCCTACGACATCGAGATGGTCAGCGACGGCGGCACGGTGCTGCTCAGCGAGCCCGGCGTCACCACCCTGCTGGTCGTGACGCAGAGCTTCCTGTCCGCGCACCCGGCGGTGGTGGCGGACCTGATCAAGGCCCAGATCCAGGCGAATGACTTCATCAAGTCCAGCCCGGCCCAGGCGGAGGCGGACGCGAACGCCGAGCTTGCCGTCTACACCGGCAAGCCGCTCAAGTCGAGCCTGGTGGCCGCCTCGTTCAAGGAGATCACCTTCACCAATGACCCGGACGAGTCGTCGCTGACCAGCGACGCGTCGCAGGCCGTCGCGCTCGGCCTGCTCAAGCCGGTCAACCTGAGCGGGATCTTCGATCTCGGTCCGCTCAACCAGGCGCTAACCGCGGCGGGCGAGCCGCAGGTCGGTTCATAGGAGGGCGGGTGGCCGTGGTCAGGCAGGCAAATTCCGTGACGGTCATCGGCCAGCGCCCGGCGGTCGGAACGGCGTCCGTGCGGCTGGCGGGCGTGTCGAAGGTATTCGGGCGTGGCGCCTCGGCCGTCAAGGCGCTGGACCAGATCTCGCTCGAGGTCCCGCCGGGGGAGTTCACCTGCCTGATCGGGGCATCGGGCTGCGGCAAGTCCACGCTGCTCTCCCTGGTCGCCGGGCTGGAGCAGCCCACCTCGGGCGAGGTATCGGCGTCCGGCCGGGTGGCTCTCATGTTCCAGGAGCCTGCGCTGTTCCCGTGGCTCACCGCGGCGGGCAACATCGAGCTCGCCCTCCGGGCCCGTGGCGTCGGCCGGACCGAGCGCCGGCAGCGGACCGCGGAGCTGCTGGAGACGGTGAACCTGAGCGGGTTCGGCGGGAAGCGGCCGCACGAACTGTCCGGCGGCATGCGGCAGCGGGTGGCGCTGGCCCGCGCACTCGCCCAGGACGCCGACGTGCTGCTGATGGACGAGCCGTTCGGCGCGCTGGACGCGATGACGAGGGATCTGCTGCACGATGAGCTCGACCGCGTCTGCGCTGGCCGGCGGCTGACCATCTTGTTCGTGACCCACAACGTGCAGGAAGCGGTCCGGCTCGGCGACCGGGTCGTGGTGCTGAGCAGCCGCCCGGGCCGGGTGGTCGAGGAGTTCGCCGTCCGCATCGAGCGCCCCCGGCGGATCGACTCGGCACCGGTCGCGGAATTGGCCGCGCAGATTACCGACCGGCTGCGGGAGGAGATGAGCCATGCCGCCCGGTGACGACCCGACATCGCGGCCAGCTTACGCGGAGAGGCTGGCTTGGCTCGAGTCGCTCGACGCGGCAACGCCGCCGGAACAGCGCGGGCACCGCCTGCTCAACCGCGGCTGGGCGGGCCTGTGGCCCATGGTGCTCGCCATCGCCATCGTGCTGGCCGTATGGGAAGTGATCGCCGCCAGCGGCTGGAAGAAGCTGATCTTCCCCGCGCCGGGCCCGACCCTGGCCAACCTGTGGGACCAGCTGGGGACCGGCGAGCTCTGGCACGCCATCGGCGTCACCGGCCTGCGCGCCGTCATCGGATTCGCGCTCGCGGTAGTGATCGGCTCGGTCATCGGCGCGCTGGTCTCGCGGATCCCGCCCCTGCGGGCGGGCATCGGCTCGCTGATCACCGGGCTGCAGACTTTGCCGTCGATCGCCTGGTTCCCGTTCGCGATCATCTTGTTCGGCATCACCACCACCACCATCTTGTTCGTCATCATCCTTGGTGCCGCCCCGTCGATCGCCAACGGCCTTATCGCCGGCGTGGACTACACCCCGCCGCTGCTGCTGCAAGCGGGCAAGATGATGGGGCTGCGCAGGCTTTCGCTGTACCGGTACCTGATCCTGCCGGCCTCGCTGCCCGCGTTCGTGGCCGGGCTGCGGCAGGGCTGGGCCTTCGCGTGGCGCAGCCTGATGGCGGGCGAACTGCTGGTCACCATCGCGGGCCAGCCGTCCCTGGGCGTGCTGCTGTCGACGGACCAGGCCCAGGCTGACATGGAAAGCGCTACCGCGATCATCATCGTGATCTTGATCCTGGGCATCATCGTGCACACGCTGTTCGGCATGGCCGACAAGGCCATCCGCCGCCGCTGGGGCCTGACCGGCAATGTCTAGGACCGGCCGCGTCTAGCAGCGGACTTGGATCAGGGTCACCGCCAGGAGATGCCCTGTTCGTTCAGCATAAATTTCAGAGCTTGCGCGGCCCGAACGAACTCCTGCGGGCCGCTAAAGCCGCCGAAGCGGTCGGCTTGGGCCAGGTGCGGCTCGAGTGACACGAAGCCGGCGAAGCCCGAGTCGCGGAGGGCGGCCAGCGTCTCGGCTAGCTGCCCGTCGCCCTGCCCGGCCGGGACGACCTCGCCGGTCGCGGCCAGCGCGTCCTTGACCTGCAGGTAGACCAGGTGGGGCCGGAGCAGGCGGTACGCGTCGGAGAACGGCCTGACGCCGCACTGGACGAAGTTGGCCGGGTCGAAGGTGGCCTGCAGGGCGGGCGAGCCGACGGCGGTGATCAGGTCGGCGCACCGGCCGGGGACGTCACCGTAGATCTCCTTCTCGTTCTCGTGGGCCAGGGTCAGGCCGCGCTCCTCGGCGATCCTGGTCAGGGCGCCCATGCCGGCGGCTGGCCGGCCGGGATGAAGAAGGAGAAGACCCGGACCAGCGGGGTGCCGAGCTCGCCGGCCACGTCGGCTACCCGGCGCATCCGGTCCAGCTCAGGAGGCAGCGGCGCGCCGATGGGAATCTTGCCGATGGGGGAGCCGATCGCGGAGACGCGCACCCCAGCCTCGTCCAGGGCTGCGCGGAAGGCGGCCAGGTGCTCGGCGGTGAAGTCGGCCACGTTCACCGACCAGGCGCTGCGCAGCTCGAGATGGGAGATGGATTCGGCCGCCAGGGTGGCCAGCTGCGCCTGCGGGTCGGGCGAGATCTCGTCGGCGAAGCCGGTCAGGATGACGCTCACCGGGCGAGGCTAACGGCCCGGCCGGTGCGGGACGACTCGTACACGGCGCAGACGATCTCGAGCGCGTCGCGGCCGTCCTGGCCGGTGACGGCCGGCTCGCGTCCGGTATCGACGGCCGCGAGCAGGTCAGCGAGCTGCGCGGCATGGCTGGCCACCTCCAGGGCGGCCGGGTCGGCCGCTGCGGCCCCGGCCTGGCCGGCGCCAGCCTCAGTCGGGGCCTCAGCCGGAGCCTGGCCGCGGTCGGCGGCGAGCGCGCGGTGGGTGATCTGGCCGTCCTCGACGATCACGGTGCCCGCGGTCCCGGTGATCTCTAGCCGCTGCGGGAAGCCGGGGTAGGCGGCGGTGCTCGACAGGATGGTGCCGACGGCCCCCGAGGCGAACCTGACGATGGCCAGCGAGGTGTCCTCGACCTCGATCTGGTGGGCCTGGGTGGTGCACACGGCCGTGACCTCGGCGGGCGGTCCGAGGCACCAGCGGAGCAGGTCGACGTAGTGCACGCCCTGGTTCATCAGCGACCCGCCGTCCATCGTGTAGGTGCCGCGCCAGGCGGCGCTGTCGTAATAAGCCTGGGCGCGGTACCACTTCGTGCTGGCTTCCCCGAGCACGAGCCGGCCGAGGGCACCGGCGTCGATCAGGCGCCTCAGCTCGACCAGGCCTGGATCGAAACGGTGCTGGGAGATCACAGTCAGCGCCACCCCGGCGGCCCGGGCCGCGTCGATGAGCCGGTCCGCGGCGGCCAGGCTGACGTCGATCGGCTTCTCCACGACCAGGTGCTTGCCTGCCCGTGCCGCGCGGATGCCGATCTCCGCGTGCAGGCCGCTCGGCACGCATACGCAGACCACCTCGATATCGGGGCGGCCCAGCAGCGCGCCGAGATCGGGCTCGGCCCCGCAGCCGTGCGCAGCGGCGAAGGTGGCGGCGGCGCCGGCGGCCACGTCGGTGACCGCTACCAGCCGGGCGTTCGGCAGCCCGGTTTCCGGAAGCGAGGCGATGGCGGCGGCGTGGATCGCGGCGATTACTCCGGTGCCGACGATCCCGAAACCGCGGGTCACGGGCATCAGGGTTTCAACTCCATCCACTCGGTTAGCACACTGAGGTGCTGCGGCAGCGCGATCTGCGGCTCGGCGATCTCGGGGTGCCAGCGCTTCTCCCACTCGACCGAGATCCAGCCCGGGTAACCGCCCGCCGCGAGCAGGCCGAGCATCTCCCTGACCGGCACCTCGCCCTCGCCGAGCAGGACCAGCTCCCAGTCACCGCCGGGCCTGCGGCGGGCGTCCTTGACCTGCGCGAGCAGGATACGCCGGCCGAGGTTGGCGTAGACGTCGGCGGGCGGCTCGCCCACGCGGTGCGGGTGATGGCTGTCCCACACCGCGCCTACCCAGTCCGGGTCGGCCAGGGCCAGCAGTTCGGCCACCACCGACGAGGCGGAGAAGTCGTCGTGGGTCTCGACCCCGATGGCGACGCCCAGCCGCCGCGCCAGCGGCACGCACGACTCGAGCACCCGGGCCGCGGCCCCGAGCTGTTCCTGGCGCTCCGCCCGGTCAGCGGCCAGCGCCCCGCCGAAGACGCGGACCAGCGGGGATTCCCAGTCACTGGCCAGCTCGAGGAACCGGCGCAGGTCGGGGCCTGGATCGTCACCGGTCAGGCGGATGGAACTGTCCACCGCGACGACCGGCAGGCCGGCCGTGATAATAGTCCGCCTGACCTGGGCGCGCGCGGGGGCGGGCAGCCGCGGGTCGATGAGCTCGCCGTCGATGAGCCGCAGCTCGACGCCGGCGTAGCCCCACTGCCGGCCGAGCGAGACGGCTGCCGCCAGGCTGGCGTCCGGGAACGCCAGCGTGCTGAAGGCAATGCGCACCGGCGAGTCCGGGGACCCGCCGGTCTCTGTGCTCACTATGGGCACATGTGCCCCATGATGTTCACGAGGAACATGAACAGATACCTTGCGCCATGGCTCCCTGTTACTAGCTGGGCTAATGTGATCGTGGGGTGTGGCCCGTTCCTGACCGAGTGAGACGGCCAGGAACGGGCCCGCTTGTTGCTACGACCGCAGGCGAGGGCTACCGCGGTTGCAGGTGCAGGATTACTACCTCATCGGTGCCGGAGCCGGGACCGTTGTTCGTTCCCGACGGCTGGCCGCTGTCATACGGGTTCGACTGGCTCGGCCAGCCGGTGTAGTTCTGCGAGTTGTACTCGAACCATTCCGGCGCGGTGGTGACCGGGATTACCGGCAGGTTGGCCGCGACGTACTGCTCGAGCGGGAGGAGGTCGGTGGCCTGTTGCGAGACCGTCGTGGCCCCGGCCAGTGTGGCTATGTCGGCGTTGAGCGCCGGGTCGTTCAGCCGCTCGTAGTCGCCGACGGCGGCCGAGCCGGAGGCGAGTGTGCTGTTCAGCCAGCCGTCGTACATGTTGTACGGGCTGATCCCGCCGTTCGACCAGTGCTCGGTCACGGAGAAGTCGCCGTCGGCGACATCAGCGTTCCAGGCGTCCACGGACAGGCCCTGGAATGTCGCGTCGATCCCGGCCGCCTTCAGTTCCTGGGCGGCGATGGAGTCGACCTCAGACATGTCCGTGTACGCGGTGGGGCTGATGATCGTTATCGCGACGGGCTGGCCGCCCTTTTCGAAGAAGCCGTTGCTTCCCTTCGTGAAGCCGGCCTTGGTCAGGACCTGCTCGGCCGCGGCCACGTTGCTGGTGCTCGGCATGGTCGCCGACGACACCGGTCCGGCCCAGGCCTGGAAGGTCGGCAGGGTCAGGCCGCCCGATTCGGTGATCGGGCTCGCGAGACCGGCTTCGCCCTCGGAGGCGAGCAGGGTGCGGTTGACCGCGAGGCTGATCGCCTGCCGTACGGCCAGCTGGTTGGTCGGCCACTTGGTCAGGTTCGGCTCGAGGCTCTCATCGCCGCCGGCCGCCTCCCAGTAGCCGTGGTGAGCCGGATCGGTGTTGACGAATTCCTTCTGCAGGCCCGGGATGTAGTTCCCGGTCCAGTCGATCTGGTTGGAGAACAGCGCGCTGAGCGCGCCGGTGTTGGAGGTGTAGACCGGGAAGTCGACGTTCGGGACCTTGACGAGGGAGGCCTGCCAGTAGTAGGGGTTCTTCTTCAGGATGATGCCCTGCGGCGTGAAGCTGCCCAGCATGTACGGCCCGGTACCGACCGGGGTCGCGTCGGTGAAGGTCGCCGGGTTGACGCCGTTCCACTGCGCCTTCGGCACGATCGCCTGGCCGGCGATTTCCTCTAGGTTGGTGTACTGGGATGTCGGGAACGTGAGCGTCACGGTGTTGCCGGACGTGCTCACGCTGGAGATGTTCAGGCCGCCGCTGTTGATCGACGCGTTGGCCTTCACCATGTCGAAGGTGAAGGCGACGTCGGCCGGGGTGAGCGCAGTGCCGTTGTTCCACTTCACGCCCTGGCGGATCGTGAAAGTGATCGTCTTGTCGCCGTTAGACCACGCATAGGACGTGGCGAGCCACGGGTAGTTGATCGTCGGCGAGGCGAGGTCGAACTGGATCAGCGGCTCGTAGATGAGCCCGGTCGCGCCCATGCCGTAGGCGGCCGGTGTGGGGTCGAATGGGTTGAAGTCCTGGGTGATGGTGGTCTCCGGCGAGCTCTCCATGACCAGGGTCTTCCCCGTGGTCGTGGCGCTGCTCGAGCTCGATGCCGAGCTGGAGCCGGAGCTGGAGCACGCGCCCAGCCCGACCGCGAGCAAGGAGGCGCTCGCCACCGCGAAGAGCCATCTAGTTCTGTGCAATCTCCTCATCAGTCTCGTCTTTCTCTCGGGTTTCATCGGTTGTGGACTATGTGGTCGTCGTGTCTCCACCCCCCCGTGGCCCGGAGACGAGCTCCGGTGCGGCGGCGTCCAGGTGCCAGCAGGCCGCGCCTCGCGTGTCCGAGATCTGGGTCAGGGCCGGGTCCTCCCGCCGGCATAGGTCATCAGCGAACGGGCACCTGGGATTGAACGGGCAGCCCTGCGTGGCCACGCCGTCCAGGTTCTGCGGCCTTCCGGATGCCGTGGCGGGGCCCTGGCGCCGGCTGCCGCCGCGAAGCGCGCTGCCGAGGTTGTCCGGGTCCGGCGCGGAGGCCACCAGTAGCTGCGTGTAGGGATGCGCCGGGTCCTGGGTGACTTGCTCGGCCGGGCCGCGCTCGACGATCTCTCCGGCGTACATGACCAGGATCTCGTCCGCGAAGTAGCGGGCCGAGGCGATGTCGTGGGTGATATAGAGCATCGCGAGGCTGAAGCGCCGGCGGAGGTCGTCGAGCAGGTTGAGCATCTCCAGGCGGATCGAGACGTCCAGCATGGACACTGGTTCGTCGGCGAGCAGCACGCTCGGGCGGGCGGCCAGCGCACGAGCGAAGGAGACCCGCTGGCGCTGGCCGCCGGACAGCTCGTGCGGGTACTTGGCCAGGAACTGCTTGGCCGGCGTGAGCCGGACCTGCTCCATCAGGGCGACCACCTCCTGGCCGACCTTCGCGTCCCGGCCCTGATGAAGCTTCACCGGGCGTTCGAGGTGATAGCGCACGGTGTGTATCGGGTTGAGCGAGGAGAACGGGTCCTGGAACACGAGCTGGACCTCGCTCTTGTACCGGCGGAAGTCCCTGCGGCCGGACACCTGCACCTGCTGGCCGTCCAGCCGGATCGTGCCGGAGGTGAGCCGTTCCTGCCCGGCCAGCAGCCTGGCCGCGGTGGACTTGCCCGAACCGCTCTCGCCGACGAGCGCGACGACGGCGCCGCGGTACAGGTTGAAGGAGACATCGCGCACCGCGTGCAGCGTGTGGCCGCGGCCGATCCGGAAGTCCTTGCTGAGCGAGATCGCCTCCATGGCAAGAGGCCCGCGTGCCGCGGCCGCGGACGTCAGGGTCTGCTCGCTCATGGTCCCTGCTCCCCGGCTGGGCTCCCCGGGGCCGCGGAGGGCACGGGCGGCGGCGCCGGACTGCCCGGGAGCACGAACGGGCAGGCCGTCACGTGGTCCGGATCGCTGGACGTGGTGACCGGCAGCAGCCGCATGTCCACCTCCCGGCACTCCGGCCTGGCGTACCCGCAGCGGGGCTCGAACGGGCAGCCGGGGGGCGGGTCGCGCAGATCGGGCGGCGAGCCCGGGATCCCGGTCAGCTCGCGGCGGGGTCCGCGCAGCGACGGGAACGAGTTGAGCAGGCCCTTGGTGTAGGGGTGGGCAGCCTCGCGGTGGATCTCGTCCGACGTG
>Ga0210395_10001513_pt1 | contig 17956 bp, 13 predicted proteins | sample IncBWH4OmetaG_FD_150861 | JGI IMG/M metagenome (GOLD analysis project Ga0210395, IMG submission 150861) | Forest soil microbial communities from Barre Woods Harvard Forest LTER site, Petersham, Massachusetts, United States - Inc-BW-H-4-O ...
GCGCTCGCCCTCGCGGGCGTCGCCCTGCTAGCGGGCGCCATCGGCACCGGGCACCTCAACCTGGCCGGCGCCGCCTGGGCGATCGGGGCGGGCGCCGCCTGGGCCGGCTACATCATGGCGAGCAAGGCCACCGGCCAGCGCTTCGAGGGTTCCGCGGGCCTGGCGATCGCGATGTGCGTGGCCGCCGCCACGGTCACGGCCCCCGGCCTCGTCGCGGGCGCACCGAAGATGTTCCGCCCACAGCTGCTGGCCACCGGCGCCGGCATCGGCCTGCTGTCCTCCGTCATCCCCTACTGGCTGGAACTGGAGGCCCTGCGGCGCATCGCGGCGAGCCTCTTCGGCGTCTGGATGTCGGTGCAGCCCGCGGTGGCGGCCCTGATCGGCCTGATTTTCCTGAGTCAGCAGCTTTCCGTAACCGAATGGTCCGGAATCTGCTGCGTGGCGGTCGCCTCGGCTGGCGCCGCGCACAGCGCGGCGATGGGCACCGCGATGGATACCGCGAAACCTGGCGCCACCGGACCGCGCCCGGGTGCGCACCACCACGCCGCACGCAGGTGAATGGAGCATTACGATGATGCGCGTGCTTTCCCGTCTAATCGCCCCGGTAGCCCGCCCGACACCAAGGTCGCTGGTCGGTTGGGCGCTCGCGTCGGTGATCGCCAACGCGGTCATCATCTCCACCGGCGCGGCCGTCCGGCTGTCGTCATCCGGGCTCGGCTGCCCCGACTGGCCGCAGTGCACCAAGACCTCCGTGGTCGCCGCGCACTCCACCGGGCAGACGTCGCTGAACACCGCGATCGAGTTCAGCAACCGGCTGCTGAACTTCCCGCTGGTCGCGATCGCCGGGCTGACGTTCATCGCCTGCCTGATGCGGTACCGCCAGCACGGCGGCCGGGCCAGCGGCCGCAAGGACATCGTGTGGCTGTCGGCCATCCTCCCGCTCGGCGTCATCGCCCAGGCCGTCGTCGGTGGCATCGTCGTGCTCACCAAGCTGAACCCCGCGATGGTGGCGGTGCACTTCCTGCTGTCCACCGCGATCATCCTGACCGCCGCCGTGGTCCTGCACGCGCGCGTCTCCCGGCTTGCCGCCGAGCCGGATATGGAACGGTCCCGTGCTCCGCGCGCACCCGTCCGGCCGGACCTGCGCGTGCTGGCGGCCCTGCTGATGGCAATCACCGGGCTCATGCTCGCCGCCGGCACCGTGGTGACCGGGACCGGGCCGCTCGCGGGCACCACCATCGACTCCCACGGCCACCGCACCACGGTGCCGCGCTTCCACTTCTCCCTCCAGGCGGTCACCCAGCTGCACGCCGACATCGGCTGGTTCATCGGCGCGCTCGCGGTGGCGCTGGTGATCGGGCTCCGGTTCGCCGGCGCGCCCGCCAAGACCGTGCGGCTCGGCTGGATCGTGCTGTTCGGGCTCGGCCTGCAGGGCGTGATCGGCTACGTGCAGTACTTCAACCACCTGCCCGCCGGCCTCGTGTGGGTGCACGTCGCCGGGTCGGTCCTGGTCTGGATCTTCGTCCTGCGGCTGTACCTGTCCATCACCCCGGGCGTGCCACTGCGGTCGCTGCTGCGCGGGACCGGGGCGGCGAGCGCCGGGACAGTCAGCGTGGCGGAAAACGCCGCGGAATCGGGCGACACGGTTACGACGTCACCGCCACTTAAAACCACAATCTCATAGCATTAACTCATGACGGACGGCAGGCACGCGGTCTCCCTCATCTCGCCGCTCGCGGCCGCGGGGCGAGCGGATGAGGTCGTGCAGCGTGTCAGCCAGGCGATACAGCTGGGCCTGTTCGTCGACGGCGAGCAGCTGCCGTCGGAGACGGACTTCGCCGCGCAGCTCGGAGTATCCGCCATGACGCTGCGCGAGGCGCTCGCGACCCTGCGCGAGCAGGGGCTCGTGGAGACCCGCCGCGGCCGGACCGGCGGCACATTCGTGCGCCGCCCGGTGAGCCCGCCGGTCGGCGCGCTCCGCGACCGGCTGCGCACCATGACCACGAGCGCGCTGCGCGACCTGGCCGACGAGCAGTTCGCCGTGTCCGGCGCCGCCGCCAAGCTGGCCGCGGCCCGGGCGTCGGCGGTCAGCGTGCGGCGGCTCGTCATGCTCGCCGACCAGCTCGCCACCGCGTCCTCGCTGGCCTCGCGGATCAGGGCCGACAGCCGTTTCCACATCGAGGTCGCGATCGCCTCACAGTCGGAACGGCTCACCCGTCTCGAAGTCTCGCTCCAGACACAGCTCGCCGAGCTGCTCTGGCTGCCACCCGACACGCTGATCCCGGAAACGCCGACCGCGGCCCCGCTCCCGGCCACCGGGATCCTTGCCGGGACGCGCACCCCGCTGCAGGGTTATAGCGCCGACGGACTGCCCGATCCCGCAGCGGCCGCCGCCGAGCACCGCGCGATCGTAACCGCGATCGCCGCCGAGAACGGCGACCAGGCGCGGCTGCTCGCGGAGCGGCACGTGGAGCGGAACCTGCGCCGGCTCACCGCGCTGCGCCTCTCCATGGCGCACGACGGGGGCCAGCGATGAGAACAGCGATGAGGGATGCGGGGTGACGGGCCGCGAAGCCGGTCTGCCAGAGCTGACCCCGGAAGTGCTCGCCGAGCCCGGCGCCCGGATCCGGGCCGTGCTCGACGACATCTTCGGCCCGCTGGCTCTGGTCGGCGCGGCGTTCGCCACGCAGCGGCGTAGCTGCCGGGCCGCGGGCGACGAACTGACCGCGGACCGGCTGTCCGGGCTGCGCGGCATCATCTGGCAGCAGCTCGGCCAGTTGCCCGCGGCGGACGGCGTGGGGATCGTCGCCGCCCCCGGTGTGGTGGCCGGCCGGGACCGGCACCTGGAGTGGTGGCAGCGCACCGGCTCGGGCGAGAGCGGCACCGACGGCTACGCCCGGATCCGGCTCAACCTGGACCCGGAATCCATCGACCTGTACGACTACCTGGAGATGGACTGGTTCACGGTGCCCCGCCGGGAGGGGCGGCGCTACGTGTACGGGCCCTACATCGACTTCTCCGGCGCGGACCGGCACGTGCTGACGATGACGCTCCCGGTCCTCGACGACGGCCAGTTCCTCGGCGTGGCCGGCACGGACATCCGGATGTCGCACCTGGAGCCGGAACTCCTTGTCATCCTCCGGTCCGTGGCGGTGCCCGCCGTCCTGGTGAACGCCGAGCGCCGGGTCGTCGCCGCCAACACCGCCCGCTGGATCGCCGGCACCCGCGTCCCCCGCCTCCCGGCCGCCGGCGACGGCGAGTTCGACGCCGTCACGGAGATCGGCGCCGACAGCGGCTGGCGACTCGCCGCCGCGGCGCCCGCCCCCGGTTTCTGAAGAACGCTCACTGGCGGGTGAATACGGCGCGGATGGTCAAGGTGCTGTGCATCGAGACCATGCCCAGCTGATTCCAGGTGATGCCGAAGTCCCCCCGGTTGACGCCGACCTCGGCATCCACCCAGACCTCCCCGTCACCGGCGGCGGACACGGCGGCATCGAAGGACAACGCCCTGGTCCGACCATGGACGGTCAGCGCGCCGGTCACGGCGACTCCCTGGCCTGAAGGACGGATGCTGTCCGCGGTGAACGTGATGTCCGGATAGCTGTCGCTATCGAAGAAGTCGGCCGAGCGCAGGTGCGTGTCGCGCTTGGTGTTCTCGGTATCGATGGACGTCGCGGCCACCGTGAGGGTGCCGCCGGCCAGGCCGTCCGCGGTGACGGTGCCACTCCCGCTGACCTCGCGAAAGACGCCGTTGACTGTAATCAGGCCCAGTGACTTGCTCTTCAGCCGGACCGCTGACCGGCCCGGATCCAGTACCCATTCCCCGGCCAGGGCCCCGTCCCGCAGCAGATCCTGTAGCGCCGACGCGGTCATCTGTCCTGACGGTGAACGCATGATTGGCCTCCTTCTCAAGGTGTTCGCCTAAGAAGTCAGACGAAACAGACCCGAGAAAGGTCAGGGCACGAGCGGGCTCGGCCGAGCCTCCACGTCGGCCCGGGGGACGCTTCCGTCTACCCCGACTGCTATCGGAACGCCTCCTGTCTCCGGTGGCTGCAGTTTTGGGCTGCGGTAAGCCGCGCCGGGAACCTGACCGGCTTCGGGTGTGCCGAGTTCGGTGAACAGCGCGAAGGCTTGCTGCCAGTGACTTCGAGCCCCGGCGGGGTCGCAGTCAGCGTGGCACGCGTGGCCGAGGCCGTGGTGAGCGCGGGCCTGCTGGTACTTGTCGCCGGTCTGGGTGGCCAGTCCGAGCGCTGCGGCGTGCTCGTGGCGAGCACGATCAGGCTGGCTGGTGGCGAGCAGCACCTCGCCTAGGCTATTGAGCGTGTCGGCTTCACCCGAGCGGCTACCGAGTCCCCGGCGCAGGGCTAGTGCTTGACGCAGGTGGCTGGCGGCTTCACCGTGGAGGCCCTGCCGCGCGCACAGGTCAGCGGTCCTGGTGAGCGCCTCGGCCTCGTTCTCCCGGTAGCCGATCTCACGGCACAGGGCCAAGGCCCGGTCCAGGTAGTCGGCGGCTTGCTGGTATCGAGCCTGCCGCACGCCGACGGTGCCGAGGTTGCCCAGCGCGGAGGACTCCAGGTCCCGGGTGCCGATGTCCGCGGCGATGGCCAGTGCCTGCCGGTGGTGACGGGCGGCCAGGTCGTAACGGCCCAGCCGTTCTTCGCTGATGCCCAGGTTGTTCAACGCGTTCCCCGTGCTGTACTGGTCGCTGGTCTCGCGGAAGATGGCCAGGGCTTGCCGGTGAAAGCTGATGGCCTCCCGGTAGCGGCCCCGCAGGTACTGGATGTTGCCGAGGTTGCCCAGCGTGCGTGCCTGCCCGGTGCGATCACCTGTCTGCCGGAACAATGCCAGGGCCTGCCGCAGCTGATCGGCGGACTGCTCGTAGCGGCTCTGCCGGTAGTGGACGACGCCGAGATGGTTCAGCGCGCCCGCTTCGGCGGCCTGGTCACCTGTGCGATGAGCGGCGGCGCGGGCGTAGCTGTGGACGGTGATGGCCTCGGGGTAATGGCCACCGATATCGAGATAGCGAAATAGAGTGGCGGACAGCCGGGTGGCGTGCGAGGGCCAGCACTGCCCGGCGGCGTGCACGGTGACTGCTACCAGGGTGGCTCGTTCGCCGTCCAGCCAGGCCCGCGCTGCGGCGAGATCACCGATCGGCGGGACCGGGGTATCCGGCGGGAGGATGCGGGGCCTGCGGTGGCGTTCGGCGGGGTGCAGGACCTCCATCGCCATCGATGCCGTGTGCAGGTACTGGTCGAACAGCCGGGTCAGCGCTACGTCCTGTTCCTGCTCCCCGCCGCGGGAGGCGAGTTCACGGGCGTAGGCGCGCAGCAGGTCATGCATGACGTACCGGCCCGGTGAGGCTGACTGGACAAGGTGCGCCCGGGCTAGCACGTCCAGCACCCGGCGGGCCTGCTCAAGGGCGGTGCCGGTGAGGGCGGCAGCGGCGTACGGGTCGAAGTCCGCGCCGGGGTGCAGGCCCGCGAGCCGGAACGCCCGGGCGGTACCGGCGTCCAGGTGGCGGTAGGACCAGGAGAAGACCGCCCGCACCGCGGTCCGCGGATCCCCGCCCGCATCGAATAGGTCCAGCCGCTTTTGCTGGTCGGCCAGCTCGCCGACGAGCGTAGCCAGCGGCGCACCGGGGCGGGCGGCGGCGAGTTCGGCGGCCACCCGCAGCGCCAGCGGCAGCCGACAGCACTGGGTGGCTAGCGTCACGGCCGCACGGGGATCGTCATCGACCCTGGCACCTATGAGCGTCCGCAGCAAGCCGACCGCGTCTGGCAGCGGCAGCAGATCCAGCTCCAGCCGGGTGGCCCCATGCCCGGCGACAAGCCCGGCCAGCGAATCCCGGCTGGTCACTACCACCGCGCAGCCCGGCGAGCCGGGCAGCAGCGGCCGCACATGCTCGGCCGAGCCGGCATTATCCAGCACGACCAGTAGCTCCCTGCCCGCCAGCATGCTGCGGTACCTGGCTGCCCGCTGATCTTCTTCCAGTGGGATGTCCTGGCCGGGTACACCCAGCGAGAGCAGGAATCCGGCCAGCGCATCAGCGGCGGGCACCGGCCGGTCCGGGTCATACCCGCGCAGGTTCGCATACAGCTGGCCGCCGGGGAACCGGTCCGCCACCTGATGCGCCCACTGCACCGCCAGCGCCGTCTTGCCCACCCCCGCGGTCCCGCCGATCGTGGTGATCACCACGGCCTCGGGAGCCTGCCCGGCGGGCCGGTCCAGCAGCCCGGTCAGCGCCGCTAGCTCCCCGGCCCGGCCGGTGAACCCGGTCACCGGTCCGGGCAGTTCGTGCGGTACAGCTATGTCGGCACGACTGCCCGTCAAGGCCGCCGACTGCGGCATGGCTGGCGCCCGGTCGCCGGTCAGGACCTGCTGATACAGCTCGCGCAGCCCGGCTCCCGGCTCGATACCCAGCTCCTCGGCCAGCACCTCGCGGGCGGACTGGTAGGCCGCCAGCGCCTCGGAGTGCCGCCCGCACCGCACTAGCGCCAGCATCAGCTGGCTATGAAACCGCTCTCGCAACGGATGAGCCGCCGTCAGCGACTGCAGCTCCGCCACCAACTCGCCGTGCCGGCCCAGCTGCAGCCCCGCATCCACCCGCCACTCCACGGCCTCCAGCCGCAGTCGCTCCAGCCCTGGCACCTGCTCCCGGCGCAGCAGATCCGACGGTACATCGCCCAGCGGCTCCCCCCGCCACAACCCCAGCCCTTCGCTCAGCAGGTTCCACGCCTGCCCCCACTGGCCGGCCCGCACCGCCGCCCCGCCGTCCCGGCACAGGCGATGGAACCGCAGCACGTCGACCTCATCTTCTCCGGCCTGGAGCAGGTACCCGGGGTAGCGGCTCAGCACCCGCGTCCCCGCCGGGCCCAGGACCTGCCGCAGCCGCGTCACGTATGTCCGCATCGCTGCCCGGGCGTTTGGCGGCGACGCGTCCCACAGGGCTTCCGCCAAGCGTCCGGCCGAGACCACGCCACCCGCGGCCAGCAGCAGGGCAGCGAGCACGATCCGCTGTTTGGCCGCTGGCACCGCTCTGACGGCCCCCGTGGGGTCTGTGACCTGCACCGGGCCGAGCACGCCGAAACGCACCGTACCTCCGGCTTCGCTGATCGCGATCGGAGGCTCAGGTATTGCGGTCGCCGCATCGCCCGCGGCACGGGCCAGCCGCCGGCTGGCAGAGGCAATGAATTCCTCTTGCTGCTCGCCACGCAACCCCAGGGCATCGGCCAGTCGGCGAACCGAGTCTGGATGCGGCCACATGGTTCGGCCGCACTCCAGGTTGCTGACCGCGCGGATGCTCAGCCCGGACCGTTCCGCGAGCTCCCCCTGAGACAACCCAGCCACTCGGCGCGAGGTGCGCAGCCCCGCCCCGAACGCGCGGTCATAGTCAGTCATTTCTACCCTTATTGGTCTTTTTGTTACTTAGGTAAACCTCAGTAACAAAAGCTCATATAAGTAGGAATAGGCTCAAAATCCGCAGATAGCTGAGACTATCGGGGTACCAAGATCTGCGTCATGCTACCCACCGCACAAGAACGCACACCAAGGTTCAGGGAACGGCTGGCTCGTCGGTTGGGCTGCACTCCACGGATGGCTCGCTCGCCTGCCCGAGGAATTGCGTTCGGTAAAGCGCCGCGTAGAGTCCGCTGGCCGCGAGTAGCTGCTCATGCGTACCCCTCTCGGCTACATGCCCGCCGTCTACGACGAGGATCTGGCCCGCGTTCCTGATCGTGGACAAGCGGTGTGCGATCACCAGCGATGTGCGCCCGGCGAGGGTGATCCGCAGCGCACGCTGTACCGCCGCTTCTGACTCCGAGTCCAGGTGAGCAGTGGCCTCGTCGAGCACCACGACTGGCGGCGACTTGAGCAGCAGCCTGGCCAGGGCGAGACGCTGCTTTTCCCCGCCGGATAGCCGGTACCCGCGATCGCCGACGACCGTGTCCAGCCCGTCAGGAAGCGTGGCGATCACGTCCCAGACCTGCGCTGACCGGCACGCGTCGATCAGGTCTTCTTCGGAAGCGTCGGGGGCGGCGTAGCTGAGATTCGCGCGGATGGTGTCGTGGAACAAGTGAGCGTCCTGCATGACGACTCCTACCGTGTCGCGCAATGACGTCAGCGTGACGGCGCGAAGGTCGTGACCGCCGATCCGGACCGTCCCCGAATCGGGGTCGTACATGCGCGAGACAAGGTGCGCGATCGTCGTCTTTCCCGCCCCTGACGGGCCGACCAGGGCCGTGATCTGCCCGGGCGGCGCGACGAAACTGACATCGTGCAGCACCCTAGCCGCGTGCGCAGCGGACTCCCGCCGCGGAAGCGCTACAGATTCCAGGGAAGCGAGCGATACCTCCTGTGCGGTCGGGTAACGGAAGCAGACATGTTCGAATTCGACACCTGGGACCGTGTCCCCGCCGGCGCGTGAATGCAGGCTGATTGCCCCAGGTCGCTCGGTTATCAGCGGCTTGAGATCCAGCACCTCGAACGTCCGGTCAAAGCTGACGAGCGCGGTCATCACGTTTACCTGAAGATTCGACATCTGGCTGATCGGGGTATATATGCGAGCGAGCAGAGCCACGATCGCTACCAGCGTGCCGATCTGAAGCTGCCCGTTGGCGACGAGGGTCCCGCCGAGGCCGTAGGTCAGTGTGGTAGCGAGCAGGGCAACCAGATTGAGCGCGATGAACAACGCGCGGCCATAGATGACCATCGTCACGCCTATATCGCGTACCTTCTCCGCCCGGTCGGCGAAGATGTCGGCCTCGTCCTCCGGGCGCCCGTAGAGCTTGACGAGCAATGCGCCGGACACATTGAACCGCTCGTTCATCGCCGAACCCAGCTCCGCGTTCCGCTGCATCGCCTCGCGGGTGAGCCGCTGGACCCTGCGGCCGATCAGGCGGACCAAGACGATGAATAGCGGGATCAGCAGCAGGGCCGCGACGGTAACCAGCCATGACAAGAAGAGCAGAGCAGCGAAGACGAAAGCCAATACCAGCGTGCTGGAAACCGCGGTCGAGAGCAGAGTGGTAATCGCCTGCTGCGCGGCCACGACATCAGTATTAAGCCGGCTGACCAGCGATCCGGTCTGCGCCCGGGTAAAGAATGCGATCGGCTGCTGCTGTACGTGCTTGAATACCTGCATCCGCATGTCGTAGGTCACGTCTTGACTGACCGTCGCCGAAGCCCAGCCCTGGAACAGCAGGAGCACCGAATCGAATATTCCTAGTCCGGCCATCGCAAGGGTGTCCTCGATGATGACATGCGTGTTGTGCCGAAGAATTCCATCGTTAATGATCTCTCTTAGCATCAGTGGTACAGCCACTGTGATAGCCGCGTCGAGAGCGCAGACAAGGACTAGGAAGGCAAGGTCCACGCGGTAGGGCCGGGCATACTGATAAATCCTTCTGACTGTCCCGGGGCTGATCTTCTGGCGGGTGAGCGACGGATCGCCGGCGAGGCCAAGTCTCATTACCATTGATGAACCCTAACACTCTGGGATCCTTACAGGCCTTCAACGGCCTGCGGGAACCGGAAGAAATCCATTGGATCGTATTCCCGCTTCACGTGCTGTAGGCGCTTGTAATTGCTTCCGTAGTAGGCATGGGCCCAGTCCGCGAGATTAGGATCGGGAAAGTTCGGGTAAACACCGCCGGTGCCGTAGGGATTTACCGAAGCCGTGGATCTGTTCAGCCACTTTTGCCCGTCCTCCCAGGCGGCCCGGGAAGTAGCCGAGACCTCATGTTTGAGCAGGAACTTCTCGTTGCGATGAACGAATGCGGTCGCATCCGGTCCTATCCGGTTGTAGGCGCCACCCCATGCCGCGAAGTACAGCCCGCGCGACTGGCCCGGCATACGTGCCGCTGTGAGATTTTCCAGCAGCGCGGCGATCGCGTTAGCGGGCAGCTTCCGTCGAAAGAACTCGGACCGGGTTGCTGCGCGCACCGGCGCCGGGAAGTGACCAGCCGATGCCTGCTGCCACTGCGGCCCGAGAATGGCGGGGTGACGTTTAGCGTCACGGTATGGTACGCAGTGTGAGCGCAGCGGTCTTGTGCCGACCTGGACGGTCAGTTCGTTGAGCAGTTCCTGAGCGTGCACCTGGGGAGCGAGCATGACGCCGACGAGGTTGACCACGGGTGCCCCGCCGTCCGCGTCGGCGTTCACCAGCAGGCTGGCGGTCAGTTCGTCGGGCACGGCGATCGCCCACAATTGCCACGCGTCGATCACGGTCGCTGTCAACGGGCACGGCCAGGTCAGGTTAAATGCCACCGCGGGTGGGGTTCGCACGGTCCTGAACATCAGCGATGTGACCACGCCGAAATTGCCGCAGCCGGCCCCCCGCAGCGCCCAGAACAGGTCCTCGTGGTGACGTTCATCGCACTCGACCACGCGCCCGTCGGCAAGGACCACCTGTGCTCCGAGGAGGCGATCACAGGTCAGCCCGTACGTCCGGCCGAGGATTCCGAACCCGCCGCCGAGCGTGAGTCCCGCCAATCCCACTGACGCGGTCCGACCCGCGGGTATGGTGCAGCCCTGCTCGGCCAGCGCCGTCTAAACATCGCCCACTCGCGCACCCGCACCTACCGTTGCCACACCGGCTGAAAACGTCACGGAATGCATCGGCGTGACATCGATAACGATCCGTCCAGTCGAAGAACGCCAGAGCGGCCCGTGCCCTCCGGCGCGGATCACCGCGCGCAGCCCGGTCCGGCTCGCATACGAGATGAGTTCGGAAACGTCTGCCGCGTCCCGGCATCGGACAACCGCCTGCGACGCTGAACTGGCCATCTCGTGACCCCTCTGCTATCCGGTGAACAGCCAGGCTGCCAGGCGCTGGACGCCTCGTTCGCTGACGCCCTCTGGAAGTCCGCTGACCGCGGCCATCTTCAGCCGCATCGCGCTATCGAGCCGCAAGCCTCCGGTCAGCAGGTCCCTGAGTACCTCGGCGCGCATGGTCAGGTCCGGTTGCGGAGCGCTCGCGGTCAGCTGTTGCCTGCTGACCGTTCTGGTCGTGCTGTCTATGACCCAGCGCCGCTGCTGTTCGTCGCCGTACGTAGCGACGAGGCGGAGCGGGGGCAGTCCCGGCCCCTGGTATGCGGTCAGCCGCGGCGCGATCAGCGCGTGCACGAGATGGTCGGCTTGCGCGCCGATATCGTCTCGGCTGAGCAAGCTCCGGTCTGTCTCCGGACCGAGTTCGCCGGAGATGTTCCAGTCGTCCGTGACCGCCGCGTATCCCAGCGAAGTGAGCAGGACATTCATCTCGTCGCGCAGGCCGGCATCGAGAAGTGCCGCGGGAATGGCGCGCCCCCGCTCCACAGACGAGTTCTGGACGGCCGCCGTGTAATTTATCTTCCTGTCGGCGGGGCCGGGGTCATGCTCGACGTCAAAGGCTTCCTCGATTATCCGCCGCACCACCTTGTCGTCCTGATCCACGTCCAGGAAGTCGAGGATTCCGGCGAGCGTGGCGCCTGGATCACGGACCAGGTGCTCGTAGTGGACGCGGTATGTCCGGGCCGAGGGCGTGTCCTCGAGGACCATGATCTGCTTCGTCCGGTCGATCCAGTACCTGGCGAGCCCGGCCACGAAATTATCGAGGTGCGGCGAAATGTAGGGCGGGAAGCCGTAGAGCTGAAAACCCCACCGACTGGCTTCGAGGCCGGACGCAATGACGTCCATGGCGTGCCGGTGCAGGCACAGGTACCGGGCGCGGGGAAAAATCCTGTTGACGCCCCGCAGGTACTCGACCGTGTATAGCTCCTTGCTGCACCACACCGTCTTACCCCGGCGCTTGAGGTGGCCGGCCATGATCTGGTTGATCATCTGCCTCGCCATGGCCGCCGCCGCGTCGATCTCAGCGGACGGCTCCGTCTCACGCACTGCCTCGAGCGGGATCCGACCGCCGACGGTCTGTACGTGCAGCCACATCAGCTGGTTGCTGATGGCGGCGATGGCCGTCTCGGACGGGCAGGCGATGTCGGGATGGACGTCGAGCAGGTAGCGGAGCAGCGTCGATCCCGACCGCGCATTGCACACGATGAAGATGGGCTCCGCGGTCATCGGGGGCCTGGGCCTTCATCCGGCAGGGGCCGCGCCGGCGCCCGGTTCGGTCGTGTTCCGAGCATGAACTCACCTACCGAAGACTCCGTGAACGGGCTCAGGCCGGTGGCCATACTGAACACCGCTGAGTCTCCGCCGCCAAGCGCGCAGGGCGCGAGGCCCATCGCGGTCGCGGCCAGGTACATCGCCTCGTAGAGCACTCCGACGTTCCGCAGGGTGGTGGCATAGGCTATGCCCTGGTATTTCCAGCTGAGCCGGGTGAACCGGGAGACCAGGCTGATCAGGACCTGCGGCACGCTGGTCTGGCCGGCGGCCGTATAAGCGTCGAGCAGCATGCGCCTGATCTCGGCCGGGCTGTCGCAGACACGGGTTAGCTGATGCCCCGCCGGGTCGTAATGGTAGATGCCAGGGACCAGCCCGACACAGTGCCGGACGGTGAGGTAGAACTCCAGGTCATGGGAGCCGCCGCCGCTCGGGACGACTCTGAGGCTGGACTCATAGAAGATTCCGGCACCCTCGTCGATCGGCTGTACCTTCTTGATCGTCGCCACCCGGAACAGGAACTCGCCGAGCTGGTCAATGCTTATCGGCTCGATTCCGAACCGCCGGACCGACCGGCGGGAATCCATCACCGTGGCCAGGGGCGGGTCGTGGGCGGCGATATGGTCCAGGCTGGGGCGCGGCAGTGGTGTCCGCGGCCCGTCGGGCAGCGGGCGGATCGCCGGCGCGGGCGGGAGTGTGCCGTGGAACCGGAACGTACCCCCAGTCGGCCAGGCGGTGAGTCCGCGGCGGGTCGCGGCGTGCATCGCGACGTCATGGAATTCCCGCTGGACAAGGCCCGGATCGGTCTCTTCCGCTGTCGCACCTGACTCATCTGCCAGCGCTAGCACTCCCACGCCCAGCAGGAAGCCGGCCGCCGCTTGTACGGCGGCGGTTCCGCAGCCCGGGACATCGCGCGGCAACTCGGCTATCGCGCAGGGGCTGGCCAGGCGGGCCACCAGGCCGCCGAGGGCTGGCTCGACGATCTCGGCGCAGGCATGCGACACCGGTGATTCGATGATCAGCGACTCACCGGCGCGGCGGATGCAGGCGAACCTGGACAAGCGGACGCGGGCCGAGTCAGGCTGCGGCACGAAACTGAACCTGGCCAGTGGCCCGGCGGCGGCGGCCCGGAGCAATTCCTTGCCGGCCACCACGCATCCGAAGCGGAGGAGCAGCTTGCCGGTGAGCCGGTCGATTTCCAGGGCCAGCCGGTCCAAGTCAGCCTCGTCGTACGCGGACCTCGCTTCCTTCTCCAGCTCACTGAGCCTGGCCGGACCCTCCGCGATGCGGCGCAGCGCAGCCTCCACCCCGCGGTCCAGCCCTTTGAGCCGGATCGTCTTCGCCTGCGTGGTCAGCTCGACGGTGCCTGACCCGGGCGCACGCAACCGCACGAGATCGGTCAGCGAGACAGTAATTGTCTCCATGGACAGCAGGCTCACCATGGCACGCACCTCGGCTCGGGTGACGGAGACTGCGCGGGAACGTGACCTATCGCGCAGCCGCAGAACACTCGTTGACCGGCCCTGGGGTCGCCGGGCGAGACCAGCCAGCCTGACGCCGGGAGCCGGGCGAACAGGCCCGCCCCGAGACCGGCGCCTGTCGCCTCCTGCCAGGTGAGGCCGGCTGCGGTGGCCGCGGCGGCGACCAGCGCCGGGTAGCCGGGAGCGCCGCAAGCCGCGAGCGTTTCCCCAAGATCACCGGCGAACAGCAGCAGAGCGGGCGGGTCGAGAGCCCTGTCCCGCAGGTAGCTCTCCGCCAGCGATGTACCCTCGTCGGACGTCCCGGCTTCCCCGAGCGGCATCAGATCCCCCGCTTCCCCACTGAGGACGTAAAGACCGCGCGTCATTCCAGCGACGTGGCGGGCATAGACGACGCAGCTGAGCGCCGGGGCGGCATTCGGCTGCCGCCAGATCGCCTCGGCGCCCGTCAGGCCCGCGGTGGAGGTCTGCCGCACTATCTCGGTCGTGACGGGTTCGTCGCGGAACAGGTATGTCAACGGCCGTCGCAGGCGTGCGGAAAGCCCGGCTGGCGGGGATCCAGCCAACGGCCTTCGCGCTGCCGGGTCACGTGCCAAGCCGATGACCGCCGCGACTATCTCCCGTCCGGGGGCAAGCTCGAGCATTTCGTCCAGGTACTGGGCATGGTCCTGGCGGGCTGCCACCCGCCAGCCGGAAAGGCGCGCACACGCGTGAAGCTGCGCCACGGCAAGACCTGCGTCCTGGTAGATCACGCGCCGGGCGGCTGGCCCGAATACCGACCTTGCCAGCGGCACGTCACCGGTAAGCACCACGGACAATGCGCCGCCCGGCGCCGGGCAGTCGGCCCGGCCTCGCCCTGGGAGCACAACGAACTCGCGAGACGACGCGTCGAAGTAATGGATACCCCATCCGGCGCCGTCAAGGTTACCAAGCACGTATGCGTTAATGCTGCCGAGAGGTCCCACTGTGGGTGTCCAGCCCGGCCGGCTGGACGAGTCCTGTGAGTTACGAACGGTCCGCGCGCCGACGCTACGCGTGAGCAGCCATCCAAGCGCAGGCAGTAGGGAGTCGTTCCTGGCGCCTCTCCCGCCGCGGCGCGCTCGCAGCCGCGGCTCGGTCAGATAGGGCTTGGGCAGGACCGCGTGGCGATGGGCGGCCTCCGCGGAACGCATCTCACCGCCCCAAGGCGGCGGCTCGACCGACCGCTCATATTCGAGTTCGGACAGCTCGCGATCGGTATGCGACAGTCCAGGAGGGCGGCATGAGGGGCACTGCGGCTGCCGGACTAGCGTGCGTTCAACCTGATGGCCATCCGGCCATACCTCGATGATCCCTTGCCACGTTCGTGACGTACCGTAACCTCCGAGGTAACGCAGTGCGGCGCCAGCCGCGACGCCCGCGCCGAGACCGGTGAGCGCCGCCCCATCCGTGACTGCCGTTTCGGGACCGCCGCCAAGGCTGCTCCCGCTGCCGGAACTGGTGGGGCAATCCGGGCAGGCTCCGCCCGGGGCGCCGAGCAAGGGCCCCACCGAAATCCTGTCGGCGCCCGCCCGCACCAAGAGCCAGGGCACCGCGGGCCACTTTGGCCCGCTCTCCGCAGGCGCTGCGGCTGCGGTCCAGACGACAAGGCCTGGCATTCCGTCACCAGCGGTCTGGGAGGGCCAGCCCCTGTCGCGCCGCACCGAACCGATGGCGGACCGTTCCAGCAAGTCCGCGACGGCATCGGCGACCGGAGTGCCACCGACGACACAAACCACGGCCCGGTGCAGCCGCTCCGTCACGGCGGGCCCTCGTCCGCCGGGCACCGAACGGTGCAGGAATTGACGCATGGGCGAACTGCGGTCCTGCTCGGCGACGGGCTGTGTCAGTACCTGGACGAGCCCGCGCTGGCTGAGCAGTTCGACCAGCCGCCAGACGCTCGCCGGAGCGTAGTCAAGGTCGGCCGCGATTTCCGCCACCCGCTTGGTGCCGTCAAGCAGCGGAAGCAGCCTCGGGAACACCTCGCGCGCCACCCTCCCGGTGAACATCTCTCGCTGGGGGCCGCCTTCGGCGATGTATCCCTCGGCTATGCGGACGACCATGATTCCATCGGCAACCTGCGGGTAAGCCGTCTGCCACCCAGTCACATCCGCCTCCCGGGGACGGCGCGCATGCCCGTGGCCTGGCTGGCCACGCCGAGGAGGCTTTCCCTGGCCGCCTTGGCCCGCGCTTCAGCGGCCGGTGCGGTCGCGCCGCACACCGGACACGCGTCGACCGGGACCACCTGCCACAGACGGATCGAGTCGGTGTCACAATCGATCAGCCCGACCTGCCCCACTTGTGCCTGGCCGGCCGCCGCTCCGAGCATGGCAAGGGTGAGCCCGGCTGCCATCGCCGCGACGTGCGGGGGGAATCCTTCCACCCCGAGCTGCCTGTCGCCGTTCAGTGCCTGTTCCAGATCCGCGTCTCGCCCCAGGCCGGAAACCCAGGAATGCTGACGGACCCGGATCGAATAACACGCGTAGCACGGGGCGAGCCCCGGCACGACAGCCGGCCCGACCCGGATGTGGGGATGGGAGAAGGCGACCGGCAGCCAGGGACGCTGAGCGGTTTTCGCCGCGTCCGCGAACTCCTCGAACTCAGCCGCCACATCGCGCCACGAGGCATAGATCGCGAGGCCGTCGGCTGCCAGGAAGCTGCTGAGCTCCCGAGGCCGCTCACTGACGACCCGCGCGGTGCGTCCGCTCATCGTCAGCAGGCGGACGAGTCCACCGGCCACGGCATCGCCGAACCGGCCGTCGGCGAGAATCTGGATATTAGGCGTACCGGCGCCGTTTCCGCTGACTGTCATGGGATCGGCTGGGGGTACGGATTGAGCTGTCGCTCCGGCAGCACTCGCATGCCCATCTTCCGCGGGGCGTCATAGACGCGGCTGTGCGCCCGGTACTGGACCAGCGGCTGCAGCGACATCGGCTGCAGTTGCGGAATGACTACATGGACAACGACGTATCCGGCTTCATCTATCTCCCGCGTGGACAGGTCGGCCGCGAAAACGGACATGTCCCGCTCAGCCAGGCAACGCAGCAGGAACGCCAGACGGTCGGCGTCGGACGCGAAGTGCCTGCTGGCGGGACGAGTTGCCGGACGATCTGAAAAGCCGTCGAGCAGGAAGGCAAACACCGGCCGACGGCTTTGCCTGGACATTATGGCGGCGCCGTCGGTCGCCGAGCGGAAGTCAGTGTAACGACGTGGCTGATCCTTCCTGGAGCAGAGACCCAGGCGATTGCTCATGACCTCGAGCAGAGCGCGTAGCACCGCGGAACGTACGTCCAGGTCAGCTGCACAAGCCACGAGCTGCGATACACGTGGGTTCTGTGTGGTCTGAACGCAGTACACGACTGGGATGTCGAGATCGGTGGTCGCGTCGAACAGGTGCGTCCGGATCCCGTGATCGCTGCACCAGTCAATGACTTCGCGGGCATCATCAGATATGCACTCATCGGACAGCCGTGGCAGCGGCAGCCGCTGCAGCCAGGTCAGCGCGATAGCATCCCGCTCTACTACCTCGCAGATCCCGTTGACAAGAGCTGCTTCGATAGATGTATGCGCGGCAGCACCTGTAGAGATCGGAAGCCAGAAGCGCTCCGGTGGCGGGCATGACGGGAGGAGGTAGGCCATGTTCGCGGGAATGAGCACTTCCCTGGTCGCCAGCAGGTCAACCGCGAGCGTCCAGCGGATTGGCTTGCTCTTGTCCGCGCGGACTGCCAAGTGGTGCGACTGCCGGATCTCGCGAGCGGAACACCGGGGCACTAGGTCGAGATCCATTGCGTCCTCGCCGAGTTCCGCCGCGGATGCGAATACGAAAGGCCGGTCAATAGCGCTGAAAGCCATGCGTTCCAGTGCCTCGCTGATCGCCACCAGTTGCGCATGTTCCGGATCGCCATAGGCCCTGCCCGAGCCGATAATGGTCTCGGAATTCCAGGCAGGTGCCCCTTCCATTGCAACGCGATCACCGACCCATGCCGCATAAACGGCGCACTTCGGAGGCATCCACCCATCAGATTTCACCCGCCGCGCCGGACCGACGGCCCCAAACGGTCCGGACACGGCGGTCGCGTTTTCCAGCGCGGCTGCCCGGAGAGTAGCCCTGACAGTCATTGGGCGCTAGTAAACACCGTACGTACTGCAGGCAGGGACGCAGCTTCCCTGGCCCGCGCTGCAGGGGAAACATGATCCGATGCAGTTGCAGGTACCGTCGGTGCTGCCACCCGATATGCTGGCTCGCGGAGAACTCGCGAAATTTATTTCTTCCTCGTAGAGGGAGTCCTTGGCGACCCGGTTGACGCCGAGCGAGATTACTGAGAGGTCCGCCATAAGGTCTTCCAGGTCGCCGGCCGCTATTACCT
>Ga0210395_10001515_pt1 | contig 17941 bp, 19 predicted proteins | sample IncBWH4OmetaG_FD_150861 | JGI IMG/M metagenome (GOLD analysis project Ga0210395, IMG submission 150861) | Forest soil microbial communities from Barre Woods Harvard Forest LTER site, Petersham, Massachusetts, United States - Inc-BW-H-4-O ...
GATCACCGGAAGCGCCGTCATCGAGCCGCCGCCCATCTCGTCGGAGAGCTTCGCGGCGCGCTCCAGCAGCCGTGAATGCAAATAAAAGACGTCGCCCGGGTACGCCTCACGTCCCGGCGGCCGGCGCAGCAACAGCGACATCTCGCGGTACGATTGAGCGTGTTTGGTGAGGTCGTCATAGACGATCAGAACGTCTTTGCCGGCATACATGAACTCCTCGGCCATCGCGCAACCGGCGAACGGCGCCATCCAGCGAAGCGCCGCCGCTTCGGACGGGCTCACCGCGACGATGGTCGTGTAGGCCATCGCACCCTTTTGCTCGAGAATTTGAGCTAGCGCGGCAACGGTCGAACTCTTCTGTCCAATCGCGACGTAAACGCAGCGTACGTCGCGCCCCTTCTGATTGATGATCGCATCGATGGCCATGGCGGTCTTTCCGGTCGAACGATCGCCGATGATCAGCTCCCGCTGCCCTTTTCCAATGGGAATGAGGGCGTCGATCACGCGGATTCCGGTCTGTAACGGCTGTTTGACGGGCTGCCGCTGCACGACGGTGGGCGCGACGTTTTCGATCGTACGGAAACGCGTCGTTGCAATCTCGCCTTTGCCGTCAATGGGCTGGCCCAATGGATTGACGATCCGGCCGAGCATCGCATCGCCGACCGGCACGGAGGCGATGCGGCCGGTCCGCCGCACGGTGTCGCCCTCTTTGATCTCGGAATCGGGGCCCATGATCACGACGCCGACGTTGTCCTCTTCGAGGTTCAGTGCGACGCCCTGCAGGCCGTTGGCAAACTCCACCAGCTCCGAGGATCGTACGCCGCGCAATCCGTAGACGCGAGCGAGGTTCGCGCCGACGGAGATGACCGTGCCAACCTCATCCTCTTGAATCTCGGACTTGAACTGCTCGATCTGCGCTTTGAGAATACTGGCGATTTCGTCAGCGTTTATCATGCATCAACTTTCTTAGGAGCCTACAGGCTCCCAGCCGTTGTGTGGAGTTGGCGGGCGAGAGCATCGAGGCGACCGGCAACGGTCGCGTCGATTCGGCGATCCCCGATCAGGAGGCGCAGGCCGCCGATGAGATCGGCGTTGACTCGCTGCGTCACTTCGAACTTTTTACCGTAGAGGCGCTCGAGTCTCTCAATCAAATCCCGATATTCGGCAGCGTCGAGCGCTCTCGCGGATTCTAAATCCATCGTCTCCGCGCCGCGCGCGGCTCGCTCCAACGCAAGGTACTCCTCGACGATCGCACCGAGCAAAGCCTCACGGCGCTTGCGGACCAACAGCAAGAGCGTGTGGAGTGCGACCGGGTCGATTCGGTTCTCGAATGCTTGCGTCAGGACGCGCTCTTTCTCGCGGCGCTCGATTACCGGCGCGACGAAAAAGTCGTGGACCAACCCGTGCGGGCCGATGGCCTGCGCCACCGCCGCTAAATCGGCGCCGACGCGCTTGACGGCGCCGCGTTCCTCGGCAACGCCGATCGCCGCGATGGCGTAGCGGCGCGCGAGCGTGCGATTAACCACCGGCGATCTCCTCTAGCGAACCGACGAAACGCTCGACCAGGCGCGAGTCGAGCGCGGGACCGACGCGCTGCGCGGCGTCGTGCCGCGCTATTTTCAGCGCGTGCTCCAAGAGCTCGTCGCGAAGCCGCAAGCCGGCCGCCGCCCGCGCGCGCTCTAGCTCCCCGCCGGCATCGCGCAGGGCGCGCTCGCCGGTTTCGGTTGCATCTTTGAGGATCGTCTCGCGCTCGCGTTGACCGTGAAGCTCCGCTCGCTGCTCGATCAGTTCGGCATCCCGTCGCGCGCTGTCGATCTCCTCACGCAAAGCACCAAGGGCACCTTTAGCCTCATCTCGATGGCGCTCCGATTCCGCGATCTGCGCGTTGCTGCGCGCCTGCGCGGCCATAACGACCGGCAGTATCCATTTGTTCCAGATAAAAACGAGCGCGCCGATAAAGAGAATCGACGAAACGACCTGACTCCAGATGGAGATCTCGAGATAAAGGCGTTCGTCGTTCATCCCGATCCCTCCGGAAGAACTCGATCGAGCATAAAGGCCGCCACTCTTCGCGCCGCCTCCGATTCGCCCGCCCGAGCCTCATCGAGCTCGCGTTGCGCGGTTTGCTGCGCGTCCTCGACGACGCTTTGGACCCGTTGCGAGTAGCGGGTTGCCAACTCCGCCGCCTCGTTGGACGCTTGAGCCCGCGCCGCCGCGACGCGGTGCTCCGCTTTGAGCCGTGCCGAGGCCCGAACCGCCTCGGCCTGCTCGCGCAGACTGTGCGCCTCGGCTTGGTGCTGGTCGTAATCCGAAACGAGACTATTGATATACTCGCGCCTCCGTCGAATCGCCGCCGAGACGGGTCGCAAGAAGACGACGTTCAAGATCGCGAAAAAAATCGCGAAATTGATCAACTGCACGACTACGTCCTGCCAATCGACGGACAAAAACGACATGTAGCTTACTTCACCAAAGCGCTGACGATCGCCGGAACCTTCGCGACCACGAGTAAAATGTAGAAGGAGAGCGCGATAGCGATGAACGGGACGGCCTCCAGGACGCCGACGCCCAAAAACATGAACAGAAAAATATTGGGCCGTGCTTCGGGCTGGCGAGAGATCGATTCGACCGCTTTCGCGGCGACGGTACCATCACCCACGGCCGAACCAAATGCCACGCCTGAAATGATGATGCCGAAACAGATCAGCGCTGCGGCTGCGATTAATGCTTCTGGATTCAAGGACGTTCCTTTCTAATGGTCGTCGGCAAGCGCCAGCGAGAGATAGACGATTGCCAGCAGCGTAAAGACGAAAGCTTGGATCGTTCCAACGAAGAAGTTGAAAAACTGAATCAGAAAAGGCACGACGGCCACGCCGAATGACAGGTTGAACGCTCCGATTTTGATTCGCGCGAGGATGATCGACGTGACGATAATGAAAAGCAGCTCGCCAACGAAGATGTTGAAGAAGAGTCGTGCGGCCAGCGTTATCGGGCGAAGAATCTCGTCCAGGACGTTTATCGGGAAAAGCACGGGGAACGGCTTAAAGGCGTGCCCGAGGTACGCGAAGCCCTTCTTACGGAACGCCGCGACCTGGATCATGCAGAAGACGAGGAGCGCCAGCGGAACGACGGTGTTGAGGTCGGCCGTTGGCGATCCTCCGAACGGCAGTCCAAACTCCTTGAGCGGCACGATGCCGAACTGATTGAGCAGGAAAATGAAGAGAAAGAGCGCGACGAAAAACGGAACGAACGGCTCTCCGCCCTCTCCGAGAACGCTCGTGACTAGGTCGGCCATGTAGTTGAAAACGGCTTCCAGAACGGCTTGGCGCTTCGTGACGTAGGGCGACCGATAGCTGGCGCCGATCCACCCGAAGAAAAGCAAAGCGACGATCATGACGAGCCAGGTCGTCACGATGGTGTCGGCATGCACCGGTCCGAGTACCGGGAGCTGCCAAAGGTGGTGTTCGCCGATCTGTTCGTGCACCGATATTTGATCCGTTAAGGCTTCCGTCGAAAGACTCGCAACGCGCCCCAGGCGTACGCGGCGAGCGGAATAAAGAAACCGGCAAGAAATGGCCCGAGCGACCACCAAGGTCCGCGGGCCGCTAACGCCGCGGCTACTATACTAAAGGCCGCCAGCCGCGGTAAACTACTTATCCCAAAGAAAACGGCGCTGCGCGTTTCCACCAGTCGCTCGCTCCCCCGCATTATGCCAAGCATATTGGCAATCCCGCACGTGACTCCGATCAAGAGCGCGAGACCGGCAAACCAAACGAACGGAACCAGCAACAGCGCGACGACCGCGGCAACCGCGAACGATCCAGCGGCCACGCCCCATTTGAGACGGTAGTAAGCCGCGAGAGCCATATCCTTCCCGCCGGTCGCCGGCATCATTCCATGGACTTCGCCAGCAACCGAAGCGCGGCGTAGCCTCCGACGATTAGCCCAAGCATCAAGCCGGCAGGGACAAGCAGTGGTGCGCTCAGTCGCTGACCCGCCGCGACTCCCAACAGGAGGCCGAGGATCGCCGCACCGGCAAAACTCCCGCCGGCAAAGAGCACCGGCAGAACGACCCTCACGAGCCTTGTGCGACGGTCGCTTGGGCTTCGAAGGGCTCTGGGTACTCGCCGCCTCGCAGACGCGCCGCCAGCCACTTCACGATTCGCGAGGCCGCCCGGCCGTCTCCGTAGGGATTACGCGCGTGCGCCATCGCCGCGTAGGCGACGCGGTCCTCGAGCAGCTGGCGCGCCGCACCGACGATGCGCTCGCGGTCGTGACCCACGAGGGCTAGCGTCCCCGCGGCCAGACCCTCCGGACGTTCGGTCTCCTCACGCATCACGAGCACCGGTTTGCCGATGCACGGCGCTTCTTCTTGCAGACCGCCCGAATCGGTAAGAACGAAAGCCGATCCTCTCACAGCGGCGACCATCTCGCCGTAATCGATCGGATCGACCAGCACGACTCCGGAGATCCCCCCGAGAATTTCGCGCGCGATGGGCGCGACCCGCGGCGACGGATGCACCGGCCAGTAAAGCTGGGGCTTCGACGGCAGCTCGGCAATCGCGCGCAACGCCTCGCAGATTTCCCGCATATGGTCGTGGTTCTCACGGCGGTGCGCGGTCACGACGATCGCCGGCGCTGTCGAGTCGAGCTCGGACCACCGGGGCGGAAGGGAAAGATCGTCGCGTGCCGCCGTCTCGAGAAACGCGTCGATGACCGTATTTCCGGTCACGACGACGTCGGCGGCCGCTACGTTCTCTGCGAGCAGATGTTCGCGAGCCAAGAGGGTCGGCGCGAAATGGTAGGTCGCGAGCGTCGCCGTCAGGCGACGATTCATCTCTTCGGGATACGGCAGCCAGCGATTGCTCGTGCGCAATCCGGCCTCGACGTGGCCTACCGGAATCCGTCGATAGAAAGCCGCGAGCGCCGCGGCCGCGCTCGTCGTCGTGTCGCCGTGAACCAGGACGACGTCGGGACGCGCCTCGCGCAGCACCGGTTCCATACCGATCAGCACGCGCGTCGTGATCTCCGTGAGGCTTTGATCTTCGGTCATCACGTTGAGATCGTAGTCGGGTGTAATCGCGAAGAACTCGAGCAGATCGTCGAGCATTTGGCGGTGCTGGGCGGTAACGCAAACGCACGCAACTATTTCCGGATGCGATTGTAAAGCGCGAACGACGGGGGCCATCTTGATCGTATCCGGGCGCGTCCCGAACACGCTCATCACACGCAACGCGTCGGTCATTGGCTAGGTTGCGTGCCGAAAGACGTGCGTGAACTCGCCCGAGAAGAAGAGGGCGACCGCGCCCAATGCCAAGCAGACGGCATAGAGAACCAGCACGGCCTGGCGAACGTTGAGGCCGAAGCGGAAAATCAACTGATGGTGAAAGTGGCCGCGATCCGCTTCGGTGATGCGCTTGCCGCTGCTGGCGCGGCGCACGATGGCCGCTGCCGTATCGAGCACGGGCAGCGCCAACACGAGCAACGGCACCACGACGCTGATCGCAATCGCGGTCTTGCTCGCGCCGATGATCGAAACGGTACCGAACACGTAACCGATGAAGAGCGATCCCGAGTCGCCGAGGATGATTCGCGCGGGATTGAAGTTATACGGCAGAAAGCCGAGTGCGGCACCCGCCAGCGCGACCACGACCAGCGCGACGACGGGGTTTGCGTGCAGCACCGCGATGACAAAGAGAAAGACGCTCGAGATCGCGGCGACGCCCGCAAGCAGGCCGTCGAGGCCGTCGAGAAAGTTGATCGCGTTCATCATGCCGACGTACCAGATCAGCGTAACCGGAACCGCCACCCACGTCGGAAAATCGATCCAGTTGGTTCCGGGATTATGGTCGAACGGATTGGTGATGCCCGGAATGATGAAGCCGTACAACATCGAGATCAAGGCCACGACGGTCTGAGCGACGAGCTTGTTCCGAGGACGCATCTGCATCACGTCGTCCCAGACGCCGACGCCGACGATCAACAAGCTTCCAAAGAGCAGGCCCACGAGGCGGTGGACCGCATCGAACTGATCGGCCGCCGGCAGCAACCGCACCGGCGACGTCATCGACACGCCCAGAACGGCGAAAAGCGCAAACGAGAAGCCGAAGAAGACTGCAATTCCGCCCACGCGCGGCTTCGGCGTGTCGTGCATTCGACGCTCGCCGGCGTCGCGGTCGACGATTCCCAGACGGTTGGCAAGCCGCACGACCAGCGGCGTCGCCAGCAAGCTAACCACGGCCGCGATGACAAAGGCCGTGGCATAAATCGTGCCCGCAGTAAGCAAGTGGCGACTCAACCGCGGACGCCCTCGAGGGTGGAAAACGCTACCAGAGCTACTCCCGCTTCAGCCAGCAACTGACTCGCGACCGCGTCGGGATACGGCTGGTCGTAAACGATTCTCGTCACGCCCGCGCTGATGAGCAGCTTCGAACAGTTCACGCACGGCTGGTGCGTACAGTAGGCCGTGGCATCTTGCAGACTGACACCGTGCAGCGCGCCTTGCACCACCGCATTGGCTTCGGCGTGCGTCGCTCGAAGGCAATGCTCGCCGATTAGCGTGCAACCTACCTCCGTGCAGTGAGCGACGCCGCGCGGCGCCCCGTTGTAGCCGGTCGTCAAGATGCGGTGCGCGCGCATTAAAACACAACCAACCGAGGCTCGCGGGCAGGTCGCACGCGTGCTGACGGTGTGCGCGATTTGCATAAAATACTCGTCCCAGCCGGGGCGCACGTCGTCAGACCGGCTAAGGGACGTCGTAGCGCGAGGTCAACTCGCGAACCCGTCCCCCGAGCCGCGCAATCTCGCGACGCTCTTCGATGTCGTCGAGGGCGTCGCAAATGATGCGGGCCACTTCGCGACAATCTTGCGCGCCAAAACCCCGCGTCGTGATCGCCGGCGTGCCGATTCGAATGCCGCTGGCGACCATGGGCTTCTGCGTGTCGAAGGGAATCGCGTTCTTGTTGACCGTGACGTTGATCTCGTCGAGGTAGGCCTCGACCGCCTTTCCGGTTAGGCCCTTGACCGAGACGTCGACGAGCATCAGATGCGTGTCGGTTCCTCCCCCCACCAAACGAAGTCCCGCTTGCATGAACTCCTCGGCCATAACGCGAGCATTTTTCACGACCCGCTCTTGGTACGTCTTGAAATCGGGCTGCAACGCCTCGCCAAACGCCACCGCTTTTGCGGCAATCGTATGCATCAGCGGGCCGCCCTGAATCCCGGGAAAGACGCTCTTATCCAAGGCTAGCGCCCAGTTCTGCGTGCAAAGGACGAAGCCGCCGCGCGGGCCGCGCAGCGTTTTGTGGGTCGTCGACGACACGAAGTCGGCCAGCGGTACCGGCGAGGGGTGCAGCCCAACCGCGACGAGTCCCGCGATGTGCGCAAAATCAACGAGGAGCGCCGCGCCGATCTCCGACGCGATCTCGCGAAATGGTTCGTACTCCATTACGCGGGGATACGCGCTCGCGCCGGCTACGATCAGTTTCGGCTTATGTTCGCGAGCGAGCGCTCGAACTTGATCGAAATCGATTAACTCGGTGTCTTTACGGACCCCGTAGGCGATTGCATTATAGAGCTTTCCTGAGAAGCTGACCTTGGTTCCATGAGTCAAATGGCCGCCGTGGGCGAGCGACATTCCGAGAACCGTGTCGCCGGGTTGCAAGAGGGCCATGAAGACCGCCATGTTCGCTTGAGCGCCGGAGTGCGGCTGGACGTTGGCATGATCTGCGCCGAAGATCTGTTTGAGCCGCTCCAGCGCGAGCGTTTCGGCGACGTCGACCCATTGACAGCCGCCGTAATATCGCTTGCCCGGATAACCCTCCGCATATTTATTGGTCATCACGCAGGCGTTTGCTTCGCGTACCGCCCGGCTTGCATAGTTCTCCGAAGCGATAAGTTCCAGGTTCTCTCTTTGCCGCCGCTCCTCGCCCGCGATGGCGGCAAAGACTTCGGGGTCGCCCCCTTCGATGTGAGTCGGCGTCAGAATTTCCACTATCAAAGGTCTTTGGGGGTTTGCGCCCCGGTGACCTTCGGTGCACCGATGAGGGTGAGTAACGGCGAGCGGTCGAAAATCCGAGGCCGATGAAGCTTGCCTGCGCGAGCGGTGCCCTCCACCGCGGGATCGAGAGCGGCGAGCTCACGCAACTCGAGTTCTTGGACCTGTGCGCGCGCGAGTTGGGTTGCGACGGCGTCGTCTTAGACGTGCGGCATTTTCCGCGACCGGACGACGACTACCTCGCGCAGATCAAGAAGATGGCGACCGACTGGGGCCTCTCGATTGCCGCGATTAGCGACTCGAGCTTCTTTAGCTCGGAACCGGAACGCGTGACGAAGGTTCTCAGCGACGCGGCCTTCCTCGGCGCGCCGCTGATCGCGGCCCCGCTCGCACTCCAGACCGAATGCTCCTGGAGCGAACAGTTAGAGCGGCTCGCCTTCGCCACGTCGCTGGCAAAGCGCCTCAACGTCACGTTGGCTTTACGTAACGCCCGCAATACGTTTGCCGCCGGGACTCAAGATTGCAAGCGCGTGGTCAAAGAGACCGACTCCGCCTGGCTGCGGTACGGACCCGATCCGCAGGAGCTCGACGCTGCCAGCGACGCGCAAGCTCTCGCGTCCAACACCGTCTTACTGTGGAGCGATCTGCGCAAACAAACAGAGCAAACGGTCGCCGCGGCAACACACGCTTTCGCACATTTTCGCGGATACGTTGCCATCGACGAGGCCTCGGGTGCGGCAACGACGGACCATCTTGCGGGCGCGATCGCTACGTGGCGCGACGCGCTATGCACCCAATACAAAGAACTCAACCACAAATAGCGTCTTGCGTACGCGGTACGAACCTGCATTCTCGCAGGTGGGTGCGGCCCGGGCGCCGGTTTGGGGCAGGCATCTCGAGCCCGCCGCTCCGTCGTATCCGGAGCTGATGCTCCCTAGGTAGTATAAGTCGGTTCGGTACCTACGTTCGCTGCGCGCTAAGCGTAGTCGAGCCCCTCTACCGTACCACCGTGAGTCAAGTGGCTCGGCCTCCAAAGGCCAAGCCGGTAGAAGCCGGTCCGCCCACGAAGTGCGAGGCCGATGTCTTCGCTCTCGATTTCGGTCTGCGCGATGGAGCTGCCGCTCGTACACGTCTTCAAGATCGCGCGCGGCGAAGAAGCGATCGCGCGTACCGCAGTCGTCCGCGTTCGAGCTGCCGATCTCGAGGGCATCGGCGAGGCCACGCCGATCGAACGTTACGGGGAGTCGGTGGAGAGCGTCATTGCGTACTTCGGGGCGCATCCGCTCGCCTGCGACGATCCCTTCCGCCTCGAATCGCTGTTGCACGCGGAGATTCCCGCGGCGGCTCGCGCGGGACTCGACCTCGCGCTCCACGATCTGATTGGCAAAGAGCTCGGCAAACCGCTCTACGCGCTGCTTGGTCTCGATCCGTCGCACGCGCCGTTGACTTCGTTCACGATCGGCATCGCCGACCCGCAGATGATGCTGCGCAAAGTCGACGAGGCCGCGCACTATCCGATTCTCAAAGTCAAGCTCGGAGCCGGCACGCTCTCCGAACAGGTCGAGATCGTCGCGGCGATCCGGGGACGTTACGGCGGCGCACTTCGTCTCGACGCCAACGAAGGTTGGAACGTGGACGAGGCGATTACGATTTTGCGCGAACTGCAACGCTTCGAGATCGAGTTCTGCGAACAGCCCGTCGTCGCCGGCAACCCGCAATGGCTGCGAGCGATTCGCGACCGCGTCTCGATACCGATCGTCGCCGATGAAGATTGTCTCGTCGCAAGCGACCTTCCGCCGTTATACGGTTGCGTCGATGGCGTCAACGTTAAGCTCGCTAAGGCCGGAGGTATTCGGGGCGCGCTGGCGATGATCCACACCGCGCGCGCGATGGGGTTGAAGGTCATGCTCGGCTGCATGGTCGAGAGCGCAATCGCCGCGACGGCCGCCGCCCACGTCGCGCCGCTGGCGGATTGGGCGGATCTCGACGGCCCGCTCTTGATATCACGCGACCCATTCACCGGAGTGTGCTACGAGGCGGGCAAACTACTGATTCCCGACGCGCCCGGGCTGGGCGTCCGCGAGGTGGCGTTGCGGTGACGCGACGTTACGCAGTTCTCGCTCCGGATCGCTTCGAACATGACGCCAAGACGGCGCACGGGGTGATTCGCTACGGAAGTGACGAGGTGGTGGCGGTGATCGACCCGACGCACGCCGGGCGGCGCGTGCGCGACGTGCTTGCCTACCTCGACAGCGACGTTCCCATCGTCGGCAGCGTCCTCGAGGCACTGGCACTCGCTCCGACGTCGCTGCTCATCGGAACCGCGCCTAAGGGCGGCGGCCTTCCACCCGATTGGCGCGCGGCCGTCTCGCAAGCAATCGCCGCGAAACTCGAGATCGTCAGTGGCCTGCACGAGATGCTCGGAATCGATCGCGAGTTTCGAAGGGATGCGCGCGCCGCGGGCACGGCGATCTGGGATGTCCGCGAGCCCCCCGAGGTACCGCTTTTTTCCGGCGACGCGTACCAGGTGCAGGCGCCGGTTCTTCTCACGGTCGGTAACGATTGCGCGGTCGGTAAGATGACGGTCGCACTCGAGCTCGTTGCGGCCGCACGCGCATCGGGTAAGAACGCTCGATTTGTGCCAACCGGTCAGACCGGTATCATCATCGCAGGCTGGGGAATTTCGGTCGATCGCGTCATCGCCGATTTCGCGGCGGGCGCCGCCGAACAACTCGTGCTCTACGCGGCCCATGAAGGCGCCGATCTCATCGTCGTCGAGGGACAGGGAGCGATCAATCACCCGGCCTACGCACCGGTCACGCTCGCGTTGATGACCGGGTGCGCTCCTGATGCGTTGCTCCTCGTCTGCGATCCGAGCCGCGTTCGCATCGAGTCCTATGCAACGCCGGTTCTACGCTACAAAGAGCTGATCGCCGTTCACGAGGCCTTGCTTGAAACGGTCAAGCCCGCGCCGGTCATCGGCATCGCACTGAACACCCGCGGCTTGAGCGAGACGCAGGCTCGCGCCGAAATCGCGCGGGCGCACGACGAAACACAACTGCCCGCCGGCGACGTCGTCCGCTTTGGTGCCGATAATTTCTACTCGCAGATCTCTGCACGCATCGTCAAACGGCAGCCGCTAGGCGCTCGACGCGAATCGTGAACTCCGCCAGTATCGCGGCGGCTGCGCTGGCGCTGCTCGTCGCAGCTTCCGGTTGCTCGAGAGCGGCCGCACCTTCAAAGGGCGAACGGAACTCCTGGACGATCCCCGGCGTCCTGCGCATCGGTGAAGACGAAGAGCCCGACAGTCTCAACCTGATGTATGCGCACAGCGCCGCCAGCGACGCGATCGTCGGCCTGCTCTTTTCGTTCGTCCTGCGTTACGACGCGCAGGGAAACTACATCCCCGACCTGGCGACCCAGGTGCCGACATTGCGAAACGGCGGGATCAGCCGCGACGGCAAGACGATCCTCGTGCATCTGCGCAAAGGCGTCGTATGGGCAGACGGCGCTCCGCTAACGGCGGCCGATTGGCTCTTCACCTATAACGCCGTCCGAAATCCGCTCAATGCCGTCAAGACGACGTACGGGTGGGACGATATTGCCTCCGCAAGCGCACCGGATCCCTACACGATCGTTATCGTGCTCAAACGGCCGAACGTCGCAGTCCTGGGAATTCTCGCGATCGGCGGTGCCGCATATCCGCCGATGCCTGCGCATCTGCTTGCGAAGGGCGGCAACCTGCGCCAGGCGAGCTTCAACGAAAGGCCGCTCTCCAGCGGACCCTTCGTGCTCGAGCGATGGAGCCACGGAAGCTCGTTGACCTTCGTGCCGAACCGCCGCTATTTTCGCGGGCCGCCCCGCCTCAAAGAAGTCGTGTGGAAGGTCGTTCCCGACGTCAATACCCTCTTTAACGAGCTCGTAACGCACGACGTTGACGTCTATCCAACCGTTAACGTTAACGACATCGCCCGTCTGCAAAGCATCTCCGGCATCACCGTGAAGCGCCGGACGATCGCGAACTGGAGGCACCTCGGACTTAATCTGAGCCGTCCGCAACTGGTCGACGTGCGCGTACGCCGCGCAATTGCCGAGGCGATCGATTGGAGGCGCATCGAGGCGACGGTATATCACGGGCTGGACTCACTCGCGGTCTCGGATATCTACCCCGAACTTTGGGCCGCGCCCACGTTGCCGCCCTACCGCTACGATCCGGCCGATGCAAAGCGCCTGCTCGCGGCGGCCGGATGGAAGCCGGACGCCGGCGGCATTCTCCACAAAGGCGCGCTCGCGATGCATCTAAGCATCTACGCGACGACAGGGCATCAAGAGAACACCGAATCGCAGGTGCTGATCCAATCGATGCTGCGCACCGTCGGCATCGACGTCGCGGTTCGTAACTATCCCGGAAGCTATCTCTTTGCGATGGAGGGGCCCCTGTACACGGGCAAGTACGATCTCGAGTGGTCCGTCGAAACGAACGGACCGGATCCGGATAACTCCGGCAGCTGGGCCGGCGCCTTCATTCCGCCGCACGGCGCGAACACTTCGTGGCTCGACGATCCTATTGTGAATGCGACGAGCTTGGCGGCGGCGAGCACGTTCGACATCGCGGCGCGCAAGCGACTCTACCAGCGCGAAGAGGAGCGCATCCGCGAGCTCGTACCGGCCGTCTTCTTCAGTTGGGAGACCGATTATACGGCGATCAACGACGATCTAAAGAACTACGTTCCAGCGGCATTCATCGGCGACACATGGAACGCGTGGCAGTGGCAAATTTAAGTGCTCCCGCTTTCGCGCAGGCGCAGGGGGCGCAGGGCGGCGCGACGCTCTTCTTCGAACCGACGCGGACCGGGGTATTGAGTTGGAACACTCTCGCGCCCAAAGGACGGATTGCATTTCGTCTGCTGCGCGCGCATCAAACCGACGGCGACTGGCTCGATCACTCGGAGTGGCAAAGCGATGCCGCTACGTCGTTGAGCCCCGCGCACGCCGGCACCAACGTGGACGTTGACGTGATCTCCGCTTTGCAGCCCTTCGACGGGATCGAAGTGCGGGCGCCAGGCGTCCGATTCGAGCTGCTCGCGTTCTCCGCTCCCGTGCATTCGCGGCCGTCGCTCCCCTACGCGCGAGACGCGTTCATTCTCGACGTACCGGCGCGCTCGCAATATCCGTCGACGAATCCGACGAAGGCAGAACGCGGACTCTGCAGCCCCGCCAGCCTTTCCATGATTCACGCCTACCACGGTATCGATCTCCCCCTCGAGCGAGCCGCACTCGGGGTTTTTGATCGCGCCTACAACGGCACTGGAAACTGGGCCTTCAACGTTGCCTACAGCGGCAGGCTTGGCTTTCGAGCCGTCGTAGCGCATCTGCGCAATCTCGACCACGCCCAACGTTTGATCGAGCGTAATCTCCCGCTGGCCATTTCATACTCGTGGGGTCCCGGGGAGCTGCCCGGCGCGCCGTTGCCACACTCCGACGGTCATCTCGCCGTGCTGTGCGGGTTTACGCGCGGCGGCGATTGCGCGATCAACGATCCCGCCGCTCCAAACGTACGCGTCGTCTATCCGCGCGCGGCAATCGAGCGGATTTGGCAACGCAACGACGGCATCGCCTACGTCGTGGCGCCGGTCGGCGTCGAGTTCGCCGACGTGCTGGCCGGCTCCTAAGGACCGAAAGCGTGCGGGACATCGCGGCAATTTCGGCCGCCGTCGTGCGCTGCCGGCGCTGCCCGGAGCTCCGGGCCTACACCGCGCAAGTCGCGCGCGAAAAGAAGCGCGCGCATCGCGACTGCAGCTATTGGGGGAAGCCGGTGCCGGGCTTCGGCGACTCAGACGCGCGCCTAGTGCTCGTCGGGCTCGCTCCGGGAGCTCACGGCAGCAATCGTACCGGACGCCCCTTTACCGGTGACGCGTCGGGCGACTTTCTCTACCCGGCGCTCTTCCGCGCCGGCTTCGCATCGGCGCCGGTCGCGCGCGACCGCTTCGACGGATTGGAGCTGCGCGATTGCTTCATCACCGCTGCGGCGCGCTGCGCTCCGCCGCAGAACAAACCGACGCCGCAGGAGCTGCGCAACTGCTTTTCGTTTCTCGTCGAGGAGTTCGAGGCGCTCGAGCGACTACGCGTCGCGGTCGGCTTAGGAGCGATCGGCTTTAACGCAATCGTCCGAGCACTCGCGCAGCAAGGCTTTGCGTTCGTGGGTAAGCCGGTCTTCGCCCACGGCGCCGCGGTCGACGCGGTGCGCGACGGCCGCACGGTCTCGCTGCTGGCCACATACCATCCGAGCCGGCAGAATACGAACACTGGTAAGCTGACCGTTGCGATGTTCGACGCGATTTTTACCCGCGCGAAGGAGATTCTGGCGCGCGCCGGAGGTGCAGGTCGGCGATCAGCTGATCCGGCACCGGGCTCGGCGCATCCATCATCAAATCCCGAGCGCCTTGATTCTTCGGGAACGCAATAACCTCGCGAATGTTCTCCTCGCCGCAGGCGATCATCACGATGCGATCGATGCCCAGCGCCATTCCGCCGTGGGGAGGGGCGCCGTATTCGAGCGCGCGCACGAAGAATCCGAAACGCTCCTCGATCTGATCCGCGCTCAAGCCCAACATTTCGAAGATTCTGCGCTGCTCCTCGGGCTTGTGGATTCGGATCGAGCCCGAGCCGAGCTCCCATCCGTTGAGCACGAGATCATAATGCTGGGCGCGCATCTCCATCGGGGCTCGATCGATCAGTGCCCAATCGCCCGGCGCCGGCGCCGTGAACGCGTGGTGCGCGGGCGCCGGCTTTCCACTCTCCTCGTCGATTTCCAAATACGGAAAGCCGGTCACCCAACCGAAAGCAAAGTTCTGCGGGTCGCGCAAATGACATCGCTGCCCGATCTCGTTGCGCATCTTCCCGGCGACCGCATGCGCGAGCGCCGCCGTGTCGGCAAAGAGCAGGATCGCGTCCCCCGCTTCGGCTGCGACCGCCGCGGTAACGGCTGCAACGTCGGCGTCTGCGAGAAACTTTGCAGCTGAGGATTTCATCCCATCGGGCGCTAGCGAGATCCAGATCATCCCTTTGCCGCCAAACTGTTTGGCCATCTCGGTCAAGTTGTCGAAGTCGCGCCGCGAGAGCGCCGCGCCCCCAGGATAGCGCAACGCCACGACCGCGCCGCCGCTCTCGATCGCCGATTTAAAGACGACGAACTCAGTCGCGGCAAAGACCGCACCGACATTGGCGAGTTCGAGGCCGAAGCGCAGGTCCGGCTTGTCGAGTCCGTATTTTGCGATCGCTTCTTGATGCGTCAGCCGCGCGAACGGCGGCAGCTCGATGCCGAGCACCGTTCGCCAGACGTAACGCATGCAGGATTCCATCGTCTCGAGAACATCCTCCTGCGTGCAGAACGACATCTCGACGTCGAGCTGTGTGAACTCCGGCTGACGATCGGCGCGCTGGTCCTCATCGCGCATGCACCGCGCAATTTGCATGTAGCGGCCGAAGCCCGCAATCATCGAGATCTGCTTGAGCATCTGCGGCGACTGCGGTAGCGCATAGAACGACCCGGGATAGAGACGGCTGGGAACGAGGTAGTCGCGCGCGCCTTCGGGCGTCGACTTGATCAGCATCGGCGTCTCGATCTCGACAAACCCGCGCTCGTCGCAGAAGTCCCGCATCGCCTTGATGATGCGGTGCCGCAAACGGATGTTCTCCTGCATCCGCGGACGGCGCAGGTCGAGATAACGATACTCGAGGCGAAGGTTCTCGTCGACGGCCTCGTCGGCGTTGACTTGAAACGGCGGAACGAGCGAGCGATTGAGGATTTCCAGCTCGTCGATCGCCACTTCGACGTCGCCCGTTGCGAGTCGCGGATTCTCGGTTCCGGCCGGCCGGGTACGAACCGAGCCGCGAACGCGCAGCACGTCTTCGTTGCGCAGATGCTCGGCCTGGACAAAGCTCGGATGCCCCGGATCGAAAACGATCTGCGTCACGCCTTCGTGGTCGCGGAGGTCGACGAATATCAAACCGCCGTGGTCGCGACGGCGATTGATCCAACCGCAAAGTTCGATCGTCTTGCCCGCATCGGCGGCGCGCAGGGCGCCGCACGAAAACTTATCTCTCGTCACGAGCTTCCTTTATCCCGGAGACGTAGTGGTACTGAAGCAAAAACTCGCGCGCGAGCCGCGAGCGCTCCGCGCTCCGCGCGATGGCACCAAGCAGAAGCGGCATCCGTGTAAGCGCTGAGTGCGACCAAAGCGATAGAGGAGTCATGCCCAAATTGAACATCACATTTACGTGCGGGTGCTTGCGATAGAAGCGCGCGGTCGAGCGTCCGGCCAGCCGCATTTTTTCCTTTTGATCCCCGTATGCAACGTCTTGACAATGGTAGTTCACCGCAAGCGGCTCGTACACGATCTCGATGCCGAGCCTCTGCAAGCGGTAGCCGAGCTCCAGGTCCTCGTGGCCGTAGCCGGTGAAACTCTCGTCGAAGCAGCCGGCGCGGAGCAGGTCCGCACGTCGCACCGATGCGTTCCCGGTAAGAAAATAAAGCCACGAAAGTTTTCTTCGCGATGGCGGATGCAAATGCCCGCGCGCATCGGGATGATCTCGCTTGTACTCATACTCTTCGAAATCGCGAACTTGAACCTCCAATCCGACGACGGCAATACCGGTTCGCTTCTCATGACGCCGCAGATGCGTCGAGAGGAGATCGGGCGACGCGAAGATGTCGGCGTCGTTGAAAACGACGACGCCGGCACGCGCCTGCGAGATTCCCGCGTTACGAGCCGCTGCCCGGCCGCTATACGGCCCCGCCAGGTGACGGACATTCGCATGGGTCTGCGCGACGGCGGCAAGAAACTCGGCCGTACCGTCGGTCGAGTTCGAGTCGCAGACGAGCAGCTCGTACCGCGAAGGTTCGAGGTCCTGGCTCAGGAGCGTCGGCAACACGCGCGAGAGCGTGTCGAGACGATTGTAGGTCGGGATGACGACCGAGATATCAGGCATGCATCAAGGCGGCGACGCCGGTCGTGATTTCGTGGCGGAATCGTTCGAGCAGATCGGGATCGGCGCGTGCCGGTTTGCGCACCAAGACGTGAGGCACGCCGTATGGCGACCACTCTTGAGAGTTTAGCCGAAAGTACGCGTGTTCGAAGGCCACCAGCGTCGGCCGATGGACGGCGCTTGCGACGTGCGTAGCACCCGTATCGACGGTCACGACCACTCGCGCGCGTTCCAGCACGGCGGCCCATTGATGGAAGGGTAGACCGCGCAAACAATGAGTGATGTCGCCGCTGGCTTCAAAAGCCGAAGCCTGCGGCTCGCACTCGCGCGCACACGTGATGACGACTGGGGCAAGCGAGGCCAATTCCTTTACCATCGCGAGCGTTCCCGCCAAAGTGCTGCCGCCGGTAAACCATCTCGGAGCCAAGTGAAGCACGATGGGGCTCTCGGGAAGCGTTCGCGCGATCGCTCGATCCGCATCGACCAAGTCGAGCCGCAGCGTCGTGACCCGACGGTGCGCGCCGGCGAGCGCGACGAGATCGAGCAACTGCAAGACCTCATGGCGCACCGTGCGGTGCGGCTCGCGATCGCACAGGTCGGGATCCGCTTCGGAGACCATTATATTATTGAGAAAGAGACGAGCCGTCAGCCGAGCAAACCAGCGGCGCTCGTACGTATAGCCGATCCGAAGGGGCGCACGCGTTCCTCCCACGATCTGCAGGTCGACGAAGCGCGGCGCGAGCGCAACCGCAACGTCGTATCCGGTCAAGGTCCCGCCGAACGCGCGCGCCTTTACGCCGCGCGGCAGCACGATGAGCTCGTCGATGTCGCCGTCGCGCTCCACGACGACGCGGTTGTATTCGCTGGTCACGATGGCCAGGTGCGCGTCGGGGAACGAGGCTCTGACCGTCGCGATCGCCGGCGTCGAGAGCACTAAGTCCCCGATGCGATCGGTTC
>Ga0210395_10001516_pt1 | contig 17933 bp, 19 predicted proteins | sample IncBWH4OmetaG_FD_150861 | JGI IMG/M metagenome (GOLD analysis project Ga0210395, IMG submission 150861) | Forest soil microbial communities from Barre Woods Harvard Forest LTER site, Petersham, Massachusetts, United States - Inc-BW-H-4-O ...
TGGGGCGAAAGCGCGCTCCCCGCGGTGACTCAGACTTGCGGCCTTAGCGAGCCTCGCGCCTCCGAGAAACTCACCCCTCCGAGAAACTCACCTGTCAATCGTAAGCCGGGAGCTGCTGACTGTCCGGCATATGCAGCAGAATGCGCATCCAAGGAAGAGTTCTTATCTTCAGCCTTTGTCCGCAATCGAACTGATGCTCACGCCGGAATGGTTTCGCGTTCGCTACACCGCCGCTTGAGTGACCGGAAACGCGACGCTTTGTCCCAGAATCGGACGGTCTTTTGCGCTGGCCATCCGCTGACACCTTTGATTAACCCTTTCTTTTCAATGCCATAGTAAGGACGCTAGGTGGCTCTTGAGGTGCGACTTTGCCTCCCATCATGAGCGCCGCGACCCTCACACTGGACGCCCACAAGTTGGAAGCAGGAATTGCAAACAACATCAGTGCCGCCAAGCGCAAGGCTCTGGCTGACGCTCGGCTGGGTGACGGCGAGGCCTTTGCCGAAATGGTCCTTCCCTATGGACCGGGACTCTACCGGCGCGCTCTGCGCCTGACCGGCAACCCCGCCGATGCTGAAGACGCCCGCCAGGAAGCCCTCCTGAAGGCGTTTTCCCGCCTCAACCAGTTTGCTGGGCAGCAAGACGAGGGCAAGGACGACCTCCACGCATGGGTCTCGCGCATCACGACGAATGCTTCCATCGACTTGATTCGGCAGCGTCGCGAAGGGAAGTACATCTCGTTGGAAGAACCCGGGATCGCGCCGGAGGATACCTTCGGCAGCCGGTTACCCGCGCGAACCGATAATCCCGAAGAGCGCTATGCACGCCGCGAGCAGCGTGTGCTGATCGCCGGCGCCATTGCGCGCCTCGCGCCGGACTTGCGCCAAATCTGCCTCCTGCGGGATGTTCTGCAGTATTCCACGCACGAAGTAGCTGCGCGCCTAGGGATTTCGACGGTGGCCGTGCGCTTGCGCCTCTTCCGGGCGCACAGAAGGCTGCGCGAAGATCTGCGCGACCGCATGTGGCAGAAAAAGCGCCGGTCAACGTCGGAAATGGCGGGCCCGCTCACCCCCAAGCACGCGAAGCCGAACCGCTGTGAGGAGTTCCTGCCCATGAATTCCCTGGCCGAGTTTGCCTGCGGCGATTGACAGGCTCAATCCGCAAAATTTCCACCCACTCGCAGAATTCTACGGCCTGAAACTCAAGGGCCGTCAACGCGCCGCCGGGTTCTTTACGCCTGAGGAAAGAAGCAGCCGCTTGGGGCCGCTCACAAAGGGGCTCCCACGTTCGTAGAACCGGAACAATTTGTCGGCCGCGCGAGTGATGCCGATGCGAACGGTGGTGCCAACTGCCGGTTCTTCACCGCCGCCCTGGCTGCTGGGTTTGGAAGACATCAGAACACCCAGCCAAACCGGCCCCCGCGAAAAAAGATCAAGTCCATCTAGACGGCGATCTATCCGCAACGCTGCGGCAAGCCGTCCCGGCCCGCGCGTGAGGTCGCGAAGCTCCGTGCTCTTTCGATGCCGCTGCATCAGCTCGATTCCCTCAAGAGGTTCCAGCGCGCGAATCAGCACTCCGCCGCCAACGCCCGCGCGCTCGCTTGAGATATTCAGCATAAAGTGCATGCCGTAATTGAAATAAACGTACACGTGCCCATGGCGGAGAAACAGCGAGCGGTTGCGAGGTGTAGGGCCGCGAAAATGATGCCCCGCGGGATCTCCCGGCGGGTAGCCTTCCGCTTCCACGATCCTTCCGCTGAGCCGTCCCTCAGCCAGGTCGTGGACCACGACTTTGCCAATTAGAAACCGCGCGAGTTCCAGAGTGTCGCAGGGAAGTTCTTTTCGAGTGAGGCGGCGCAGTTTGAAGTGAGAACGTTTCACGGCCTACTGCGAGCTTACGTCGGGCGGCTCGTTGTTAAAAAGCCGCGCGAGTTCCGCATGGTCAATCACCACGGCGGGGTCCAGCTGAATGGCGTCAAAGTATTTTTTCTGAAAGGCGTCGCCCTCTTCCGACGGGGCAAACATTTTGCGTGCGAGCGAAATGGCGGTGCGAACGTCTTCGGGTGCGACGGGATTTTCACCCGCAAGCGTTTCGTCGAGTCGCACGACAAACTCGGAAATATTATGAAGCCAGCCGAACTGCTGGTGGTCAATGACCAGCCGGAAAAGTTCTCCCACAGTGACTTTGCCGTTGGCGCGTTCGTATTCGCGCCGTTCCATGTCGAGCAGCGTCTTGTGAAGACGGAGCAACGCGAGGCGCAGCGTGATGAGCTTCTCGCGGGCGGCTGCTTCGTTTCCTTCTCTTGCGGATGAGTTGGCGTCTGGTGGATTCATGTCCCGTGTATAGGTTTTATTGTCCGACAGATTGCTGCCAAATTCCAATTTTGGAGGTTAGATTTGCAAGACGCATTCGGAAAGCGTGCGCCGCTAAGACACGAAGCCGAGGACTAGAATCTCATTCGTAGGGGCACGGCACGCCGTGCCCTCTTCTTGCAACTCCAGATGACTTCCGAAAAGCCCAAAGTTTTCACTCGTGGTACCGCTTCTCCCCGACTGGCAATGCGATCGGCAGCCGGTTCTGCGGCGGCGGCAACGGGCACGTGGCAAACGGCGTGTAAGCGCAAGGCGGATTTTCGAGGCGATTCAGATCCAGCCAGAGTTCACCCGGCTTGTCGACGCCGTGGCTGGGTAAAACGGTGTAGAGAAACCGGCAAGCCTTGTACGTCGTTGTGGCGCTCGTCGTGTCGCGAAGAATGAAAAAAAGCTGCGTCGCGGCGGGATCTTCAAGAACCGGATCCAGCCGGTACGTTTTGCCGTCCAAAACAAATTCCGCCGCGCCGGGCACAGGCTGCGCATAAGTCGTCCCTGCCAATGTCGCCAGCGTTATGGACTTCGGCGGATGATAAGGAATCCATTTCGCCTGCACACGATATTTTGCATCCGGCTCGTACCATTTCAATCCATGAAATCCGGCGAGCGTCGGCGATTTCGAGTCTTTCACTCGCAGCGCATACCTGTCTTCGCGCCGGATAACATACATGTTCAGAGTCCCGATGGTGATATGAGGAGCATTTTTGTCCTTGTCCGCTTCCACCGGCAGAAGCTGCTCTTTGGCCGGAGCATCGGCCACTCGCAAATCTGGAGGAAAGCCCCCGGATGGCGGGAGAAGCTGAACGCTGTTGCCCTCCAGACGCAGAATCCCTATGTGCCTCGCGCCGTTCCCCACAAGACGAATTTTGTTGTCGGCCGCAGTACCGAAAGAATTGTCGCCGGGCTGCAGCCATTCGAGGCCGGTGAGCGAAAGCCAGCCCGCGGGCTTCAGGAGATCGTTGACATGCTGCTCGCGCCAAGCGGCGAGTTCATGTTCCCAATTCGAATCTTGAGCGAAGGCCGGCGCGGCCAGCAGCGCGCAAAGAATCCCCAGCAAACGCAATTTGTGAGAGACGCGATGAGTATGCATGGCAGAAATTATACCGTTGCTGAGGCCTGCGTCCAGCCGCGCAGTGTCGTGCTCGTGCCCATGCACAGGCGATAGCAGTCCCAACACCCGAACATCCTCTTCTATTTTGCGTCGTGGAAAATGATTCCCAAAGTATATCGTGCCCCGCGATGCACGCGGCTAACGCCGTGCCGCAGATTGACGCGATAGTAGCCGCGAGCCCCTCTCACAGGCCGGTATCGCGTAGTGAAAATAATCGCCTGCCCCTGATTCCCGCGCACCACCTCAGCTTTCGATTGCGCCCGTGGCTGCTGCTCAACCAGGATGAACTCGCCGCCTTCCCAATCGCGCCCCGCTTGCCCCAGTAAGAACACCATCTGCAAAGGAAAACTCACCTCTCCATAAAGATCCTGATGCAAACAGTTGTATCCACCCGCTTCGTAGTGAAGCATCAGCGGGGTCGGTTTTTTCTGTCCAGCTTTATGGCAGGTTTTCAGAAACTCGCCGTGCTCCAGCGGATATCGTGCTTGCGCGCCACGTTCGTCAAGCGCCTCAGCCCAGCGATTTGCAACCGTCGCCATATGCGGATAAGAAGCCGTCCGAAGTTCTGTAACGACCTGCGGCAACGGATTGTCGAAATATTTGTAATCGCCAATTCCAAAACGATACCGCTCCATTATGATGTGGCTGCGAAAATGTTTCTCGTCGTTGTACAGCGCAACCAGTCCTGCGCATTCCTCCGCCGTGAGAAGTGGCGCAGTCACAGCGTACCCGCGCGCTGATAGCGATTCTTCCGCGGCCAGCCAATCCAATGCACCGACTCGCTCTTCCATCGCATTTGTATTCTCACTCGCTGGAAATAAAGCTGTCACATCGACCTTCTTTTTCGCCGCGATGGCTCTCTCCATCGCAGCGGCAACTTATTGCAATTCCAGTACTTAACGCTATCCGTTTTCGTCCATGAAATTATTTTCTGCGTTCAAAGCAAAATTTGCCGCATCCCTCCAACTAACGGCGCATGCCGGAGAACCATCTAATTAAACGAAAGAAGAAATAAAAATCCTCCGCGGGCCGGAGCGCTCTTTCCAGCGCTCCAGTGCATGGAGAAACTAAAAGGGAGTTGTACATGAAAGTCACGAAGCTCTTCACTCTGTTGGCCGGCAGTTCGTTGTTGTTATCCGCCAGCGTGTTTGCTGGAAACTCCAACAAGAAGTCGCTCCATCTCTACGAAAGCGTCACCGTCGAGGGCAAGCAGTTGCCGGCCGGCGACTATAGGGTCGAATGGACTGGGGCTGGCTCCGATGTAACGCTAAACATCCTCAAGGGCAAGGAGACTGTCGCTAGCGTCCCCGCGCGAATCGTTCCCGTAAACGTCGCCTTTCAACAAGACGGCTACACGGCCACGGCGCAAAAAGACGGCACCCAATCCGTAACGCAGCTCTTCTTCACTGGTCAAAAATTCGATCTGGAAATCGGCCAAGCGGCGAGCGCAAACACCGCGACGGGCGCAGCCACAACGAGCCCGAACTGACGGATTCGCCGTTTCGGAATACGCACCAAACCTGAAGATGCGAAAGGGGCCAACTTTGGCCCCTGCGCACTTTATGGGAGAAATGAAATCAAATCGCGAATTCTAAGCGCGTGAATCGAGAGCCAGGGTTTCGCGCGTCTTTGTCCCATGGTCAGCAGTCTGGAACTGTGCGGCCTCCGTTGAACCGGCCAACGCCGTCGTCGACGAAGCACCACCGGAAACCGCTTGCGCAATTTCGTCAAAATACCCTGTGCCCACGAATCGCTGGTGCGTCACGGCGCGGTAGCCCAGTTCTTGCGCGGCGAATTCTTCTTGCTGCAGTTTCGAATACGCCGTCATGCCCGCCTGCGCGTACCCGCGCGCCAGATGGAACATCGACATGTTCAGCGAATGGAACCCAGCCAGCGTCACGAACTGGAATTTGTAACCCATTTTTCCGAGTTCTTGCTGAAAATTCGCAATCGTCACATCGTCCAGCTTGTTCTTCCAGTTGAACGAGGGCGAACAGTTGTACGCCAGCAGCTTGCCCGGAAACTTGGCGTGAATGGCGTCGGCAAATTTCCTCGCTTCGCCAAGATCGGGCGTGGACGTTTCGCACCACAGCACATCGGCATAAGGCGCATACGCAAGCCCGCGCGCAATCGCCGCGTCGATCCCGCCATGAAACTGGTAGAACCCTTCCGGCGTGCGCTCACCATAGATGAACTCGCGGTCTCGCGGGTCGGCGTCGGATAACAGCAAGCCCGCCGAGTTCGCATCCGTGCGCGCGATCAAAATGGTAGGCACGCCGCAAACGTCCGCCGCCAGCCTCGCCGCAGTCAGTTTCTCGATGAACTCCCGTGTGGGCACGACCACTTTTCCGCCCAGATGCCCGCATTTTTTCGCGGAAGAGAGCTGGTCTTCGAAGTGAACACCGGCCGCCCCCGCTTCGATCATGGATTTCATCAGCTCATATGCATTTAGCGAACCGCCAAAGCCCGCTTCCGCGTCTGCTACGATCGGCGCGAACCAATACGTCCCGCTCTTTTTCCGTTCGGCGGATTCGATTTGATCCGCGCGCACCAATGCTCGGTTGATGCGCTTCACAAGATTAGGCGCGGAATCGCACGGATACAAACTCTGATCGGGATACACGTCGCCCGCTGTGTTGCCATCCGCCGCCACTTGCCATCCCGATCCGTAAATCGCTTTCAATCCGGCTTGCACCATTTCGATCGCCTGGTTGCCAGTGATCGCTCCCAGCGCTGGGACATACGCGTCGCTGTGCATCAAATTCCACAACCGCTCCGCACCGAGCCGCGCCAGTGTGTACTCGATCTGGATGGTCCCACGCAAACGCAGCACATCATCGTACGAATACGGGCGCGTGATACCCGCCCACCGGGGATTGGTGGTCCAATCCGCGTGCGAATGTTTTGTCTTTCCGTCGGTCCCGTTTGTTCCGTTCGATGACATTTCGATCTCCTTGCAAAAACTCTTGTTCTCTCTGACAGTCGATGCAATTTACAAATCTCTAGGCAGGATTGAATTCGTGCCGCCGGATCATTTCCTCGCTCAAATTGCGCGCCTCGCGGAGTGACGCCCCGGCCTTCGGATCCTTTGCATTTGCGGGCTCGCCGAGCAGCCGCTCGAGCTCTTCGTCAAAAAGCCGGCTGATCAGTTCCGGTGTGTGTCGCACAGGCGCGCCGCTTTCGTCCAGAATCTCCACGCTGTTCGAATGATTCAAACGCTGCGCAATCATCAACCGATAGATGCGGTCGGTGGCCAGGTCTTCCATATAGCCGTCGAGCAGACTTGCGCCCTTTCCGTTAAGAACGCCGTTGCGATAGCGAATCACAGTTCGTATTGCCGCGCGAGTTCCCGCAAGAGTTCGTCTGCCCACGCCTGTTGGAAGCGGCCGCAGATTCGGGTGCGTGTCGTGGTTCTTCGGGCGGGTGTTAAGCTGATTGGGCTCGGGGAATTGCGCCACGGCAATCGCGTTCTGGTCGGGATGCCCTGTCCATGCGCCATCCATCAAAGAATTCGATTCGTTCTTCTTGTCTTCCGCGAGCACTTTCAACGCTCGCGCATTCAATTCCGCGTCTTCACGGCTTGGAAAAAGTGCCGTCATGCCGCCAATCGCCAGCATGCGGTGCTTATGGCAAATCTCCGGCATCAACTCCCGCAAATTTTGAAAGAACGCCACGTTATGAGGAATCGTGTTGCGGTCCGGCAACACCCATTCCGGATTTTCTAGATTGAAGTGAATCAGGCTGGCCATGTAGTCCCAGCGCCCCAGATTCAGTCCGAGAATGTGCTCGCGCAGATTCCACGCGAACTCTTCCATCTGATAAGCGAGCGGATGCGATTCCACCAGCGCCATGCACTTGATCGCATTCGCAGGAAGTCCCTTCGCGCGCGCAATCATCTGGAATAGATCGCGCCACCACAGTGCCTCATCGGCCGACTCGGATTTCGGAATGTAGAAACAGAGCGGATGCCGCAGCGCGCTGAAATCCACCTGATACGCAACCATCGCCACGTCGAAAAGAGACGCCGGCAACAATTCGCCGTCAAGTATTCCCGCTTGGTGAATATGCAAACCGCGCGGCCGCGTGAAAATCACCGTGCTGCTCGGCGAAATGCCAACTGTCTTTTCGCGCTTCCGATCGTAGTAGGTCAGCCGCCCTGCAAGGGCATCGAGAATGTTCTCGATGCCGCAAATCGTGTGTTCCCAGGTATTCGCATTCGAGTCTTCCAGATCCAGCATCACGCCCGGCGCGCCGGAATTCAGCATTTTCACGACCAGTTCAGCCTCATCGGCAGGCCCGGTCATTTGGTTTCGCTGGTCAGCGCACCAGGCGGGCGGCTCGATGCGCCACGAATTTGTGGTGGCCACGGAGGGCGGCAAGTAGTTCGGCAATTTGCCCGCAAGTGCATCAGCGAGCGCACGCTCGCGCCGCGCAACCAGTGCGCGCTGCCGCAGCGTCAGCGCCGCATGCAGTGGTGCCAAAAAATCGAGAAATCCTGCTGGCAGGCCACTCGCCAGGTCGAAATCCTCTGGCGCGGCGTTAACGGCCACGATTCGGTTCGAAAAGGGCAGTGGCGCGGTCGCCGGGTTCGGTTTTGCAGCTGCTGTCGCCATGTTTTCTCAATTCTCCCGAGTTTGCCTTCGAGCGGGAATGGGCCGCTCGTAGAGATGGGCAATTCGAAGGCCAATATTCATCTTTATCGGTTTTGTAACCGCCCTGCGATCAATCACATAGAGGGCATCTAAGGAATCGCGGATACGGTGCGAACCTGCACTGGTGAAAAATGACAGGAAATTGCACACTCGGGATGAGTAATTTCCCACGTGAGTTCTGTTGTTCAATAGGCTGAACATGTGTTCACAGGTCTGTCTTTTTCTATCAAGCTCCCTAAACCCTAGCAAGTCCTTGTTCAACATTCTGAACATATATTCTATACTTGGGACTGGTCCAGTTTGAGTCACCCCTGGGGATACGCCATGGCAACTACCGATTCGAATCCCGCAACCGCCGTCGAACGCGCCCTCAACATTCTCGAAAACGTCGCTCACCGCCGCGATGGCCTCACCAACTCCGAAATCAGCCGCAAGCTCGCCATCCCCAAAAGCTCCGCGAGCTATATCCTGCGCACGCTCGAACGCCGCGGATACCTCCGCCGCGACGCGGAAACCGGCCGCTACAAACTGGGCCTGAAAATTCTGAGCCTTGGGGGAGACGCGCAGGCGAATCTGGACATCGCGGACGTAGCCTTGCCGTTCATGCGATCGCTCGTCGAACGCGTGCACTTGACGGCGCACCTCGCCGTTCTGGATCAGGGCGAAGCGGTGTACATCGAAAAAGTTGAAGCTCCCGGTTTTTTTAAAGTGAACACCTGGGTGGGCCGCAGAATGTATTTGCATTCCACAAGCGTAGGCAAATCGCTGCTCGCGTGGTTGCCGAAACAAGAGATGGAAGCGATCGTGCGCCAGCACGGAATGAAAAAACGCACGCCGAAAACCATCACCACCGTGTCGCGCCTCCTCGCCGATCTCGAGCACGTACGAGAACAAGGCTACGCGGTCGATGACGAAGAAAACAGTCTTGGGGCGCGCTGCCTCGGAGCGCCGATTTTTGACGCTACGGGAAATGTGTCGGCCGCGCTCGGTGTCAGCGGCACGCTGACGCAAGTCGATCAAGAAAATCTTCCGAAAATTGTCGATGCCTTAAAGGAAACCGCACGGCGCATTTCCAGGCAGTTGATGAGGAGCGGTGCTGCGGGGGCGGCTTAGGAGCCGCCGCGCTCCTCGGGAATTATTTGCCGCCGCTCACAACCTGTAGGTTGTTTTTCACCGAAAAAACGTCCGGCACGGAGTTGGCTCGCAGTCCAGCCAGGTTCTTATCTGTTTCGTTGTCAACCACGCCTTCCAGTGTGACGTTTCCATTCTTCACAATAATGTGGATCGACGCCACGGCTGAATAGCTGTAACGGGAAAGGGCCGGCTCGCCATAAATGGCTCGGTATAGAGCGCGGCGAAGCTGGTCATCCATCGGAGAAGGTGGAAGGACTTCGATATTGTTGACGACCGCAGCGACGCCCGGGACGCTCTTCACCACGCCTTCCGCGTCGGATTTGAGCGTCGGACGCACAACCTGCCCTTCCAAAATCACTTTATCCCCTTCCACTCTGTATGCGAGATTGTCAAAGACGGAGTAGTAGGGCAGCATGACGAGCACGTGGCGCACTTCCTTCACAAGTTCTTTCGGCGACTTGGGCTCGTTTTGGCTGTTGGGTTGGTGGCGCAAAGACGCTGAATTTTTCGGCGCGACGATCAGCGGCGTCAAGATAAGCCCGGCGATGAATAGGGCCCGGAGTTCCTTTCTCATGTTTTCCTCCTCAGATGACCTGATATGTGGTTGTTTATTGTTAGAATCTAGGCGCAAGCGATACGAGAGCGCTCTTATTGAGGGTTGGCGGATGTTAGCATACAGAAAGGCGATTGTTCTACCAAGGCCCGGCACGACAAAGCGGCAAACGTTTAGATCCCTTTCGCAAGAATAAACGGCTAGCAGAAGCGAGCTCTTCAAAGGAGCGCATTGGAGTGTTCATCATCGGACATCGCGGGGCCTCCGGGCATGCGCCCGAGAATACACTGGCCGCGTTCAAGAAGGCGGTTGCGCTGGGTGCGACGTTTATCGAAACGGATTTGCAGCTCTCTCGCGACGCGCGGTTCGTGGCCATCCATGATGACACCCTGGATCGCACGACCAATGGCCAGGGCAAAGTGCACGACCAAACGCTCGCCGCGCTTCGACGGCTCGACGCGGGTTCGTGGTTCGGAAGCGAATACACCGGCGAGCGCATTCCGACTCTCGAAGAAATTCTGGAATTTTCCAAAAAGAATGACATCGTATTTTATTTGGAGCTGAAACCCAGCGGCTCCTGGGGCGGGGAGCACGCGCTGATCGGTGCGCTGCGAGAGTCGGGAGAAGTGGCGCGTGTGATGGTGATTTCCTTCGATCCCGGAATTCTGGCTAGCTTGCGAAAGATCGAACCGACACTGATGACCGGCGTTCTGTATGACGGGCAGCTCGCCGATCCACAGAAATCCGCTCTGGATGTGGGCGCGCGGCAACTTGTGGTGCGCAGCGACCTGGTGACGCCGGCGATGATCGAGCAAGCACGAAAACGCGATTTGCAAGTGGTGTGCTGGACGGTGAATCATCCTGCTCACATCCGGTTGCTCATGGCCGCCGGTGTGGATGGCATCATGAGCGATTACCCGGACCGGTTGATCGCGGCGCAGAAGAAAGACGGCGATAAAGCCTAGGACGCGGCGGACAAGGAAGCGTAAAGCGCGGCGAACTGAGCGACGGTGAGCTGTTCGGCGCGCGCATCGGGGCGGAGATTTTGCGCGGCCAGGATTTCTCGAACGGCGTCTGGGCTCGCCACCGGCCTCAGGTTGTTCACCAGGGTCTTTCGCTTCTGAGAGAAACACGATTTCACAAATTCCAGAAAAGCAGCCTCCTCCCGTAGCGCGAGCTTTGCACGATCGCCAGGAAGGCGAAGCGTTACCAATGCCGAGCCAACTTCCGGCGGCGGGCTGAATGCGTTGCGCGGAATGCGAAGGACAAATTCGGGGCGGCTGTAGAGTTGGGTGACGACAGAAAGGTAGCCGTACTGCTTCGTTTGTGGTTTCGCTGTGAGACGAAGAGCGACCTCTTCTTGAATTACGATGTGAATCTCATGGATCTGATCCGCGAACGTGAAAAAATGATGAAGAATCGGCGACGTAATGTAATAAGGCAAATTGCCGTAAAGCCGGATGCTCCGGCCCGCAGCGAGGGCGGCGAGATCGGTTTCAAGCACATCGCCGGGAACGACCGTGAGATTCGGGAATCTTTTCGCGAGCCGCTGGAGGCGCGCGATCAGCAGTGCATCCAACTCGATCGCATAAATAGCCGCGCCGGTGGAAGCGAGGTGCTCGGTCATTTCGCCGTGGCCGGCGCCGATTTCTATCCAGCAATACGATGGATCGAACGCGGGCGTTGAACCTATAGATGATGAAGTTGCGCTGTGCGCCGGCGCAGACGCTGAGCGCAGCGTCGAGTGCGGCGAGACACCGATGGCGCGAGCGATTTGTTCGCGCCAGTCCGCATCCGAAAGAAAATGTTGGCCAAGCCGTTGACGGGCCATGCGCCGAAAGTGTAGCAGGAAGAGCGCCGTGCAGTTCTGGCCGAGCGGTTCTGCCTTGACGGCTTGCATCTGGTCCAGTAGCGTAAAATGAATGTGCACCACGCGATCCGTCCCGTGAATGCGCCTAAGAGAAAGTCGCGAAGAGCGTCCAGCGAATCGAGTAAAGAGAAGAAAGTGCGAATTCTTTTTGTAGCATCGGAGGGACTGCCGTTTTCAAAGACCGGCGGCCTTGCGGACGTAGTCGAAGCGCTGCCGAAGGCCTTGGTGGCGCAGGGCCACGAAGTGGCCGTCGTGCTCCCGCGCTACCGCGGAACCAAAGCGAGCGCCGTGGTGATGCCGAGCCTCACGATTCCGCTCGCCAATCGGCTGCGCTTCCCCTCTGTTCTGGATGGCACGGTGATTTCCGGAGTTCGGTATTTCTTTGTCGATGACCCGGCGTATTTCGACCGCGATGGATTGTATGGTGGCCCCGCGGGAGACTATCCGGACAATGCCGAGCGCTACAGCGAGTTATGCCGGGCGGCCATTGAAATCGTGAAGCACGTTTGGCCTGCGGACGTAATCCATTGCCACGATTGGCAGACCGGGCTGGTGCCCGTGTTGCTTCGCAGTTCGTACGGCGACGATCCGACAGTGAAAGACATTCCCGTAGTGTTCACGATTCACAACATGGGCTATCACGGACTTTTCCCTAAAGACGCTCTCGAACGCGCGGGCCTTCCACTGCCTTTGTACAATCCGGGCGCGCTGGAGTTTTATGGCAGCGTGAATTTCCTGAAGGGCGGACTGGTCTATTCGGATTATCTTACGACCGTCAGCAAAAGATACGCGCAGGAAATTCAGACGCCCGAGTTTGGCTACGGACTGGACGGCGTAGTGCGAACCCGCGCCGACCGCCTGGTCGGCATTCTGAACGGCGTCGATTATTCCGCGTGGAGTCCGGACAAAGACAAACTCATCCCCATGAAATATTCCCCGAAAGACATGAGCGGAAAGCAGGTGTGCAAGCAGGCGCTCCTGGAATTGTTTGGTATCTCGCAGGAACATGCATCTCGTCCAGTCATCGGAATCGTGTCGCGCTTCGCGGATCAGAAGGGGTTCGATTTGATCGCGGAGAAGGCATTCGAGTTGATGAAAGAAGAGCTCTCGCTGGTCGTGCTGGGATCCGGCGAACGCAAATACGAAGAACTCTTTCAAGCGATGGCCAATACTTTTCCTGGACGAGTGGGCGTGAAAATCGCCTACGATAACGAAATTGCGCATAAAATCGAAGCTGGCGCGGATATGTTCTTGATGCCGTCGCGCTACGAGCCTTGCGGCTTGAATCAGATCTACAGCTTGAAGTATGGTACGGTGCCCATTGTGCGAGCGACGGGCGGCTTGGACGACACCGTCGAGCCATTCGATCTTGAGCACGGCACGGGAACGGGTTTCAAGTTCGCCGAGTATTCCGGAACGGCCATGATGTTTGCGATTCGGCAAGCTTTGCATCATTGCACCGACGAGCGCATCTGGAGACGCATCCAATTGAATGGAATGGCAAAGGATTTTTCCTGGAGGGGCCCGGCCGCCGAGTACACGAAAGTGTACGAAGCGGCGCTGACCCTTCGGGGAGCAGGGCAGGCGGGACGAAACCAAATGTCTGTTACAACATCTAATTAGCTTGAAGAAGGAGACCAAGCAGCGGCCTAACGGCAAGCTGTTGAGGACAAACAACATGGCTGACAATATCCAAGCAGTGACGGACGGAAATTTTGAAGCGGAAGTGCTGACGGCCAGTAACAGTCAGCCGGTAATGGTGGATTTTTGGGCGGAGTGGTGCCGCCCCTGCCACATGCTGGCGCCGACCGTTGCCGAGATTGCGCACGATTACGCCGGCAAGCTGAAGGTGATGAAGCTGAACGTCGATGAAGCGATGAACTCCGCCGGGCGCTACAACATTCGAGGGATCCCGACGCTGCTCGTGTTCAAGAACGGGCAGATGGTGGAGCAGATTGTCGGCGCGGTGCCCAAGGATCAGATCACCAAGGCGCTCGACCGGCATCTGGCATAATTTGCCGCGTGAACCATCGAGTGATTCCGCGAGCGAAACGAGCAGCAAAAAGATAGGAAGACAGGCGGGGCATGTCGTACAGTTAAGTGCGGCATGCCCTTTGCTTTTTGTGGCATTGCGAGCGGGCAGCGCATTCAGGAGCGCGGATTGGCTACAGCAGAAACAGCGGCAACGACGACACGCACCGTGAAGCCGGTGGATCATCCGCCGCTGCTGGCAGGGGACCGCGGGCCGATAGCCGTATCACGGCCTGGGCTGCACGAAACAGTGTTGAAGATTTTGAAACCGCTGCCGCGTGGAGTCATTCTGGATTGTCCTACCGGAGAGGGCGCGCTCGCGCAGGATTTGCTTGCCGAAGGCTTTGACGTGCGGTGTTGCGACTTGTACTCGGAGTTGTTCCGGCTGGATGGGGTCGAGATTAAACGCGGCGATCTGGCGGGCACGCTTCCGTATGCTTCGGGGTCGTTCGATTACATCACCTCCTTGGATGGGTTGGAACATATTGATTCGCCGCCGCAGGCGTTTCGGGAATACAGGAGGCTGCTCAAGCCGGGCGGGCACCTGGTTATCAGCGTGCCGAACATCATGAATATCGAGGAGCGGCTGAAGTGGTTGCTCTTCGGATACACATCGCATTTCAAGCCGCTTTCGGAGCAGTCCAAGGCCAAGATTCATTACGATTGCGCGGGAATGGACGAGATTGTGGTCCATGCTAACCCCATTGGTTACAATGAATTGCGGTATTACCTGGAGAAAAACGGATTTGCGATCCAAGGTGTTTACAGGGATCGGAAAAAGGGCAATCAGTGGCTGTACTGGCCGCTGGTGGCGTTTATCCGGCTGCTGGCGAAGCTGACGCCTGAAAAGCGCCGTAAGGATCGCTGGACGGACGAGTTGGCGTCCGATCCGGTGCTGCTCGGCGGAAATACCATCATCATCCACTCCATCCTGAAATAGTTGACACGCCTGCAGCAGTGCCACCATTTGCCACGAATGGAAACTTTTCCTTTGCGCTTCTGCGGTGAACTACATCCTCCACGACGATGGCATGGGCCCACAGTATCAGCAATCTTCCGTGTCCATACTCGGGAGGGCAAGTTCCTACGCTCACGAATGGAAAGCAATGTGGATTAGAATTGCGGGATGAGGACTCAGATGACGGTGACGCGGTGCCATTGGGCGACGAGTGAGTTGAATATTCCTTATCACGACGAGGAATGGGGTGTGCCGCTGCACGATGACCGCGCGTTGTTTGAACTTTTGATCTTGGAGGGGGCGCAGGCGGGGTTGAGTTGGGACACCGTTTTGAAGAAGAGGCCAAGATATCGTGAGGTGTTCGATGGGTTCGATGTAGAAAAGGTAGCGCGATACGACAAAAAGAAAGTGCGCGAGCTTTTGAAGGATGCAGGGATTATCCGGAATAAATTGAAGATTGCGGCGACGATTTCGAATGCCCAAACGCTCTTGAAGGTGCAGGAGCAGTTTGGGTCATTCGACGCATATATCTGGCAATTTGTGGGCGGCAAGCCGAAACAGAATGCTTGGAAGACACATTCGCGTTTGCCTGCTAAGACGGCGGAATCGGATGCGATGAGCAAGGATTTGCAAAAGCGCGGGTTTCGGTTTGTTGGGTCGACGATTTGTTATGCGTTTATGCAGGCGACAGGGATGGTGAACGATCATCTAGTTTCGTGTTTTCGATATGCGGAACTGGGAAAATAGGGGTGTAAAGGGGTAAGTTCTGGCGTGCTAGACTACTGAGTATGGAAGTGACACTAAACATTCCGGATGAAGTCGCAAAGCAGCTCGTCCCCGAGGGCGGTGATCTGTCGCGCCGGGCGCTAGAGGCGCTGGCAATCGAGGGTTTTCGGAAGCAAATTATTGGGCTCTATCAAATATCCCAGATGCTGGGGTTGTCGCGGATCGAGGCGGAGGATTTTTTGGGGCGTAACCAAGTGCCTCTGGCAGATATCACTCCGGCTGACTTAGATCGCGAGGCGGCTCTATTTGAAGCGGCGGCGCGGCGACACTCGCGCTGACAGTCCGCGGCATGATTGCTGTCTCGAATACCACTCCCCTTCGCTACCTGATTGCCATTGGACAGGAACAACTTTTTCCCGGGCTGTTCGAAAAAGTGTTCGTTCCGTCTGAGGTTCATGAAGAACTGACCAAACTTCGAACTCCGGAACGCGTCAGGAGGCTCGTACAATCCCTACCTTCCTGGTATGTAGTCCGCGAGGTGCGAGATGTTCCCATGGTTCCACTGCTCGCAATGTTGCATCGAGGCGAACGAGAAGCCATCCTCCTTGCGGAAGCTCTGAAGCCCGACTTTGTCTTGATCGATGAACAGGTGGGGCGGACGGTTGCGCTTCAGCGAAACCTACCAGTGTCGGGCACGCTCGGAGTCTTGGAGCGCGCTGATACATTGGGATTTGTGCAGGACTTTCCTATAATTTTGGCAAAGCTGAAGGCGAGCGGATTCTTTATCTCAAGCAGCCTTGAATACGAAATCTTGCTGCGCTATCGCACGCGCCAAGGGGCCAAGTAAGTAAGCGCTGGTTGCTTGCGTTGAGGGCTAGGCGAGCTTACGATAAGAACCTGCCGTTTCTTGGTGCTTTCCAAAGCAGTAAAGCCGAAGTGAGCGATTTGGCGATGACGTGTGGTTGGTGGGCGCATAGAAGATAGAGGACAGGAGACAGGCAGGAATGCCTGTCCTACTAGAGAGGGTCTGGATGAAATCTGTGGTGGTGGTGGGCGCGCAGTGGGGAGATGAGGGCAAGGGCAAGGTAGTGGACTACCTTGCGGGGTCGTTCGATTATATTGCGCGCGTAGCGGGCGGGCACAATGCGGGGCATACCGTCATTATTGGGAAGGATCGGTATGTGCTGCAGCTGATTCCTTGCGGGATTTTGCGGCCGAAGCAACAGGCGGTGATTGGGACGGGCGTGGTGGTGGATCCGGCGGCGCTTGTAGCGGAGATTGAGACTTTGGCTAAGGCTGGAATTAATGTGAAGGGGCGATTGCACGTTAGCAATCGAGCGCATTTGATTTTTCCCTATCACCGGGAATTGGATAAAGCTGCAGAAGGAGCGCGCGGGGCGGACAAGATTGGGACAACTTCACGCGGAATCGGGCCGGCGTACGAAGATAAAATGGCGCGCCGCGGTTTGCGGATGTGCGATTTGCTCGAGCCGGAGTTGTTTCGGAAGAAGGCCGCGCGGGTTGTCGCGGAGAAGAACCGGCTCGCGAAGGGCGCTTACGGAGCGGACATTGATTTTTCGCATGAAGTAGAAGCGACGTTGAAGTTGGGCGAGAAGATTCGCGGATATATTTGCGATACCGCGGAATTGGTGAATCGGGCGTTGGATGAAGGGAAGTCGGTGCTTTTTGAGGGCGCGCAGGGGACGATGCTGGATATCGATCACGGGACGTATCCGTTTGTGACGTCCTCGAGCGCCATTTCTGGGGGGGCGACGACCGGCGTGGGCGTGCCGCCTACCAAGATCAAAAACGTTTTGGGAATTTCTAAGGCTTATACGACGCGCGTGGGCGGCGGGCCTTTTCCTACCGAGATGCCGGAGCTGGAGGCGCAGGAAGTGCGCGAGCGGGGGAAAGAGTTTGGGGCCGTGACGGGACGGGCTCGGCGTTGCGGCTGGCTGGATTTGATGGTCTTGCGGTACGCGAAGATGATTAATGGAATTGATTCCCTGGTGGTGACGAAACTGGATGTGTTTGACACGCAGCGTGAGATTCAGGTTTGCGTCGGTTATACCTACAAGGGGAAAAAACTGAAGGAGATGCCGGCTTTGGCGGAAGAGTACGAGCAGGTTGTGCCGGAGTACAAGACTTTGCCGGGGTGGTGCGAGACGACCTATGGCGTGAAAGATGGGGCGAAATTGCCTAAGGCGGCTTTGGACTATTTGCGGTTTATCGGGGATTTTTTGCAGGTGGAGATTGGGATGATTTCTACCGGGCCGGAGCGGGATGCGACGATTGTGCCCGCGGGGACTTTGTTGGCGCGGTGGTTGTAGGGAAAAGGAAGTAGAGGAGGTTAAGGAGGTAAAGGAAGTTAGGACGAGGAATAAGAGATTGCGCCGTGAAGTTAGAGAGTTTGCCTCATGCTGAGCTACGAGCAAGCACGCCAGAAAGTCATCGAACAACTAACACAGAAGAAAGGTCCGCGCGCTGCGGAACAGGTGCGGGTGGGCGACGCGCTGGGGTACGTGTTGG
>Ga0210395_10001519_pt1 | contig 17928 bp, 24 predicted proteins | sample IncBWH4OmetaG_FD_150861 | JGI IMG/M metagenome (GOLD analysis project Ga0210395, IMG submission 150861) | Forest soil microbial communities from Barre Woods Harvard Forest LTER site, Petersham, Massachusetts, United States - Inc-BW-H-4-O ...
GGCGGAGGAGGCCGAGAGCGCGGCGGCCGCGGCGGCGGACATGGTGGCGGTGGTGGCGGACGTAATCGCTATTAGACTCCTCTCGGACTTCCGGCAAATTAGAATGATCAGTCCTGTGTCATGGCTCAGCTTTAGCTGCTTAGAGCGTGACGATGACTTTCGATCCAGCAATTGATAGGGCAAAGCTCCGCATGTACACTGGGAATGGTGTGCGCCCGTAGCTCAGCTGGATAGAGCGGCAGCCTCCGGAGCTGTAGGTCGGGAGTTCGAATCTCTCCGGGCGCACCATTTTTCAATAGCTTAGCTCTCATGCGTTCTGCGTCGTGTTCAGAATGTGTGCAGTTGCTAAGGATCACTGTACGCCTCCCGCTCCCGGAGCGGCTGCCAAGATCAGATTCTCGTCCGGACCTGCTATGCCTTCATACATCGCGTCGACCATCAGATACACGGAATCCGGGATGTCTTTGATGTAGTTCTCCAAAGTAGTGTCTGGTCGCGCGTGGCGCAACTGCTTCTGAACATCCTTCAGCGTGCCCTTGCGCTCGCCCACTGCCAGTGTTGCAAACGTTCGCCGGAGAATCTGGAAATTTAGCTTTGGGAGACCTAGCTTAAGCCGAATCGGATCCAATGTCCGGGCCTCGAAGTTCTCGTAATCCATGAAGCCGCCTCGGCTGTTAGGAAAAATGAAATCCTGATCCCCTGCCCAGGTCGTGAGGCCTCTCCACTCGAGAAGTTCTGCAGCCAACCGTTTGGGCAATGGAACGTAGGCTTCACTTTCCTCGGTCTTTGCCCACGGTCGGAGCTTGCACTTGTAGACTGTCTCTTTAACACGCAGCGCGTGGCGGCCGTTCTGGAGCAGTTCGAGACTGCGCCAGCGAAATCCAAACAGCTCGCCCGGGCGCACGGCAGTTCCAGAACCAACCTTTATGGCCAACTTGTCTCGGAGCGTTTGCGCGGCATCGATCACGGACTGATACTGCGGCCACTCCAGGATGGTCTCGTCAGGCTTCCTAGTCTTTGGCCGTTTCAATTTCCGACTGAGATCCTTGGCCAGAAAATCCTGTTCGACGGCCTCGGAGCACATGGATTTCAGAAACGTGTGGCAATGGAACACCATGGACCGCGAATACTCACGCGCAAGCTGGTTGAGCCAGTCCTGGAGTTCCACCCGGTCAATTTCTCGCAGCGGCTTATCGCCGAACTTATTCAAGATCACACCGACAAGATGCGCATTTGTTCCACGGGTAGTTGAAGCCCAACCGCCTTCCACTGTGGGAAGCCATCGGTGCTCCACGAACCAGCGGAGTGAAACGCGGTCATCTCGGCGTAAAGAACGAGTTGCGTTGAGCGGAGAAACGATCTTCAGGAGCTCACCCTCGGCTTCGAACTTTCGCATCTTGCTCTTTTCGCCGAGGACTCGGCTATGGTGCCGGCGCCGTTCTTTACCGGTTTCCGGATCGCGAACGTATTCGTACCAATGCGCCTTCCAAGTACGGGCGCTCGTTTCTTCCACCCATCCATTTTGGTGCCGTGCGCGCATCTGCCTCCCCCTTCCGAATTGGAATGTCGCACGCACTATACGCCGCCTTCCTGCACCTGTAGGTGGGCATCGATGAAGTTTTCTATGTCTTGCGGCCGAAAGCGAAGAATGGCCCGCTTCCCTCCGAGGCGAACCACCGGCAACCGCGGATTTCGACGCGTTGCATGATCCCGTACCCATGCCTTGGAGACGCCCAGCAATTCAGCCACACGATCCAGAGTAAGCAACGGTGTAGGTTGTTCGGTCAGCATCTGCACCGGATACTTCTCTCTGAGTTGTTGCCGTTCCGAAATCATATGTTTTTGGGTACTAGAGATTAGGGCGAAAGTCACAGCGCTAAGTTGTTGACCCAGCGATATCGGCACCTGGCGCTTTCGAGACCTTTTTGGAACATGCCCGGCTGCGATTCCTTACTGGCCGCCGCGCCGCTACTTCGCGGTCATCTGAAGATGGCGAACGTAGGCCGATGTCAGGTCGCCTTGTTCGGCTAGGCGACGAATGTCCTCTCGGACTACCAATTCCCGTGGCTTTTCGGTCGTTGTGATAAAGGTGTAAATTCCATACCGCGCGTCGTCAGCCACGTCATCCAGAGGATCTCCTGGCACCTTAAGAACATCGCCGGGCCGCTTTTCGTCGTGCATGCGGCTGGGGATCGCCTCTATCAACTTCGGGCAGGTATCAGCAATCTGCCATTGCCCCGTTTGAAGCGCCTGGTACATGAGCTGCCAGCCACCAATTCGGTCGTTGGATGCCTCGATCACGCCGAGATCGTAGGGGTCGAGGACCTCGTTGATCTGGTCGGCAATCGTGTGACCGTCGCCAATATTCTTGAAGTTCGAGGGGTCGAGATACACAGCCAGAATTTTTCGGCGCTGCCCCTGTATCGTTGGCGTGACAAGGCGACTGACCACCTCTTCGGCGAACTCATATGCCGGCAAGTGCGCCGCGACAAACTCGCCGATGGTTTTAATTCTTTCGTCCTGGGTACGAACATGCAGGTGAGCTGATGCACTGGACTTACCGAAGCCGTAGTCCAAGCTCAGGAAATGCGCGTCCCACCACTGAGCGTTGACGGTTGCATAAGGAATGACCATTTTTGAGGCCTTCCAGTTTGCGAAGTACGCCCCTTGAAGTTCGCACCAACAACCTTGCTCCATGGCAGCCGATAGCGACCCCGACATCATTCGCAAGCGGTACACATACTTGTCATCCAGCAGGTTATGGTCACTAAGCCGGCCAGGTATGAAGGCGATCGAGAAGCCGTTGCCATCCGGATCCTGGAGCGGATAGTGATCCGATGGCCAGCGGGCGTCCCAGTACAGCTTTCCCGGTTTGGCGCATTTGTCTAAGCCGTGTATCGGGCAGGCGCCGCGCAGGAACATCGCCTTGTGCCAAGCTGCCCCGATGCTTCCGGGGTTACTCCCGAGGCGCATTCGGAGGCGCAGGCTGCGATCGGTAGAGCTTAACCGGCCCAGCATGTTTCTCACCTGGTACTCGGAGTGGAATGTCGACTCATCGAATCCAATGAAGCTGTAGCGCGGGCCCAAGTACTCCCAGATGTCTCTGTCGGTGGAAATATAAGCAAGCCGAATCTTGGCCCCTGATGGGAACGTCCACGTCCAGGAAGGCGGGCCCACGTACTTCGCGCCCATTGCATTGTAGAGACGAAGGGTCTTATCCACGATGTCCGTCATCTGAGTGAACTGCTGACGGAAAATAATGGCGCGTAGGTTGGGATTGCTCGATTCCCGTGCAGCGTCGACCAGCATCGTTTCTGTTTTCAACGAGCCTGCAGCTCCGCCGAAGAACAGAATGTCCGCGGGGCTTGCGAGCGCCGCCTTTTGAGCTTCTGTTCTCGCCTCCCATCCGGGAGGATAGACATCCCCCTGGCTTCTGGCCAACCTGCTATCCCGGAAGATTTTCGCTTGTGCCCGGATTCTTTTCACGTCGATGGACCCGCTCATCGTTTCCCCAGTACCGCAGTTTCAAACCACTCAGGCAACGTCCCGTGGTTAATCACAGCCTCGATTTCCAAATCCGACATTCGCTCAAAAAGCTGATTCAAATCGAGGCTCTCAGTTCGCCTGATCCACTGGCCGAGTTCTTCAGCCGCTTGCTTCTGTACGTCCCGAATCTCTGCAATGGTGCCAGTGTCGACTCGATATTCTTCGATCGCTTGGAAGTCTTCGCCCTTGCCGATACCTTTCAGTGTTTTGGTGACAATGCCGGTCTTGCCACCAGGCACCGCAGCCATGTCCTTGCTTTTGGCTCGCTCGTCAATGACTTGCAGCATCTTGTTGTGGAGGTCGTTCAGTACCCCAACGCGCCGCTCTCTCCGGGCGATGCCATGTTTCAGAGCCCGCTTCGCGTATGCCTCGATAATCGCTTGCACTCGAGCCCTGAATGTCGGCTGAAGCTTCCAGCGCTCCAGGGTGGCCTTATCGATCCCACACTGCTCGGCAATCTCGCGGTCGGTAAGCCGGTCGTCGGCTACGAGTTGTGCGGCCATTTCGCGAGTTTTGGTCGCATTTTGTCGCATGTTGCGTGCATTCCCACTCATCCGTCGCCGTCTTCTCAGACGAACCACTGATATTGTTGAAGTGCTCGCTTCCAGTCGTGTAACAGGTGGTTGACCTGATACTCGAGAGCCTTCAGATGTTCAAGCCCGCCGGTCACGTCCTCGGCTCGGAGGCTGGCTTTTATCTCCTCCACAACAGTTCTACAGGTCTCTTCCGTATTCCGGAGCCGACTGGTGTCATGCTTCACATCGCGTTTTATGTCTTCAACATCGCCGAACCTGGTGATAGCGACGTACAGCAGGTGCTCATTTAGGAAATCCCTGATTTGTTCGGCTTCATCGAAAGAGATGCCCTCCCTTAAGCCGAACGCGAGAAAGTCGGGATCTTTTAAAGGGCGCTCGCCAAGTGGCTCTCTGCCACTGTGTTCCGCAACGATGTATGGATCGTCACCCTCTTCAACCTTGAACTGGTACTGCGCTCGCTTACCAGTAGCCATGTGTTCCCTCCAAAAAGACATCATTTCAGTCGAGGTGTGCTCATTTTCCGTTCTTCATTTGGAGCTTAGCCGAATCGAGAGCGTCATTTAGCGCGTCGGCACTGAGCAGCATCTGTTTCCGCGATTCTTCAAGCGACTTCAATGTTTCCTTGCGACTGTTCTGGCTCATCTCCCCGGACATCTTTACGCGCTCAACTTCCTTGTCGAGCTTCTTTAGCTCGCTGGACAGTTCATCAAGGTCGTTATGGAACAACACGTAGATGGCTTTGTTTGGGTCTTCCATGAGCTTCGTAGCGGAGTCGGGTTCTGTCTCGCCCAATATAGATAGGGTTTGCGACACGCTCATGGATTTCGCCACGTTGGCCTTCAATCTTTCTTCGGCGCCCGATTTGTAGTTGGTCACTCCAACGATGCTGCCGACCCCAGTTGCAAGGTCAACGTTGTCGTAACTGGAATCCAAGAATCGGCTGATTGCAGGAAAGGCTTTGACGACACTGAAGGCGAGTGCCTTATCCAACTGGCGTGTAGGTGCTACCTTGCCCGGAACTGCAGCGTCTTCGGGTTTCCAGATTTCCTTCGTGCCGCCCATGTATTGGCGGTTCGAGAGCAACTCCGCTGCTGCCTGAATCTCTGGGCGTAGCACGCCAGCTAGTCCACCGCCGCCGCGAAGCGCTCCAGACCATGCGGCACGCGCGATGTCCCGAGAGTCGCCGCCTTCAAGCGCTGCCCTTGCGGCTTCGAATGCCGGCGTTGCGATGTGGAGCGCCATCGACTCAGTGATCAGTCCTGTGCGGAATTTGCGGTCGCCGTAATGCAGGTAGGCGAAGTCGTACTTGTCGGTGTCCTTGTTCTTCCCGGCCGCATTCAGCGCCAGGTTAGCGCCCATCGTGACCAGCGCGGGATACCTTGGGTTTCATCTATCGGTTGTTCCGCTCATGCCTAGGTCATTTGTTCCGCCTGTTCTGTCCACAAACTTCAAGCGCCTCTCGTCGAAATACACCGGCAGTGACCCAACACCGCCGTTCCGGTTCTTCCCGATGATCAGCAGTTGTTCGTCGGGAATTGGTCTTCCGTCATCTGCCACGGGCAGGTAGGGCAGCAACACCACATGGCTGTGGGCTTCAATGTCGCCCGACTCTTTCAAGTCCAGCATAGTTGGCCGGGCATTGATTCCACCCTCTGGCCTTCGCAGTTGGGACAGCAACACCACGCCGATGCGTTCGCTCTTTGCGAGCTGCCGCAGTGCGTTGGCGACATAGCCCACTCGATCTCGTAAATCGCGCCCGGGTGCATCCACAAGGCGAAGGTAGTCGACGACGACCATCTTCACACCGTGGCGCCGAATGCAGAGCCGAGCGCTGGCGAGCAGTTCCTGGATTTTCAGGGAACCGCGGTCGTCCACATAGATCGGGCACTCCGCAATCTCTGCTGCGGTCTCGAGTAATTCAGGCCAACGATCCCGCTTGATGGTTTGTGGATTTCTGATCTGCATAGCCGGACATGAAGACTTCGCCGCCAAGAACCGTTTGCCAATCTCCAGATCCTGCATTTCGAGAGAGAAGACAAGCGTCGGCGTTCGAGCAGCGCCGTTAGCCAGGACAATCTGCACTCCTAGAGCGGTCTTGCCCTTTCCGGGTAAGGCACCGATCGTCCACAGTTCGCACGAGCGAATCCCGCCGGTTGCGAGGTCGAGCGAGTGGATTCCCGTAGTCATTCCTACCAGGCCCTGATTTTGGGACTGCGTTTCAAGTTCGCGTAGGACCTCCGGCATAAAGTCCCGCACGTGGCGGGCTGTAGTCCGGCCGGAGGAGGCCTCGATCTGCAGCAGCGACTCCTGAACGAGTTGAAGGCATTCGTCCGTGCTGACCGATGGATCCTCTGTCGCGCTGGTCAGGCGTGCACCGGCCGCGCGTGCCTGACGTCGGCGGGATTTGTCGAGAATCTTTTCAGCATAGTGCTCGACGTTTGTGAGGCTCGCCAACGACGATGTCACTTGGTCGTCCAGGTTTGCGAGATAGCCGACGCCTCCCACGGATTCAAGTTGCCCTTGCTCCGTCAGAGCGTCGGTCACGGTCAGTACGTCCACGGGTTTACCTGCTTCGGCGAGTTTCTCGATGGCGTGGTAGATCCTACGGTGAGAATCGTGGGAAAAGTCCTCAGACCGGAGAAGCGGCAGAATGCGATAGAGTGCCATGGTATCCAACATCGCGCAGCCGAGCACCGTGCGCTCAGCATCCACGTGTGCGAGAGCGTCGCCGCTCATCTCAGTCGCCCTCCATCTGGGCCAACGCCCGGGTAGCTGGATTGTCTGTCAGAACGTCTGTGTTCTGGATTGGCGATAACTCGGTCGACTGATATAGCCCCTCACGGAAGAACTTCTGCGGACCAACGGCGAATTTGCCTTTGGAAGAACGGTGGACCCGAAAAGCTTGCACCAGCCACTCTCCGACTTGCTCCAATGTGTCCTCGGGCATTTGCTTCGCTTGGAACTCGATTGCGTCTTTTAAAGTCCAGATCATCCCTTGGCCCGACCAGCCGTTGGTGGAGCACAGCACTTGCGCGACTTCGGTGGAGTTGAACCCTTCCGGCTTCGATCCGGCAGCACTTTGGCATTCGTTCGAATTGCTGACCCTAGGTTCTAGATTTGAAGATGAAGATGAAGATGAAGGGGACCCCCCTAAGGATGGGTCGAAGGATATCCTTTGGACCGTCTGTTTCGTTGACTTCGGCCTTGGCACATTCGGGTTGTTAAGGCTCTCTTTCCCGCCCCTGGCGCGGGCTTCACGAACTTTTTCATCTTGCACCATACGTCGGCTGAAGATAGTTCCTTCATCGGTTCTACTGAACACACCGGCGTTCTCAAGTTCGGAGAGTAACTGCTCTACCTCCTCCAGTGTGCACCCAACCATACGTGCAAGAACCGCAGGAAGGATGGGCCTAAGGATATCCTCGCCACCATCCTTCACTGTTGAGGGAAGAGCAAGGTGGCCGTATGGTGCCCCCTGGTGCATATAGCAGAGCACGTCGGCCCAAAGTCCGCGGGCAGCCAAAGAGCAGGCGCGCAGCGCTGGATCTCGCAGCCAATCGCCAGGGTAGAATTGAAACGATGGTCGTTTCAATCTGGGTACCGCCCTTCGGGCGCCATGGTGCCGAACTCAGGAAACGAGCACGTGTTGACCCGAACTACCCCGGCCGGCCCTGTCTTAGTCGGTTCGATCCTCGGCGTGGACTCCAATCGGTACCATGAATGCTTTTGCCCGTTGATTCTCTCGGTCCGGTTAAGGATGGGGAAACCGAGACGGCGCAACTCGAAGATCCTGGCGCCGAATTGCGCGAAGCCCAGCTCTAGGATTTCCGGTAACGAAACCCACTGGCCGGCGCGCGACCTGAGCAACTCGAGGAGCTTGTCACGTTGTGTGTTGCGACAACCTTTCACGGCAGCACCACCTCCCGGGAAGCGCCATTCGCCCCGTGCCAGTTTCGTATTTTGGCTTGTGCCCGTTTCACCACACTTCGCTGTTCTCCGACAGCTAAGCCGGCCGCACTCAACGCATTGATTTCTGATTCACGATGTGTGATACAGGCGGGAGCAGTACAGCCAGAGGTGGCACCCGACGGTATGCGCGTTCTTGCGACTAAGAGCCTTAGTCGCAATGGGCATTCGCCAGGTCGACTAATTCTCCTTGCGCCACCTCGATCGATTAGTAATTCCGCCTCTGTCGTCGGCATGGCAGTCAGAAAATTCCCGTTGATGTCGTACAACCTTGCTCTATTTGCGTGATGTCCCAAGGCAGTGCTCTCCTGTAGTAGCCAAGGACTTTTCGTCCTCAGCGAGGTAGAATCCGTGCCCGTCACCATCGTTTGCCTATGCGACGACGCACTCCGTTTTCGCTTGGTGCTTAAGTGCCTGCTTGAAACCAGCAGCGATCCGTGCGGTCTTTTCCATCTCGGGGTTGATCGCGCTGCTGATGGCGGCCAATTCGTCAGGACGCAGTTCGATCGATCCCATCTCCGCCAGAGACAGACGAAACCGAGAAATGTTCGCTCTTTGCGCTAATTGGATCTGGCTGAGGCCAGCAGCTTTACGAATCGCTTTCAGGTTGCTCATGTCCACCTCATCAAGCCGCAACGTTGCAGCGTGTAGACTCCACCCTAGAGGACGTTTTCGGGAAAGCGGAAGATGGAATAAACTCAGATGCATTTATTCCATGGCGGAAACTAGTTTTGTACTGGGGTTTTGTACGCGGCGGGAGACGGAAGAGTCTATTTTGTTTTGGAGGGCTGACAGAGGCGGCGATAGGCGTCCTTGCTCTTGCTCTGCCCGGTTTCCTTGTTCATCTGCCGCGCAATTTGAGCCCACGATTTTCCCGTGTTCTTCAGTTCGAGTATTCTCTCGCGCTCGGCGTCCTTCCGTGGTCTGCCTATGGTGGCGCGTCCGATTGTCAGCGGTAGCTTAGAGTGCTGGCTCACGTTCTGAGCGTCGACAGTGGTCTCCAGTGTTGGCTGTGCTTTCTCCACAGCCTTTGCCAGCTTTGCTTTCTCTAGTTTGACATCAAGCTCTGTCCTAAGGCGCGAGAAGTCGCGTTGTGTCTCTTCGAACGCCGCTTGTACCGATGCACGCGTTCCTGGCGATCCGCTGCTGCTTAGCCACATCCTCTGTTCAGGCTTCGAAAAAAGGGAATTGATTTTCGCACTCCCTGATACCAAAAGCTTTTCATAGACACCCACCCAAAGATCTGGGCTGTCTGCAACCCGACCCGATTCTATCTCTGCCTGGTAAACCCCTTCGATGTCCTCCACATATTGCCGCAGCCTTTTTACGTTGTAGAAAATGACGGCGACCCTGGGGTTCCCCATTGATGATGAGGATTGAATCTCAGCCGACTTCTTCTCCCGATCGCGTCGATAGTCTTTTTCGAGTTTCTCTAACTTTCGATTGATCGCCCAGTCACTGAGCAAGGGATGGGCAGGAGTTTCCGAAGTTTTGCTTGGCGTGGTCTGTTCAGTCATTGGTCACCTTCTCGCGCGACCTTCTCGTTTCGAAAAGACCTGGAAAGGGCGGTCGAGAAGTACCGCCCCTGTCCTCGCTGACCGTCGCCTGCGAGTAATCTGAGTGTGATTGTAACCGCGGAGTCAAGCTCGGAATCCACAGGGGCTAGAAATGCTTTGCGGCGTGTGGGAAACTATGGATGATGGCAAGGCTGCTCAAAGACCTGACCTACGTCAACGCGGTGCCTACGTTTGGCCGCTGTAACCAGTGTGGGCGGCCTTTCTCGACCTCCGAGGAAGCACTGGCCAATACAGAACAGGCGACTCGTGCTTTTTACCTCGCGTTCGAGCGACACAACTGCGATGAGGATGCCGGTTTCCAGGCCGCCGAACCTGCGTAGGCAATATTTTCGTCAGGCCACTTTCGGAGTGGTGGCATCCGCAGGCGCTTCGACCGTGACATCGACCTCCGTGCCAGGCTTGAGTGCTACCTCTTCTCCCTTTTCGTTTTGCAAGGCGTTGTCGATGCGGATTTCTCGATACAACTCGTCCGCTCCTTCCACCACAATCTGAGCCTTGTCGGGTTCACTTGGGTCAGGGCTTTTAATAAGCTTTTCCACGGTACCGGGCAGTGTCACAGAGACTGTTTCGGGCGCAACTGATTCTTTACTCACGTGAAACCTCCCTATGTGTTTTGCTGGGCTTCTACTCCATTCTAGCAATTAAGCGCAGTATAGCGCACACACAGAAGGACCACGTTTGGGACTACCGGAGTGCAGTAAGAGTTCAGCGCGCCCACAGCTCTTGTTCTCGGCTGACGGTTGTAATCACGGTCAGGCCGGGCGGAGTATCAACGAGGCTTTTATAACGTCTATCAGTCTCATAGGGGTTTCCGTCGAGAGGAGAAAGATGCAAGTTCTTGTTTGATGTTTTCCAACGTTGCGAGTCTGGCTTTGTGCGCAGCTTTTTCTGTGGCGTAGTGTGGAGCACTGTGCTTCTGCTCCTTATCCGCCTTTAGGATCTCAGCCATTTGAGTTCTTAGGGCCGATACCCGCTCATGAATTGCTTTCTCGTCCACGAAGATAAGCTATCAAAACTCAGCTCTGCGTGCAGTAAGAGTTCGGCAGGCACCACAGCTCTTCGCATCTCGGACGTAGTGGCGCAGTTTGAAATCCACAGGGCTAGCAATCGGTATGGCCGTGTGGGAAACTGTCGGCATGGCGAAACGTGGTCTACGGCTCGTTAAGTGGATCGATGACGCACCCTCTCTCGGTATTTGTGAATCCTGCAATGCTCAATTCCCGGCTCCGTCATACCTTCATGGCCAACGCGAGCCAGCGGAGGCAGCTATTCGCTCCGCCTTCGATAAACACAAGTGCAAGCCAGAGGATACCAGTCAAAACGCTACGCGGGATCATGAGAGAAGCCACCGAAGATCACTGATAAAGCCGTGACCAAACCACTCGCAATCTCGCTGGCGGCTCACAAACGTGGAAATCCGAACTGGGGAAAGCCGATGGAGGCCGCCCCAGATGTTCCAACTGCGTTCGAAACGCAGCACAGGAAGCTCGGATTGAATGAGCAGACTTGTGCGACCTCGGATGAATTACGGCAGTGGTGCCATCACAACAAAGACCGCTGCTACATCCCGGAGTGGCTGCTGAAGCGGTGGGCGATAACCGTGGACCCTAATGTCAGCGGCTAAGAGAACAGCCACCGCGCGAGCGAGTGCGTTGCCTCGCTGACCATTCCAATCGGCTGTCCGTTGATGAGTTGAGTCGCCAGGTGTTTCCTGTGGCGATGACAGTCGCAGAGGTCAACGGCATAACCGACTCTGCTAATCGCCTAAGCGGAACGTTGCGAAGCAGTCCATCTTCGAGCGTCGCTTTTTCCGGGTGTCTGCAAACCGTACAAAGTGGAGGCATTTGTTGATTCCTTGGCTACTTGACTGAAAGCTGATGCCTTTGTGCTCAGTATAATTTGTTTCGAGTGTTACGCAACAAAGCAGATAGAATCTGTCAATCACCATCCAAGAACAACTGACTCAGTACAAGGCTGAGATTTCACGACTAAAGGAAGCCTTGGATTTTGCGTTCGCTCAGGGCGCGAGGGCTTCTCAAGCGCCAGAAGATCGTGTCATCTTCCCACTTGGAGTTGCTTGCAGAGATATTCTTGAGGAGATCCTTTTTGCGGTTTCAGAAGGCTTTGGTCGCCTGGCTCTACGTTCTTCTCGCACGATGTACGAATGCATGATCTTCGCTCGGTACCTCAGCTTGCATCCGTCTAAGACTGACGATTATCTCGCCACTTTTCACAAACAATGGGCGATGGTACTGAAGAACACGCCGAGTGCGGAGAAAAACCTGCCCGATATACACAAGGCGGTCTCCGCCCAGGTTCCCGCGTACGCGGCAGGGAAGCGAATAGATTTGGACTGGAGCGATACGAGCACATTGAAAATGGCCGAAGAGGCCGGCTTCCCGAGTACGTTTCATTCTCTCGCGTTCAACTACGCTTCTGCCTTCGTGCATCCGAGTGCAGTGTTCATCATTCGCCACATGTCCCCGGGGGCAAGCGATGACATCATTGAGATCAGCACCAAGCCTCAGGATGAGGAAGCGCAATTTGCACTAAAAATTTCACACGACTTGATTTTGAATGCAATAGACTTGCGCCTTAAATACGCGCCATCGCAAGTGCTTCAACAGCGTCTCGCGGAATGCACGAGCGATTTTTCAAGGATCTGGGGTTATCCGCCCCACTTCTAGCTACGGCCGTGAGTCTACTACCTTTGAAAAGCGCGAATCCCTCTGGTTAAGGGAGGGATTCGAGGGGCTAAGAGGCTTGTTCCTGCTGAGCGTGCGGGGTCGTGACTTGCTTCACGTAGCAGTCCTCGTGGACACCCGGCACCTGCGCCAGCTTGATCACTCACATGGCTCAAGCGAGCCGCGATCTCCAGGCTTGTGTACGCACCCGCTGGGCCCCAGTTCGCGATTCAAACGCTCGGCGATCTCAGAGGGAAATAGCGGGTCCGTTGCCTCGCCGAGAATGCGCAGGATGTGCTCTTCGTGACTTGGCATGGTGATCACGCGGCCCGGCGCAACGCTATGCATTTGCGGCACGAGCACTTGAAACCCGGATCATCAGGAATTACTGTGTGGCCACACTGCTCGCAGACATACCAGGTCGGCCGCTGCAACATCGGCTTGCCCTGATCGCCCAGTATGCAGTAGGGGCAGCGTACGATTTGCGCAGCCATCTTGAAGGTCCTTTCTGGCGCTTTGCCGGCGCATTCGTCAAGCCAAACGCAAACTTGCGAGCGATGCGCGAGCCGTTCCGCCACTCTGGTCAGGCAAAATCCTTAATTCAAGCACGGTCACATCGGAGAGGTCCACGGTGTAATCCTCAGTCTCCCGTACCGTCACAGGCGGACTGAAATTCCATTGTTGACGAACAATTTCTCGGAACGAACGCCCGTGATCCGGTGACCATCTCAGGACGAACTCCTGGGTCCGTTGGATTTCGTTTTCCTCGAAAACTAGCCAGATACGTTTGAGCTTTTGTGGCTGGTCGAACAAGAGTCGGATGATTTGGGGGCCGGGCTCAGCACCGCGCCAGCCCCGTCTCTCGCCGAGTTGCAGCAGCGCACATTCGATGGGATATCCTTCATCTTCCGATGTAATCTCGACCATCCCCAAGTTGGCCAGATCGAGGCCGTCCCCATCAAAAGGTGCGCGGTCGCGCGGAATCGGAGAAATCAGGCGTTTGCGCATGACGCAACTGTGATGCTACTTCGATAGCAGCGGGACCGCAAATTGTCCCCAGCTTTTAGGAACCCTGACTTGCGCGGGTCTACGTCTCTGTGTCGCGGGAAAACTTTCCCTTCTGTTTCGCCCAACGCGCCTGGGCGGCCTTGCGGGCACTAGCCTTCCGCTGCTCAGGTGTGAGTTTCCTGGCGCGAGCCTTGCCACCTTGCTTTCCGAACTTAGCGAAATACTTCGTTAGCTCTTTCCGATTCACAAACAGAAGAGTATCACAAGTGCGTACGGGCTACGCAGTTTTTTCTTGACATGCGTATGGGGTACGCATATCATCATGAAATTAAAACGGGCTGAGCGAGTGCTAGTAACACTCACCCAGCCCTAACCGAAATGCACCTACAAGGAGGCGCACAATGGCTGTAAATCAACGTAACACTCATTCGCAGTCCCGCCAAGACGTCCACCGTAATCGCGTGTTGATCAGCGGACTTCCAAAACTAACGCGCAAAGGAAACGTAGTCCTCGACAGGGACAGGGCCTTCGATATCGCTGCTGGCATCATGGCGGTTCTAGCCTACTCCGAGAATCCGAAGTACATCCATGAGTGGGAGAGCGGCGATTTCAATGAGCTTAGAGTGCGAAGCGCTCGCCGATTCGCGAACGCCTAGCGTTTCTACTGATCGGAAGGTGGTCGCGGGATCACCTTCCGATTATTGCTCTGGATACTTTTCAGGATAAGGATGGATTGGCCATGGCAACTGCACAAGAAATCGCGCTGCGTTTAACAAGAGTCGCTCTATACCGTCGTGTCTCCACCAGCCACGGGCAGGACCCAGAGCTTCAGTTGCGAGAGCTGCGTGAGTACGCAGCCTCTCGCGGCTGGACCATCACCGAGGAACACAAATACGTCGATTGTGACGTTTCCAGTTCGAAGGCATCCCAGTCGGCACCAACTCCGTACGGGAACATTCTCGTTTTCCCTTCTCAACCAGAGCCCCCGAAGCCCGGACGCCAACTGGGCGCGGTATCTCTGTACGCAGCCATCATTCAGGCACCGTGCAGGCGGTCGACCAAGCCATGGAGGCACCAGAGAACAATCCTTCTGTTCGCAGAGTCGGCCCAGGCCATGAGACAGCGCCTCGAAACAGAAGGCCGCGTTGGCCGTCGCTGGTTTGTGCTCCAAGTTTTCAAGGTCAAGGGAGGCATTCTATGAACTCCACTTCTATTCGCGTAGCTCTCTACGCACGAGTCTCGACGGCCAAGTGCGAAAAATGCGGAAAGATTCGCGCCGAACATGACAACCATGACCATGAATTTAAGGGGCAGGACCCCGAAGTCCAGCTCCGTGAGTTGCGCGAGTACGTTGCGCGCCGCGGCTGGCAGGTCGCCGATGTGTACACCGATGTCGGAGTGTCCGGAGCAAAAGCGTCCCGACCGGACCTAAACCGATTGATGACGGACGCTAGCCGCCGACGCTTCGATGCCGTTGTTGTTTGGCGGTTCGACCGTTTCGCGAGAAGTGTCTCTCATTTGCTCCGCGTGCTCGAACAGTTTCAGGCGCTTGGAATCGATTTCGTCTCGCTCTCGGAGAACGTGGACACCAGCACGCCAACAGGCAAGATGGTCTTCACGGTGTTGGGAGCGGTTGCCGAACTGGAACGCAGTCTGATCGTGGAGCGAGTGAAGGCCGGTTTGCGCAATGCACGCGCGAAGGGGAAGAAGCTGGGGCGCCCCCGCACCCCTGTGGATGATTCTAAGGTCAAAGAGCTCCGCGATTCCGGGACTTCCTGGCGCGCGATCGCTCGGGAGTTAGGCCTGAGCCTCGGTACGGTGCGCCGATCCTCCCAGCGCTGTGCCAAAAACCTATGCGCTGGCATTCCTGAGAACGGTCCGGAGGTCCTCTATGTGTAGGCACGGCATTCCTCTCCATCAGCCAGCGGCAAGAGGACGATTTGGAGTGGGCTCGACAAGCTGAAGGCGTGAGAATAGTATTCGTCGGTTCAGAAATGGGCCGACCTTGGTGCATGACGTTTTGATGAGCGGCGAAGGTCGGGGAGGTCGAAGCATGAGACTCGAGGATGATGTCGTTCTGGAACCGCAAGAGCTCTGTGACTTATTGAACTACGTCCTAGGACACAAACGAACGACCTTCGTCACACAGCGATCACGGACCTTTTGAGCAACCCCGAAGCCAGCATAGAAACCTGCAAGAGTATAGCCGGCCACGTGAGCGCGCAGATCATCAAAACCTACGCGCACATTAATCTATCCGCAAAACGCACTGCTTTAGACTCCCTTTTTCGCGGTCGATCAGGAAAGCAGGCAGGCCGCAACCGCGAACGGCTCACGGGAAGCTCTTTGAAATCCGAACAGAACAACGCTACCAGCAGAGGCGCGAATCTGCGGCGAACAGCGCTCTGGAAGCCTCCCTGGTGTCATCTGGACGTCTGCATGTAGGCTTCATTCGCATGACTTAGCTGCTCGGGAGTACAATTGGTGCGCTCGGCAACCGAATCCTCCCCTGTGTTGCAGCAGCCGGGCAAAGGCCCCCGTTTTTTTCCAAGAGAGGTCGTTGATAGTCCGATGCCGTTCGGACGTAGAATCCGTTCACGCGCAGGAGGGAACCATGCGTCGCTTCGGCTTTGCTCTCCTTTTGTTATTCGCCCTGACAGCTGTTGCTCAGAACGTCCCAGTTCCGTATATCTCGCAGCTGTCGCCGCCGACCGTGCTGCCTGGCAGCCAAGGGTTCACGCTCACCGTACACGGGGCAAATTTTGCCCCCTCGGCCGTCTTAGAGTGGAACGGTTCACAACGAGTAACCGTGGTGGTATCCAGCAATGTCTTGCAGGCGCCCATCAACACTTCCGATCTGATTACAGCGAATTTCGCTTTGGTTACTGTTGTAAACCTCGGGAACAATCCGCAAACCTCAAACACTGTTCTCTTTACAATTCGACCACTTGCGCCCGCTGTCTCTCTTACCCAGGACCCTTACTTCCTTGACAGCGGCAGCAATATTGCTACCGTTGGTGATTTTAACGGTGATGGAAAACCAGACCTTGTCACTTGCCGCTTTAACAACTATGGAAAAAGTGTCATTAGTACCTATCTGGGACAAGATCGGTATAAGTTCGGACCTCCTATTAAGACGATAATCGACTTTAAATGTGGGTCCCTCTTTACCGGCGATTTCAATGGCGATCACCTGCTCGATCTGGTGGCAGGCGGCGCGGTGGGCTGGCGTCAGGGGGCGCTTGCCGTTTGGTTTGGGGACGGTACGGGAAAATTTACCCAGGGCCCCGTTACCGGAATAGGTGATGCTTTTCCGGTCGGCATCGCAGATTTGGACGGTGATGGGTTTCTTGATTTAGTAATCGATAGAAGATACTCCCCGTTCGTTCTCTTTGGAACGGGTGGGGGCAATTTTGGTCCGAGCGCAGCATTGCCGGTATACCAACTGGACGGCAACCCTGTTATTGGCGATTTCAATGAGGATGGCTACCTCGACGTGGCCTTACCTGTTAACAACGAGGTCAGGGTGGCTATTAACCAAGGCAACAGGACTTTCGTGGCCACAAGAGGTTATCCCCTTCCTTGCGGCGAAATCGCGACCGCCGACGTTAACAATGACGGCCACCTGGACATTGTTGATTGCACCGGAGCGGTCCTCCTAGGCAAGGGTAACGGTACCTTCACCAGCGGCGTCGGCTCAGCTATTCCGCCAAATTCGCAGCCCGTTATTGCGGATTTTAACGGGGATGGAAATATGGACCTATTGTTCTTGCGTTCGACGAGCCAGTACCCACTCTCGATATTGCTGGGAAATGGGGATGGAACGTTTCAACCGCCAGCTCCGGCAGGACCAAGCAGCCTTGGGTCGTTTTTTGGCCTCTCAGACTTCAATTCAGATGGTCATCTGGCTGTGGTTGGCAGCGGCCAGTTCGGTGGTATCAGCGCATTTGTGCAGGTACCTGCCGGTTTGTACCCGGGTACGCTCACTTACGGCCAGCAGTTAGTAGGCACGAGCAGTTCGCCTCAGACCGCCAATCTCTACAATGCTGGTGGAGCTCCTTTGACCCTCAAAAGCATTCAAATCGGTGGTACCGACCCCAACGATTTTAGCCAAACGAACAATTGCCCCACTAGCGTTCCCGTGGGAGGTGGCTGCCAAATTCAGGTAACGTTTACGCCGACCGCGGCCGGCAACCGGCAGGCCGAGTTGAACATTGCCTATATTGCCTTTAGAGGGACTCCCAGTCCGGTGTCTGTCTCCTTGACAGGTCAAGGCGTGGCCGTGGTGAGTGTGTCTCTGACACCATCCAATCTTACCTTCGCTACTCAATTGGTCAAAACGACGAGCGCACCTCAAACCGCAACCCTCACCAACACTGGCTCCGCGGACGTCACGATAAACAGTATCAGCGCTTCGGGACCATTCAGCCAGACCAACAACTGCCCCTCGACCCTGCCCGTCGGACAAAGCTGCCAAATTCAAGTAACCTTCTACCCGACTCAGAAGGGCCAAGCGAACGGCACGTTGTCGGTTGCCGACAACGCTTCCGACAGCCCGCAGAAAGTTGCGCTGTCGGGTGTGGGCACCATACTGACCTTCAAACCGATTGG
>Ga0210395_10001520_pt1 | contig 17927 bp, 14 predicted proteins | sample IncBWH4OmetaG_FD_150861 | JGI IMG/M metagenome (GOLD analysis project Ga0210395, IMG submission 150861) | Forest soil microbial communities from Barre Woods Harvard Forest LTER site, Petersham, Massachusetts, United States - Inc-BW-H-4-O ...
TTCGAGCAAGCTCACCTGGGGAATGGCATAGCGATCGCCACCGCAGGTTACGACCAATGCCGGAATGATGGCCAGGGTCAACGGTATCTTTACCCGCACAGTCGTGCCCCGCCCCAAATTGGACTGAACATCCACGGTACCACCAATCTTTTCGACATTGGTTTTCACTACATCCATGCCCACGCCGCGGCCCGACACGTTGGTGACTTTTTCCGCCGTGGAAAATCCGGGCAGGAAGATCAGATTGAAGATCTCCCGCTCCGGCATGTGGGTGGCTTGTTCAGCGGTGATCACTCCGCGTTCGACTGCCTTTTTGCGGATGCGCTCGACATTCAAACCTGCGCCATCGTCGCTGATCTCGATGTTGACCTGGCCGCCTTCATGAAAAGCGCGAAGAATCAAACGTCCGGCGCGATCCTTGCCCGCCTTCACTCGGTCTTCGGGAAGTTCGATTCCGTGGTCGACGGAATTGCGCACCAGATGCGTAAGTGGGTCTTTAATCGCTTCGATAATGGTCTTGTCCAGTTCAGTCTCTTTGCCCTCCATCTCGATGCCAACTTCCTTGCCACAACCCAGCGCCACGTCGCGCACCGTGCGCGGGAACTGGCCCCAAATGTTTCCAATCGGCTGCATGCGCGTTTTCATGACCTGTTCTTGCAGCTCAGTGGCGATCAGGTTCATGCGTTCGGAAACCGCCTGCAGCCCAGTGTCTTCCAACGCATTCGTAAGCTGCATCAACTGGTTCCGGGCCAGCACCAGTTCCCCGACTAGTGTCATCAGCTTGTCCAGCAAATTGACTCCGACGCGAATGGTTTCTGGCGCCGTGTCGCGCGGTTTCGCTTCCAGAGTTTGCTGGGCCGCCAACACATCTTCCAGTTTGGCCAGTCCCAGGGCAACGAGGATTTCACCAAGACGCCGGCGATCCCCGTGTTCCTGCTCCTCTAGCGCGCGCGCGATGTCGGAGGCCTGCACCACGCCACGTTCAACCAGCAAGCCGCCAATCTTTCCGCGCGAGGGTTTGCGCAGCGAATCGTCTTTCTTTTTCCGTGGCTCCGTGGCCAGCGGCAGAACGGGTTCAGAGGGAGCCGGAGGAGTCTCTTTTGAAACCACAGCCGCAGAAGCCTCTGGGGTGGGCAGCGGCTTTGGATCGGCCGCAGCAGACCGAGGCATCGCGAGGGCAACGCTCACGGAAGCGGGGGTTTGCAGCCGAGTCAGCGTCTCCCGCAGTTCCGGATAATCTGCATCCCCGTCCCGACCTGTCGATCCGATTTCCTTCAACATCTGGCGTACAGCGTCCACCATGCCGAGCAGGGCGGTAGTGATCTCTGGATTGAGCGTCAACTGCCCGTCGCGCAGACGCGTAAGAAGGTTTTCACCGACATGCGCGACTTTTTCCAGCTTGTTGAAACTTAGGAAGCCGCACGTGCCCTTGATGGTGTGAATGGTTCGGAAAACGCCCGCCAGCGCGTCCCGGTCCTGCGGGTTTTTCTCCAAACCGACCAAATCCCGGTCCAGTCGGTCCAGGTTTTCGTAGCTCTCAACCAGAAAATCTTGGACGATGTCGCTATCGCTCATTGCTACCCTTCCTTATCTAAGTTATTCGGCGTCTCTCGACAGGTGAAATCCTTGTGGCGCGGAAGCTACATCGTATGCTGGCATCTCGGGATCAAGACCAGTCGACCCGCTGCCTGCTAAGAACATCGGCGGGAGTTCGAATCGACTTTAGGCGCGTCACGCTCATTAGAACCGTGACAAATCTGAAAATTTGGACTTAGGTGAGGATTAGAGTTAAGTTGAGAAGAGACTGGCGAGAACGGTCAAAACCCGGGGATTTTACGATTGTCTACGACTCGTCTGAGATAGGCGAAGGAGTGGATTCGATAAGAGAAATGGTAGGCACGAGGAGACTCGAACTGCTGACCCCTGCCGTGTCAATTTTTCTCTCTTGAACACTTTCAACAACTTAACAGGGCTGCTGGGGACTGCCAAATACTTGTAAAAACTTGGTGGTCGAAACGAGAACGGGTGCGAGAATAGAGTCAGCCGAGGATACTATATGGAGTTCTGTGACTACGGATGTTGGGTGCGGACTTAGGGCTGAATGTGTTTTTCTTTGTGCGGCATTGCGGACTCAGTACAATTGATTTTGAGTCCTGTGGAGTGATCATGAACGGTTCTGGGGTCAATGTGCGTGCCGAAGAACTTCGGCCATTGAATTCTATCTCCTTGCAGAATGCTGTGTTGTGCGCTGAATGTGATGTGGTCAGCGACAGCCCGCATGATCACTGTCTGGTTTGTGGAAGCCGGTCCCTATTCAACATCTCGCGTGTGTTAGGCGGGATGTTGCCCAGCCAGCGGGCCAAGGTCATCGATCCTGCTAGCCAACCATTTACCCCGCCTAAGCGCATGCTGAAGTTCCCGAGAAGAGCGTTCAATTCGAGGGATAGGACCAAAGAACATGCTGGGGCTGCTCAGTTGAGAATGTTTGGCTGATCCGCTGCTAAGTCCCGTGAATTGAAATCCGCCTTGGAATGAGTGTCCTAACAAAGTCGAAGTTGGCAAGTTTTCCCACAACTTGCTGCGGAATACATGGCAACCGTTGCGCGTGATGATCGCGAGATGGGGATGTTGGGACCCGATCATCCAGCGAAAGAATGCTTCGCGTGATTGGTGTCGGCCCAACTCAGCGGGCTGCCCACAAGCAGATGACATCACTCTTCTCGTTATGTAAGGTGGAGGCTCAACAGGGAGGCATAGTAAATTAGCACCACAGGTATTTCGTTGGCGTGAACCCTCTCCTGACATGCCTTTTCATTGGTGTGGTGAAACGACGCCCTTGTGCCATCCCGGGTTCTCCCTCGCGCGCTTCGACTGACCCCCGGATAAAACCTGTGCTGACGGTGTTCGCCTCAAACCCCGAACTGTGGTTTGCAATCATCAGCGCATGTTGGGTGGTGTTGCTTTACCGGCACGTGATCGGCGGCCCATTCGTCTACGATGACGTTGCCCAGATTCAAAATAATCCCGCTCTGTCATCGTGGCGTTCGGCGGCGGAGTATGCTCGCTCCGCTGTCCCCTTTAACAGCGAATTTCGTGGCTTTGGAGGGTCTTTTTACAGGCCAGTATTTTGGTTCAGCTTGGCCCTGGACCGCACGCTCTGGGGATTGAATGCGACAGGCTACCACTTCACAAACCTTGCTCTGCATTGGGCGAACGGTTTACTCGCATTCCTACTCTTAAAAAGGTTGCGCGTTTCACTTTTACTCTCCGCAACCGTTTCTATTATCTGGCTGAGTCTCCCAATTGACTCCGAGGTTGTGGCGTGGGTTTCTGGTCGCTCCATCTCCTTAGCGGTTTTGTTCCTGTTGACCGGCTTATTGAGCGCAGATTGGTACGTGGGTTCGAACAGGATTGCCGCGCTGTTCTGTTACGTGATTGCAACCTTCGGTGCCCTTCTCTCGCATGAGATCGGCATCCTGACGTTGCCGATGACATATTTACTCCTCTATGTCGGCAGTGCGGCGCGGCGCAGCTGGTTAGTGTTGTCCGGTGCGGGGCTGGCCGTCGATGCTTTCTATCTTTGGCTGAGACATATAGGGGGCGCGCGACTTACTTCAGGTATCTCTGTACCCATCGGACTGGCAATGACGTTCTGGAAATACATTGCCTGGATGCTCCTCCCGGTTCGGATGAGTATCGAGCGTTCGACTGACGTACCGACAAACAACTCTCCGATGATCAGGGCAGCCGCACTCATCGGATGCCTGGTGCTAATCCTTGCCATTCTGCGGCTGCGAAACAAACTGCCCGGAGTAGCCGCTGGTTTGGCGTGGTTGTGTGTTGCCTTAGTCCCATTTTGCGGAATCGTGTCGATCTATCAAGGCATGGCCGAACGCTATGTCTATTTGGCTGGCCTAGGCCTCGTATTCGCAATTGTGGCTCTTGTCTTTCACCTTAAGGGTCGGACAAGATCAGTAGTGCTGTGCGCGGGCATTTTGTGGGTTCTCTGGGGTGCTTGGCGACTTGATGTGCGAGTACTCGATTGGCGTGGCGAGGTCCCACTTTATTTGAGTTCCCTGGAAGCGACCCCCAAGAGCTCGGTGCTGCTCTACAATCTCGGGGTTGCATTCGCCGAGGCGGGAGATGCTTCAAAAGCTGCGGATTATTACCAGCGCGCCATAGCTCTGAAACCGGATTACACTTCGGCGATCATAAACCTTGGCAATCTTTTCCAGAACCAAGCCAATTACTCACAAGCGGAGGAGTTATATGAGCGGGCAATTTCTCTCGATCCGCGAGATCCTGATGCCTGGGTGAACCTTGGAAACCTGTATCTGCACCTCGCTTTAACTCAACAAGCGAAGAGCGCCTACGAAAAGGCAATTGCGCTGAAATCGAATGATGTGGAAGCAATCATCGATCTCGGGGCGGTGCTTCAGCGTGCAGGGGATTTTTCTGCCGCTGAGCAAGCCTATCAACACGCCATAGCCGTCGATCCTAGTCAAGCCGCCGCCTACTGCGATTTAGGTGCATTGTTCCTGCAACAAGGGAACCTGGCTGCTGCTCGGGAACAACTTATTAAGGCAATCGAGCACAATTCCTCTTATGCTCTGGCGTACTTCGATTTGGGGGTAGTGTACGAGCAGACCGGGAGCCGAAATCTCGCAGTCGAGATGTACAAGAAGGCACTCGACATCCAGCCTGATTACCATCACGCGCGCTCCAACCTCGAGAGAATTGAGTCTCGTCCTCGATCATCTCCTTCAGAGACTCATCCGTAAGGGTAAGAGCGCACATAGCAAACCGGCAGCTCGTTGTTCTCCATCTACCAAAGCATCTTCATATAAACGAAGGCGGCCTCGGGTGAGGCCACCTCCACTCTTAGCGTGCTGATTGTGATTAGAAGGTAAACTTCCCCTGCAACTCGATTACTCTTGGTGACGCGTCCGCACCCAGCCCGGAGCCGTAAATGGTCGTAGGCTGACTGACGGTCTGGGTGATTTGTCCGAACTGGCCGCTGTCCGCATTTGTGTTGGGGAAGGCAAAGTTCGGATGATTGAAGAGATTAAAGAATCTTGCGCCAATGGAGAACTGAGCGCCCTCCCATTTTGGTATAGCAAAGGCCTTCTCCACACTGAAGTCAGTGTCGAAGTAACCTGGGCCACGAAACTGGTTACGGATCTGGGTTCCGAAGTCGTTTGTTGGGTCAGCGAAATTAGCAGCACTGTAGCACGGATTGGGCAACCCATTCACCAACTGTGCAGCGGAGCCACCGCAGTTGATGTTAGGAGAACCCACTACGTTCGCGAGCACTGCTGTAGTAGTGGCAGGACTTGTACTGCCGAACAAACTCCCTTGTAGAGTCGCTGTCGCATTGCTGCTCGAGATCGAGTACGGGAATCCCGTATGCTTGAAGATCGTTCCGGAGAACGTCCAGCCCTTCACTAGAGCATCTGGACCCCGACTCGTCAGATGACGGAAGGCGTTGCTCCAAACATAGTTCATGACGAACGAGTGACGGACATCGTAGTCAGCGTTGCCGTAGTTAAGCTGCGCGATATTGAATGGATTTAAGGGCGTGACAACATCAACATTGCCGTTCGCGTTCACGCCGAATGGGTTCAGGGAGCTATTAGAGATTTCATCCAGAGCATGGCTATACGTATAGGACGCCTGGAACTGGAATCCTCCAGTAAAGTTGTGCGCGGCAGTCAGTGTGAGGCCGTTGTAGTTTGAGTTACCGACATTTTGAGTCTGGGCAACCACTCCAAAGCGCGGGTCTGGCTGCGTGATCGGAAGACCTCCGAATGCCGCGCCCGTTGGACTGAAAGCGTTCAAGGCCGGATTCGTGATTTCTTCATGCTCACCGCGATTGCCGACATACTTTGCGCTCACCGTGGTGTGCCAACCCACCTCCTGCTGTATTTCCAGGTCCCATTCGTCATAACGCGGAATCTGCACTTTACCAGGATTAAAGAAGTTAAAGGCGGGAACCGCGCCGCCGCTGGCAAAATTGGCGCGGAAAGCGGCATTGGCCGCAATCGCTTGCCCGTTCAGGTTCCCCGCCGCTGCCGGCGAGAGCGCACCGTTAAAAAGCACGAACGACGGATCATTCGGTGCATTGGTCAAAATGTCATCAATCGCACCGGTAGGAATGGCATCGCTGAAGATACCGAATCCCCCGCGGACGACAGTGTTCTTGGCGCCGAACGGCGACCATGCAAAGCCAACTTTCGGCTCATATACGACGGGCGTTACGGAGGGAAATGCGGTATTCAAACCTGTGCTCAATGCTTGATTCACGGGAACCGCCCGATTCAGGTCTTGAAATGGAGCTGACAGGCTTTGGAAGCAATTGGTCTGGCAGACTGGATTCGACAGGTGGTCAAAGCGCATGCTCAGAGTGAGTTTCAAGTTGGGAGTAACCTTGACCTCGTCGGATGCATACCATCCAAGCTGATAGAGCGCTATCGGTACATTTGTATTGACTGGGAAGTTCTGAGCCACCAAATTCCCTACGGCGGTGTTAGAAGGCGCTACGCCTCCGAATGCGAAGTCATTTAGCGAGGTTTCCTGAGCAAGAGGAATCACATTAATGAAATTGTGGTCGCTCACATCGTCACGACGGAAGTTGATTCCAAACCGGAAGCTGTGTTTCCCGCGAGTCCAACTGAAGTCGTCCACAAGTCCGTACTGGGTCACAGCCCGGCCCTGCGGAAAACCAGTACCCATGTTGTTCAGATTGAACAGTGAATTGTCACCAAATGCGACCGTCTCAGGAAGTGTCTGGAATTCGGCGGTCGGGTTCCCCATCGTGAATAGCGCGCTATACCACTGCAGTGAGGCGATGAAGTTGTTGACCTTGTTGGCGCCGAATGTATGCGTCTCGCTCAACTGGCTTTGCCACTCCGGCTGAGTACTATGGGCATTGAAGGCGGAGGTGAGAGGATCCGTGTAAGTGGCTTGGATGCCGCTTTCGTGTTGAACTCGGACGAATAGTTTGTCATTGTTGCCGATATTCTGGTCATACCGGCCCACGATCAGGTAATCGTTGGTGGCCTGAGAAGTTCCACCCTGCAATTGCAGAGCACAGGGATTACCGGCTCCGAATGCTTGCCCTACGAGCGTGGTAACGTTTGAACAACCCCCACCAGCCAGAGTGTTCTGAGCACCTGCCGCGCCCGGAGTTGCATTCCAGATGCTGAACAGTTTGTTGTAAAACGGCACCGAAGCAGCGCTGACGTTATTTAGGTTCGCGATCACCGCATTTTCGAACTGCTGAGTCGGCAAGTTGACCGAAAAGAGCGATGGAATCGACAATCGAATGCCTTCATAGTCGACAAAGAAGAAGGATTTATTCTTCCTGATGGGTCCGCCAATCGAGGCTGCATACTGATTGGCATTCACGAATGGGCGCGGTGCGACCTGGCTTCCAGCAACGGCGTTCGCCTGATTCCGGAAATAGTTATTGGCATTCAGAGCCCCTCCATTCCACCAATACTCCGCATTTCCGTGGAAGGAATTACTGCCGGACTTCGAAATATAGTTGATGTTCGCGCCCGCCAGACCACCATATTGCCCACTGTAGCCATTGGTCACTACGCTGGTTTCCTGCACATCATTCAGGCCGAGAGTCAGGTTGGTCGCGCCGCTGTTATTAATGTTGAAGTAGGGATCGTTGTCATTGGCCCCATCGTAAGTGAACACGTTGGAGTTCGATGGCAAACCAAAGAACTCGTAGTTACCACCGCCAAACACGGAACCTCCGGTGGTGTTCATTACTACACCCGGCGCAGTCAGCGCGACCGCGCTCAGGTCATTCCCTGGGTTGGGTAAAGCTGAGATTTGCTGGGCATTAAAGTTTGTTTCAATATTGGCATCTTCGGTTTGAACACCTGTCACTTGTTCTGTTACCTCAACTGTTTCTTTCTGCGAAGAGATGGAAAGCTCCAAGTTTAGGGTAACGCTGGCCCCGAGCGCGACTGTCACGTTTTTGGTGGTCCCTTTAAACCCGGTACCATTCGCCGAGACAGAATAGTTTCCGGGAGACAAGAGAGGGAAATTGTACGATCCTTGCGCATTGGATGTTGTGGAGGCGGAGCTGCCAGTGTCAACATTCTTCAACGTGATTGACACGCCGGACACCACTGCAGCTGTTGGATCTGTGACAACGCCGGCGATGGCCCCTGTTGTTGACGTCTGGGCCCAAAGGCTTGAAACAGTCACCACCAAGAACACGAACACAAAAACTGTTAGCGTATATGAATAAATCGTCGACCATTCTTGATGATCGCCGCGATTTGTCCCAAATGTCACTGCTCGATTGAACATTGCGTATTCTCCCTATTAAATGTGCTGTTGTAGAACTACCGTTTTCTAAAATGCGCTCACAGAGCCAACTGTGTGTGAGATCAACCGGGCTACACGTGGAGATGAGTCCCCCATTAGCCAGGGTAAAACCTAAGCAATACCTCAGATAAAAATGGCGACATTCAATATCTCTATTCAAGAACATCTTCCGAATGCGCTCGCCCTGGTAGCCCGCCGCATGAATCCTTTTGTTTTTGCGTGAGCCGGGCCGGTGTGCGCGAGTTGCGATACCGAGGATCGGAGGATGGCTCACTCTTTCACTACTGATCATGCGAGCAATCCGTAGGACTCCCTTGAGGCTCAGCACCAAGCTGGGCGGTGAGCTGAGACTTTATGCCACGCGTCGCGTTCTCAAGTTCAGCTTTAGCCCGCGCCACGTGTCCCAGCATCGTGTGCAGGCGCTTCGGTCCCAAAACTAAGAGGCCGAGCATAAGCATGAACAGGATCTCCGTGCCGAAACCCATGATTCACTCCTTGATCAGGGCTTGGTCGCTGATAATAGTGGTGGTTGTGCTGACTGGCTTCTCTTCCTCAGCTTTTATCGCTGACTTGAAGCCGCGGATGCCTTCGCCGATTCCTTTGCCCAGCTCCGGAAGCTTCTTGGGCCCGAACACGAGCAGGGCAATTCCGAAAATCACTAGCAGATGCATCGGTTGAAACAGTCCTTCAAACATAGGTTCTCCTTCGGTTCAGGTGAAAGAAAATGCGGTTGGTAAAATGCGGACGCCGTTCGTAAATCCCGGACAGCGTCCGCCAGGGGAGAAACACAAATTGCAACTCCCGCAATCAACTACGCCTTGCCGCGTCCGCTTCTTGCGCCAAGTTGAGCACCAGTTCGGAAAACTCCGGCGATTGGCCAATGAACAGTCCGTCGCTGATGAAGCCGTTGATAGCGCCCACGGCGTCGATCTGTCCAGGAGAAGTCGGCCGAATTACCGCGCAATGGGGTAAGTTGGGGCTTATGAACTCGCACGGTACCGGGAAGATGAGGTTGGTCTGAAGCAACGGGTTTTTCTTGGCATCGAAATTAGGGAAGTGCAGCCCATTGGTCGGATCGCTAAAGGGGGCGATCGGCGGCTGTACACCATTCCCCGCAAAATCCACCCACTCCAGGAAGTGACAAATCTCGTCTCCCCCAATACTGAGCGTAATCTTTAGGACTTCCGGGCTCGATACCTTTTGACTGAGAGTTGCGTACAGGCTTGAGCCAGCTTGCTCGATAAAGCCAAAGTGGAATGCCGCGGTGTTCGCGATTGCCTGGACATGGTTTTTGGGTCCGAAATCGGCATTAGTTCTGGGAATGCCGGGAAATTGGCCCTTAGCTAGCGCCGAAAGCGCTTCCGCGAAAGTGGCGCCAAAATCAGGATTGGTAGCGCTACGATAGCGAACATACCAGGTGGTATCAACACTCAGCTGCATGATGTTCGTGAGCCGTCCGATTTGCTGGGCTCCCGTCGCCTGGCTGCTCGGCAGAGTGCGAAACCGATCGAGATCCACCGGCTCCTCGCCTTTGGAGATCAGATACGCATTCAAGAAGTCAGCGTGGCTCTGTTCATCGAGTGTGTTGCTGGAGATGTACTGTGAACCATCACCATCCAGCTGTTGCAGAGCAAGCTGGTAGGGATTCTGAGTTCCCTGCATAACTCCTCCCAGCTCTGCATACTGTTGCCAAAGATCGGCTTCGATCAGTTCAGCGGCTGCCAAGAGTTTCAGAATTGCGACGTCACCCTTGCTGAGCTGGGTGCTCGAGCTGGGTGTTGCCGCTGCGGCCCTGGTCGTTACCAGAGCGCCGGTGGACAGCGCCACCCCGGCAAGCCCGAGGCCCTGCAGAAAGGATCTCCGCCTAACCAACCCCTGCGAGTCGCGTTGAATAGATTTTCCCGTCGAGGGAGCCATGGTTTCCGATGATTCGGTTTCAGATATCAGCGTGGATGAGAGATTTTCTTCTTTCAATGATTTCTCCTTGTTGAAACTGGTTGGACTTCATTATTGATAACTTGGCTCGTGACGTTTTATTCCACCGTAGTTGTCAATTCTTGGAACGTATGTGGACCTAGGCGCTGCGACCAATGACGAGATGCGAGTGGGATGTCACTTGATTGTCAGATCTTTGCCTTCGTAACATGTGGAAGCAACATCAGACACGCCCACTTCTTCGTTCACGGCGATGACCGCAAACGCAGATTAGACGGCGTCTGTTCGGCGTTTGCGTGTTGAATTCACCAGCCAAGCCACTCCAATACTGATGGCGTAAAGCGCGACCATCGGAGCGGCAAAGAGGCACATGTTCAAGATGTCAGTGGTCGGTGTGACCATTGCCGCTACAACAAAAATGGCGAGTATGGAGTAGCGCAGGTTCCTCCACATCCAGCGAGCTGTAATCACCTGCATCAACGCGAGGAAAAACACGAGAATCGGCATTTCAAAGATCAAGCCTAGACCAATGATGATTGTCAAAAACAACTTTGTATATTCTCCAATCGTAATCATCGGCTGGAAGCGTAGGCCGTATCCGATTAAGAAGTCCAGCGACGCTGGGTAGACCATCTTGTAACCGAAAAGGCCTCCAGCAACGAATAAACCAACTGTGCTAAGTAAGAACGGCAAAACATAACGCTTTTCCTTGCGATACAGTCCGGGAGCGATGAACAACCACAATTGATAGAAAACGAATGGTGAAGCTGCGAATAGTCCAGCGACGAACCCAACCTCCAGATAGAGGTTGAAGGGTTCGGTTGGATTTAAGTACACCAACCCGCCTCCGATTCCGTGGTGACGCAAAGCCTCAATAATGGGTTGCTGCATTAAGCCGAAAATCCGGTCAGCATAAGACCAGCATGCGAGGAAACCGCCGAGTACCCCGAGGACTGAAAAGATAATTCGTTTTCTCAACTCCTCCAGGTGCGCCAAAAGGGGCATGGAATGCGTGTCTGGTGTGAGTACCAAGAAAGCGGCGTCAGCCATAGAACACCTCGAGCCTTTGGACAAGGGAGCACGTATGTGCGGCGCCCTTGTCCGAGGCTATTGTCTTAGTGGATGTTTACGGTTAGGGGAGTGGAATAGCTTGGAGCGCCCGATGTTTCCGTCATTAGCGCCTGAACTCCCTACCCAACAAGTCAGTGGTGACGTGGTTGGTTCAGTGACCTCCAGAGTGAGACCCGCCTGGCTGTTGCGTCTGCGCGAGCTTGATAGCCGCAGGTGGTATGTTTATTGCGTATGCCCCGATCGGTGTCTCGATGGCGCTGAGAAAATATGTACCTCCGAGATGCTCAAAGTTAAGCTGCGCTTTGTCGGATTGAACGTCATCGAAGAACGTAGGGATTACAAACACGCTTGCACGCGTTTCGTAGCTGCTGATCTCGAGCTCTCGCGATCCAGAGGTGGAATCTACACGACTCACCCTGTATGTCCCCGCGGGAAGTACCCGGCCTCCGGCCACGAAGTCGAACGGCACGTTGGTAACAACTGTGTCTTGCTCCTGAGCACGAGCCCCCAGCCCCAACCCAAGAACGCAGATCAGTGTGAATAGAACTGTTAGATATTGCTTCTTCATGATTTCTCCTTGGTAAAACATTTTGAATTTCGTTATTGATAACTGCGCTGGTGAGGCTTTATTCCAAAGTGTCTCCCGAGGCGAGGTCATCACATCTTCAGAACATGATGGTTTGACGCTGTGGAGGAATAACGAGATGCGCCTGAGATGTCATTTGATTGTCAGTTCTTTGTCGAGATTCGTAAACACACCGTAGCAGGGTCACTGCGAATTCCGGAACGGAGGGCGCTACGTCGTGCGATTCAGGCATCCGTCTGAATCATGGATTGCTGAAACGACCTTCCATATTGGTCTATGGCGCTGTTGTTCGGATGCAATGCGGTGACTTGGCAAAAAAAGATCGAGCACTCTGACATATCGAATGAATCAGATACTGCACTAAAGACCGGGAATTCTGTGGAGAGGCGGACAGGTCGTCGGGTTGGTTGGATTCCATTCGAGAATCGTCGCCTTGCTGACGCCTGTCCGTTGCTGGGGAAAACCTGAAAGCTTCGACGCGAAAATATCTGGCCTGTCAATTCCTTGTCGAGCTCCTTTGGAGCGCCGCAGTAACATCACGGTGAACTTTCTCGAGGGCGGTTCTCTGTTGGATCATCTGGCGTTTAGTTGATCTGCAACCAGACCATGAGTGTGTGGCGTTGCTTCTGCCCGGCGTTTGAAAGACGCTTAACTCCACCCGCGCCGGTTCCGCGTGCTTGCTGAAATACTTATTCAGGCTTTCGCGAAGCTGCAACCGAGCTCGCCATAGCCTCGACTTCACCGCGGACTGACTCAGGTTGAGAACTTCTGCCGCCTGCTCGGTTGAAGGGCCTTCGAGATCTTGCAGCACGAAGACCGCCCGCAAGATCGGCCGCAGCTCTTCTATATTCTTGATCAGGATGTTTCGTAGTTCCGACACGCTGTAAAGTTCTTCGGCGTTGGGAGCCCAATCGATGACTTCCCGTGGGAGCACGTCTTCATCTGTCCCAACATCCTCACCCAGGGACACCTCTCTTGTTCTGCGTTGCTTTCGCAGCTTCATCAGCGACTGGTTGAGGGTGATGCGAATCAGCCAGGTCGAGAATTGGGAATCCCCCCTAAACTCGGCCAAGTGTTGATAGGCCTTCAAGAAGGTTTCCTGAACCGCGTCTTGGGAATCTTCCCGGTTATGCGTGACGCTGCGAGCGATTCGGAAAAGTTTGCGATCGTATCGCTTCACCAGTTGCTCAAAAGCGGCAACATCCCCGTTCTTGCTGGCACAGACAAGATCCAAGTCACTATCTGTCTCTGCTCGTACTTCGGATTGTGCTGACTCTGCAGTCATAATGGCTCAACGCAGCTTTGGAGAACAGCAGCTCTGTGGAAGCAGTTGATGCTGCAAGGAATGGGAAGCCGTTCCCCTCGCCTTGCCAGCTACGAGTCCGTGTCTCACTGCACCACGACCTTGCCCGTCATTTTTGGGTGGATCGTGCAGTAGTAGGGATACGTTCCCGCCTTGGTAAACGTGTAGGAGAATTGTTCGTCCGTATCGAGCACCTTGGACTTGAACACGCCGTCTGTGCTGACCGACGTATGAGGGATGTCATCACTGTTTGTCCATGTAACCGTCGTTCCAACGGGGACCGTGAGCGTCTGGGGTCCGAAAACGAAATTATCGATTTTGACCGTCGCGTTTGCTGCGGAGGAGTGGTCATTCGCCCTGAGGCTGGTTGATCCGGCTAACAGCAGCAGCATGGCGATCATTACGGGCACGATCAAACTTGCGACCCACACATTTTTCTTTTTCATTGTCCTGTTCCTTTTCTAGATGTGATGTTCTGGATTGATGTTCTTCGTTCGGACGGACCCTTCGGGATTTACCAAGGGCTGAGTCACCTACCTCCAAGCGCCTCCTCCATTACCCGAAGCCGATGAGCCCGAGGTTCCGAGTGGTGAATCGACGATTGCGAGGCTGCGACCACTGACCACATAGTTCACATCGGTGATGCCTAGCACCTGTTGCAACTGCTCGGCGGGAACTTTCATGGGTCCGGCCGACGGAGCAGTTCCCGGCGCAGGTTGCGGGAAAGCGGTCGACATCGCGGTGTGGAACGAAACTTTGCCTTCGATCTTCTGCATGATTTGATGAATATGGCCGTTTAACACCGTGACGGAACCGAAACGCTTGACGTAAGACAAAGCTTGCTCACTGTCGTCGGTCCCCCAACCCCAATCCGGATAGATAGTCCACAGTGGAATGTGCGCGTAGAGCACAATCGGAGTGCTGGCAGAGCGGCCCTTAAGATCGTCCTCGAGCCATTCCAGCTGTTCGTGACCGAGCGAGCCCATGCCTCCAGCTTTCAAATTGGCGACATTCACCAGACCGACGAAATGCACACCCTTGTGATCGAAGCTGGACCAACCCGTGGCCTTTGTACCCTTTCCATAGCGCTGGAGAAATTGCTCGCCATTGTCGCTGAGCATGTCATGCTCACCTGGCACGAAGTAGATCTGTTTGGCGGACGCCCCTTTTAATACTTGATCCAAGGTATCGAACTCACTCGGTTTCGAGAGTTGACTCAGATCACCGGTATGAATGATGAAATCCGGTGTGTGAGGCATGGCATTGATCTTGTTGATCGCCGTCTGCAGAGTAGCGGTGACGTCCGGATTGGCCGGCTTGTTAAAACCGATGTGGCTGTCGCTGATTTGGACAAAGCTGAAGTCCGCGCCTTTGCCTGCATCTTTGCCATAATCTTTAGCGAACGCCCGAGATACGGGGATGCCTCCGCTCATGGTCCACACCAGGCCTGTACCCGCCCATGCCATGCACTTCAGGAATCCGCGACGGTCGACGCCATCGTTATTGAGGTCTTGCAACTTCTGATCAATAAAATCTTGCTTTTGGTTTGGCATTTGCCCTCCGAGTTTTGTAGCGTTATGAGTAGATAACTGGCACGATTCGTTTTTATTCCCGGTTACATTAAGGCGGCGGGAAAATCTGCAACTTGGGGATTCGTCTAACCAGGCCCGTTGACACCACTTAGAAAGCCACCTAAGTGTCCGGTTAGCGCGACGAGACCAACACCCAGAAATTCAACCGCGAAACGGGAGCTCGGCAAAACTTCTGTTCGCCGTCGCGCACGAAAATGCACCCACCAGACCAGCCAGATGACCGCACTGGAGACGCACGCAATCACCAGATGCAGCAATAGCATGCCCTTCAATTTCTGTCCCTCGAGTTGGAACTGCCAAGCGAGTATTCCAGTTGCGAGAACCGGCAGAGTTGAAATCGCTGCCACCAGCAGGTTGTAGTAGGCGCTGTCCTCCAGGCCGGGTCGCTTCGTCCAATGCGCGATCAAGTCGAATGCCACTGCGGTGAGGAACAGGGCGATTGGAAAATGAATGAGCACCACATGTTGTGCGTGCTTAGCCAAAAGGACGGTCTTGAGATCAAAAGGATTTACCATCACCCTACCCCTTCCAAGATTTGCGCCGTGCTGCTATCAATCGCCTTCTGCAAAATGAGTCTCACTGGGAATAACGGAAGTTCTGATCTTTTATTCCGCTCAGATCACATGAATTGTTGAGTGGTATGGGAAATTGATTCCAGTTCGATAGAGCGGCAGTTCTGGAGCGGCCCTGAGATAGCAAAAATACTTTTCCACAGAATATTTCCTCCATCACCCAGTTAACAAGGCTAGGAGTCCTAATCTCAGCGTCGCTGTGGCGGTCGCCGCGGCCTTGCTGATCCCTTCACGACACCCGAAATGGGTGTCATAACAAATACCATTGGAGGAAATCCATTCCATGATCAGGAAGAACGTTCTTCTCGTTGTATGTTGTTCCGGCCTGATTGGTCTTGGCCTTGTTGGTCTCGCTCAACAGTCCGAACAGGTGGCTGCCACGCCCAAGGCAACCGAGGCGCCCGCCGGTTTCAGAACACCCACACTATCCAAGCACCCAGGCTCAAAGAGTGTTAGCAACGGTATTCCCGAACCGCCTAACGATACCTTCGCTCTGGACCAGGCAAACTTCGAGGCGCGGGAAGGAAACGACACAGGTCTCGGCCCCGTGCATAACGCCACGATTTGTGCCGATTGCCATCAGGGTACCGGTACCGGTGGACCCAGCCAAGTCACCGAAGTGCGGGCGGGACACCTCGATGGCAATGGCAATTTTGTAAACCCGACCATCTTTATTAATCACGGCAAGGATATGATTACAGACCGGTCGCTTATCAACGACCGTGCGATCTGTCCCCAGGCAGAGGAGCATCTGCCACCCACCGAGAACATTCGCACACTGCGAGCCGCGCTCAATACCCTGGGAGACGGCTTCGTCGAGGCGATTGATGACCAGACATTGATCGACATTGCCGCCGAACAACCGAAAGAGAGTGACGGGATGATCCACGGTGAGACCATCGAGGTACCCATCCTGGAGGCAACGGGGAAAATGCGCGTGGGTCGCTTTGGTTGGAAGGATCAGCACGGCAGCATTCTGTCCTTCTCCGCCGACGCTTACCTCAATGAAGTAGGCATCTCCAACCGTCTGAAGCCCGTGGATATCACGACGGTCTGCAAGACGACGAAGGATCCCGAGGATAAAGCGGACAAGACAGGTCTGTTTGGAATTGACCACTTTGCCCAGTTCATCCGCGGCACCCTGGTTCCACCACGGGATCATGTGCTGGCCGGCGACCCGGAAGTTAAAGAGGGTGAAAAGTTGTTTGCCCAAGTTCAGTGCAGCATCTGCCATGTCGGTACCATCGTCACCGCTCCTCCCGGTACCGTGATCGACGGCGGGACCTTCACCATCCCGGACGCCTTAGGGAGCAAGATCATTCATCCCTTTAGCGATTTCCTGCTCCATGATGTGGGTACCGGCGACGGCATTGTTCAGGTAGGACCTCAAGACACACAACACAAGTTGCGTACGGCGCCGCTTTGGGGTGTGCGCACCAAATCCCGGTTCATGCACGACTTGAAGTCGGAGTCCTTCGAGCAGGCGATCCTTCGCCATCAGAATGAAGCTTCTAACTCGATTAGCTTGTTCAAACAGTTAACTCCCCAGGAGCGGGGCGAATTGCTGAAGTTCCTCAGCTCTCTCTAAACCTGAAACTCTGCGGGGCAGGCACTGCGAACGCGTGCTTGCTCTATTTTTCTATGCTTATATGTGCGGCGATGATTTCTGGGAACTTGTCCCGATCCCGATCATCTGAATATTGCTTAACTGTGGATTATTGGTTAGATCGAACGAGGACTTCTCTCGGGCCGAGGAGAATTCATCAGCGTATGCAAAATAAAACGCGATAACCAGCATTGCAGCCAGTCCCCCGAGCCCGTATATAGTTAATTCGAACATTTTTACCTTGCCCTACACCTCTGCCGCACTTTTTGGACGGTCCACACGAATCGACTAGAACTACCGAAATGGCGCCACATACCATGCGCAGTACGTTCCCACACCACTAAGCAGAACAATCGCCCAAAGCACCAGTTCGGTCCGCATCCACAATTTCCAATGTTTGAACTTCAGCCCTTCTGGAAGAATGTTCGTGCCGGCCACTAAGACGATATAGAGCCCCAGAAGCTCTGCCGTTATCCCGAGAACCGCGTGGATTGTGGCCGCTTCGTAATACCACCTATGGAGAGCCTTCGAGAGTGCTGGCTTCACTTGTTCCCGGAACGACGGCCACATCACCAGTCCGATCATCAACAAGTTCAAGAGAAGCACCGTCGCCTGGCAAATACCGTGAGCCTTGTAGCGCTTCTGCTTTGCGAGAACCGCTCCTATGGCGAGTGCAACGCCCATCATGAACTGCACGACGAGGTTGAGATCTGCCGCGAAGGTGGCACCGGTACCGAGAAAGCCTTTCATTGAAAAGAAAGATCACCAATAATCATCGGTTCCGCTACTGAATCCTGATTTTCATAACCGGCAAACTCTTCCGTCCGAACATCGTCTTCATCAACGCCGACCTCACTGAGCGTCCTTCGTGTCGCCGCGACCATCGTTGGTGGCCCAGCTATGTAATAGATCG
>Ga0210395_10001521_pt1 | contig 17927 bp, 9 predicted proteins | sample IncBWH4OmetaG_FD_150861 | JGI IMG/M metagenome (GOLD analysis project Ga0210395, IMG submission 150861) | Forest soil microbial communities from Barre Woods Harvard Forest LTER site, Petersham, Massachusetts, United States - Inc-BW-H-4-O ...
GGTTAACCACACACGTTTGTCTTCCTTCCCTTTCGTTCGCCGTGCCGCTGGTCTAGGCACAGCGAGCCCTAAAGCGCTTACGCGCAATGCTAAAAGCAAGAAGGCCGGAGGCGAGCAGGAAGAGCGAGGATGGCTCAGGCGCTGCCGTCGGTGAGGTCACGCTCACGAGGTCTGAGTAGATGTTGGTCGTGGGCGTGGTGGAATCAAGGTTGATGGTCATCAGATTGTCGAAACCCGTGGGGTCGGATGTAGGGATTGCACTACCGTTGGGGTCGAGGATGACAAACGAGAACTGGTCTGGATTGGGTGAGACTACGTTGGTTGTCAGATCCAAGACGAAGGTCAGGCTGCTACCCGCGGCGAACGATTGGGCAAAAATATTCAGGAAGTTTGTGGCGTCGTTCAGCGATACACCGGAAGTCAGACCGTTGCCGGCAGTCGTTCCAGTTCCCGTCGTGTTCGTCAAATCCACGGCGCCCGCGGAGCCGCCGCCTAGCAAAATGCCGCTGAGCGTTGCCGTGTTGCCTCCGGTTCCGGTAAGGAAGAAGAACACCTCGGAACTACCGGCGCCGAGGCTGGAAGTGTTGACGGTCACGTCCTCAATACTATCGGCAAAAGCGCCGCGCTGGCCGAACACCAACAGCGTGGCAAGGGTAACTGTCATACGGAACAAGGCTTTCGTGGTCATTCTGTTCTCCTCTATGGTTGTCCGGCGCCCGCGAGGAAGCGCGCACTGTAACTGATCGCAGCGTTCGTCGGATCGGTAAATTGCAGCACCACGTTGGTGCTCGCACCCGCGCCTATCGGCCCGGCGATCGAGACGTACGGGCTGCCTGTCGGAGCTGCACAAGCGGTGCTCCCGCCGGTATTGTAAAGGGCCGCACTGCTGGTGAGGTTGTCGAGGATCACGTAAATGGGGCCAGTAATCGTGCTTCCGGCCGTGTTGGTCAGGGTGAGCGTTTGTGCGTATCGCTTCGCGAGCGGGCTGTAACTGAACCCGGAGCGGGTCACGGCCAGAGAGGCAGTGACGTTAGAAGCACAAGGCGGGGGCGTAATGGTCAGTTGGCCCGGGACATACGTGATGGTGTAATTGGTGGAGCTCAGCCCGGAGCAACTGATGGGATAAGTGCCTGCCGGGCTGGACGCGGTGGCCGCGGTCGAGCAGCTTAGCGTTCCCGTCAACGCGGACGCGGTGTCGCCATTCACGAAACCACTGTAGGAAACCGTGAATGGCGGGTTTGACTGACCATACTGACGGGACGTGTTATTCGCTGTCACGGTTAGCGAATCGGGTGTAATCGTGAGCGTTCCACGGGCAAACGCGATGGTGTAATTTGGCGAACTTAGACCCGCACATAAAATAGGATACGATCCCGGCGCGCTCGACTGCGTGGCAGTCGTTGTGCACGTGAGCGTGCCTTGCAGGGTCGACCCCGTATCGCCGTTCGCGAAACCACCGTAGGTGGCAGTGAACGGTGAATTCGGCTGGCCATACTGCCGAGAGACATTATTCGCGGTGATGGTCAGAGGGGTCGCCGCGATCGTGAGTTGGCTTGTGCCGTTGCTCGACAGGAAGTTAGACGTTCCGTTATAGTTCGCTTGGAGAACGTAGTTCCCAACGACCGTGCCTCCGGGAATCGTGTAGCTTACGGTGGCCGTGCCCTGGAGAACCGTCGCGCTAACCGGACTCCCAACACCTGTTAGGCTCAACGTCACTGTACCTTCATTGACTGACGAACTCGAATTGGGACTCGTCACGGTCGCAGTCAACGTTATGGCCTGATTCGCTGAACTGTAGCCGATCTGTGTATTCGATGTCGTAACATCTGTGGGCAGGGCTGAGGAACTGGGCGTAGTCATGTAGGTGAACAGACGCTGATACATGCTCAAGAGGTTCGAAGGCGCCTCGATCGGCGTTGGCTCGGCCTGCTCAAAAGCATTTACGGCGTTGAGTGCCTCGGTGTAAGCCAATCCAGGATAGCCTTGCAATTCCAAGAGATTAGCCGCAGCGGTCATGGCCACGACATCGCCAGGATTCAAATTCAAATACTGTTCGACAGTTGTGAGTGCACCATCTAGGTCTCCGGTATTTGTCTGGTACTCGGAAACTAGGAGCGTCTTAAGTTGCTGCTGGTCTTGCGTAAGAGTAGGTTCAGGCCCGACCTGGATGCTGACGGGCGACGTTGAGGAAGTTCCGCTCCACCCAGTAGTGCTGGTTATTTGAATCGTGGCGGTGAGCTGATAGGTATCCGGAGGCAGAGCTAGAGTATCCGAAAAAGAGATTTGCCAATTCGCCGTGACGTAACTGTTGGTGTCCAGCGTGAGCGTGGGGTTTGACGGCGAGCCGGCCAATTTGAACGGCCATTGGAAAGTATTACCCGAACTCGAGGTGGCCGTCAGTTGAATAGCATCCGTCCAGTTCCCGCTTGCCGGAGCGACAACGAGCAATGGCGCGCTTCCGCCTTGAAATCGGAGAGAGTTCATTATTGTAACGTCTACGATCAGCGGCCACCCCTGGTAGAGGTTAATGTTCGTGGCGCCGTTCGCAGAAATCGTTATATCCGGAGCGGCCTGTGGCTGCTGTGCAAAGGCAGCCACAGGAAGAAACGCGAGCAATACGAGTAGGCGTTTCATGCGAACCTCAATTGGGAACCAGCGGATAATTGGGGTTGTCGCTGACGCAAATCCAGAATTGGCAGCCGCCGCGTCCCGGAGATGCGTCAAAATATCGCGGCTGGGGGGTTCTTTTAGGATCGTTCACTCCCGTTCCCGCGGCGGTGTTACAAAGGCAGTTCCCCAGCGGTTCCGTGCCTGCGGGAACAAGGTAATAGAGACTGTTGTTTGCCGCCGATGGATATGTGTTCGCGAGAAAATAACGCATCACGCATTGATCGTTCCCGCTGTGTTGTCCATGTGGGCTACCAATGTAAAGAGTCGGTGAGAGAAGAAGGGGAAGGTAATTTTGGATAGAATTACAATAGTTAACGACAGAACTCGGAAATAAAACGGAAAAAGAAAGTACCGCCTTACACTGTGAGTATATTGCTTGGTAGTTACCCCAGAGCAGGCTCGCCGCGTCCTGAAGGCCTGTTGCCTCGTCTGTCAGCTTGACATTCTGTCCTTGCAATTGGAAAACAGCTTGGCTTGTCGCATTTCCGGGGCTGCCAGGGGGAACTAAGATAAATTGGTGCAACCGTGCGTCCACGTCTCCGTGGTGATCCACCCCGACGGGATGCATTAATTCGTGAGCGACTCCGACATCGTATTGAAGGGTTGCGCTCGTGGGGGTGATAACTCCTAGATGCGTATTGTTGGGGTTCAGCGTTCCAGGCTGGTTTTTATATTGAATTGCGATCCCGTCCACAAGGCGTGGTTTGAAGTGAACACCCGCTTCGTTACCGATCGTGATTCCTCCGCTGAGTGGGCTGTAGGATGAGCCAGGGAAATAGTTCTGCGAGACAATGGTGACGCCGTGTTGGTTGGTCGCGTGTGCGCCTTGGGAATAATTGAAGTTGATGAGAATCGAGCCGAAAGCCCCGTTGGGATGATCTATCTTCGTTTCATTTTTCTGGATGTTTTTGTGAACAGTGAGCCCAGTAAGTTGAGTGAATCTCCAGATGCCCGGCTCGGCGGCAGCGCCTATTAGGTTTTCCACAAAAAAGTCCTTACTGTTTGGATCTCCTTCAATGTGTTTGCCGTTCTCCATGAAACCTCTGTATTCCTCGTACAACGTGAAGCCGTCCCCGACGCAGCCGGGATAGCCCGACGGGTTGACCTCGGAATCGTCGCTATCAAGGGTGCTCAGCGCAACATTGTGTGCGAGTTTCCATGCATCTGCGACATGCGATCCTGGTTGCCTCTGGGGCAAAGGAACATCCGTAATGTTCTGGCTACTAGAAAGTTGCATATGCCCCTGGATCGGCGTCGTTTGACCGGGCACGACTGCGGAGACGTTCAGCGTCGCCCACCCTCCCCAATCGTGCGAGTCCACAACGAGCTGTGCGACAGGCAAACTGTTCGGATTTGCCGGATCCGGCAGAATTTGCGCCATGGTTGTGTCTGGTGCAGGGTTGGAAACGGTTATGTTTGGGTAGAGTAGCTTGTTGATTGGATCGTTGAAATCCAAATCAAGCGGCGTTGGGTTGGCGAGCTGATTCTGAGGCGGCCAGTTCAGCGTGACTCCCGGCTCGCTAGAGGTGCCTTTCAGAGTGAACGTCCATTGGTCGGCGCTGATCGCGACTGGCTGGCCGGTGTTCTTTGAGATCAGTTGGCCCTGAACGATCAAAAAGTTACCGACCGCTGACTCGTTCATGCCGGCCATCGGCCTCCAAGTGGAATACCCCGGAATTGTTATCAGCACGTCCAAATCAGGTAGCGTCGGACTGATATTCCAAGTGACAGTCCATGTACCCTGTCCTGTTCCATTCCCACCGACGGCTTGGTCGTACCCCTGAATCGTGCTACTGCCGCTTAGGGTCGAGATGTTGCTCGGCAGAGGGATGTTGCTCGGAAGAAATCCTCCGTATGGACTGCCAGAAAAAGGCCCCCAGGTTATTCCGGTGGTAAATGAATTCGGGCAGCCATTGCCTGAGTAGGACTCCACGACTCCGCTGTCCACCGCTCTGGGGAAGCTAATGTTGTACGTCCCAGTCGTGGAGTTGGTGAAATTCAATATCACGCGGGCAGTGCCTGTACTGGTAGTTCCGTTGGTGACGTCGATGTTCAGCGTACAGTTGCCAAGTGGATAGGGCGAAGGAGGCGGAACGATCTGATCGTGAATTGTGACGGACGAAACAACCTGGGATCCGGAGACAAACCACTGATTCGTAAACGGAAAAGAGGTGCTGCAAGGTCCAGATTCGACAGGATCGGGAGTTGCTGACGTGAAGTTAATCGTCGCCTGCTCGGATAGCGTGTAAGTGTTTCCGTGCTGGTCGGTAGAAGTGCCGGAGCCAGAGACTGTAATTGTCCCGGTCCAACTCTGAACCGCCGTCCAGTCCTGGCAAGAAGCCGGTTGCTGGGCCCGCAGGTAACCCGGGGCAAGGAAGAGAACCGAACTTACCGCGAGGAGAACCTTGCGGAGCCATCGAAGGAGTCGGGCTGGTTTCATTGATTTCTCCTGCCCCGCTTACGCGCGGTCCAAAACACGATGCGCGCAACCGGGGACCGCGCCAATTTTCCGGCAGCGCAGGTATGGCCTGTTGCTTCTTTCCAAACGAGCGCATTGTTGGCGCGACAAGGCGAACCGGTCAATGACCGGGCTGTATTTCCGATGCGATTTTTATGTATGCGCGCAAACTATTGAAGATGCGGGACGTATCTGATTGAGCGGATTCGCGGTTCTGGAAAAGCCGCTTTTTGGGTTTATGATTCACCGAATTCAGGTGCTTGTCCCCGAAAGAAACACTCGAGTCCAATATGGCTAGCAAAAACGGCAGCCCGGAGAATCTATACTTCGAAGATTTTTGCCTAGACTTGCGCTCGCTGGAGCTGCACAAGCGGTGCTCCCGCCGGTATTGTAAAGGGCCGCACTGCTGGTGAGGTTGTCGAGGATCACGTAAATGGGGCCAGTAATCGTGCTTCCAGCCGTGTTGGTCAGGGCGAGCGTCTGTGCGTATCGCTTCGCAAGCGGGCTGTAACTGAACCCGGAGCGGGTCACGGCGACAGAGGCAAGTGACCCCTGCGTTGTGCCCCTTTGCACGATGAGGGCCTCGATGGCCAACCGCACGGTCGAACTATCCGACTCATTCACGCCGGCGGTCGGTCACCACGTGCAGTAATTCGGAATCGTGATCAGTATGTCGACCGGCGGGACTATTGGCGTGAGGTTCCAGTTCATCGTCCACGCGTTGGACTGCCCCGAGACTTGGTTCGGAACGTTGAAACCCACGGAGCTATTCAAGGGCCCCACGGTGGCGGGCAACACAGGAAGGGCGGAAGGTGGGATCCCGCCGGGTCCCCACAAGTGGTCCGGCTGCAGCGACGGTGTTCCGCTGGGGCCGCAACCCGACACGGACTGAACTAGGCCATCCGTATAAGTGGTAGCACTGAGTACGTACGTCGGACTGGTCGTGAGGTCCAACAAAATGGCCGCCCTGGAGTGGGTGGTGGCCGAGCCAGTGCCGCCATCGACGTCGAAGGAGAGTGTCGATGTGCAGGGATTACCGTTGGCATCTACCGAGGCGCTGATCAATTTGTCGTGGATTTTTGTGTATGCACGCAAGCCGTTCGAGCCAAATGAGTTACCGTGCTGGAATGAGGCCGCAGTCTGGACAGAAACACAGTCGATAGCTTATGATCTCGCCAGACGTCCCCGCTTTAAGCAGCTGAGCGCATGCATGGCTAGCCCCGACGGCACACCTACAGCCCTCCAGTTCGACGAGTTCAGACTGGATTTGCGGTCACTGGAGCTGCGCAAACACGGGCTCCGCATCCGGTTGCGGCGCCAACCGGCCCAGGTTCTGGCGCTGCTCGCGGGTCGGCCAGGAGAACTCGTGGCGCGGGAGGAAATACAGCGCCAGCTTTGGGGAACAGATACTTTTGTGGACTTTGAGCGCGGGCTGAACAATTGCGTTAAACAAATCCGCCAAGCGCTGAATGATGGTGCGGAAAGCCCTAAGTACATCGAAACGATTCCGCGGCAGGGCTACCGGTTCTTGGCCGAAGTGAAGGCCTTAAATGGCAATCACCTCAACGCGTCTGTTGCTGCAAATCTGTCCTCGCCGAATGTTCGGGAAACCGCCGCGCCGACGCCGGTGCGCGCACCCGACGTTGCCGCGGAATCATTTTGGAAGCCACGCGCGATTTGGATTGCCGCGATCTTCCTCGTCGCGGCCGTCGTCGCGGTCGCTCACTGGGGCTTCATTGGCGTCCCGGCATTGTCCTTTCAGGACCGCGATTCCATTCTCATTACCGACTTTGAAAATCACACCGGCGATCCGCGTTTTGATAACGCATTAATGACGGCATTTATGGTCAGTATCGAGCAATCTCGCCACGCAAATGTTGTGCCCCGTAGCCGTGTCGAAGCTGCTCTCAAACGAATGGGAAAGTCCAGCAAAGAACAGGTAACCGCCGAGATCGGCCGCGAAATTTGTCAGAGAGACGGGATTCGCGGGTTAGTGACCGTGGAAATCACCCGCACCGGCCGGCAATTTGGATTGACGGCGCAATTGCTGGACCCCGCCTCCGGTGCGCCGGCCCGTTCATACAGCGAACGAATCGCGGGCGAGGATCACGTTCTCGACGCTCTGGATCGCATCGCCGGGGAGATTCGTGCCGACCTGGGAGAGTCTTTGTATCAAATCCATCGCGCCAATCGGCCGCTACCACAAGTGACGACAGCTTCCCTGACGGCTCTGAAGCGCTACGCCGACGGGCAAGCACTTTGGCATTCCAACAAATTCTCCGAGGCGGTGGCGCAATTCCACGAAGCGACTACGTTGGATCCCGATTTTGCGATGGCTCATGCCGCGTTGGGTAATGCTTACTGCAGTCACGTGCTGGGCTATCAGCGTGAAGTGGGAGCGACGGAGTATCAGAAAGCGCTATCGTTGACGTCGCGGGTCACGGACCGCGAGCGGCGAATGATAGGGGTGGGTTACGCCAGCAGCATGGGGCACGTCGCGGACGCGAACAAACTTTCCCGCGTGTATCTGAGCGATTATCCCGATGATTGGGCAGTGCGCTACTCGTATGCAAACGGGCTGAGAAAACAAGGAGACGAGCTAGAAGCGGTTGAACAATATAAAGAACTTCAGCGGATTGCGCCGGAAGATGGCAACCTAGAGATTCAGATCGCCACTGCTTATAAAACGCTTGGCAAGCCGGCAGAGGCCATCGCCGCATACGGCGAAGCATTCCGGATTGATCCAGCGATCCTGAACGTCGCCAACATAAACCGTGAGTATGGCTTCACATTGATTACGAACGGCGAAGAAGCAGAAGCCGAGCAGGTGTTTTCCGATTTTGCGGCGCAGCCAGGAAAGCTTTCGGCTGGTTTAGATTCGCTGGCTTTGTTGGATTTGATGCATGGCAAGTATGCGAAAGCTGAGGAGCGGCTCGAGAGGGCGCTTTCTGCTGCGGAACAGATGCGGGATCCGTTCTTGGTGGCGCGCAACCATTTCTTCCTGGCCGTTGTGGCTCAGGGTGAAGGCAATCGAACCAAAGAATTGAAGCAGCTCGATGCCGCGCTGGCGGATTTCGCGGAGCTTGGGCCAAAGGTGGAATACGGGTCGTTGGTCGGGCAGGAGTATGCACGAGGAGGAGCGGTGGACAAGGCGGAGAAAATCGAGAGATTGATTGCGCCGCTGGCCGACCCCAACAGCGATGAGCAAGGCGGTTACATTCGCTTGTTGCAAGGCGAGATCTTGAGTGCTAAAGGCGCGCCTTTGGAGGCCGCCAAACTGCTCGATTTGCAGGATCAACGCTATGGGGAGTCGATCATATCCATTTCCATCGAGGCGGTGGCACGCTCCTATGAAAAAGCTGGAAAAACGGACGAGGCCATCTCCTGGTACGAAAAACTTGTCACCAAAACTGGCTGTCGCCTCCTTTCTTGGGAGCCACAGCAGCGTTGCGTTGAAGCACGTCTCGCGCTGGCGAATGACTTCTTGGCCCGCGGCGACAAACAGAAAGCCGAAAGCGCGCTAGCTCCACTACTTAGCGATTGGCGAGACGCCGATCCTAGCCTGCCTCTGAAGAAACAAGCCGTGGAACTCGCTTCACAAGCGTCAAAATAGAAGCTGCCCCGGGGCTACTCGCACGAGGTCCGGCCTGCTGGCTATTCTCGATCACCCCGCGATGCATCTTGCAACCATCGTCCTGCTTAGCGGGCAAGAGGGGGAAACCGCAATTTCCTGGCGGGTGATCTCTCTAGCACCCCGAGTACCCGGCTTGTTTACTGCCTCCAGCCCTTCGCATTGAACTGAGTCGTTGGCCGACAATTTAAGGTAAATACCGGATTGACGGTGTAACTCTCGAACCGATAATGGATGAGGAGGGTATCAAGTGTCCTCACAGGACGAAGTGACCGCTGGTACCAACGGAGGCATCCGGAGGGGAGCGCGGACAATCTTGGCCGAGCCGGTAGAGCTTGCCAACCTTAACCGAAGCTGGAGCGCGGAGGCTACTTCAACGCATAACATCAGTTCTCGTGGCGCTCGCGTGACCACGCAGCGACTTTGGGAACCAGGAAGTCTTGTGCTACTTAAATCTCTCCGTAGCGACTTCTGGGCGCGGGCGAGGGTGGTCTATTGGCGGTCCTTCTCAAGCAGCAGAGCTAGTATCGGATTAGAATTCATCGTACAGGGCGGTCAATGGCCGGTGGGCAATTAGTTCCGCGTGATGTTCTCAGTCAATACGAATGGTCAGCCGCCGTCCCGTCTCTACGAAAGCCAGCTTTACGATAATCTGCACATCCCTGCTAGGTCTAAGTCCCGATTTAGCGCGGTTACCGGACCATTTTCCGGATCATGTGCAACAGGAGCCTGCCGGTCATTGTCGCCTGACTTCATCATCTGAAGTCTCCGGCCGCTCGCACCTTGGACATCAATTTCAATGTGTCCACCGATTTCCATCGTTTTCGCCATTGGATTATGTTGGCTTGGATTCCACTATATTGTCACATGGTCGCGGATTGAGGGAGAATGGCCACTCGACCGGGACTCAAAACCATGCGACCTTCCTAAGACTGGCATGGCATATTCGTTTACTGCCTCTGGGTCACCCGAGCGCCGAGCGATTGTTTTTTTGTTAGGCGCAACGCTGCTCACTTCCGCAATACACTTTGCGGACAACGCATTCCGATTGGATTTGTACCCTGGGCCCGTGTGGTTTAATCCCACTCTCGTTCTGATGGCGTGGTTGGTACTTCCAATGTTGGCGTTCGCAGCATATCGGATTGGGACACGCCCTCCTTTAATAGCTTACGGCTTACTTGGATTTGCCGGATTTGCTCATTACCTGCCGCTGCATGTTCATCGCGTCCCGCTGCGATGTCTTGTCACCATTGCTGGGGAAGCGATTGCGTCGACCGTCTTGATTGCCTACGTTTTGTTGCGGGAACCCAGGCACAACCCCCGCCACGTTTCGTAGCGTCTCATTCACGGTCTAGTCGCAGCTTTTGTGAATATATGGCTTGGAAGAAAACCATCTCCACTTTTGTGATTACGAACCTGGTCTGTTGTACCGGTCTCTCGCAGGAATCCAAGCAAACGCGGGAATTGCGACAGAAGATTAGGGTCGAGTCAAATCTCGTCGTTCTGACGGTTACGGTGAAAGACGAGCGCGGCAGACTTGTCTCCGGTTTACTCCAGGATGACTTCCATGTATTCGATGACGAAGTCGAGCAAAGTATTCTCTCTTTCACTGATGAGAGTCTTCCTCTTTCGCTCCTAATCCTCGTCGACGACGACCTGAAGTGGAAGGAAGGAACGCAGATGGCTAGAAGTATGCGTTCAATCATCGGCGACATCGCTGACCAAGACGAAGCCATGGTCTGCCGTTTTGACATGCTGTTCTATCCAGGAGACGAGTTCACCAGTGACTCGATGAAGCTTATGGCTGCCTTAAAATCTGCCCAGTCAGCCGCGCAACCCTCTCCTCCATATATTCCGCAGCCTCTGGTTACCGATCCGGTCTCGACCACAGGCCCGCCGCCGGTCTCTGCCCCAACCTACTCTGGTTCTAGACCAAGCAAGGCGCTTGAAGATGCGCTTTACTCCTCAGCGCAACTTCTTCAGCAACGGCCCAATGACCGTCGCAGAATCATTCTGATCCTTACCGACGGTTTAGACGAGCCAAAGCTGAATCACCATTCTCACGAGGCCGTGCGCGACTTCCTCCTTCAAAACAATATCTCCGTCTACGCCCTGGCCTCAGGGTCTGCCAAATCGAAACGCAAATTCTTCAATTTGACCGACTATTCCTCGAAAACTGGGGGCGGGGTTTTTTACGCAACTTCAACTTACACTATGGAACTCACGTTAACGCGCATGACTGAACAAGCACGCCATGACTACACCCTTGTATACGTTCCTGCTGGCAACAACCCTTCCTCAAAATTCCACACTCTCAGGGTGAGTGCCAGCCCCGGCTACAACGCCACGACCCGCTCGGGTTACTACACCACGAGTTCGGACACACCCAACCCCTAGTCATTGATTTTCCAGTCCACTGCCTTACCGGACAAAAGCCGCGAGTTCCGCCAGCTTCGCCTCATCAAAGAAGCGTCCTGGGTTGGTTTTGGATTCGCGGACTAGCGGAATCTCGCGGGAATCGCGCCCGCAGCATTTCCCCACGGTCACGGCCAAAAGGGTAGACACGCCAGTAGGGTCATCGTCAACTGCTTCAGCTTCTTGAAGCAACAAAACGGTCAGAACTGGACACAAGTGTTTAGAAGATGGGAATAAAAGCGTCGAAGCTGCTTTTCGAGTCAGCGCGCGAGGCTGCGCCGCTTGTAGCTCACGCTTGCGCAAAGCAGGACGAGCAGACCTAGTGCGGCGCAAAGTAGCAGCAGCGTTGACGGCTCCGGAACGGTAACCACACCGGAAGAGCTTACGGTGGCGGAGTAGGCAGCGAAAGCGAGGTCGCTGCCCTGAACGTCGCCATCTTCGGCGCAAAAAGGGTCAGAGGGATCGCAAAATGCTCCGTACAGTCCGAACGTTCCGGTATTTGTGAAGCCCACCGGCGCGTCAGCGTCCCATGTCAACTGAAATAGCCCAAGGTCATCCACAGGATCATAGCTTTGCGTGAACGTTGCTCCCGGGGCCAGACCAGGAAAGGAGAAAAGGAATGGCGAGGCATCGGGGGTGCCGTACTGAAAAACGCTGGCATCAATGTCACTCAAATCCAGATAGTCCGTGCTGCTGTCATTCGTGATGGAATAACCCCAGCCCACGGTGGTGCCTGCCGCTCCCGAGACATCGGGGGGCACCACGGTGAACGTGATGATATCGTCGGCGCGGACGGCGTCGGCCGCGAGCAGCAAACCGAGAGCGAGAGAAAGGCAGTAGAAGCAACGTCGCATGTGGTTCTCCTTTATTGCGATTGATGGTTGCGATTTTTTCGCTATTCTTTGTCGCGATTTCTCCCTAAGCCTTCGACTACGGAATCGCTGCTTCGGATGTCGAAAAGGTGTAATTCGTCCCGAGAACGTCTTGCAGTCCGCCATTCTCGGTCAAAGCTATCCGTGTTGCGGTACTCGGAACGTTTAGATACACACGGGTGGTGACCGCGACGCTCACATTCAGGTTGCCGATGACGATCGGCAAGGCGGGAGACAGGCTGGTGTTGTAGGTGACCGCTCCAGTTCCCGCGAGGGTGCGAAACGTCAGTGTAGAGATGGTTAGGTTGTACGCGTTTCCGGTTCCTGTGTTCGTGAGCACGACATTCGCATAAACTGCGCCGGAAGCCGGATCGGTGCCGATCCCGGTGATCGAGCCGGTGATGCGCGGTGTCCCGACGGCAACAGTGACCGAAGAGGTGGCGCTGCCGATATTGCCGTTGGCGTCCTTGAAGCTAAACGTGACGGCGGTCGTGCCGATCGGGAAGAGCGTCGCGTTGCTCACCGATACGCCACCGACTTGCGGAGGCAGCTCGACCGGCGCGGTGGAAAGCGTGGACGTGGCTGTGCCACCTGCGAGAAACGCTGCCAGCGCTGGCCAAGCACCACCGGTGGCGCCGCCGGCCTGGGTCGCTGGAATCGAGATGCTCGCAGGAGGTGTCACAACCGGCGGTGCCGCAGACGAAGCCCAAGTTTCCGCGACGGTGTTGCTGGTGACGTTGTGCTCGGTCGCGACGATGCTGTCCTGGCCGGAATTTATGCCGGTATAGGTGAAAACGGCGTTCCCATTTGCGTTCGTGGTGACTGTTCCTGTCGCGGTGTTCGCGCCGGTAACAGAGAATGTGATGGGGACACCGCTGATTCCGTCGCCGAAAATGTCGACGAGCTGCGCGGAGGTCGAGTAGGAAGTGCCGATCGCGTTGCTGCCCGTTGCGGGCGAAAGCAAAAGCGGATTGGCAGTGAACTGCGAGGGGACGCAAACCTGGAACTCAGCGTTCACCGTGTTCGCGCCCAAAGCTAAGGCAAACAGTGAATGCGTGCCGGGGGATGGCGTGGCCCACGGCGCGGACAAGCTTACGGAGCCGCCCGCCGCAAGCACGCCGGTGGTGGTCGCGGTTCCGATGGCCAGTCCGAGTCCGGGGTCGCCGTCGAAGAAAACCACCTGTACCGGGGTCGTCGTCGGTGTGCTGCCGGGGTTCTGCACAGTTACGGTGAGTTGTGCCGAGCCGGGGCAGGAAGTCTGCCCGACGGTGAAATTCGAGAGTGTGATCGCGGGTGGCGCGGGCATGTCGCTTGGAGTGACCGCGCGAATCTGCGGGACAACGTCCACCAGCAAAAATCCAAAGGCTGGAGAGAGTGTGGTGTTGATCGAGAAAACCTCGCCATCAGGCTGAATGCGATACATTAGCGGCGCAAAAGACACGGCGAAATTTATGCCGACCCCTACGTAGTCTCCGCCGGCGTCAACCGTCAAAGCATTGAAGATCAGCAGGGGACTTCCCAGGTTCTGGGCCATTACGGGAAAAGTGTTGATGTCGAGAATGCCGTTGTTGTTGATGATTTGCGGTGGGACATCCACTCGCCCGAGGAAGCTGTCAGCCTGAATCGGGAAGATCAGGTAGTTCCCTTGGGCATCCAGCACAAACACACGTGCGGCTTGCGGAGCGATACCCCCATAGGTCCCCTCGTGGAGAGTGCTCCCGCCAAATGTTAGATCGTTGGCGGTAAAGGTTCCGAAAGGGGGGATCGTTTGGGGCTGGCACCCGGCGCCATCGCATGCGTAGGGCGGGATGGTGATCGAGATTGCGGCAGTCGTGGGATTAATGCTCAAGACTCCAGAGCTACAGCCTGCCGTACTGCCAACATTTCCGATAGTATTATTTACGTTACTAACTATGATATTACCAGTATTGGGATCTACGCGCACAAATCCGGGATTCCCGAAGCAACCGCTTGCGGGATCGACGTATTCCGTCAGTATTCCGCTGACGGTGGCAAGGGAGAGATAGGGCGTATTCAAATCGTCGAGGTAAGTAGCCGAACTCGCATCGGGAGCGACGCGAAAGAGTTTCGAGATTCCCGGCAGATCTTCGGGAATCTCACCGTAGCCGTAATTCCAGTAACCTATGCCCAAATCTTGTGCTGCGACCAGGTCAATATTTCCGCGGCCGTCAATCGCGAAGTCCGCGATGCCCTGCAGCGGGATTCCTGTAAGCGCCGCAACCTGGGCGGAGGTGATGGTGGCCAGCAAATTTCCAGTGGAATCGAAATGTTCGATCCCAACGTAGGAATCCAACACCCAAATATCGCCCTTGACGTCGACCTGCAGTCGCTTAAGACCGGTGTCCGCATAGCCGACACCAGTCGTGAGCTGGGTGTAGCTGCCGTCGGGATGAACGTCAAAGAGCTGATCGTTGCCGGAGGCCACGATGATGTCCTGAGAGTTCACGTCGCCGATCGTTGCCAGCCCATATGCCACATTGGTGTTGCCAGCGGGATCGGTCGCGCGAACAGCGATGATGTGAGTTTCCGGCTGGCTGTAGGTATATTGGGGCTGGGCACCGGCAGCGTCCGCGAAGGTGCCGTTACCGTTCAGATCCCAGGCGTAGGTGAGAGCAGCGCCGCCCGGATCCGTCGATTGGCTGGCATTAAAAGTCACCGCCTCGCCGGGGGCTGCGTTGTAATTCCCGCCGGTGGTCGCCGTGGGATAGGGCAGAACGATGGGAGGAAGTCCCGCAATGGCGCGTTCCTGAGGGATGCCGGGTAGATTGACGGGATCGCCAGAAAGCCCAAGATAGACTTGAATGAATGCTAGCAGGCCTACCGGCCTGAGCTGTTTCGTCCCGGTCCCATCGAAGTAGGGCATGAAAAAATCGTCTAGCGGGCTGAGCATAGCACCAAGCGTCTGCTGCATGGTTGGAATAAAAGCTTCCAGATTTTGCGCGTCTTGCGAGGTGCCGATAGTGTCTTGCTGTAAAGCAATGTTAAGCACTTCGAGAGCGGCGTAGGTGCGCAACATGGAGCCGCCGTTGCCAACCAGAAGATTGATGAATTTTTGCATCTGCATAAGTTGCAGCATGGACCATTCATCGTCGCCGGCCAGCTGGGCGCCCTGAAATTTTTGGATGGAGTTTAGGAAAGCATTGGTGGTGGCATCCTGGTCGGCGAGGGCGTTGGCCAGGGTCCTGGCGGCACGCTCAAGCGGCGTGCCTGCGGTATAGTTTGCGTAGCCGATATTACCTAATTCTGCGAATACCATATAGTTCGGGTCGGGAGGATCGGCGGCGAGTCCCTTGTATTCCCCGATGAGGTCGGTGCAGTAAGCACCGGCGCTTTGAAACCAACCGGCCAGAGCAGAGGCGGCCGGGGCATGCTGGGTCAGCTTCCCATACAGCGCACAAAACCCAGGGCTGGTAACCGACTGTCCAAATGGAAGATTAATGGTGAGTCCCGACAAGGTGTCCGCGTATGCCGCAGCATTGGTTTTTACGGGGCTGAGGTCCAAGGGCGGCAGCGAGGCCGGCTCCTGGACGATGAAACCTGCCTGGGAGGCATCGCCCAGAATCATGTCACCACCCAGCGGGTCCCAAACGCCAGTCTGGCAAACATCCATCACGATCGAGTACTTGCCAGCGCCCGTATTTCCCGCGGGCTTGGTGATTGCCACAATCTCATCTACGAAGGAACCGTCGGAGAGCCCGATGACCGTATTAGGCGTGCCGTTTATGTCCTGAAGTTTAGCGCCGTACTGCAGGGGGGTTCCGGTATCTGGAATAACGTAAAAATCCGACGCTGGGAAAAACTGGAACTCAGGTTTCGGAAATTTATTGGTGTCGCTCATCGACTGGCAGACATAAGTGAATGGCATTACTCCGTCGACCGCAACCGTCTGTCCGGGGCCAAAGATGATTGAGCCCGTGCCGTCCGCGATGTCGGACAGCTGCATGTAACCGCCGTGGAGGCCTTGTGCCTGTGCGCGGGCGTTCCGTGCAAGCAGGCTGGCGAGCAATACCAGACTGAGAAGATAGACGAGTGAGCGTGCAGGGCGTGCATTCCCTAGCGTGAACCTACGAATAACAAGCATCGCTTTTCTCCAAGTTTCGCGGAAGCCAGCGGCGGCCACGGTTTTTGCATTGCAACCCTGCCTTGGTTGTCTCTTCCGGCTGACGAGGCGCACTTCAGCGGATGGCAACGAGTTGTCATGGCTTGGAGCAATTCCCGGGCTACGAGGGCAACATGCCGCGTGCTCGGAGCTCAAGTTGCGATTAGTTTGTTTTTAAGCGCGGATTAATCAAGCAAGCTCCGGCAACAAAACGTTTTGGAGCGCTTGTTTAATTCTAGCGCTCGCGATCCTTCGACGGTGAATTGCCGGTGGAGAGTGGAATGGAGGTATCTGGAGTGATTCCTTGAACTTGCGAGCCACCTTGTAAAGGCTACGAGGTTCCGAGAGTGTGCAAACTATTTCCGCGTCCCAACCTGAGGAGGGTCTACCTGGAGGCCGAGCAGCCAAGGTGGCCCGCAGAGCGAGAACCGCATATAATGCCGGCGTGCCCCGCGAGAAACGACGAGCGCTCAGCAGCCGTTTAGTTTCGTTGCTCCCCAAATGCAGCCACCCTCTCAAGTCGAGTATCGATTCGGCCCCTTTTCGTTGAATTCCGGCGAGAAGGTATTGCTGTGCCAGGGCAGGGCGGTGGCGTTAACCGCAAAGGCCTTCGAGATCTTGATGATGCTGGTGCAGAATCCCGGCCATTCGCTGGCGAAAGAAGAGATGCTGCGCCAGGTGTGGCCGGACAGTTTTGTGGATGAATCGAACCTGGCGCAACATATTTTTCAATTGCGGAAAATCCTGGAAGAGGCACCGGGTGGGCGGGCGTATATCGAGACGATTCCCCGCTACGGCTATCGCTTCACGCAACAGGTGCAGCAGAGCCCAGCGCCGTCGGACGAGATTCTGGCGACGGCGCCCGCCGCGCCAGCGAACGCGTCCGTCGGAAGAGCGGACGAGACTGCCGCCAAGCCTCGCTGGATAATTGCGGCTGCACTCGCCACGGTGGTGACGGTCGCCGCTGTCGGCATCTACGTCGCGAACGAGCGTGCGTCGAATCCCAGCGGGGTGAAAGCTGGGAAGGTCATGCTGGCAGTCTTGCCCTTCGAAAATCTCAGCAGGGATGCCCAGCAGGAATATCTGAGCAATGGGTTAACCGAGGAGATGATCACGCAGCTGGGAAATCTCGAGCCGGAGCGCTTGGGAGTTATTGCGCGCACGTCAGCCTTGCAATACAAAGATTCGCATAAGGACATCCGGCAAATCTCGCGGGAGCTGGGCGTCGATTATATTCTGGAGGGAAGCGTGCGCCGCGAGGGTGACCAAGTGCGCATAACCGCGCAATTGATCCAGGTGCGCGACCAAACGCATCTGTGGGCCAAGGAATACGACCGAAACTTGCGCGACATCCTGGCGCTGCAGAGCGATGTGGCGGGTTCCGTGGCGCGAGAAATTCAGCTGCGGCTCACGCCGCAGCAAACTGCCAGCCTCGCTGCGGCCCACGCCGTCGACCCTCAGGCGTACGAGCTGTATCTGAAGGGCCGCTATCTCTGGAATAAGCGCAACGAAGCGGCCTACGTTAAAGCGATTGACTTCTTCGATCAGGCCATCGCGCGCGATCCACAGTATGCGCGCGCTTATAGCGGACTCGCGGACGCCTACGCGCTGCTCGGTTCCTGGCCGAACGCGGAATTGCCGCGCCACGTGGCGATGCCGCGCGCGAAAGAGGCGGCGCTGACGGCGCTGAAACTGGATGATTCGCTGGCCGAGTCTCACGCCTCGTTGGCCTTCGTGGAAATGCAGTACGAATGGAACTGG
>Ga0210395_10001522_pt1 | contig 17924 bp, 20 predicted proteins | sample IncBWH4OmetaG_FD_150861 | JGI IMG/M metagenome (GOLD analysis project Ga0210395, IMG submission 150861) | Forest soil microbial communities from Barre Woods Harvard Forest LTER site, Petersham, Massachusetts, United States - Inc-BW-H-4-O ...
ACCCACCGGCTCGCCCGTTCCCCCCTTGGGCCAGATTTTGATATTCCCGTCGGCATAGCCGCTGGCCAGCCGCCCGTCAGGCAGCACCGCCAGCGACAAGACCGGGCTGTCTTGCTTGGGGAGACCCACCGGCTCGCCCGTTCCCTCCTTGGGCCAGATTTTGATATTTCCGTCGGCATAGCCGCCGGCCAGTCGGCCGTCCTTCAGCACCGCCAGAGATCGGACCGCGCTCCCCTGCGCAAGCACCACAAGCGGGAGGCGCGTTAAGGCGCTTCTTGTGGCTTCGATCGCGTCTGGCTCGGCAGGCTGCTTACTCTCGCGTGCGAGTCGGAGGCTTTCCAAAGCCAGCGCGCCCGCGCGCTCGATGTCATCTGCTGATGTTGCTTCCGTGTCCGCTTTGCGCGCCTGCATGGCGAGCAGCTGTACGCGCTCTTTCTCGCCCTCCGCGGCCGCTTGTTCCTTCGCGACATTTGCGAGTTTTGTCTGAATTAACGCGAACCCGGCAAGTACGGCGAACAGAAGTGCAACGATTACTGTGCCACCAAGAAGGATACGCCGGCGCCGTTCACGCGTCCGTTTCTGGTGTCGCGAGCGCTGCACCAGCTTCGCGATCTCCGGTTCCTCTGCCGCCAACTCATGATCATTGTGCAGCAGCTCTTCGGCCTGCGCGAGAAGCCCATCAGGCAATGTGTCGTCATTTAGACGCTGGCGAAGCTGGTCGATCAGCAGTCGATCGGTGGCGTCCTGAGCGAGCCACGTCTTGAGCTGCAGCTTTGGCCAGTCGTCGATTAGGCGCTCATGGGCGAGCTCGATTGTGCCCTCTTTGGTGACGAGCAGGCCGGCGTCGACCAGACGACCGATCAGGCGATCTGCCGCACGCGGCAACGACGCGCGCGAGACGACGCGCCGCAGCAGGCGATCGCCTTCGACCGCACCCTCGTCGACCCGGATCAGGTAGCGGCTCAAGGCGCGCTGCAATGCCCGGGCCTCCTCAGTGGACGGCTCCGGATCGCTCAGCACCAGTTCCAGCTTTGCCGCGATCGCACCCTGCACCCCGCCAAGGCTTTGGTAGCCTTCGAGGGTCAGACGTCGATCTGCACCGGCGCGATCATAGAGCGCCTTTAGCGTGTAGGCGAGCAAGGGCAGGGCATCGGCGGTGCGGACATCCTCGATGATCCGCTCCGAAAGTCCGGGCTCCAGCTCGAGCCCAAATCGCTCGGCCGGCTTCTCGATGATCTCCGCGAGCGAGCCTAACGCGCTCAATGGCGCCTGCCGCAGCCGCACCTCCGTTCCGGCAAAAACCGACTCCAGGCGCGGCACGAACTCGGTGCGGATCGTGGCCGCGACAACGACATGCCGGGTTCGCCGGCCAAGCAGCTCGGCCAGCCCATCGAGCAGCACTTTTGCCGGGGTATTTGCTTGCCTATCGCCTGCAAGGAGCGCTTCAGCCTGGTCCAGCGGGAGCAGTACCCACGCGCCGGGGCTGGCCGGTTCCAGCCGCCGCAACATCTCGTCCAAAACTTCGGCGAGAGCCTTTGGATCATCCGCTGGCTTTGTGAGATCGAAGCTATCCATCGATGTACTGAGACCGGCAAGCGTTTCGCCCAGCCGCTCCAGCAGGTTGCGTACCGGCTCGCGGGCGACTTCGAATGGGCTGACCACGACCCACTCTGGTTTCCGGCGCAGGCGAGGGATCAGACCGGCGCGTAGCAGCGAGGATTTGCCGCTCCCCGATCCGCCCGAAATGACCAGCACCTGCGACCGGTCAGGGCCGCGCAACGTGTCGAGGATGGCGAGATGCTCGGTAACCTCCTGCTTGCGGCCGAAGAACACGCCGGCATCCTTCTCGTCAAAGGCGACGAGGCCGGGATAGGGGCCGACATTGGATGGGATCGGAAACCAATCGTCAGGGTCGAGCCCCGAGCGATCGAGAGCCTCCAGAACCTCTTGCCATGACCGGTTGTCGTAGTCGCGTAGGCGAACGCGTTGGCGTTCGTGCAAGATCGGTGGCGCACGTTTCAAGTCATCGCTGGTCAGGTCCTCGGTCTCGATGCCGACCACATCCTTGCCGCGGAAGGTGGCGGTCACCGCTTCGGTAAAGCACCATGGCGAGCCGAGCCAATCACGGCTGAGTAGGGCGAGCACCACCCGGCAGCTCGTCAACTCTTCGCGCAGCCGCTCCTGCCAACGCTGACCGGCGCGGATATTGTCCTTGTCGTAGAACAGCGACCAGCTCGGCCGCTCGCGCCTGATGCGCTCGCTGATGGTGGCGGCGACTTCGTTGTCCTTGCTGCTGTGGCTGATAAAGATGTCGGCCACTCACGCCCCCGCCACTACGGCGCCGCTCGCGGCTATCAGATCACGGCATGGAGCCGTCGGCCATTGCTTTCGCGATCGACTGGATCCAGATGGCCTCGTTGGCAGCATAGGTGCCGGCCTGGCCGTTGAGTTTTCGCACATACTCGCCGCCGGCATGGTGCAGTCCGATCACTTGCCAATCCGGCGCCTGATTGAAGACCGGGCTCCCCGAACTGCCGGGCTCGGTCGGCGCCCGATAGTGGATCAGGCACCGCTCCGGCTGGCCAGGCTTCCCGGCGGGCGGACCCTCGTGATCGACCAGCTCATTGTCCTCCAGCGAAAACGACAGTTCGCCGCCCTTTGGATGGCCGATGATGTAAACCCGCTGGTCATTCCCCGGCGCCGGCAGGCTTCTGGCGATCGGGCACGGTGCGATCCCCTCGACCTTAGGTTCGAGGCGCAGCAAGCTCGTATCCAGCCGGTGCTTGGGCGAACCCCACAGCAGCTTGTCGACGCGGTAGTAGGTTTGCCTTCCAGCGGCGCCGTTTCCGGCTTCGAAGGTGATCATTGCCTCGTCCGGCGCTATGCCGCCGTCCTCCGCAAGTTCGCTGACGACGTGGGCGTTAGTTACGACGACGGTTTCGTCACCCAGCCTCGGATGAAGATTGCCGCCACGAACCAGAAAGCCGGTCCCGATGCCACGTCCGCCCGGGCCGCGGATCAGTGCGACAGAGCGCGCCCGTTCCATTCCAGTGCGCAGCCAAGTCAAGGTCTGTGGTCCCACTGTCCCGAGAACACGCTCGAGCCGGGCGCCCGGCGCCAAGGCAGCGGTGGTGTGTTGCAGCTGGCTCGGGGTCAGCTCTAAGCGTCCATCCTTCGATCGCAAAAGTGCTCCACGCAGCGCAACCACCAGCTGGCCCGCTTCGGGTGTTTCGGGGGTGAACCGCCAGACCTCCGTCAGCTGACGCAGGGTGCCGGCCAAAGCAAAGCTATCCACTGACGGATGGGCGAGGTATCGCTGGATCCATTCGGTCGCGGCATCCCAGTCATCGAGCGCGATGCAGGCTTCTGCCGCACAAGCGTAATCCCAGGCTTGCGCCGAGCTCCCCAGCTGGTTGCGTACCGCCTCGACAACCGCATTAGCGAGGATCTGGGGATCGGGCAGTCCCCTTATCGCGATGCCATCGGAGCGGGCTCGATGCATCAGCGCAAGAAGGTTCACACCATGCCAGAGGTGCTTTTGCGGCTCCTCATCATAGACCTCTTGGTAGCATGCAATCGCTTGGCGCAGCGCTTGCCGCGCCTGGTCGCTCGGTCGACCGTGCGCGACAACGTAGATCTGCTTGTTAACACGGCCCATTAGTCCGCGGGCCTCCGAATGTTCCAGTCGGTCGCCGGCGGCACGTCGGACCAAGCCGCGCAACACCTCGCGCGCCGCGATCAACAGGCCCTGATCGACGAGCCCCTGCGCGTAGAGGCGCGATACGATAGGCTCTTCCCGGCCCATTCGAAGCATGGCATCGGCGAGAACCGATAACGCTCCAAAGCGCCGATGGGCGCGCAACAGATTGAGGAGGTCTGCCACTGTGTCTGGACCTGGTGCCCGGCCCGAAAGCTGCGCGTATTCCACAAGTTCACGGCAAGCTGTCAGCGCGCGGTTGCTATCGCCGTCCTCCGCTGCTTCGCTCAGCCGTTGGATGAAGACCGCGAGCCTTGGGCCAGACCCGGATGGTTCCTCAGACATCAGCACCCCCTTGTGGCTGGGCAGATGGAGCTTAGCGCGCGGGACGGCCATCACCGCGATCACGCGTAGAGCTTTGCCGGTCCTATTCTGCCAGGCGAAGAAACATCCTGCCGCAGGCCAAAATCGCCGGCATGAAATACGAAGAGCCTCAATGGCGGGAGCATCCTCGCGGACAGCAGAGTACTCCAGCCTTCCATACCCGTCGATGACGCTCACATACAATGTCGGCCGGCCGTTGCGCCGTCGCTGGCATTTCGCGGCTCTTAGCGTGACGTTTCGAGCGGCGCATCCGCTTGGAGGTCCGGAATGCGCGGACCGGGATTGGCGGGATCGGGGGCTGGCTCGTCGGTACCCTCAAAACTTGGCAAACCCAGCTCGTGCCGCAGCGCATTGAGCCGGTTGAGCCAGCCCCTGAGGAACCTGTCTTGCCCCGGCTGTTCAGCGAACGTGCGATAAAGGCTCTCGCGAATGTCGCAGTATTTGATCATCGCTTCGCCAACATCGCTGCTGTCGCAAGCGGCTTTGGTCCTGTCGCCGAACTTTCCATCGGGCTCGCAGCCGACAGCCTCCTGCAGCATTTTGACCGCGCGGTTCGGGCCCATGTTGACCGCGGTGTCAAAAGCCGCCAGGTCGAGTTTCCGACGAACCGCGTCGCATTTTGCAGACAGCCAATAACGCTCGAAATAAATCGAGGCCACCTCCTGATTATCGATAAAAGCCACGTCCTGCTGCCCGATCCCTTGATCAGCTCGCCAGGCACTGTAGACCTTTTGGGTCACGCCCTTGTTGGTGCGTCCGCCATGATCGTTCGGGTCGTCAACGAACCCGCCCTCCCATCGCAATATAAACGGGAGAGAAGCGTTGAAAGCTGGTGATATGATGGTTTGCATGCTCGATCCTCATCCAAACTGGAGCGCGCGCCGGTTTCAGAGTTGATTGATTAGCTGACCTTCTTTTCTGCTTCCAAGCGCTAGCATTGCCCAGGGAGACCCGGCTGCTTTGGCAGAGTCGGCGGATACACACTACGCCAAATCTATGTCCCTCGCTGGCGCGGCGCGCAACGCCATCGTTTAGTTTGCAGCCACCATCAGCCTAGCTGTGTGAAGCACTTCACATTTGAAAATATATTTTCACCATCACGTGTCGCGCTTGGGGTGATTCATGAGGCCATGTTACCATCGGACCGGGAGTATCGCATCCACCAAATGGTGAATGTCCCGACCACATTTCTTCTTGTAAAAGTTGTGCGAACTCAAAGCTCTTTTTCCGAGTGGATGCGTTCAGCGGCGAATAACGGCACAAATCTACTCTTTTTCCGAGTGGATGCGTTCAGCGGCGAATAACGGCACAAATCTACCGCACGCTGGCTGGCTGTCGCGGGGTCGGGTTGCCTATCAGCGACTTACAGTATAGCGGGATCGATGACAACTGGCTGCCGCCCGGTGAGCTTGCGAACAAGCTCGACCATGTTTTGCGTTCCGCCCGGGCCGTCGCCCGGAGCGCCGTCCCACAGGGTCAGAAATGAAACTTTGCGGAGCCCTTGCGACAGGGCGGTATAGAGGATCCAGCGATTGCAGCGGTCGTGGACACTCACGCCAGGGGGTGCAGGTCCAAGCTCCTCCGGCATGACGAGAACTGTCGTACTTGCATTCTCCTTTACCCGCTCGAAGCTGCGTTCCCAGTGGTGATCCGGATCGGCGAATGTTATCGATTCGGCGAGGAACTCGTTCTCGGCACGGGCGAGGCGCAACTCGACGCGCATGCCGCGCTCGAGACACGCTTCGGCGAAGAGCAGATCGCCGCCCGAGGCCCCGCCGCAGAGACCGAGGTCGTCGGTACCGGCCCCGACCTTGTCGAGCGCCGCGCGAATGCGCGCCGCCGCCGCCTCGATTTTGACCGGCGGGAAGCGGGGCGGCTTGTTCTTGCCCTCGCCGCGCGCCGCCGTGTCATCGATCATGTGCCCGCTGAAGACAACGACGTGGGCGGGCTCGACCCGTTGCTCCGGACGGCTGCCGAGGAGTGCGCGCAGCTGCTGCTCGGCGCGATCGATGACGGCAGCGGCTTCGCCGACTACCTCACTCTGAAACTTGAGCTTACCGAGAAAATCGAGTTGTCGCCTCGTGGAGTCCAGCGCGAACCAGTCGCGGTTTGCCACGGCCAGTGCCGCCGCCTCGGAATAGTCGCCGAGCGCGTCATCCTTCCGGTTTTCGATCAGCGCCAGCTCTGCGCGAGTGGCGAATGGCCAATAGTCTTCCTTCTTGCGCTCGGCCGCTGTACTTGCGGTCCATCTAACGCCGGCAGAGATCAGTGAGAGCGGCAGTCGGCTGGTTCGGCCGGTGAGGTGCTCCCAAAGCCGTCCCAAAGTTAGCGCATTGATTCCCGGATAATAATCGTCGGGCGCCGCGCGAAAAGCCTCGACATAGGCGGCAGCGGCGCTCTGCAAGGTCGCTGCGGTGTCGCGAGCAGCGGCAAAAGAGTCGAGCCCGCGTTGCGGATGCGCATTCCAAACCTGCGTCCACTCGTCCTTCCAGGTGCGCGCAAGCAGGCCTAAGGTTTCCCCGTCCTTGCGCTCCTCGGCAAGGCGTCGCAGTGCCTCGCGTGCCTCGGCATAACGCTGGACCCGGCCGAGCGCGATTCCCTCGATCTGGCGCGCTTTCACGTCGTCCGGGTCGAGCCGATGCGCGCGCTCGATAACGCTGAGCGCATAGCGCGGCCGGTTGAGCCGCAAGAGCGCACCCGCTGCCGTGCGCAGCGCCTCGAATTCGAGCACCGTGTTCGGCGTCTCCTCGGCAAGCACCAGAATGTCGCCGGGGCGTTGCTTGCGGCGCGCTACCTCGATCCGGCTCTGCCATGCTTCGAGCCCCTGCCAGAACTCGTTGACGTCGCCGACCTTGAGGGTCTTCCAGTCGGGCTCCTTGAGGCTCGGGAGTTGCTGATAGACCGGGCTCCCCCGTCGTCCACGCCAAGCGCCGAGCGTTGCTTCGATCGCGTCCTTCAACGCTATCCTCTCGGCTTCGACGAGGTCCGGGTCGAGTTTTCCCTCCCTCAGGGTGTAACGGTGCATCCGCTGCCCGGCGATGTCGAAGGGTAGGCGGTCGCGCAGCGCGTAGGTAAGTACCGTGCCGCCGGCCCGCAGCGCGTGCCGCACGCCGATCTCGTACCAGACATTGGGGTTGTCGAGTGTCAGGTCGGCAATGACGAACTCGGCGAGAAGCAGAGCCTGAAACATGTCGAGGTGGATCGCGCCGCCGCGGCGGTCAGCGTCAGCGCGGTGTGGGGCCAGCCCGGCCGCCGTGACCGCCGGTGCGAACAGCTCCTCATAGACGGCGTCGAAGTCGATTTCGATTCCGTCCGCCGCCGTCTTTGAGCCGAACGGCATGATGACGAAAGCTCGGCAGGTGGTTGGCATCGGCTTGTCTCCATCTAGAATCGACACCGCGGGCGCCCGCGATCTGTTTCAGCCCGGCATAAACTCTTAGAAAGAGCCGTTTTAGGAAGACTGGAATGCTCGGGACAAATCCGGTCGCTTGGTCGGTCGTTTTGGCCGCAGATGGCAGGAGGTGGCGTCTAGCGCCACCCCGCGAGCGGCACCCCATGCCCGAGATCCGGGATGTTTCGCACCGGTGCTTGCGGATCGGGTTGCGGCTCTGTGGTAATCTCATACCCCGGCAGACCCAGCTCGTGCCGCACTGCGTTGAGCCGATTTAGCAATCCCTTGAGAAACTTGGCCTACCCCGGCCGAGTTGCGAAGTTGCGATAGAGACCCTCGCAATACTTGATCGGCGCCTCGCCAAGCTCGCAGCTGTCGCAAGCCGCTTTTGTCCTCTCACCGAACATCCCATCGGCCTCGCAGCCGGTGGCTTCCTGCAGAATCCTGATCGCCCGGTTTGGGCCCCATGTCGACCGCCGTATCAAACGTCGCAAAATCGAGCTTGCGGCGGAGCAGTTCGCCTTTTGCAGCGAGCCAATATCGCTCGTAATAGATCTCCGCCACCTCCTGCTTGTAAATCGGCTTTACGTCCTGGGGAGGCAAGCCTTGTGCGGCCGGACAAGCATGGTAAACGGTTTGGGTCACGCCTTGATTGGTGCACCCGCCGCGGTAATCAGCATCGTTCGACGAAGCCGCCCGGCCCAGCGCAATATGAATGGGAGGGCAGCGGTAAAGGCTGGTGATGTGTTGCCCTGCATAGTAAGCCGTCCCAGCTACTGGATTATTCCTTGCCCGCCAAACAGACAGCGGCACGAGCTGCCGCGCCGAAGCGCGCCCGCAGCGGACTGCACCGAGCAGTAGCCGTACTGGGTACGACAATTGTAGTACTGTGCAGGCTGGGGACCGTCTTCGCTCGTCTGGCTCGTGTCAGAAGATTGGCCGCCCCAGGCGTAGCCGGTCGCGCCGTAAGCGGGTGCGCCGCCATTGCCCGTCATGCCACCGCCGGTCATCCCGCCACCGGTCATCCCGCCGCGGGTCATCCCGCCGCCGGTCATCCCGCCACCGCCGGTCATGCCGCCGGCGAGAATGATGGCGTCACCGGAAGCGGGTCTGCCAGCTGCCGAGAGACCTGATAAAGCAGCCGGCGGCAGAAGCTGGGCGTCTGCCAGCTGCCGAGAGACCTGATAAAGCAGCCGGCGGCAGAAGCTGGGCCCTAGCAGGAACAGAGATCAAAATCGATCCTGCCGCGACTAGCACTAGCGCGGAAGACAATTTATGCATCTGGCCCTCCCGTTTTCTATTTTTCAGAGTCGGCAACTTCAAGCTTACAGGTAGAGTGCAGCCGACGCGATGGAAAAAGGGCCTCTCGACGAGAATATTGTCACACGCCGCCCGCGTCCTTGCTGATCTCGACGGCAGGAAATGTATCTACTATGCACTTGGAACCGGGTACTTAGAGAGCGCAAACTACCCGGAGACTGCAGCGGCCCTGCCAGCCCGGGTCGTCCGGGACGTTGCTATCCCGGTAGGCGGAACGACAGATCGCCGGGTTGTGCGACCAAGATCCGCCGCGCAGTATCCGCTGCGCGTCCGGTGGACCTGAGAGGTGGGCGGAGCCGTCGAGCGGCGCTTCGTCATAATTTTCCGTCAATTTGTCGAGGCAGTATTCCCAAACATTACCATGCATATCATAGAGCCCGAAGCGATTGGGCGGGAATGTCCGTGGCCGCGTCGTCGTACCCCGGAAAACGCCGGTTGGACCCTCGCCGTATGCACCTGAACTATACTTCACACCGCCGTAGACATCGGAGGCGATGCTCTTGCCGTCGCTGTCGCCGCATACGGCGCCGCCGGTTCCGCAATAATTCGCCAGTTCCGAGGTGATCGTCGGGCCGACATTGAAGGGGGTCACGGTACCGGCGCGACAGGCATATTCCCATTCGGCTTCGCTTGGCAGCCGGTACGGCCGTCCAGTGATCGCGGCAAGCCGCAGGCAAAACTCGTCCGCCTCGTTCCAGCTGATGCTCTCGACGGGCAGGTCAATCCCCTTGAAAAACGACGGGTTCGGATCGAGGTCGCGATGGATCCGATCGGGATGCGCCGACACCACAGCCGCCCACTGCCCCTGGCTCACGGGCGAGGCGCCGATGAAGAACGAAGGGAGCCTGACGTGGTGTTGTGGCCCCTCGCCTGGCAGCCGCTCCGACTCATTCGACGGCGAGCCCATCGTGAAGCTGCCGCCCGGGATCGAAACCATATCGAGCCCGGCGGGCGAACCGATTGGTTCAGTGAATACGGCCGCAGTATATATTTCGGGGGTTCCGGTTTGAGGGGTTCCGGTTTCCTTTCTCGTCGACGCTGGCGACCTCGAAGCTGATGGTCTGCAGCGATGGTTTCGACACTAGCTTCTTGATGGCAGGCGCGGCTATGACCGCGACAGTTCCGACAACAGCGCTCGCGGCAAGCCCCAATGCCTGCCGCCTCGACACCCGGATCGGGCGGGGCTGGATGCGATGTCGCAGCGCGGCCGGCGCGATAGCGGCATTGAGTGCGGCCGCGAGCGAAGCGGATTGCTTCATGGATCCGTCCGCTTCGGGAGTGCCAAGGTTCAGCCGATGGATCATCTCCGCAAAATCTGATTCCCATCGGCTGTGACTCAGCTCAAAGCCGTTGCGATAAACCAAGTCCTTCATTTCTGAGGGCAGCTGCTCGGCGGCGGGCATATGAGCGCCTTGCACCAAGACAGGGGTGACGACGATGTCGCGCTTCAGTGCCGCTTCGATCTCTAGGCGGACGAAATCCCCGGGATCTTCTAAGCGCGTGCGCCCCTTCTCGTCCTTGGCGTCAGCCCAATTTCTGCCGATCAGCACCAGCATAAGGTCGCAAGATGCCAGTGTTTTCTGCAGCGCTCCTCGAAAGTCACGGCCCAGAGCGATGCTATCCACATCCATGAATACAGAATCTTCGCCCAGCCTTTGTCGTAAGTCGTTAAACAATGCCCTGGCCTCGCCAGCGCAAACCTCTCTTCTGTAATTAATAAAGACTGTGCTCATTGCGCGCTGAGCCGGTGCGACAGCGCGATGTAGAGAATCCAGCGATTGCAACGATCGTGCACGCTGATGTCGTCGGGTGCCGGCCCGAGTTCCTCGGGCACGACGAGAACGGAGCTGGCCCGTTTTACCCACGTGAAGGCGTCCTCCCAGCACCGGTCGGGATCGGCAAAGGTCATCGGCTCGGCCAGCAATTCGTTTTTGGCACGAGCAAGATGGAGCTCGATCGGCATGCCGCGCTCGAGGCACGCTTCGGCAAACAGCAGGTCGCCGCCGGAGGCGCCGCCGCAAAGGCCGAGATCGCCGACGCCGGCCCCGACTTCGTCGAGCGCAGCGCGGATACGTGCCGCGCGGCAGGGGGCCTCCAGGATGGGAAGCGCGACGGCTTGGACTTGTCTTGGCCGAGATCGGCCGGATTATCGATCATGTGCCCGCTGAACACGACGACGCCGGTCTGGCTCCGACCGCTGTTCCGGACGGCTGCCGGACAAGGGCTCGAAGCTGCCGCTCGGCGCGATCGATTACGGCCGCAGCCTCGGCGACGATCCCCCTGCGGAATCATCGTCGGCGAGACATGTCGTCGAGCGTAGATGCGATGACGCGATAGGCGATAACCTCCTGCGCCATTTTCGCCGATATAGAAGGCAGTATATCGAAGCTGCCTCAACAATATTGATCCGGCGCTCGTCCGTCCAGAACAGGACGAGGTGGCGGGCCAACTTCTATGTTGCAAAGTGAGATAGCCGAGGAACACAGCCAGTGGCTCAGGTGGAGCCCAGCTGCTGGAGCGCACTGGTGCAGGAGCTGGATGTGAAGCGGACGCGGCATAAGCACCAGGCGGAATTCTAGCCTTTCCCGGCGCAAATGTTTAGTCTCGGAAGATCGACGCGATGGGCGCGGCTGTGGCAAGCTGTCTTCTTCTTGCGAGAGCGGTTAATGGCGGGGCGCGGGCGACACGGTGCCTCAATTGTGCCGGAACGCTAGGTGCCGGTAAACTGCTGGCAGGAGGTGATCGGCGATCCGTCTGCATGAAAATGATGCGCGTGAGTGCGGATGAGAGCGCGGCGAACTCGCGCTCGCGATGAAGGCGCGCTGCGAGGTCTCGCGGCAGGATGCCGGCTTGCGAACAGTTCGAGGTGTTCCAGAGCGTCTCCGATCCCAACAAGCTGTTCCTGCTCGAATTGTGTGTAGAAGGACCAGGCCGCGCTCGACGCCCATGCCGAACTGCAGGCGCAGCGCCCGCCTTTGCCGGAGGGGCGGCGGCTCGGCGCTGACGAGCGCGAGGACTACGTCCACAACCGTACCCGCTGAACCGGGGAGCGGCAAAATGCAGGTCTCGTATTTCGAAACCGGCCGATCTGCCGCGGCGATGGCCGATGTCGGCCGGCGCGTATGACCGCGAGGCGGGCTTCTGCGCCTTTCGCGGGATGGTCGAGCGCAGCTGGGAGGGCGCAGCGGCGCCGGTAAGGGCGGCACGATGGCCAAACGGATACCCCGTTGCCGATTGACCGGGTCAGGCGGCGACTGCGAGACCGTCTTCGAGGACGAGGTGACGATCGCGTGGCAGAATCATCGAATCATCGTGGTCCGCTTGATCGGTACGACGCGCCGCGGGATCGAACGGCTCGCGTCGATGCCTGCCAGCGGTCGAACTCCGGCAGGGCCGCTGATCAAACGCGGGCAACCCCCAGTTTTAATCATACGGTTAGCGGGCCGTGTAACTAGTTTTTTGAATGCTCCCGCATGGTCAGTCTGGTACAGAGCATCGAGCTCCGATCGCTCTTCAATTTCCGCTAGTGGCGCGTCTCGTCTCAGTCTGGTACAGAGCATCGAGCTCCGATCGCTCTTCAATTTCCGCTAGTGGCGCGTCTCGTCCGTCACGCTTTGAAGCGTGGCAACGTACTTGAAGGTCCGTTGAGGGATCGGATAGCGGACGATGGAAACCCCGGGTGCCAAGGTCAGGTAGCCACCCACTGCGGACGTTCAAGCGAAGCCGGTCGTGATGTGGAGGCCGCATCTCCTCGGATGTAGGCGGCCGGACGTGCTAGCCTGCCAAGTATGAGTAAGATGCAGAGTGAGGGGATCGCTGCCTTCACGTCCGGCGAGCGGGACTACATCCGCCGCCAACTCGACAGGTTTTTCTCAACGCTTCCGACCGTGGCCGATGGATTTCAGCTGAAGACCTGGCGCGGCGGTCCGGAGGCGGGCAAGCCGAAGCTTCCGCCAACTGCCAAGGGGCTGGTGGAGCGTGGCCTCATGAGGGTCGACACCCGCCTGCCACGGCTGTTCTTCACCGAGACGGGCCTAGCGATGCTACGCGCCATGATGGCGGATCGCCGTTTCGCCGACCCAGAAAAATTCGCCCATGTTCGCCAAGAGCTCGGCATCGACCCCGCCTCGGAGGGGGACCTCCCGGGGAATAATGACACGGCGGCGACATCTTAGACCGTTGCAGCTCTGGGCCAACTTGCGCGGTGCTTAGGGCCCGCCTACAAGAGTGTTATAACCTCCTCTATTACACTCATCAGCTGTACTCTGTACTGCGGGCGCCGGGATCTTGTCGCTGGGCTAAACCGTGCCGCCCGCCCTCATAGGCGCAATCACACCAGTGGGGAAAGGGCCACGGGGATGCACGAGCTGGGGGTTGCGGTTAAACTCACAGCTGCCCCGGCCGTATCAAGACAGAAGAACGCGATCGTTGCCGGGTGCCGGGAGGCGCAGGGCATGAGGCAAGCACGAGAAGGGGCGGTCCGCGAGGGGTCGGCGCTTTTCGCGGTCATCCCGGCTTGCGAAATTTCAGTACGTAGATATCCACCGGTTGAGCCGAGGAATGTGAGTGGACGTCTCGGGTATCGCTGGGAACACGGAGGAAATCGCCGTGGTCGACCAATTTGAATCCCGCCGCCTCGATCTCCGACCGGACCAGCGCTTCGTCCGAACGGTGCAGGGTTTTGACGACGCTCGTGCCCGCGCCGGGTTTGGCCGAGTAATCGCCCACGACCAATTCGCCGCCCGGCTTCAGCGCATCATAAAAAGCCTTATTCATCTTAGCGCGATCGACACCAAGGTAAGTAATGTCGTGATAGGCATAGAAAAACGTCACGAGATCGAAATCGTGCATACCCGGTGGCGCAGGATCCTCGAATGGCCGCACCACCGAGATGATATTGGCGGCCGCTGGGGTCTTGAGCCGCGCATCGAGCCGATCCTTGACGCGCGCAAAGATGGCTTCCGAATTTTGCGCATAAACTTTGCCGTCCGGCGCTACGGCGCGCGCCAGAAGCTCCGCTTTCCATCACCCGTATACCGCGAAGATGTCGAGGATTTTCATGCCGGGCTTCGCGCCAATGAACGCCAGCCACTGCGCCGGCGCGCGGTTGGTGTCGAGCTTGCGATCCGCGGCGCTTCGGTCGGGAGAGCGACAATCGCAGCATAGTCCGGGGCGGTCTGTGAGATCGCCGCCGGCGGGGCCGCGATAGCGGACAGCGTCAGCAGGCAGGCAAGAATCCCATGTTTCAACATTTTGCTCCCCAAATCGCCCGTAATTTTTGCGTGCGCGCCGCGACAACCTATTGTCTGTAGGTAAATGTGTGCAGAGGCAGAGTTTAGACGTTGCTCGCTCCGCGCCGATCCGTCCTAGGGCACCGCGATGTTGCCCCGGAGGGGACATCAGCGGCGTAGCACGTGTAGAATCCCGACGCGAATGCATGCTGTCCATCCAACTCGGCCGGCTCCGAGCCCGCCAGCAAACGGCACTGTGGATGCCCGGCCCCAATCGGGCCAGGGGATGGATTTTCGGAGGTTGAGGGAGCGCCGCACATGAAGATCACCGCCATAGTGGTGCCGTCCCGGTCAGCCCCGTTCGAGATCGAGACGCTCGATCTCGCGGCGCCGCTCGCCGACGAAGTGCTTGTTCGGGTTGTGGCGAGCGGCATGTGCCACACTGACCTGCATGCCCGCGATGGCTATTTCCCGAACCTCCCCTATCCGGTCGTTTGCGGCCATGAAGGCGCCGGTATTATCGAGCAGGTCGGAGCCGCCGTCGCCGACCTAGACCCGGGCGACCCGGTCGTGATCTCGTTTCCGTGGTGCGGCGAATGCGGGCCGTGTCGCGCCGAGCGCCCATCCTATTGTGAGCGCGCCCGCCCGCTCAAATCGAGCGGCCGCCGCGCCGACGGCTCGATCCCGATGAGCCGCAACGGCGAGCCGGTTTACTGCTGCTTCTTTCAGCAATCCTCATTCGCGAGTTTCGCCGTCGCTCCGGCCAAGGATGTCGTCAAGATCCGCCGCGATGCGCCGATCGAAATGCTGGGTCCGCTCGGTTGTGGCCTGCAGACTGGCGCTGGGTCGGTGCTGAATGTGATGCAGCCCGCTGCGGGACAGTCGATCGCCGTCTATGGGGTCGGCGGGGTCGGCCTCGCTGGGTTAATGGCGGCGCGGATCGCAGGCTGCGATCCGATCATCGCCGTCGATCGGCTCCCCGGCCGGCTGGCACTAGCCCTCGAACTTGGTGCCACGCATACGCTCGAAAGCCGCGGCGCCGAGACGCTCGCCGAAATCCGGAGGATTACCGGCGGCGGCACCGATTTCGCACTAGAGACGTCGGCCGTGCCGGCCGTGTTTCGGCTTGCTGTGGACGGGCTGCGAGGTCTCGGCACCTGCATCCTGGTCGGCAGCGCTCGTGCCGGCATCGAGGTAGCTTCGAGATGTCATGGCTGCAGGGCGGCCGGACTGTGCGCGGCGTAATTCAGGGCGACAGTCGACCGCGGGAGTTCATCCCTCGCCTCGTCGATCTTTTCATGGCGGGCAGCATGCCGCTCGACCGGCTTATTACGCGTTACGATTTTGCCGACATTAACCGCGCTGCCGCCGACGCCTCCTTGGGTGCTGCGATAAAGCCAGTGCTAATGTTGCCGCAGTAACAGCGCCGCCGGCGTTTCTCAAAGTGCGGCTCAGGATCGAGCGGGCCGGATATTGGAGCCGTCGAGCCCCACCGCCCAGACAGCACCGCCCAGCGGCCCACCTTGCGCTAACCTGAGCCAGCCACAACCGAAACGTGTCCGAAGATTTAATATTTACACGGCTCGTGGTCGCGGCTTACCGCGCGCTCGAATGACGAGGATGCGCCGAAAGCGGGCCTCCGCCTTAAACATAGTTCGCAGTTTGATTTTCGAGATATTGTAGGCTCGTGGTGCTCCGTATGGGGCCGTCCGCTCAGGGAGCCCAACGATGGCTATAGAGATCGCCGGCGGAACCCGCATCGACGAGTCGGCGGACGACGGCAGCTCCACCATTCGGCCCAACGCAGCCGGCGCGGTAGACGCCGTTGACGCAAGAGGCAGCCTGAGCTGGGTGCGCCAGGGCGAGAGTGACCAGGGCGGCGAATGCGGCGGGCTTGATCATCGTGCCAAATCCATTCTGGGGGCCGCTGAACGCGGGGAAGGTTTCTTTGGTCGGGCCGCGCGGCGGCCGTGGTGGCGGCGCTGGTTCCGGTGATCGGATGAGTTAAACTGACGAAGACAAGCGCCGGCTGAGGAGCGAGCTGATGGAGGCGGCTAACGAAAATAGACCGGCCGACACCGATTACAAGCGTGGCCTTTTGCGCTTCGCGCCGTGGAAGATTGTCATCGCCGCCTTCGCTGCCGCCGGCATCATCTTCGGCGCCATCGGCTACAAGCTCGACTCGATCCCGCCGCCGCCGATCGTCATTCAGCAGCTTCCGCCGCCCGCGGCGCATTGAGCGACGGCGACAACCTCACCCTCACCGCCGAGGAGCGGGAGGCGCTGGTCGGGCTGTTGCGGCGGGCAATCGATGAGGCCCGCTACCCGTTTTCGCATCGCTACGACCCGCTGAAGGCGATTCTGGCGAAGCTCGATCCGCCGCCGCCTCAGCCGGCACCTCTGCCGCCGCTGCGGCCCGGCCTGGTGCCGACGCACGGGCGGGGACGGCGGAGAGGGTGATGCGCAATGGGCGTGACGCTAACCGCGCGGAAGTTGAACTCTGGGCGAGCACCGCAAGACTGGCAAGCGGCCAAGGCAATGATCAGGCTTGGGGAAGCCAGAGCAGAATTGCTAAGGCGCGATCAGGAATATGCCGAAGCGCAGGAACTGTCCCGCCGGGAGTATGAAGACGATCGCGCTGCCACGCGGCGGGAATTTGAAGAGCGGTTAATGCAACGGCAGATGGAGCACGCTTCAAGACTCGCTGAAGAGCAGCTCAATACCGCTCGGGCGGCAGCCAGAGCCGCGAAGTGGGCAGCAGCGGCAGCAGCGGTTACAGCCCTTGGCGTGATTGCTCAAGCGATCATCGCAATCCTGAAATAGCAGCGATGAACCGTACAACAGCCCGCCGATGACGCTCGGCAACGCCGCCGCGGCGCGGGTACGGCTGATCGTTTGGTGCCGCGATTGCCAGCACCAGGTCGAGCCCGACCCCGCCGCGATGGCGGAACGCTACGGCGCCGAGATGACGGTTCCCGGACTTGCCACAAGCGGCTTGGTCTGCGGCCAGTGCGGCAGCCGGCGGGTCGATTTCGTCGTCACGGGGCGAGCGGCGCTAACGCGGAACCGACAAGGGTATATGCAATCCATATATCCTTCGCATATGCAACCAATGGAAAATACGAAGTCGTGACCACAACCAAAACAGGTCCAGCCTGTGGGTCCTTGAATCTGCGGGACGGATAGGGTCAATTTTTCAACACGATTAGACCGCCAAACTTTTTACCGTGCACTGTCCGTGGGCGGGTGTGCGGAAAGGCTGGCCCCGTGACCTGCGCGACCAGGTGCACGCCGCCGGCGCGGCATGGTTCTTCAAGCAAACCGGCAGCAACCGCGCGCCTTGGCCGGGTGTGACCGGCCACGGCACCGACCCGGCGCTATGGCCGAGCGACCTCCGGGTTCAGGATTTTCCGCTACCGTAATGACCGGAGGCCTGCCGCTGTAACCCCTTCGCACCGCACGCGCTGATATTGAACGCTGTTCGGGGTCTGAGTAGCAGCAAAACAGAAGACCAACACAAGGCGCGTGGGGCCTATCTGCCTTGGCAACAAACCCCGGTTTGATGCGAAGTCTGTGATCGGTGCTGAAATAGCGCCGATGTCTGCCCATTCTTCCCAAATACCCGTACAAAAACGTATAGCCGATAAACCCTGTCCAGCTTAGGTTGATGCACAGGAGGCTCGGACATGCTGATCACATGCTGATCGGCTACATGCGCGTATCGACCGGGGAGCAGAACCTCGATCTGCAGCGTGATGCGCTTGAACGGGCTGGGTGCGAGCGGATCTATGACGATGTCTGTTCTGGGCGGGCGACCGATCGTCCCGGCCTTGCCAAGGCGCTCGACGTCGCCCGGGATGGCGACGCTCTCGTTGTGTGGAAACTCGATCGCATCGGGCGC
>Ga0210395_10001525_pt1 | contig 17909 bp, 18 predicted proteins | sample IncBWH4OmetaG_FD_150861 | JGI IMG/M metagenome (GOLD analysis project Ga0210395, IMG submission 150861) | Forest soil microbial communities from Barre Woods Harvard Forest LTER site, Petersham, Massachusetts, United States - Inc-BW-H-4-O ...
ACGGATAAATGATTAATGAGAGGTTATAATGAAACGTCATATTAAAAAAATTATCACTATCGCACTTTGCATGAGCATGATGCAGCCAGCATTGCAGGCAACGCCATTTGGCGAATTCTGCAGGAAGTGGGTTTCTCGAGCAACCAACGTTGCCTATTGGGGGATTTTGGGCGCACCAATTATTGGAGCGGGTAAAGGGTTGGTTCAAATTCATGAGATAAGAGAGGTAATCAATGGTATCGATAAAGATGGTAATCCAAATTTTTCAGAGCTTAAACATGATAAGCCAGAATTGTATAGAGAAATAAATACTATTCTTGTTCAAGAAGGATTGTCTTCGCTGGATAGTCATAAGATTAAAGTGCTTCCTATGAGTTCATACGATACATTAGGTTCTTTATATCTTACGGTACAACAGAGTCCACATACTGCCGCAGATGGGACTATTTTAGTAACAGAGACATGGTTAAATAACCATAGCGCAGAAGTAGCGGCCGCCGTATTGGCTCATGAAAGTGTGCATGCGGATGAAAAACATTCTTACAAAAACAATGCATCTAAAACTGTTATGCCATTTGCGGTACATGGGCTTTATCGTGCCTTAATGCCAGCAAAAGAGAAGTATCCGTCAGTGGTTCGATCGTTGGCACGTATACCAGGGGCTGTGGGTATAAGTTTAGCATCAACTGCGGCATGGATATATAATATGAAGGCGTGTGAGCGTGAGGCTGACCGCATTGTTAAACCAAGCGCCAAACTTTCTCGTTCTTTAGGTTCTTTTATCGATCCTTCTCATGTGGCGGAAAAGGATTTTGAGGCTCGAGTGAGAAGTGACTGGAAGTTGCTTCAAACAGAAAAACCGAAAGCAGATTATCCGATTTCATTCAAAATTGGGTATTTAATGGCAAATGCTATGAACGAGTCACAGTTTGTCGCGTTTGGTAAAAATTTTGCATTTGCTAGATTGCATCCACTGCCATCGGAACGCATAGCCTATCTTGAGCAATGGGCAAAAGAAGCAGAAGCAAAGAAGCAACAAGAAGCAAATAAGTAACTGATTTCATAAGAAATAATAAGAGCCGCTGGCGAAAGCCGGCGGCTTTTTTGTTTGGAAATGGAATATATAGTTTTTATGTTATGCGTTTTCTTTAAGGCTTTTTTGTTATAAACTTAATCTAAAATTTAACAATTATATATTCTAGAGACTTTATATGAATAAACAGACTCATTTTTTAGGGGCGATTATGCTCCTTGCGAGCACGCTCCAGGCGGATATCCTCTTTTCGATCTTGGATTATCAAAGTCCGGTTGTGGAATCAGTTACTTTGGATAAGCAAGAAAGTTCAGCTATAACGGGAACGGTTGCCGCAGCAACCATGGCCGGAATCTATTACTATGGTAAAAAGGCCGGGTATAAAGAGGTGATGCGTGAGCTTGATGTCATCAAAGGCCAGAACCGGGTAACGCATGCTGAGATTCAGAAAATTCTGCGTGAGCTGAATCAGCATGGGAGTCTTTTGGATGGTATCAAAAATAAACAAGCAGATCACAGCTATGATTTGAATCGTATACGGCAAACAATCGAGCGGATGGAAACAAAGGTGGATACTGCTAATACCAAGCTTGGGCAGGTACACGATAAAACGATTGTTATAGAAGGTCAGGTTACTGCGACCAATAACAAGGTGGATAAGCTGCAGGGCACCATTAATGCACAGCGTGCAGGGCAGATACGCCAAACGCAAGTAACCCATGATATGCTACGCGGCTTAGCTCGCATACTGGATATTATGAATGAAGAATCACGAGCCGAATCACGCCAGATACTAACCGCCCTTGGCGAACGTATGGTGAAATCGAAGGTGTTTCGATTATTATTGCGATAATAAATGGGAAGGTAGTCGGGTAAATTCGGTGGCTCTTTTTTGATCCATTTCAGGGCTTACCGACCGGTCCTCACCCCCCTATCCCCCCGAACCCGATGCTTAAAAAGGTTGTTTTTATGACATTTTCTTGATTAGGCTGTATAATCGTTAGGTATATGTGAGGACAAAAAAGTACATTAAAGGGGCAATTTATGCAGAAAAAACGAATCGTTATAGTAGTTGCAGCGGTTCTGGCTATAATCGGTCTGTATTATGGCGGGTTGAAAGACTGGGTCTCTCTGCAAGCACTTAAAGAAAATAGTCACTATTTCAAGGATATGGTCACTCAGAACTATTGGTTCTCGGCGATGGTCTATGTGGCGGCTTACACGCTCGCCATGGCAGCTTCCCTGCCGATTGTAGCGCCATTTACGCTACTCGGCGGTTTTTTATTTGGTATGATGGGTGCATTCTTTGCGCTTTTCAGTGCAGTATGTGGTTCGATGATTTATGTGATGATCTTTCGCCACTTTCTGTATGCCTCAATGCATGAGCAGTTCAGAGATCAACTTGCTCAGTTCAAACAAAATGTCGCTATTCATGGCAAAAGTTATGTCCTTATTTTACATTATTTGGCTGTTGTGCCCTTTTTCATGATCAATGCGCTTGCTGCGCTTGCTGACTTTTCACTCTGGGATATCTGTTGGACAACCATTGTTGGGAATACGCCGCTCTTTCTGCTTTTAGCATTTGAGGGCCGCGAATTGGCGCATATAGAATCAGTCAGTGATATCTTCTCTCCACACTTTATTATAGCGCTCGGATTGCTTGTATTATTGGCATTCATGCCTATCATCGTTAAGCGTTTTCGTGCGCGTAAAATCTAACCATAAGCAGGGAAATTGTGAATAAAAATACATTGATGAAATTAGCATTTGTGGCGGCACTTTTGGGGCCGTTTTTGACGTTCTATCTGAGTGGCATGAGCGATCATATGACGATTACCTCACTCAAAACAAATAGAGAGATGTTGCATGCGTTAGTAGAAAATAATTATCTGCTTGCCGTTTGTTACTTCATCGGGATCTACATCATATTTGGTGCATTATCCTTTCCTTTTGTTTCATTATTGACGATGGCGGGTGGTTTCTTATTTGGAACGCTCGTTGGTTCGCTCTATACCATCATTGGCGCAACAGTGGGCGGTTCGATTGCTTTTCTCATGTATCGCTACTTTTTTGGAGCTTGGGTGCGTGAGCAGTATGGCCATCGCTTGGTAACTTTCAATCAAGAATTTGAGCGCAATGGTGCATCATACTTGGTGATCATGCGTTTGATTGCCGTTATTCCGTTCTTTGTAGCAAATGCACTGGCGAGCGTCGCTCCCATAACGCTCAAGACGTTCATATGGACAACCGCGGTTGGCGTGATGCCATCAGCATTGATTTATAGTTTTGCGGGGCAGCAATTGGATACGATCAATTCGATTGGCGATGTCTTTTCACCGAAAGTAATCGCGGCTTTTGCGTTATTAGGATTACTCACTTTCGCATCTATTATTGTGCAGAAATTCAAGGCAGCAAAAGTAGCGAAAAATGGGTAAGGCCAGGTTAGAATTGCAATAATTCGCAGAAATATATTTCAGAATTAATACATGGGCAGTGCCATTAGGTACTGCCCATTTTGCTTTATAATGGGGTGTTTGTGTTTGCTAAATGCGTAAAGAAGGAATATAATTTACCCGATATTTCGAGCTTTTTTTAACTTTTTACTTATAAAGCAAAGGATCTATATGAAAAGATATTTGATATGCACTCTCTTGGTCATTAATGCGGTACCAGCACACGCTGCGCAGCTAGAGGTATGTAAAGGCACTTGGGGATGCGAAACGGTTACGAGTTGGACAGACTATTTTGGCATAACGCAAGCAGAAAAGCAGGAAGCGCAAGAGAAAAAACAGAAGGAAGCCGAGTCATTGGAAAATGTTCCTGCTCGCAGCGTGATCAACCAGTTATTAACCGATATTCAGGCAAGCAGTGATGCAAAAAGTAAAGAAGTTGAAGATCTGTATAAAGCAAAAAGTGAAGCAATACAAAAGCAAGATCTAGAATATGAAGCTAATTTGAAAAAATTATTTGCTTCGTGTGAAACCTTGGGCGAGCCATACTGCAACGAATATCTCGTTCTTCTGAAAAAGAAATTTGATATGGAAGCGGCAGCGGGTGATAATGCTTATAAGACAGTAAAAGTAGCACGCAATCATATGTCATTAACTCAAGAAATGAGCACTCTTAAGGAGAAGATTTCCAATATCCATACTTCTATTGATAATCTCAATAAAAAGAATAAGGAAAAAGGTATTGAATTTCTTAAAGCACTCGAAGATATGACGATTGCCTATCAAAACGGAGAGAAATCTCGTGAAGATAGTCTTGGGGAAGTTGAAAGACAACAAAAAGAATGGGAAACAGAGTATAAGAGATTGCTTGGCCTTCAGCAAAAAGATGAGCGCGCCTTATACAAGGCATTAAAAGATGCTGAAAAAAAATGCAGTAATAACATCACTCAAGCGAATGAAGTTAAGTTAAGCCTTGAAGGTTTATCTCAATATATTATAAAGCAAGCATATAGTGATGCGCCAGTATCAGCACCAGTGATAATCAAGCAAGCTGAAGTGTTATCTGCTCAAGCGAACCAACCGGAACCTTCTGTTCAACCAAGCGTCGATACCAACGATGGAGCAGGGCAAGAAGTAAGCCCAACTCCTATTACTGATCAAACTGCTCAGTAATACACGATCATTAGAACGATTCTAAAACAAGCGGGCGACTCATTACGAGTCGCCCGCTTTTCATTGTCTTATGAATGGGTTGGTTATTTGGTAGAATCAGTAGCTGAAGTATCGGGATCAGTATCAGCCTTTGCATGCTTGTGGCAAAGATCTTTTAATGCATGGAACCATCCTCTTGGATCTAAAGCGCTATACTCTTTAGTATCCGTGAGTAGTTTGTCAGCATTTAGGTGAATTTCATTCAGATCAGCCATTGCGGAGACAAGAGGCATGACAATTTTCTTATTAAGACTTGCCTGTGTAGATCTGCAGGTTGCGCAAGTAGCTTTTGATTTTGCTATGGCTACCGCAATATCAGCAGCGTGTTTGTGTAATTTTACGAGTAAATCGTGCTCTGTTCCAATAAGGCCATGTTCAATTTTTTCATGGCGTTTAAGGGTCGAGAGCAATCTTCTAACGTAGTCATCTTGAGTTTGAACTTTTCGTGAGAGGGTTTTGTTTTCCGTCTCTAGAGATGCGGTTGTTTTCATTTCGCCAAAGAGCACTGCCAACATTGCAGCCACAAAAAGTGGTCCTGCATTATTACTCACGATATCCATCGCGGTTTGCGTAGCGAGAATAGGTAGTAGACCTTTTGAACTATCATCGGTCATACGGCGGCGTACGCTGCTGAGAACAGGTGAACTGTTCTTCGCTATGCTATAAAGCACGGCGGCTGTAGCGCCTACAAACGATCCATTTCTTACGCTTATTAAAGATGGGGAAGATGGTGGGGTAGGTCGAGGGGTTACGTTAGCTTCTTCGAGTGCTTTTATAAGAGCTTTATATGCTGCATCCTCTGCGATATTATCGCAGCTTCTTTTATCGAAATCCTCAAGGCCTGTGTATTCGATTGAACTGCGGGCAGAGTAGCATGGCGATGACTTTATGTCGACGTTATCATCCAGGTCATCTGCGAGGCTTACACCATGATCGCTACCAATCGGGGTTATGCTGGTTGCAGTTGAGCCATTGGTCCCATGATTGCTGCCTGCTACCAACAGGTCGTCCAATGTGTTGTCAGCGGTGCTGGCGCCTTGTTGTGTTATTTCACCGTCAATACCTTCCATACAGAATGTTGTGAGGGGTGTTGAGAGTAAGAGCATGAGCGAGAGGGCCACGCGTTTGTACGATTCCATAGCATCTCCTTAACTTTGAAATGGTATACGTATTATTTTCAGACTTGTATACTAATCGTAGGGAAATTAAAAGACAAGGATAACGGTGAACTTATATCAAGATGCGCTCATAGACCATTATCGCAACCCGCGTAACCAGGGAATTCTTGAGCATCCAGACTTCACATCGGGTGAGGATAATCCGTCATGCGGCGATAGCGTGAACATGTATGGTCAGGTTCAGAATGGCACGTTGGTGGCGGTCAGCTTTCAAGGGACCGGCTGCGTGATCAGCCAGGCGGCCGCATCAATGCTTACCCAGAAAGTGCTTGGCATGGATCTGCATGAGATTATGAAAATCGATGCCGCATTCATGCGCCAGCTTGTGGGCATTGAATTGGGGCCAACCCGCGTGCGTTGTGCGCTTCTGGCGCTCGAGGCATTGCAAAAGGGAATTCGGGAGTATTTGAATGCTCAATAGAGCCAAAGTGATGCATGCACTGCAAAACATTGAAGATGCCTTATTCCATGATATTTCAGATGAAATCGAACAAGCACGGGAAACGTGGGAACGCATTACCCATGATTCAACCTTCATCCATAAAATTCGCGCCTGTGATATTCCGCTGCCACTCCCGCATTGGGATGGCGATTTAGGCGCTTCCATTCCCATCGATCCATACCGTGCGCCGTATACTATTTTGGGCGTCGATGGATCACAAATTTATCCCGATAAACATCAAGGTTCAAGCTGCTTTCTCATTAACATCGGTAGTGTGCTCCTTTCCTATGGCCAACCGCATAAAGGGGTTCATTTAGAATCGGTGCCATATGTATTTGCTCCGATCGATGATGATGAGCGGGGAGCGAGCGGATCGCCTGACATGGTCAATTGTCAGCGTGAAGAGTTCGAATTTGTAGCGGGCAATCATATCAGCAAAATAATTCAGCCTTCATTGGTTGAGCAGCAAATTCCCTATCTTTCAGTCACTGATGGTTCACTCATATTCTGGCATTTGGAATCAAAGGATACACCCATCCGTGATTATTTTCTGCCCAGATACTGTGCGCTGTTACATGAACTTTATGAACAAAAAACTTTATGCGCAGGATATATAAGCTTGCCTAAAAATAAAGAGCTCGTGAATTTGATCCGTGTTGAGCTCGCCGGTTTTGATACGCAAGCTTGCATGAAATCGATGGCGATTAAGCATGTGGTTGATACGACGGTTGCAAGCATGTTCTTAGAACCGTGTACACGCACAACGCTCTTTAAATCCGGCGCACCAATTGCGCAGCATTATCCAGATCATTTGGTTCCTTATTTCTTTTATATGCATACGGGTCATGAGATTGCGCGGATTGAAATTCCGGCGTGGATTGCCCGTGATGATGCAGCCGTTACGCTTGTAGCGCGCATGCTCCTCGATCAAAGTATTAAGGGACGTGGCTACCCGGTAGTGCTTGCTGAAGCGCATGAACAGGCGGTGGTCAAAGGGCCAGATCGTGACTTTTTTTATCAGATTATTACCAAATTAAGTATCGAGCGTAAGAAGCGCGTAATCCTCTCTCAAAAGAGTGTCAAAAAGCGCGGCATCGGAATTTAGAGACTTCTTTCAGAAAGTTTACAAACGATACGGGGCATGTTATAACTCCCAATCGTTAATATATGTTTTTACATAGCTTCAGAAGGATAGCTTATGAAAACAACATTAAGAGCAGTCGCTCTTTGCCTTTTACTCTCACACGCACGCGGTTTTGCAAATGACACTTGGTCAGATCTTGCAACTAAAGCCGTTAATACTGCTTTACCAACATTAGCAGCTATATGGGTTGCATTCAGAGTACTGGATGTCGCACATTACGCTACAGATAAAGTTGCGGAAGTAAGTCCAACAGTCGGAGCAGTGTTACACCCAGTTGTGAATGTAGCCGATCCGAGAGTATCACTCCAACACGCATTTGGATGCAGCAATCGCACAAAATAATGAAGCAATAATTATTTGTTGCCATTCATCATAAAGATAAAACGGGGCCCAATTTCGGGTCCCGTTTTTTATGAACTATTGCATCGTGTTCTTATGCGCTGCTATCATACCAAGCGCTATGTGTTGGTATGCACATGGAGTATTAAACCATTTCAATAGGAGTTCTCATGGTAAAACGTATGTGTATCGTAGTTTCATTACTCAGTATGGTATCAATCATGAACGGTATGAATCAAGGGATGGACAAACGATCAGCAGGGAATGTTTTACATAACATTTTGGATGCGGTAGTAGGAGCAGCATCGGCGGATGTAGGAATAGTAGAAAATGAGCTTGAAGCAGTCGCTCATGAAGCGCAACAAGAAATTAGTTCCATGGATCCTAAAATGGTATGGAATGCGCTTGTAGTTTGTTCCGCAATTTATGGTACAGCAGAAGGCATTAAATGGGCATGGAATCGGTACGGCGTAAAACCTTTACCTGGTCTTGATTCTCATACGCTGGCACAAGGTGCTGCCGTAACGCAAGCAGGTGATGATGCCAATAAACTTGCCACGTTCATCTCAAAACAAGCAATAGATGCGATGGTACAAGCAAAGTGGAATGAGCTGGTTACATCAAGTACTATTTCTAGCTTAACGCAAGCGGCTGAAACCACTGCTGGACGCGTAAAAACTTTAGAGGGGCAAGTGAGTGGCCTTATGATTGTTGTACAGGGCGATCCTGCATCTAACGGAACAAAGCCCGGTATCGTTAGCAAACATGAGAGCTTATCTAATTACGTTGCAGGACTTGCAAATCAAAAACAATTGGCATCTTCATCTGCGCCGCAACCCGCAGCGCATAAGGAAGGCTTTTTGAGTAGAATCCTTCACAAAGGGGATAAGAGTGATAAGTCTGGAACTCCAGGCGCAAAGATAGGTTCTGCAGTTCTTAGCACTAGCGACGATGATGACGATGATAACGATGATCATTTGTAATCATTAATACACGCAATAAAAAAGGCCCTCGATGAGAGGGCCTTTTTACATTTGTAATGGATCAAAATCTATACATCCGATCCTGAGTAGGGCAGTATGCCCGTATCGAAGGGTTATCCTAAGAATTTCTTAAAGAATCCGATAATACCTGAAGTATCATCAGTTCCTGTGCCAATCTGTTTTGAATATTCAACAAGCAGATTTTTTGCTTCGGCGCTTAACTTTTGAGGAATATGGCATTGCGTCACAATCACAAGATTGCCCGTTACTTTAGAACGTAATGATGGGAAGCCTTTGCCGGCGATAATGATGCGTTCGCCAACCGGACAGCCCTTTGGAACTTTCAAGGCTTCTTTGGAACCATCAATATTCTCAACTTCAAGTTGGCAGCCGAGTACGAGTTGCGGATAGGTCAGTATGATGGTTGAAACCAGATCATCACCTTCACGCGTAAATCGTTTATCGGGCATTACATGCACTCTGATAATCAAATCGCCTGCTTGACCACCAAATGTTCCCGCATCACCTTTGCCGGTTATGCGCAGTTCGGCGCCATCAAAAACGCCACGCGGAATGTTAACGGTGAATTTATCATATTTTTGTATGCGTGTTTTTCCTGAGCAAGTAGGGCAGGGTTCAGGAATTGTAAATCCTTCGCCATTGCAGGTGCTGCAGGTTTGTGAATAAACCAAAAAACCATGACTAAATTGCACTTGCCCAGCTCCGTCGCATGTTTTGCATTGCTGGACTGTTGTGCCTTTTTTGGTTCCTTTGCCCGTACACGTTTCGCAGACTTCAAAGCGCGGATAGTTAAGCTGCTGTTTGCAGCCAAGATAAGCATCTTTGAGAGTGATAGAAATTTCTTGCAAGAGATTATGGCCTTGATGAGGCACGGGACCACTTTTTTTGCGCCCGCGGCGACCACCAGAAGCCTGGGAGAACATATCACCAAAGATATCGCTGAAGTTCTCGAAGATGTCGTCCATATTCATGCCGTGGGGGCCATGACCACCCATACCTCCCATGCCCATCCCTGCATGACCAAACTGATCATATTGTTGGCGTTTTTTTGCATCGGAAAGCGTCTCATAAGCTTCAGCAGCTTCTTTGAACTTTTCTTCAGCCTCTTTGTTATCGGGATTGCGGTCAGGATGATATTTCAGGGCCAATTTGCGGTATGCGGCTTTTATCTCATCTGCAGTAGCAGATTTTGAGACACCAAGTATCTCATAGTAGTCTCTTTTTGCCATGGTACGAATGTATCGATTTAAAAGGTTAATTTTCTCCTATTATATCGCAAAAAGGAGAGAAATTGAACTAGGATTATGATCAGTGGGTGAAATTCAGGTAACTAAAGATGGCCAATGTTACGGCTCAACTTGTAAGCGATAGCCACTATGCATACCTTGCAATGCGCGTAAATGAATAGGCATTACGAAGGTAACTTCCTCTTTCTTGAAGCTTTCCGGCAGTGGTGGGAAGAGACCAACTTTTTGGGCGTTGGTCAGCAACATACTCTCCATCTGCAGAATATCGCTTGTTTTGCGTGGATGGCGTAGCACGGCATTAATGAGCTTACCTTTTTTATTGATAGTGAGAACCAAGGTTGCTTGCGTATCAAGGTTATTCGCGAGTGATAGCACATTGCTTTCAGCGTTCATCGTTTGTTTGAGGTTGTTCCAAAGTTTTGTCATGTAGCGTTGATGTGCCAGATGCGTTGGATCATTGGATGGCTTACCGCCGAGCTCAGCATTCATACTTTGCATAAAGCCTTGCGCGAGTTTTGAAAGGGCTTGCGCTTGTACGGGCGTGAGTGGCGGACGTTGTGCCATTTTGCGTACAATTTTTTTAGCGGCTTGTTTTGGCGTAGCAGATTTTGCCGGTATTGGTGCTGGTTGGGGGAGTTGCGCGGTTAATGTATCTATGAATGGTTCAAATGCTTGCGCACCTTTTACAAAATCTTCTGACAGTTTTTCATCAGCAGTTGGGATTGGCATTTCAGATGGTTGTTCGCTTGCTTCTTGCACGGGCGTTTCATCTTCTTGGGCGGCAGATTCATCATCGGAATCGGTTGTATCATTGGCATCGTCGTCTGCGCTCGGGATAGATTCTTGCGAGAATGCACCTGGCACAGGTGTTGCGGTATCACGCACAATTTCGCCCGGTTCTTCCGTTAACGTGTCATTCGGATTCATTCCTTGGGAAATAAGCTCAACCATCACTTCATGATCGGGGTCATAAGGATCCATTTGTTGTTGCTGTTGTTGAGCTTGTTGCTGCTGCGATTGCTGGAATTGTTGTGGTGCAAGCGGATCGAACGGTTGCTGATTTTCAAGATCGATATATTCGATATGCTCAGCATCGTGAGAGGCTGTTTGAAAGAGGAAGATAAGCAGTAGTAAGAGAATGTGAAAGAGTAAAGAGAGTAGGAGTAGCATTGCGCCCGTTGTGCGTGATGTATCGCTATCCATACTGATCTTTCCTTTTTACAAGATACGTTTTGGTGTATCTAAGATACTGTATTGAGGCGTAAAAGGATAGTCTTAAAAAATGAGTTGTGGGATGGCTATTGAGGATTATTAATTAACGACTTTTCGATCCAGATGATCTGCTGTCTTTTGCCGATTGACCATGCATGATGTACCGCATGTATGCCGCCGCGCGGGCTTTGTAAGAACTTCATGATCTCGTGTAAAAATTGTTCACGTACGGGAAAGGGCACTTGTTCTTGGCAAAACCATGCAACGAGTAATCGTTCTTGCATGATGGCAGGTAATGCTAAAAACTGTTTTAAATCCAAGCCTTTCTTATCAAACTTGCAGAGCGCAAAGCGTGCTAATAATTGTGCAGTTTCTACTTCAAGATGCTGCTCAAGAGCATGCAGGCGTTCCATCGTTGCAGTGAACGATCGTTCAAACCGCGCATCGCATGCTTTGAGTGCGGGCAGGACTTGTTGCCTGATGCGGTTACGCAGGAAGGTATCAGCATCATTCGTGGGATCGTTTAGGTAGGGAATTTTATGCTCATGGAGGTAGGCGAGCATATCATCTTTGCAGATGCTCAGGAGCGGACGAATATAGGCGCCATGACGGGGCCTCATACTTACAAGGCCTGAAAGCGAAGTGCCGCGAATAAGGCGTATAAAGAAGGTTTCTTGCTGATCTTGCAGGTGGTGCCCCAGGGCAATCGCTTGAGCCTGATACTCCTGGCGGACCGTCTCAAAGAAATGCCGCCGAGCCTGGCGGCCTAGCTCCTCCAGGGAGCCATTAAATTTCAACGATAGGCCAAGATCTGAAAACTTTCGAGCGATGAACTCAACCCCTAAGGCTGATGCTGCTTCTTGGCAAAATTGGACGTCCTTGCCGGAGTCAGGGCGCCAGCCATGATCCAGGTGGGCGGCAATCAGTTTCAGGTTCAGCTCTTCCTGTAGGGAAGCCAAAACATGGAGTAAAAAGATCGAGTCTGGGCCTCCTGAGAGCCCGATAATAATGGTATCTCCAGAGGTGATCAGCTGATCCTTCTGAATGGCGGTATAAATCTTTTGATAAAGGATATTGGTATTCATAGTTATCAGTGTAATGGCTTCTGAATATAAAGTAAAAATTGAGAATATTAAGGGGGTAGGACGCCGTAAGGGGCTTGTAGAGCGACCGGTCGCATTATTTTCCCGTTTTTATATACTAAGATAAATGGAGGTTTCTTATATGCGTATCGCATTATTATTGCTTATTTTAGGTTCGTCGCCTGTATGGTCTGGTATTATTGAACACCAGGAACGATGTGTTGTGCCCGCCATGGGTAAGACCATCTTTATGTACGGTGAAGAACATACCGATCCCTTTGATCCTGCGGCAGTTGCCCAACGGGCAGAGCTTGCTACTTCAATTGATGCCATTGGTAACACCTATGAAGGCCCAATAAGTTGTTATCTTGAATGTGATATAAACGTCCAAAAAGGTTTACAAGAAGCTCCCTATTTTTATACACGCAATGTGGCCGATCATGGTGCCTATTTTGACCAGTGGTATGTTCCGCTTGCCCGCACGTTTGGTCAAGAAGTTGGTATAGGTCGCATGGCAATTTCAAATTTTGATATTCGTGAATATCAGTACGCACATTTTGAGCATCATTTGCAAGCACTCGCCGATGGCGAAATTACGCGTGATCAAATCGATTTCCGTGCATTACGTACATGGGGTAAGACGATCGATAGTACGATTCAAAAATTATTCGATGACATTCAAACGCAATATCCCAAGAAAATGATTTCTTATATCGAACGTGACATGAAGCGCAAAAAGAAGCAATTTCACGCCATGATTGATACGCAATTGCGATCAACAAAAAGAGCACGATATACGCATCGTGCCCTGAGTCATTTTTATAACTATACCGATCTACTTGCTGACTTCACCATTCTGCGTAAAGTGGCCAACGATCCGCGTCAGACAATCGTGATCAACGCTGGTTCGGCCCACACTCAAAATCTTTCGCGCTATTTTTTGCGCATAATCTGATGAACAAATAGCTTTTTCGATACGTGCTGTGATGATCCTTGACCTGAGACTTAATTTTTCGGACGTCATGAAGGTTGTGATTGTCTGAGCAGTATCTGATTGCATTGTATGGGCCCAGTGTGCAGCGTGGGCAACGTGCGCTGCAATGACTGCGGACATCAGAGGGATTGGTACATACAATAATGGCTGTCGGGTGTTTGTATTCACGTTAGTGATTTGCGTTGTATTATTGCCGCGTAGATGCTGTTCTTTGAGCGTTTCTTGGGGTGAGCGATTGCTGGGTAGCAGCTTTGATGGATTGCTTGCAGATGAAACTTGGGCGATCTCTACGTTGCGTGGGGGATTGATATCACTTCTCTTATAGAGAATGTGTGCTACATAGGCAGCATGTTGTTGGCTTTTATGATATGAGGCATGGTAGCAATGGTTGCGATGCTGTTGTTTCTTGTTATCTCTCTTTATTGCATAGACATCAAGTGGATCTTCTGCTGGAAGTGTGTTATCCGCAATAGATTGCACGGTCTGTAATGATTGAGAACCAGATACTTTTTTCTTCTTACTCGCCTTTATATGGCTGCTCACTGCGATCCAAGGAAGGTCATCGTGTGGAGCAGTTGTTTCATCTTCTTGCGAGGGCGACGTAATTGTTTGTGTTGGGGCAAAATGTTTTATGATCGTAGTTATAGAAATGTCATGGGGATCTATTGATTCGTCTTGCTCAAGCTGGGGCTGTGTAATTTTATCGGAGGTTGGGCCATCCCACACTGAGAGAAGAGTCCATGCATCAGCCGGATTGACGGGAGCATTGATGTGAGCCCATTGGGAATCTTTAATCGCGTCTGCAAGGGGGAAATCGCCCGCATAGAGGCCGAATGTTAAGAGTGTGGTACATGCAACTAATAATGTATGTTTCATAGAAAATCCTTATACGATAAATATTGCTGGGTCACATTATACATATAGAACCTCTCGGAATAAAGCCTCCATACTATATGCTTCAAACATACCGCATCAGAGGCTTTATTTTTTATCAGATAAGATCGCTTTATCACTTTTTTCTTTGTTTTTGGTAATACCTTTGTGCAGCGCTTGCTTTAAATGTATAAAATTCGCTTGCAGTTCCCTCATATGAATGTGCTCTATGTGCGTACTCATCAACAAAGTTGGAATCATCATATGAGGGAGTTATCTCGCTCGGGCAGGATGATGCAGTGTTTTCTTCGCCAGTTTGGTGAGCGAGTGCGCTCGTAACCTTGGCAGCATTAAGAGTTTTAGAGTTCAGATTGATGGTTTTAGAGCCAGTAGTTGCGATTGAGTTCTTTGCTTTTTTCTCGATCGCAATGGGAGCGGATTGTTGTTCCATAGCGTTCAGGTGAGTGGTGATTATAAAAAGCGAAAGTATAAATAGTTTGTGCTTCATAGATGGTTTCTTTCTTGAAATTAGAAATGATTGAATTGATTATTGTACGACCTTGATCGTACTGGTATGCACTGCATCATGATATAAGCGTGTTGATAACCCTTTCTTCGCTCCCTCAATGTTCTTAATAGTCAATTAATAATGGAGGGAATCTATTATATTGAATGTATTGTGAGATAGCTACACATTTCATAAAGAAATGTTGTACAAGATAATAAGAATGATGGTTTGATTATATTACAGTGTGTTTTAATAATGCAATCAAAAAAATGAGATGAGAATAGAAAGTAGCAGATGAAAAAGGCGAGAGCAAGCATACAAAAAAGAACCGCCTAACCATTATTGGTCAGGCGGTTCTTTTTGATTTTCCTATGCGTACTATACGTCGAGGTTCTTCACAAAGTGACCGAACTCTTCGATGTAATTCTTTCTGCCGGCTACATCATCACCCATGAGGGTAGCGAACCAAGTGTCGGCTTCAAGCGCATCTTCGATCGATACTCTGAGTAATGAACGGGTCTTGCTATCCATTGCAGTTTCCCACAATTGTTCTGGATTCATTTCACCCAGACCTTTATAGCGCTGTACGTTCAAGTATGGCTTGCTCAGTTGTGCAATGCCAAGAATTAATTGCAGCACTTCAGTGCCATCGATAATGCGTTCTTTGCCAGTGATTTGCAATTGCCATGCATGATGATGGATGATCTTGATATCTTCAAGAAGTGTGATCGCATTTTTAAGTTCAACTGACCCGAAGAAGTTCAATGGTACTGGCCATTCTTTGTTGAGCACCGCGAAGATTACTGCCGTAGATGGCACTTCATAATCTTGTTGGGCTGCTTGTGGCGCAGGCTGACCATATAGTTCTTAAAGCATGCACTTACGGTTGCGATTAAATCATCAGTGCTATCTTGCTCATTCCATGGATGATCAAACATGCATGAGACGAGCCTATGGCAATGTTCGTAAGAAAGGCGATATTGCATGCTCATCTTTTCAACAATGTCATCATATTTCATGATGGCATTCAGAAGATCTTGCCATGCTTCAAGGCTGAGTTCTTTGCCATTGATCGAGAGCGTTATTTGCTCTTTTGCCCAATCAAAGAGGAATGCTTTCAGTGCAGAGTCATCTTTTAAATATTGTTCTTTGCGACCGATCTTTGCTTTGTAAAGTGGCGGTTGCGCAATATAAAGATGGCCTTTTTCCACGAGTGGCTTCATATGACGGAAGAAGAAGGTCAGAAGGAGCGTACGAATGTGCGCGCCGTCCACGTCTGCGTCGGTCATGAGAATGATTTTATGATAGCGTGCTTTGGCAACATCAAAATCTTCGCCGATACCGCAGCCGATTGCTGAGATAAGAGCTTTAATTTCTTCGTTTGAGAACACTTTATCAAGACGCGCCTTTTCAACGTTAATGATCTTACCGCGCAATGGTAAAATTGCTTGGTTATCGCGATCGCGGCCTTGCTTTGCTGAACCACCCGCTGAATCACCCTCAACGATGAAGAGTTCAGTTTGAGTTGGATCTTCATTGGTACAGTCTGCAAGTTTACCCGGAAGCAATGCTGCTTCGAGAGCAGTTTTGCGGCGCGTTAAATCGCGCGCTTTACGAGCTGCTTCACGTGCATCGCGTGCAGTTTCTGCTTTTTGTAGAATCTTTTTCGCTACCGCAGGATTTTCTTCAAAGTAGGTATCAAAGAATGCGAAACACCATGAATCAACAATACCTTTTACGTCATTGTTGCCCAATTTCGTTTTGGTTTGGCCTTCAAATTGCGGTTCTGGAACCTTGATATTAATGACGCATACTAAACCTTCACGCACGTCTTCACTTGAGAAGCCTTCGCCATTTTTGACGATTCCCAGTGCCGTTGCCTTTTTATTGCAGGCTTTGGTGAGTGCTGAACGGAATCCTGATACGTGGGTACCACCTTCTGCGGTGTTAATGTTATTCACGAATGAGAAAAGCTGTTCGCCGTAACCATCGTTGTATTGCAGTGCAACTTCAAGCATGTATTTATCGTCTTCTTGCTCAAAGTGCAAAATTTCGGGAAATACGGGTGTTTTTTTGGTGTTGATATGCTCAACGAATGAAATAATACCGCCTTCAAAGTAGAAGTCGTGTGATTTGCCGGTAGCTTCTTCAGTAATCGTAATGCGAAGCTTCTTGTTTAAGAATGCAAGTTCGCGTAAACGTGCTGATAAGATATCAAAGCTCAGCTGCGTAGTTTCTTGGAAGATTTCTGCATCGGGCAGAAAGCGTACAAGGGTACCACGTTTTTTAGTGGTGCCAGCTTCAACGAGAGGCCCGAGCGGTTTGCCGCGTTCGTAAGATTGCGTATAGATTTTACCATCTTTAAAAATGGTTAGATCGAGGCGAATTGAAAGAGCGTTTACAACTGACGCACCAACGCCATGAAGACCGCCAGAATATTTGTAGGAATCTTTATCGAATTTACCGCCGGCATGAAGTTTGGTAAATACCACTTCAGCAGCAGAAACTTTTTCAGTAGGGTGAAGGTCAGTCGGAATACCGCGCCCATTATCTTCAACCGAGCATGAGCCATCAGCATTGAGCGTAACGTTAATGGTGTCGCAATGCCCAGCTAATGCTTCGTCGACCGAGTTATCAACGATTTCATATACAAGGTGATGAAGTCCTTGGGGTCCTGTTGAACCTATATACATCGCGGGGCGTTTTCGGACCGCCTCGAGTCCTTCCATAACTCGAATTGACTTCGCCGAGTAATCGCCATTGTTTGATGGATTTTGGGCCATACCTATCTCCTGATCGACAATCGTGGTTTTTCTAAAACATGCGTGAAATTTTATGGTATTTAATGTTCTATAAGTTTATAGAAATAACAGCATTTGTGCTACTTTTTCCTGGCTTATTATGTATACTAGTATCTTCGTAAAATAAAAAAATCTAAAAAATCTAGGGTTTCATAAAAACAGGTCTTTATGACTACTACAGTCAGAGAAAAAAGTGATACATGGTACATGGAGCAGGCTCTTGCCTGCGCCCGTGAGGCTATGGAGGCCAACGAGGTGCCCATCGGGGCGATCGTAGTGGACGAGCATGGCGCTATTATTGCGCGTGCTGCCAACTCTATGGAGCGGGATTGCAGTCAGGGCTCCCATGCCGAGATTAAGGCGTTGGGAATAGCGGGGAAAGAGCGCGGA